>NHCFR05603__coassemble_330_pt1 | contig 43224 bp, 39 predicted proteins | sample NHCFR05603__metabat2_low_PE_044 | metagenome-assembled genome bin NHCFR05603 | reverse complement strand
GACCAGATGCTCAAGCAGTCCGGCGCGTTCCGGGCCAACCAGCAGGTGGCCGAGCGGGTGATGGACTCCGGCGACATCGAGCGGGAGCGCGGCATCACCATTCTGGCCAAAAACTGCTCCACCGTTTACAACGGTGTGAAGATCAACATCGTGGACACTCCGGGCCACGCCGACTTCGGCGGCGAGGTGGAGCGTGTTCTGAAGATGGTCAACGGCGTGCTGCTGCTGGTGGACGCCGCCGAGGGCTGCATGCCCCAGACCCGCTTCGTGCTGCAGAAGGCTTTGCAGCAGAACCTGAGCCTGGTCATCGCCGTGAACAAGATCGACCGGCCGGACGCCCGTATCAAGGAAGTCATCGACGAGGTGCTGCTGCTTCTGATGGACCTGGGCGCCACCGACGAGCAGCTGGACAGCCCCATGGTGTTCTGCTCCGGCCGCGCCGGCACCGCCAGCTACAGCCCCGACGTGCCGGGCACCGACCTGAAGCCCCTGTTCGACACCATTCTGGAATACGTCAAGTGCCCCGAGGGCGACCCTGAGGCCCCCTTCCAGATGTTGTGCTCCAGCGTGGACTACAACGACTTTGTGGGCCGTATCGGTATCGGCCGCATTCAGAACGGCGTGGCCAAGGTGGGCCAGGACGTGCAGGTGTGCGACTGGCACAACCCCGACGTTTCCCTGCGCGGGCGTATCACCAAGCTGTATGACTTCAAGGCCAACGGCCGCGAGCCCGTCGAGGAGGCCAAGGCCGGCGACATCGTGGCCTTCAGCGGCCTGGCCGACGTGACCATCGGCAACACCCTGTGCGACCCCGCCAACGTGGAGCCGCTGCCCTTTGTGAAGATCAACGATCCCACCGTGGAGATGACCTTCTCCGTCAACGACAGCCCCTTCGCCGGCCGCGAAGGCAAGTATGTCACCAGCCGCCAGATCCGCGACCGGCTGCAGCGGGAGCTGCTGAAGGACGTGGCCCTGCGGGTGGAGGACTCCGCCACCAGCGATTCCTTCCGTGTGATGGGCCGCGGCGAAATGCACCTGTCCATCCTCATCGAGACCATGCGCCGCGAAGGCTATGAGCTGCAGGTCAGCCCCCCGAAGGTGCTGACCCATGTGGAAAACGGCGTGACCATGGAGCCCATGGAGCGGGTGGTCGTGGACGTGCCCACCGATTACCAGGGCGCGGTGATGACCGCTCTGGGCGCCCGCAAGGCCATTCTGCAGCAGATGGAGCCCATCGGCAGCCGGGTGCGTCTGGAGTTCCGCATGCCCAGCCGCGGCCTGTTCGGCTACCGCAGCCAGTTCCTCACCGATACCCACGGCGAGGGCATTCTGAACACCATCTTTGACGGCTACGAGGCCTGGCAGGGCGACATCACCTGCCGCAGCACCGGCAGCCTGATCAGCTTTGAGACCGGCGACGCCGTGACCTACGGCCTGTTCAACGCCCAGGGCCGCGGCACTCTGATCGTGACCCCCGGTGAGAAGGTCTACGGCGGCATGGTGGTGGGCTACACCCCCACCGGCGAGGACATCACCGTGAACGTGTGCAAGACCAAGCACCTCACCAACACCCGCGCCTCCGGCTCGGACGACGCGCTGCGTCTGGTGCCGGTGAGCAAGTTCAGCCTGGAAGGGTGCCTTGAGTTCCTGGCCCCCGACGAACTGCTGGAGGTCACCCCCAAGAGCCTGCGTATCCGCAAGCGGATCCTGAGCCACGACCTGCGCATGAAAGAACTGAAGGGCAAGAAAAACTAAGGACCCTGCCCCATACAAAAAGGCCCGCTGCCAACGGCAGCGGGCCTTTTGCTTTTGTTTGTTACCAAAGCCAGTTGCGGGCCTTGGCTTCGCGGATCTCCATCTCCGCCTCGTCGGCGCGGCTGCGCTTGACCATCACCAGCGTGCCGGTGCTGCCGGCCTTGAGCTTGTAGTCGATCTGGTGGTCGTGCAGCAGCTTTTCCACCTTTTTCAGTTCGTCGCCCTCGCCGCTGTAAACGGGAGTGCGGGGTTCAAACAGGGACATGGGCTTTCTCCTCTCTTCTTCGGGGCGGCGCGCCGCCCCGTTGTTTACTTTTTGCGTCTTCTGCGCAGCGCGCACCCTGCGGCTGCGCCCGCCAGCGCCAGGGCCGACAGACCGCTCACCCAGTCGGAAACGTGCTGAAGGGTGGTGCCGGTGTAGCTCACCACCAGCCGGCCCTCCGGCAGGCCCTCGGGCACATCCAGTTCCACCCGGCCGCCGGCGTCCTTGTGCAGCGGCACGGGAATGGCCTCGCCGCCGTCCGCCGGCTCCACCCAGGCGGAATAGCCTTTGTACCACAGTTTCGGAATGCCCCACAGACCGGCGGCGCCGTCAAACTCAGCCACGAAATCGCCGTTGGGCAGGTAGTTGCCGATGAACACGCCCTCGCCGTTGGTGTACTGCGCGCCCGGCTCAAAGGCGTACTCGATGGCGTTCACCCCGGCGGGCAGCCACTCGGCCCCCACCAGATAGAAGGTCTCGCCCCGCTGGCCGGTGAAGTAGTTCCGGTCGTAGTTCACCAGTTCCGGTAAAGTGGGCCACAGACAGGCCAGATTGGCCAGCGAAAGGGCAAAGCACACCGCCAGCGCCGCCGCCCGGCGGCCTTTGCCCGCAAGGCCCGCCAGCAGGCAGGCGGCCCCCAGGCACAGGAACATCTGGCCGAAGGCGTTGAGCCGCCAGGGGAACTGCACGCTGGTGAGGAAAGTCTCGTCCAGCCTGGACCAGGGCACCCAGTTCAGGGTGGCGAAGGTGAGCGTCGTGCCCACCGCCAGGAACACCCAGCCCCGGCGGCAGCGCCGCCCCTTGCGGGCCAGCCACGCCCCTGCCGCCACCACCAGCGGCACCAGGATCATGCCGCCGATCCCCAGCCCCATGTAAGAACTGGGGTCGAAGATGGTGGAAAGGGTGAGATAGTTGTAGGCAAGGCGGGTCAGCAGTTCGGCGGTGACCTTGAAGGTGTCGGCAGAAAACTGCTCCAGCACCGGCAGCCAGTAATAGCAGCTCACCGCCAGACAGGCCGCCGCAGCGCCCACGCCGCTCAGGATGGCGCGCCGGTTCAGCACCTTGGGCAGCCGAACCAGCACCCACACCACCGCCACAAGGCCCATCAGCGCCAGGCTGACGGTGTGGCTGAGCACCAGCCCGGTGAAGCCGAGAAAGAGCAGCCAGGGCTTTTTGGCCCCTTCTTCGGTGAGGTCCCACAGGCCCCACACCGCCAGAGGCAGAAAGGCCATGGCCTGCACCTCGCCCACCGCGCTGCGGATGTAGAGGTTTGTGAAGTGATATTGGCACAGGCCGTAGAGCACCATGAAGGCGCAGCCGGAAAAATGGCTTTTGCCGATGGCGCGGCCCGCGAAATAGCTGGTGACGCACTGAAGGGCCACGCAGCCCAGCATGAGGAATTTGAACGCCAGTTCCGGCCCCAGCACCGCCACCCGGGCCAGCGCCGCGGGATAGAGCAGCAGGTCCGGGTAAAACAGCCCGGCGGCATAGCCGTAGCCGCCCAGCAGCAGGGAGTAGACCCGCACCGGGACGGACGCGCCGCCCCCCAGGGCGGCGGCAAGGCCCTCCAGCCGGAGGACGTGGAACACCGCGTCATGGCCGGCCACCAGGTCCCGGTCGGCAAAGGGCAGCGCGCAGATCACCAGCACCGCAGCGGCGCAGACCGCCGCCGCCAGCCACTGCTTTTTTGTGTTGGGCGTGAGAGCGTTTTCCATACGCTCCCCCGTCAGCCGGCCGCGGAGGCAGGCTCCGCAGGCGCAGAGGCGGGCTCGCCGGGCACGGACGTCCCGGCGTCAGCGCCCGCTGCGGAGGCCATGGGCGCGGGAGCCCCGGGCAGAGGCTGTTCCGCGCCGGACGCGTCCAGCATGCGCAGGCTCTGGCCTTCAAAGCCGCCCCAAATGCCGATGTAGCTGCGGCCGGGCCGCATCGAGAGGGGCTGGCCTTCCGCGTCAAAGAGCTGCAGCGGCTGGTCCGCCTCGCCCTTTTTCCATTTGATCTGCACCGCGCCGCCGCCGGAGAGATACAGTCCGTCGCCGCCGGTCATGTCATAATCGCGGGTGGCGCCGTCGTCCTTGAGACCGGAGGAAGCCATCAGCACCAGCACGTTGGTATAGCGCACCAGACCGTCCTCCTTGGCACCGTCCAGCTGATCCTGGTCGTTCTCCTTGAGGAAATAGCGGTCGTCCGCTTCGTCATACACCAGCTGGGCGGTGCGCTGGGCGCCGTAGCCGATGTCCAGGCGGTAGCCGTTGCCCTTGGCGGGCGCGGCGGCCTCGTCAAAGTAGAAGTAGGTGGGGGTCTCGCCGTCCACCGACTGGCCATAGCTCTCCATGGCGCTCTGGATCAGGCGGGAATCGGCATACCAGCACAGCTCCTGGGGCGCGGTGAGGTCCCGCTCGCCGTCCAGATTGTAGGCGTTCACGCCGATGTAAACGCCGTCCAGCGGCTGGTAGGTGTACCAGTTCACCAGATTGGAGGTGTAGATGTCGCTGCCGATGTACATGGGAATGGCGTTCACCGGCATCACCATCTGCAGGAACAGGTCCCGCCCCTGGCACACCGGGCCCACCTTCACCGCTCTTTCCATGCTGTCGAACACCGCCATCAGGCTGGTGTTCTCGCCGCCGGTGTTGGCCTCGATGAGAAGGTCCGCGGTGCCAATGCCCCACTGGGGCCGGGCGGCCGCGTCATTGGACACCATCACCGCCACCGGCCGGCGGCTGGGGTGTTCCGCCGCACGCCCGGTGAGGGCGCTGATCCCCTCGGCCGGCAGCGGCATTTCCGTGCTGGCCTCGTGGGGCTCGGGGGTAGGTTCTGCCGGCTGGCTGGCGCTCTGGGAAGCGCCGGAGGCGTCCGTGCCGCTCTGGGCGGGCGCGCCTGCGCAGCCCGCCAGCAGCAGTGCGGCCAGCACCGCGGCAGCAGCTCGCTTTGCAAGTTTCATGGGTGTGTTCTCCTTGTCCTGTTCAAAAAGGGCCCCCGCCGATGCCGGCCGGGGCCCCAGACTGCAAATGGTTTAATCTTCGTTTTCCACGAAATCGTTGGTGGTGGGGGCCTCCTGCACGTCCTGCGCGGTCTCCAGCGGCTCCCAGCTGAAGTTCGGGATCTCGTCCTCGTCCACCACGGTCACATAGGTCTTGCCGCAGTTGATCTCGAAGGGCTCTTCGGTCTCGAAGTCCACGATCCGCAGGGTGTCCAGCGGGGTGCCCTTCTGCCAGCGGATCCGCTCGATCTTGCCGCCGTAGCAGTAGTAGCCCACGCCGCCCCAGCTGTACTCGGCATACTGCAGGTCCTTGGCCTCATGGCCGGGATAGGTGTGGATGTCGGTGAAGAGGATGAGCAGGTTGTCGAACATCAGTTGCTGGCCGTTGTTCTCGTCGATGGTGTCCATGTAGGACCCCTTGCTGTAATACCACTGGGCCATGGCGTACTGGCCAAGGCTGGAATCGTAGTCGAACTGGGTGCGGTAGGACTGGGAGTGACGGATGGTCACACGGCCCGCGTCGGGGCTGGCGCCGCCGTCCAGGTGTTCGCCGGTGAGCACCTTGGCGGGGTCACGGTAGTCCACAAAATCGAAGAAGGTGGAGTTGTACATACGGCGGTCGTCCACATCGTGGCGCTCGATGTACTCCGCGATGAGCTGGCCGTTGGTGTAGGCGGTGTGCTCGGTGTCCACATGGTTGCCCGCCCAGTTCACACGGTCGCGGTTGCGGTAGTAGAGGTTGCCGTCGAAGTTGCCTTCCAGGTTCCACTCGTCGTAGTTGTAGTTGGTGATGTACTCCTTCTGCACCACGCTCTGGCCAATGTGGACGTAGAGCGGCTGCCAGGGCAGCACCAGGCGGAAGAACTGGTCACGGGCAGAACGCACGGGCCCGATGTCCGGGATGTTGTTGTAGTCGGTGAAGAGGGCCATGAAACGGGTGATACCGCCCTCCACCTTGATCTCAAAGAGCATGTCCGCAGCGGACAGGCCCCGCTGGGGGCGGCAGGTCTGGATGTTGTTCACCATCACGGCGGTGATACGCTGGCCTTCCGCGTAGTCGGCGGTCTTTTCGTAGCCGGTGAGCACGTTGGCCTCATAGGGCTCGGGCGTGGGTTCGGGCGTGGCTTCCACAGCGGGTTCGCCTTTGCCGCCGGAAGTGGTGGTCTCGTCGCCGCCGCAGGCGGTGAACAGGCTGACCGACATGGTCAGCGCCAGCAGGATGCACAACAAACGTTTCATGTACTGTTTCCCTCGTATTCCGCTTTTTATTGCAGGCGGCACGCCGCCCGATTCCTTTTTCTATTATAGCAGGCACGCTGCTGCCGGGCAACCGGCCCGGCGAATTTTCATGGGCGTCACTGACCGAAAAGTTCTGCCAGCGCCTGCCCGTCGATACGGCAGTTTTCGATCTGCTCGTCGGCCACCACGGCGATGTAGCTGGTGCCGGGGTTCACCTTCACGTCGATCTCCTTGCCCTCGTTGTCCACGATCCGCAGGGGGCTGGCCGGGTCCTCTTTGATCCAGCGCACCCGCTCGTAGCGTCCGCCGTTGAAATAGAGCCCCGCGCCCTGGTCGAACTGCACATGGGCCAGCACGCCGTCGGGGTATTTGTCGATCTTGGCAAAGAGCACAAACACATTGTCCGCCCCGTACTGGGCGCCGCCGTCGGCCGCGTCGGTCTGAGGCTGGTCGTACTGCCACTTGAGGTATTTGCCCGAGGCCGCGTCGTAGCGGAAGGTGGCGTCGGCATAGCCGGAGAAGCGCAGATAGACCTCCTGCGCCTCGCCGCCCTCCAGCACGCGGTCGGGCTGGTCGTAGCGCACGAAGTCGAACACCGGGGGCGCTTCGTAGTTGGTGGAAGCCTGCAGGCCGAACTGCTCCACCGCCTGGGAAAAGGCGGCGCCGTCGGTGTAAACGCAGTGCTCCTGGCCCTTGGTCCTGCGGCGCTCGGTGTCGATCCAGTAGAAGTTGCGGTATTTGCCGTCAATGCTCTTGGTCTCGGTGTATTTGTAGAGATCCAGATACTGGGCCGCCACATTGGAGGTGCCGATGTGGGCATAGAGCGTCTGCAGCGGCAGCATGAGCTGCACATGCTGGTCCCGGGCGGAGCGGATGGGCCCCACCACCGGCATGGCGGCATAGTCCCGGTAGACGGCCATCAGACGGGTGATCCCGCTTTCGGTGACGATCTCATAGACCAGGTCCGCGCTGTTCAGCCCGCTCTGGGGCCAGGCGGCGCGCACGTTGTTGATCATCACCGCCACACCGCGCCGGCCAAGGGGATAATTCTCTCCCCGGGCAAGGCCGGTGTAAGGGTCGATGTCCTGAGGCACCTCATAGTCCACCAGGGTCTCGGGCGCAGCGTCCGGTTCGGGCGTGGGCGTGGCCTGGGGCTCTTCCGTGCGGGCAAAAACGCAGCCGCTGAGCACAGCGGCGCACAGCAGCGCCGCCGCAGCGCGTGCGGGCAGTCGTTTCATGGGTGTTCCCCCCTTCGCTGAAACGGTGTATCTCTTTTTATCATACTCATTTTTGCCCGTTTTGTAAACTCTCTGTAACAATTAGACGCTTCAGCGGCCCCAAAAATTTCAATTTCATGTCGCTTTTTTCTTTTTGCCGGAATAACCTTTTTTCTTTTTCGGCTTTTGTGTTGACAAACCGTCGGGTGATTGCTATAATTGTTAAGCTGTATTCAGATATGAGCCATTAGCTCAGTTGGCAGAGCACCTGACTTTTAATCAGGGTGTCCGGGGTTCGAATCCCCGATGGCTCACCAGTTCGCCGCAAGTGATGTGTCGCTTGCGGCGGCTTCTTATAAATAATAAAGCCGCCGGGTTTTGCGTCTTGGTCCCATTCCATTAGGCCATTGAAGGAATGGAGACAGGGCGCTTAATTTTTTATCAGTCAGGAGAGGTGTTTATGATGTTTCGTGAAATGCGCCGCAACAAGCAGCTTTTGAGCGCCGAAGAGACCGCCGCCGTGCTGGAAAAAGGCACGTCCGGGGTGCTGGCCCTTGCTGGTGACGACGGCTACCCCTATGCCGTGCCCATCAGCTATGTGTTTGACGGAAACAAGCTCTATTTCCACTGCGCCAAGAGCGGCCACAAGCTGGACGCCATCCGCCGCTGCCCCAAGGCTTCCTTCTGCGTGATCGACCAGGATCAGATCGTGCCCGAGGAATACACCAGCTATTTCCGCAGCGTGATCGCCTTCGGCACCATCCGGGAACTGGAAGGCGACGGCGAAAAGCGGACGGCCATTGAAAAGCTGGCCCGCAAGTATGTGCCCAATGATACCGCCGAGGGCATGGAAGCCGCCATCCAGCGGGACTGGGCGCCTTTGTGCATGCTGGAGATGACCATCGACCACATGACCGGCAAAGAGGCCATCGAACTGGTGAAGGCAAAAAAAGCGCAATAAAACGGCGGGAGCCGGCCCCTTGCGGGGGCCGGCTCCCTTTTTTGTTTTTGGGCGGTTCTCACGCCTTTTGCAGCACAAAGCCCTTCACCTTGCGCAGCAGCGGCCAGAGGATGGCGCACAGCACGCCGCCGATGAGGGCGGTGATGAACTGGTTCACGCCGAACATGGTGCTGACGGTGGCCACCTGCTTTTCGTTGAGCACGCCGCCGAAGAGGGGCAGCAGCACGAACTGCAACCCGCCGGCCATCACGGCCACCTTGGCCGCCGCGCCCAAAAGAAAGCCCAGCCAGAAGAGCTTATCCTGTTTGCGCAGCGCCCAGGCGCACACCACCAGCGCGGCGTTGCCCGCCGCCACCAGCACGATGAGCTGGGGCATGAGCTGCATGACGGGGCTGGGGGCGATGAGGAAGGCCAGGATGGGGCTGAGCACCGCGATACACAAACCGCTGCCAAGGCCCACCGCCAGGGCGGCCAGCAGCAGAATGAGGTTCACCAGCGGACCGGTGATGAACTGGCTGACGGTCTTGAACTGCTGCACCACCACACAAAGCGCCAGCAGCAGCGCGGTGCGGGTAAGCATACGGGTGTAAAACTGTTTCATGAAAATTCCACCTTTCCCGGGGCCCCTTCGCCCCTCTTTGCATTGCTTTTCCTCGTAGATTTTACTATAATGAGGGATAGATTGCTGTTGCCGCCGCAACAGTTGTGATTTTTTTGTTTATCTTTGGCAAAGAAAGGAGCCGCCCCCGTGGAAGAATATTACCCCCTGCTGGCGGCCACGCCTCTGTTTGCCGACATTCCGCCGGAGGGCCTTGACCGCCTGCTGGGCTGTTTTGCCCCGGCGGTGCGCCGCTATGAAAAAGGAGACATCCTGCTGCTGGCGGGCTACGACACCGGCGAGATCGGCGTGCTGCTGGAAGGCAGCGCCACCGCCCTCAAGACCACGCCGGACGGCTCGGCGGTGGCCATCACCGACCTTGTGCCGGGCAGCGTGTTTGGCGACGTGCTGGCGGGCAGCGCGGTGAAAAGCCCGGTGACCATCACCGCCCGCAGCCCCTCCAAGGCGATGTTCATCTCCTGCCGCAGGCTGCTGTGCCCCTGTGCGGCCATGCACCCGGAGCACAACCAGCTGATGCAGAATCTGGTGCGCACCATCTCGGAAAAATATTTTGACCTGAGCCGCCGGGTGGACCTGCTCATCCTCAAAAGCCTGCGCTCCAAGCTGTGCGCCTACCTGCTGGGGCAGGCAAAGGCCGCCGGGGCGGACACCTTTTCCATCCCCTTCTCCCGGGCGGGGCTGGCGGAGTATCTGAACTGCGAGCGCAGCGCCCTTTGCCGGGAGCTTTCCCGCATGCGGGCCCAGGGCCTGATCGAGACTTATAAAAACAGCTTTAAGATCCTGGACCGGGCGGCCCTCGCCCGGGAGTACCAGCGCTGAATTTTGGAGGAACGGAAAATGAAGGAACTGCCGGTTTTGTACATCGTCATCCCCTGCTACAACGAGCAGCAGGTGCTGCCCGTCACCGCGCCCATGTTCTTTGAAAAGCTGCGCGGGCTGATGGCCGCCGGCCTCATTGCGCCGGAGAGCCGGGCGGTGTTTGTGAACGACGGCTCGAAGGACAGCACCTGGTCCATCATCCAGGACCTGGCCGCCAAAGAGGAGCTGGCGGAGGGGGTGTGCCTGTCCCGCAACCGGGGTCACCAGAACGCCCTGCTGGGCGGCCTGATGACCGTGAAGGACCGCTGCGACATCACCATCAGCATTGACTGCGACGGTCAGGACGACATCAACGCCATGGACGAGATGGTGAAGGCTTACCACGACGGCTGCGAGGTGGTGTACGGCGTGCGCTCCAAGCGCACCACCGACACCTTCTTCAAGCGCTTCACCGCCGAGAGCTTTTACAAGCTGATGAACTGGATGGGCGCCCAGGTGGTGTTCAACCACGCGGACTACCGCCTTTTGAGCAGCCGGGTGCTGAACGAGTTTGCCAACTTCAAAGAGGTGAACATCTTTTTGCGGGGCATGGTGCCGCTGGTGGGCTTCAAGAGCACCAGCGTCTACTACGAGCGCGCCGAGCGGCTGGCGGGCGAGAGCCACTATCCCCTGAAGAAAATGCTGGCTCTGGCCTTCGACGGGATCACCAGCCTGTCGGTGAAACCCATCCGCCTCATCACCGGCTTTGGCGTGCTGGTGTCCTGTATCAGCTTCATCGGGGTGATCTGGGCGGTGGTGGCGGCGCTGCTGGGCCACACGGTGGCCGGCTGGGCCAGCACCATCTCCATCGTCTGCTTCATGGGCGGCATTCAGCTGTTGTGCCTGGGCGTGATCGGCGAATACATCGGCAAGATCTACATGGAGACCAAGGCCCGGCCCCGCTTCATCATCAGCGAGACCACCTTTGAGGAGAAGGCCCATGAGTGAAGAAAAGCTTGTCTGGCCCGGCAGCGCCCTGCTGGGTCCGGTGCCCCCGGTGCTGGTGAGCTGCGGCGAGGGCGAAACCGCCAACCTCATCACCGTCGCCTGGGCGGGCACCATCTGCACCCAGCCGCCCCGGGTGTCCATCTCGGTGCGTCCCACCCGCCACAGCTACGGCCTCATCAAAGAGAGCGGCGAGTTCGTCATCAACCTGCCCACCACGGCGCTGGCCAAAGCGGTGGACTGGTGCGGCGTGAAAAGCGGCCGGGACGTGGACAAATTCGCCGCCATGGGCCTGCACGCCGCCCCCGCCTCAAAGGTGGGCTGCCCCCTGCTGGCGGAAAGCCCGGTGAGCCTGGAGTGCAAGGTGTTCCAGTGCCTTGAACTGGGCAGCCACGATCTGTTTTTGGCGGACGTGGTGGCGGTGGACGTGGACGAGGCCCTTTTGGACAGCGCCGGCAAGCTGCACCTGGAAAGGGCGGGCCTTTTGGCCTACGCCCACGGCGACTACTACGCCTTGGGCAAGCAGCTGGGCAAGTTCGGCTGGAGCGTGCGCAAGAAAAAGCCCGCGCCCAAAAAGCCGGGTGCGCGCCCCCAAAGTTCTTCCTCCCCCCGGCGGCCCCGCAAATGAACCGACGAAAAAGCGCCCTTTGGAGAAACACTCCAAAGGGCGCTTTTCTTTTTATTTTGGAGGGCCCAGCGCCTCGTAAAAGGGCGCAAGGTGCTCCTTGCCCGCCGGAGGCGTGCCTTCCAGCGGAAAGGGCAAACCCAGCGCGGCGTACTTTTCGATACAAAGGGTGCGGAAGGGCAGCAGTTCCACCTTTTCCACATTTTCGTATCCCTTTGCCAGCGCTGCCAGCCGGGCCGCGGCCTCGGGGCCGTCGTTGAGGCCGGGCGCCACCACGTGCCGCAGCCACACCGGGCGGCCCATCTCGCGGCAGAGGCCGAGGAATTCCAACGTGTGGGCAAGGCTGCCGCCGGTGTGGCGGCGGTAGTCCTCTTCGGTGGTGAACTTCAGATCGGCCAGCACCAGGTCGGTGTGTTCCAGCACTTTTGCGGCGCTTTCAAGGCTGGCCGCGCCGGAGGTGTCCAGCGCGGTGTGGAACCCCTCGGCCTTGAGGGCCGCCAGCAGCGCCGCGGCAAAGGCGCTCTGGGCCAGGGGCTCGCCGCCGGTGAGGGTAACGCCGCCATTCTTTTTGATATAGGGCGCGCAGCGGCGCACCTTTTGCAGCACTTCCTCCACCGTGACTTCCTGCCCGCCCTCAAAGGCCCAGGTGTCCGGGTTGTGGCAGTAGGCACAGCGCAGGGGGCACCCCTGAAAGAACACCACATAGCGCAGGCCGGGGCCATCCACCGCCCCCATGGACTGGAAGGAGTGGACGCGGCCGGAAAGGGCACTGTTTTCCATGGGCGGGGCCTCCTTTCACATGGCGCTGCGGCCTCACATCGCACTGTGGAAGGTGCGGCGGATGACCTCCTGCTGCTGTTCCCGGCTGAGCTTGTGGAAGTTCACCGCGTAGCCGGAGACGCGGATGGTGAGGTTCGGATACTTGGAGGGGTCCTCGTAGGCCTCCTGCAACATCTGGCGGTTCATCACGTTCACGTTCAGATGATGGGCCATCTGGGCAAAGTAGCCGTCCAGCAGGGCCACCAGGTTGCCGTGACGCTCGGCCTCGGTCTTGCCCAGGGCCTCCGGCAGGATGGAGAAGGTGTTGGAAATGCCGTCCTTGCAGCAGTCGTACTTGAGTTTGGCCACCGAGTTGAGGCTGGCCAAAGCTCCGCTCTTCTCCCGCCCGTGCATGGGATTGGCGCCGGGGGCGAAGGGCTCGCCCGCCTTGCGGCCGTCGGGGGTGGAGCCGGTCTTTTTGCCGTAGACCACGTTGGAGGTGATGGTGAGCACCGAGAGGGTGGGCTCGGCGTTCCGGTAGAGGGGGTGCTTTTTCAGCTCCTCAAAGAAGAGGCGGGCCTGCTCGGCGGCGATGGAGTCCACCCGGTCGTCGTCGTTGCCAAAGGCGGGGTACTCCCCTTCCACCTCAAAGTCGCTGATGAGGCCGGTGGCCTCGTCCCGCACACAGCGCACCCTGGCGTACTTGATGGCGGAGAGGGAGTCGGCCAGCACGCTGAGGCCGGCAATGCCGAAGGCCATGTAGCGGTGGACCTCGGTGTCGTGGAGGGCCATCTGCAGCTTCTCGTAGGCGTACTTGTCGTGCATGTAGTGGATGACGTTCATGGTGTTGGCGTACACCTTCGCCACCCAGGCGCGGTAATCGTTCAGCCGGCGGCAGACCTCGTCGTAGTCCAGATATTCGCCCTTGATCGGCTCGGTGACCGGGCCCACCTGCTCGTTTTTCACCTCGTCCCGCCCGCCGTTGAGGGCCATGAGCAGGAGTTTGGGCAGATTGGTGCGGGCGCCGAAGAACTGCATGTCCTTGCCCACCCGCATAGCGGAGACGCAGCAGGCGATGGCGTAGTCGTCGCCGTAGATGGGGCGCATGAGGTCGTCGTTCTCGTACTGGATGGCGTCGGTGTCGCAGGAGACCTTGGCGCAGAACTTCTTGAATCCCTCGGGCAGCGCGCCGGACCAGAGCACCGTGAGGTTGGGTTCAGGGGCGCTCCCCAGATCATAGAGGGTGTGCAGCACCCGGAAGGAGTTTTTGGTCACCAGGGTGCGGCCGTCCTCGCCCATGCCGCCCACCGCCTCGGTGATCCACATGGGGTCGCCGCCGAACAGCTCGTTGTAGGAAGGGGTGCGCAGGTGGCGGGCCATGCGCAGCTTCATCACAAAGTGGTCCATCAGCTCCTGGGCGCCCTGCTCGTCCAGAATGCCGGCGGCCAGGTCCCGCTCAAAGTAGATGTCCAGGAAGGTGCTCACCCGGCCCAGGCTCATGGCCGCGCCGTTCTGCTCTTTAATGGCGCCGAGGTAGCCAAAGTACAGCCACTGCACCGCCTCGCGGGCATTGGCGGCGGGGCGGCGGATGTCGAAGCCGTACAGTTCGGCCATGCCCGCCAGCTTGTTCAGAAAGTCAATTTGCCGCCACACTTCCTCGATGAGGCGGATGACTTCGTCGGTCATGGGCTGGGCGTGCAGCTGGGCCATGTCCTTGCGCTTTTCTTCCACCAGTTTGTCCACGCCGTAGAGGGCCACCCGGCGGTAGTCGCCGATGATACGGCCCCGGCCGTAGGCGTCGGGCAGGCCGGTGATGAGGCCGCAGTGGCGGGCGGCGCGGGTCTCGGGGCCGTAGACCCGGAACACGCCGTCGTTGTGGGTGGTGCGGTAGCGGAATTCCTCTTCGATTTTGTCCGAGAGCTTATACCCGTAGGCCTCGCAGGCGCTGCGGGCCATGCGGATGCCGCCGAAGGGGTTGACGCCCCGCTTCAGCGGCTCGTCGGTCTGCAGGCCCACGATGAGCTCGTCCTCTTTGTCCAGATACCCGGGGGCGAAGGTCAAAAGGCTCATCACCGTTTCGGTGTCCACCTTCAAAACGCCGCCCTTTTCCCGCTCGGCGGCCATCAGGGCCTCCAGCTTTTTCATCAGCCGCCGGGTGCGGCCGGTGGGACCGGCGAGAAACTTGTCGTCACCTGTATACGGTTTGTAGTTTTTTTGGATAAAATCCCGAACGTCGATTTTCTCCTGCCACGCGCCGGGCACGAAATTCTTCCACTGTTCCATCTTGCAAAGCCCCTTTCGGTGTGTTTTGTGCCGCCCGGAAAAATAAAAAAGGGCAGCACCGCGTATGCGATGTTGCCCAGACGGTCGGCATAAAACGCGCCTCACTCCCCCGTGGTCTCCCACGAAATTCCGTCAGTTGTGAGGGCGGTGTTTTGCTTTGAAAACAATATTCAGTATACAGCAGCGTTTTTGCCTTGTCAACACACAATATCTGCCGCTCAGCCCGGCATGCAGTTTTGCAGATGGCGAAGGTCGCCGCTTTCGGAAAAGTCCTCCCGGTCGAGGGTGAGGCCGGGGTTATAGTAGGGGTCGCGGGTGAGGTTCTCCCGGCCGAAGCGCTCGGTGAGGCGTTTTTGCTCGCCGGCAAAACGGGCCTTTTTGGCCTTGTCCTTCTCGTCAATGCCCCGGCTCTTGCTCTCATAGTGATACAGCTGGGCGTAGGGGGTCCACACCACCCGCCAGCCGGCCCGCCGGGCCCGCAGGCAGAAGTCCACATCGTTGAAGGCCACGGTGAAGCCCTCGTCCAGGCCGTTCAGCGCGTCGAACACCTCGGCCCGCACCAGCAGGCAGGCGGCGGTGACGGCGGAAAAATCCTGCACGGTGGCGGCGCGGAACATGTAGCCGCCGGAGGTGCGGGGGCGGTATTTGTGGCTGTGGCCGGCGTAGCCGCCGAGACCCGTGACGATACCCGCGTGCTGGATGGTGTCGTCGGGATAGTAGAGCATGGCTCCGCACATGGCCACTCCCGGGCGGCTGGCCTGCATGAGCATCTCAGTCAGCCACTCCCGGTTGATGACCTCCACGTCGTTGTTCAAAAGCAGCAGATAGTCGCCCTGTGCCGCCTTGCGGCCGAAGTTGTTGATGGCGGAGAAGTTGAAGCCGCCCTCCGCTTTGTACTCCACCACCCGGCAACGGGGATAGCCCTCGGGGCCGGTGATCTTTTTGTAATAGTCGAAGGTGGCCGCCTCTTTGGAGTTATTCTCGATGACGATGACCTCAAAGTTGTGCCAGCTGGTCTTTTTATAGACCGAGGAGAGGCACTTTTCCAGGTCGTCGGTGTGGTCCATGTTGGGGATGAGGATGCTCACCAGCGGCTCGCCCTCAATTTCATAGTCCACTTTGTAGGTGCTGGGGTAAAGGCCGTCCCGCACGGTACCCCGCTGGCCGGTGCGCTCCAGATGATCGGCGATGGCCTTTTTGGCCGCCTTGGCCACATAGGGCTTGGCGGCGGTGCCGCCGCTGGTGGAGCCGCCGTGCACCCGCCAGTAGTAGAGCACCTGGGGGATGTGGCAGATTTGGGTCTCGTCCAGCCGATCGGTGAGCCGCAGGAACAGATCGTGGTCCTGGCTGCCGTCGCACTCCGTCCGCTCGCCCCCCGCCTCGAAATACAGGCTGCGCTTGAAGGCGGAAAGATGGCAGATGTAGTTGCAGCAGACCAGATAGTCCGGGGCGAAATCCGGCTTGAAGTGGGCCACCATGGGCCGGCGAATGCTCTTTTTGAAGAGGGCCTCGTCGCTGTAGAGGAAATCCGCGCCGCTGTCCAGAATAGCCATCTGCAAGGTATAAACGGCGTGGGGAGCCAGGATGTCGTCGTGGTCCGCCAGGGCCAGATATTCGCCGGTGGCCAGGTCGGCTGCCGCATTGGTGTTGGCGCTGATCCCCTTGTTTTCCACCTTGACGTACTTCACCCGGTCAGCCGCCGGCACCAGTTTTTCCGCAAAGGCCGCCCGCTGCTTCACGATCTCGCCCACATAGGCGTGAGCCTCATCGGAGGCGTCCGCCAGGCACAGCTCCCACCGGGTGCTGGTCTGGTCAAAAACGCTGGCCAAAAACTGCCGCAGGAAAGGCTCCGGCGTGTTGTAGAGCGGCACGCAGATGCTGACCAGGGGCAGGGCCGCGCCGTTCTCCCACCGGTCGGCCAGATCCGCCCGCTGGGCCTGCAGCACCTTTTTCTTGGGCAGGTAGCGGGCCCGTTTGCCGAAGAAGCGGCGGCGGAAAAAGCCCAGCGCCCGCCGCACCATAGCGAAAAGGCCCTCGCTTTTCACAAGGTCAAAGGCATAGCCGAACAGCTCCCGGATGCGTTTGAGTTTCAGTTTCATGGCAAAACGCCCCCAAAAGGCCCTTATTTCAGGCCGTAGTTTTCAAAAAGCAGGTTGAAATGGCGGTTGTAGTAAGGGTCGCCGGCGGCGATCATATCGCTGTATTTGGCGATGAACCGGGCCTTTTCCCCCTCGTAGCGGCGGGCGTTCTCGCTCAAGGTGTCCAGCCCGCGGCTCTTGCTCTCGTAGTGGTAGGCTTCGGCGTGGGGGGTGAACACGTTGGTGAGGCCCTTCTTCCAAAGCTTCAGGCACAGGTCGATGTCGTTGTAGGCCACGGCGAAGTTTTCTTCGTCCAGGCCGCCCATCCCGTCGTAGAGAGCGGTCTTGACCATCAGACAGGCGCCGGTGACCGCCAGCAGGTTCTGGGGCGTAGCCAGCCGGTAGAGGTCGCCCGCCGAGGCCCGGGGGTGGCTCTTGTGGCTGTGGCCGGCGGTGCCGTTGATGCCCAAAAACACGCCCGCGTGCTGGATACGGTCGTCGGGGTAGTAGAGTTTCGCGCCCACGCAGCCCACGTCCGGCCGCTGGCTGAACATGAGCATCTCGGCCAGAAAGCCCTCACTGAGCAGCTCGATGTCGTTGTTCAAAAGCAGCAGCTGTTCGCCCTTTGCGAACCGGCGGGCGAAGTTGTTCACCGCCGAGAAGTTGAAGCCGCCCTCGTAGGTGACCACCTGCAGCCGGGGATATTTTTTCTTCGCTTCTTCGTAATAATCGAAGGTGGTGGGGTCGGCGGAGTTGTTCTCCGCCACGATGACCTCAAAGTTCTCGTAGCCCGCCTTTTCGTAGAGGCTGGCAAGGCAGCGGTCCAGGTCGGCCGCATGGTCTTTATTGGGGATGAGCACGCTGATGAGGGGCGTGCCGGTGAGGGCGTACTTCACCCGGTAGGCGCCGGGGCAGCCCTCGATACGCTTTGCGCTTCCTTCCAGGCCCACCCGTTTCAGATGGTCGTCGATAGCCTTCTCCCCCGCCGCCAGGGCGTAGGGCTTGGCCTCCATGCCGCTGGCGGTGCTGCCGGAATGGCTCCGCCAGATGTAGAGCACATAAGGGATGTGGGCCACCTTTTGGGCGTGCTCGGTGAGGCGCAGGATGAGCTCGAAGTCCTGGCTGCCGTCGTACTCGCTGCGCTCGCCGCCGCCCGCCCGCTCAAAGAGCGCCCGGGAGAAGGCGGCCAGATGGGTGATGTAGTTGCAGCCCCGCAGATAGTCCGGCTCAAAGTCCGGCTTGAAGTGGTAATCCACCAGGTGCTTCAAATCCGCCGAGAGGACAATTTCATCGGAATAGACGAAGTCCGCCCCGGCCAGCGCCTCCTTGGCCACCCGGTAGAGGGCATTGGCGTAGAGCACGTCGTCGTGGTCCAAAAGGGTGAGCCATTCGCCGGTGGCGGCGGCCAGGGCTGCGTTGGTGTTGGCGGCGATGCCGCCGTTCTCCGCCAGTTTCAGATAGCGGACGCGCCCGTCCTTTTTGGCAAAGTTTTGGGCGATGCGGCCCACTTCGGAGTGAGCGCCGTCGGAGGCGTCCGCCAGCACCAGTTCCCAGCGCTGGTAGCTCTGGGCCAGCACGCTTTGTATCATCTGGCGCAAAAAAGGCACAGGGGTGTTGTAAAGGGGCACGCAGACGCTGATGGTGGGCCCGGCCAGGTTTTCCGCCCGCTGGGCTTTCAGCTGGCGGCGGGTGGGCAGGTCGGCCCGGTAGCGCCAGGTGTCCCGGTGAAGGGCAAGGCGCACACGGAATTCCACCTCCCGCCAGAGGGCTTCAAAGCCCTCTTCCCGGCCCACCTGGGCGCACCAGGCGGCCACCTGTTTGATGTGGGCGGGGTCCAGAAGGCGGCGGGCCATGCCGCCCACGCTGTCCTCTCGGGCAACGTCTGCGGGCAGGGGGGCCTCCAGTTCTTTTTTGTCCGGCATGGGGTCGTTCTCTCCTTTGTCCCGGGTGCGGAAAACAGCCAGGGGGCCTGCCTCCTGGCTGTTCGGGGTCTCACTCGGCGTCCCGGGTGGTATGTTTGTAGGCGGCGCACACCTCTTCGGTGGGGCCGTTCATTTTAATGCGGCCGTGCTCCAGCCAGGCCACCTTGTTGCACATGCGCTCGATCTGCTCGATGGAGTGGCTCACCAAAATCACGGTGGTGCCGCCGCTCATCAGCTTCTGCATGCGGTCCTCGCACTTTTGCTGGAACAAAAAGTCGCCCACGCTCAAAATCTCGTCGGCAATGAGGATGTCCGGCTTTGTGATGGTGGCGATGGCAAAGGCGATGCGGGCCACCATGCCGCTGGAGTAGTTCTTCAGCGGCACGTCCAGAAAGTCGTGCAGTTCGCTGAACTCCACGATCTCGTCAAACTTTTCCCGGATGTACTTGGGGGTAAAGCCCAGCACCGCGCCGTTGAGGAAGATGTTCTCCCGGGCGGTGAGGTCCATGTCGAAGCCGGCGCCCAGCTCGATGAGGGGGGCGATGGTGCCCCGCACGGTGCAATTGCCGGTGGTGGGCTTGTAGACGCCGCTGATGACCTTGAGCAGGGTGGATTTGCCGCTGCCGTTCAGGCCGATGAGGCCGTAGAAGTCGCCCGGCTGCACGTCGAGGCTGACGTTTTTCAGCGCGTAGAACTCGTCGAACTTGAGCTTGCCGTGGGCGATCTGCAAGAAATATTCCTTCAGGCTCTCGCTTTTTTCCTTGGCGAGGTTGAAGCGCATGGAGACGTCGTTTACCTGGATGATGGGTTCCATCGTTCGCCCTCCCTCACATGTACAGGACGAACTTGTCCTGGTTCTTTTTGAACACCAACAGGCCAAAGGCCAGCATGGCGAGGCTGCACGCGCCGCAGATGATCACCATGTTGAAGGTGAGCAGCTGGCCGTCCAGCACGGCGGCGCGGAAGGCGGTGATGTACCAGTAGATGGGATTGAACTTGATGAGGGTCTCCAGATACACGTTGCCGAACTGGGCCGGGTCGTAGAAAATGGCGGAGAAGTACATCAGCACGGTGGTGAACACTTCCCACAGATGGATGACGTCCCGGAAGAACACCGCCATGGTGGAGAGCACCAGCCCCACCCCCAGGCTGAACAGGAACATGGTGAGGATGGGATACACCGCCAGCAGCACCGTGGCATGCAGGGGGCTGCGGGTGATGAGCATGATGATGATGAGGGCGATGAAGCTGAAGAAGTAGTTCACCAGGCCGAAGCAGGTCTTTTCCAGCGGGAACACATACTTCGGGATGTACACCTTGCGCAGCAGCATGGCGTTGGCCATCACGCTGCCCATGGCCATGGTGGTGGACTCGCGGAAGAAGGTGAACATCAGCTGGCCGATGACCAGATAGACGGGATAGTTGGTGATCCCCTCGCCCCGGAACTGGAACAGGCTGCCGAACACCACCACCATCACGCCGCACATCAGCAGCGGGTTGAGCACGCTCCAGGCCACGCCCAGCACGCTGCGGCGGTACTTGAGCTTGAAGTCCCGGCTGATGAGGTTATACAGCAGATATCGGTAGCGCAGAAAATCCTTGATATACAGTTTCACAGTGTTCAAGGGGCTTACCACCTCTCAAAATACTCGAAGGTCTGGGCGGCGAAGGGGGTGTGCTTTTTGTCCTTTTCGCTCAGGAGGTATTCGCACCCGCAGTCCGGCCACTGGATGGCCACGGTGGGGTCATCGTAGGGAATGCCGCCCTCGGCGGTGGGGTCGTAGACGTCGGTGCACTTGTAGCAGAACTCCGCCACGTCGCTCAAGACCAGAAAGCCGTGGGCAAAACCTTTCGGCACATAGAACTGGCGCTTGTTCTCCTCGCTCAAAATAACGCCGGTCCACTTGCCGAAGGTGGCGCTGTTGGGGCGGCAGTCCACCGCCACATCGAACACCTCGCCTTTGGTCACCCGCACCAGCTTGCCCTGGGTGTGCTCTTTCTGGAAGTGCACGCCCCGCAACACGCCCCGGGAAGAGCGGGACTGGTTGTCCTGCACGAACTCGTCGGTGATACCGGCGGCGGCGAACTCCTCCTTATGGAAGGTCTCCATGAAGTAGCCCCGCGCGTCGCCGAACACGGTGGGCTCCACGATGAGCACGCCCGGGATCTCCGTCTCGATGAATTTGAATTTACCCATGATTCCTTACCCCTTATTCCTCTTCGTTCTGCGCTGCCAGCGCGGCCTTGAAGCCCTCGTAGTCCCGCAGGTACTCGCTGCCGTCGTAGTGTTCGCTGGCCAAAACCAGCAGCACGCTGTCCGGCGAAAAATCGTACATATCCTTCCACACCATGCGGGGGATGTAAATGCCGGTGTTGGGCTTGTCCAGGCTGTAGACCTCCTCGCGGCCGCAGCCGTCGTCCACCCGCACCTTGCTGCGGCCCGCCACGTTGATGAGCACGAACTCGGTGCGGCGGTTGGCGTGCTGGCCGCGCACCACCTCGGCGTCGCTGCCGTACATATAGAACACGCGCTTTATCTCAAAGGGCACCTGCTGCGCGCCCTCCACCACGATGAGGCTGCCCCGCTCGTCGCCAAGGTCAGCGAAGGAGAGCATTCTCACCCGGTCGTAGTTGTCGTTTTTCATCATATCACGGCTCCCAGGCGTTGATGGCCTCGATCACATAGGTCTGTTCTTCTTCGGTCATGCCGTTGTACATGGGCAGGCTGAGCACCTCGTCGGCGTAGCGCTCGGCGATGGGATAATCCCCCCGCTTTTTGCCCAGGTACCGGTAGGCCTCCGACAGATGGGGCGGGATGGGATAGTGGATGATGGTGCCGATCCCTTTTTCCTTGAGATAGGCGGCCAGGCCGTCCCGGTCTTTTTCCACATGGACGACGAACTGGTGCCAGGTGCTGTCGGCCCCCGGGCGCACCTTGGGCAGCCGGATGAGGGGGTGTTTCAGCTCTTCGAGATACCGCCCGGCGATGGCCCGGCGCTCGGCGTCAAATTCCGGCAGGTGAGAAAGCTTCACCCGCAGAAGACCCGCCTGCAATTCGTCCAGGCGGGAGTTGGTGCCCACCACCTGGTTGTGGTAGCGCTTTTCGCTGCCGTAGTTGCGGTACACCCGGAACTTCCGGGCCAGGGCCTCGTCGTCGGTGACAATGCAGCCCGCGTCGCCAAAGGCGCCGCAGCCCTTGGTGGGGTAGAAGGAGAAGCACCCCACGTCGCCGAAGGTGCCCACCGTCCGGCCCTCCCAGTGGTTGCCGTGGCTCTGGGCACAGTCCTCCACCACCTTGAGGCCGCGGCTGCGGGCGATGTCCATAATGCGGGTCATGTCGCAGGCCTGGCCGAACAGGTGCACCGCCAGGATGGCCTTGGTGCGGGGGGTGATGGCGGCCTCGATCTTCTCCGCGTCGATGTTGTCGTATTCGTCCGGCTCCACAAACACCGGGGTGGCCCCGTTCATGGAAATGCCCATGACGCAGGCGATGTAGGCATTGGAGCAAACGATGACTTCGTCGCCCCGGCCAATGCCCAGAAGGCGGAAGCTGATCCACAGCGCGTCCAGCCCGCTGGCCAGGCCCACGCAGTATTTGGAGCCGATGTAGCCGGCCCACTCCTTTTCAAACTGCTCCACCTCGCGGCCCAGAATGTACCAGCCGCTGCGCAGCACTTCCAGGGCTTTCGCCTCGTACTCGGCGGCGTGCAGACTGTACTGACGGCCCAGATCGTTGGGCAGAATGTTCATCTTGGTCCCTTGCCTTTCCGCGGCTGCAGCCGCACAAAATTCACCAAATTATATTTTACCCCATCCCGTGTCAAAACGCAACAAAAAGCCGCCCGCATGCCTGGGCGGCAAAAGGCCCCGCCGGCGAAAGGCCGCGGCGGGGCCGCTGTGTTTTTGTGCGGTATCAGTCCCGGCCGGCAGGCTTGGTGTTGCTGCGGGGCGGGGTTTTGTCCTTTTCTTTTTCCCAGGGGGCCGGCTCGGCGGGCAGGGGCTTGCGGGTGATGATCTCCCACTGGGCGGGGGTGGGGCCGGAAGGCGTGCGCTTCGCGCCGGCCTTGCGCCACAGCCGCATGCCCAGCACCAGGGCCAGCACCGCGGCCGCCGCGGCCACCGCAATGCCCACGGGGTTTTTGTCCGGCTGCAGCGAGGAGGCGGGCACATAGGTGCTGGCCGCCAAAACCTCGTCGATCCCGCTCACCGAGAGCTGGGCCGAACCCAGCGCCGAAGGCTGATAGTCGTTTTCCGGCAGGGTGTAGGTCACGCTGGCCTCAAAGGGCTGGCCCAGCACATATTGGTCGGGGATCTGGTAGTCCACGGTGATCCCGTCGGTGGAGAGATTCTTGTTCAGCAGCGCCGTGGCGCTCTGGGGCTGCACCAGGGCGTTGCCCAGCGCTTCGCCGCCGCCCACCACCGGGACCTGGAACGCCTCGTCCGGGGCGGGGATCTCCACCTTGGAGAAGTTCTCGAAGGCATAGTCCAGAATGGCGCAGGCGTCCCGGAACTTGTCCTCCAGGCGCTGGCACTTCAGCTCCACCGAGATGAGGCGGATGCCGTTCTGCTCGGCGTAGTTCACAAAGGTGGTGAGGGCCTGGTCGTGGAAGCCGTTCTTGGAGCCTTTGGCGTAGCTGCGCAGATAGTCGCCGGAAATGCGCATCCAGTCGGTGCAGTGGAACACCCGCTGCTGGGGCTGCTTGTTGGTGGGCTCCATGGTCCAGGGGTCGGTGCGGCAGAAAATGTCCTCAAAGCCCGGCACGCTCAGCGCCCAGCGGGTGATGACGGCCATGTCCCGGGCGGTGGTGTAGTGCTGGTCATCGTGCAGGCCGTGGGGGTTCATGTAGTGGGTGTTGGCAAGGCCCAGCGCGGCGGCCTTGGCGTTCATGGCGTCCACGCCGCCCTGGATGGTGCCGCCGATGTACTCGGCCAGCACGTTGGCGCCGTCGTTGGCGCTCTCCAGCTCGGTGCCGTAGAGCACGTCCTCCAGGCGCACCACCTCCCCTTCCTGCAATGCAATGTGGGAAGAGCCGTATTCCAGCTGGTGCACCGCTTCATAGCTCACGGTGAGCTGGGTGTCCAGCTGGCCCTGGGCCTTTTCCAGCGCCAGCGCCATGGTCATGATCTTGGTGATGGAGGCGGGATAGAGCACCTCGTCGGCGTTCTTTTCCATGATGACCTGCCCCGTGTCGGCGTCCATCACGATGTATGCCTCACAGCTCACGGACGGCCCCTGGTAGGCCAGCGCCGCGGGAGCGAAAACAGCGGCGGTGAGCGCCGCCGCGCAAAGTGCGGAGAAAAACTTTTTCAAACCAAACGTCCCTTTGCTTTTCAAATATCCGAAACCGCCCCGGCGCGCAGGCCGGGCACGGGCATGTTCTGAAATATTATACATAAATTTTACTGTGCGGCACAAGGGCTGCACAAAATTTCCACATTTTGTTTAAAAAACGAGGGGGACGGTGGTATAATGGGGTGGATATGGCAGGAAAAGAGGCGGCCCCGCATGGAACAGAAAACGATCGCTGAACAAAAGCGCGAGGCAAGGGCTCAGGCCCGGGCGCGCCTTGCGGGCTGCACGCCGGAGGACACGGCCCGCTGGGGCGAGGCCATGTTCGAATTTTTGCGGGTGCTTCCGGTGTGGAACACCGCCCGCACGGTGATGTGCTTTGTGAGCACCGCCGCGGAGCCGGACACCCAGCCCCTGCTGCAGGCGGCGCTGCGGGAAGGCCGCACCCTCTGCCTGCCCCGCCAGTGCGAGGGCGGCTGGATGGAGGCCCACCGGGTGGCGGCGCTGTTCGCCCTGCGGCCCGGCCCTCACGGCATTCTGGAACCGCCCTACACCCTGCCGGTGGTGGACCCGGCGGCCATCGACCTCATCGTGGCCCCCTGCCTTGCCGCCGCGCCAAACGGCGCGCGTCTGGGCCACGGCGGTGGGTTCTACGACCGCTTTTTTGCCCGCAGCGGGGCGGCCCGGGTGGTGTTCTGCCCGTCGGCGGCGGTGTTTCCCCGGCTGCCCGCCGGCGAGTTTGATCTGCCCGCCGACCTGGTCATCACCGAACGGGGCATTCTGTGAACAGATGAAAACGGCCTCCGGCGCTGTTCCGCCGGGGGCCGTCTTTTTGTTCAGTCGCTGAGCACCGGCTGCAGCTGCCGGCCCCGCAGGGCACAGGCCAGCGTGTCGGCAATGAGGCCGAAATCGCTTTGCAGGCTGGCGGGCTTTTTCAGGTGGTCGTCCTGGGCAAAGGGCACCAGATAGTAGTTTTTGCGGTTGAGCAGTTTCGCCAGGTTTTCCATGCTGGCGGAAAGCCCGTCGTTGGTGCTCACCGCCAGCACCATCGGCTTTGACCCCCGCAGCATGCTCTTGGCCCCCAGCGTCACCGGCGTGTCGCTGATCCCGGCGGCCAGCTTTGCCAGCGTGGCCCCGGTGCAGGGGGCGATGATCATCGCGTCCGCCATGTTCTGCGGGCCCAGCGGCTCCGCGCCCTGCAGGGCCTCGATGGGCCGGCGGCCGGTGACCGCCTCCACTTTGTCCTTCCAGGCCTGCGCCGTGCCGAACCGGGTGTCCAGCCCGGCGGCGTTGAAACTCATCAGCGGCAGCACCTCCACCCCGCTGCGCACCATCTCCTCCATGAAGCCCAGCGTCTTTTCAAAGGTGCAAAAGCTGCCGCACATTGCCCACACCACGCGCTCCACTTTCATCCGATCTCTTCTCCCCTTTCTCTGAGCATGGCAAGCACCGCCCGTGCCACAAACTGGCCCGCCGTCACCGGCGCGCACCGGGCGGGCAGGCTGAGGGCGTGGATGGCCCGCACCCCCAGCTCCTTCGCCGCCTCAAAATCGGTTCCGCCGGGCAGGCTGGCCAGGTCGATGACCAGCGCGTCCTTCGGCAAACGCTTCAGCCGGGCCGCGCCCAGCACCGGGGCGGGCACCGTGTTCACCGCCACATCGGTGGTTTCCAGCAGGCCGTCCGCCGCCTCCATGGGCACGGCGTTCAGCCCCTGGCTCATGGCCAGCGCCCGCTGGCCCGGGCTGCGGGCCGCCACCGTGACGCGGGCCCCCAGCGCCGCCAGCCGCACCGCCAGCGCCTGGCCGCAGCGCCCGTAGCCCAGCACCAGCACGGTGCTGTCCCAGAGCGTGCGCCGCCGGTTCTGCAGGATGAGCCCTATGCACCCCTCCGCCGTGGGGATGGCGTTGAGGCGGGCCAGCTCCTCCCGGCCGAGATAGTCGTTCAGCTCTATGCCCGCCGCGGCGGCGGCCGCCTTTGCCGCTTCGCTCACCCGGCCGCCAAAGGCCAGCGTGCCGGGCTTTGCCTCCGCCAGCAGCTGTTCCAGCGCCGCCCCGTCCGCCGTCAGCGGCATGGGCAGCAGCGCCCAGCGCGCCTGCGCCAGCCCCTCCGGGCCGCACACTCTGAACCCCTTCTCCCGCAGGTAGTCCGCCGCCGCCCGCTGGCGGGCGTCCTCGCCGATCACCGCAAACACCCCGGGCCGTTTTTCTTCCATCGCCCTTCCCCCCTCGCACCGGACGCGGGCATTTGTGTGCCCGGGCCGCTCTTGTGCCGATTTGACCCATGGTATGCGCCGCGCCGCGCAAAAGTGAACGCCAAAGCGGCCTTTTGCTTTTCCGGCTCCCTTTGGCCGCAGAGGGCAAAATCCCGAAAAAAAGCCCCCGCGCGGGGGGCGAAAAAGACAATTTGCAAAAACAGCGGCATTTTTTGCCTTTTGAGTGTTTATTTCGCCGCAAAAAAATTATATAATGGAAATCAGGATAACACTTTCCCCGGCAACGGGCCAAGCGCGCTTCGCCGGAATATCGTTTTTGAGGTGACCCAAATGAGCTACATCGGCGGTTACAATCCCGGGCTTCTCCGGGGCGTGAAACATCTGCATTTCATCGGCATCGGCGGAAGCGGCATGTATCCGCTGGTGCAGATCCTCAACTCCAGAGGCTACGAGATCAGCGGCAGCGACGTGAACGAGGGTTCCATCATTGACGCGGAGCGCGCCCTGGGGATCACTGTGTATATGGGCCATGACCCGCAGAACGTGGTGGGGGCGGATATGGTGATCTATTCCGCGGCCATCCACGACGACAACCCCGAACTGCAGGAGGCGGACGCCCGGGGCATTCCCACGCTGGAGCGCAGTGTGCTGCTGGGTTACGTGAGCCGGCTTTACCCCCACAGCGTGTGTGTGGCGGGCACCCACGGCAAAACCACCACCACCTGCATGATCACCACCATGCTGGAGCTGGCGGGCCGCGACCCCGCGGCGGTGATCGGCGGCAAGCTGCCCCTCATCGGCGGCTACGGCAAAGCCGGCACCGGCAGCTGTATCGTGGTGGAGGCCTGCGAGTTTGCCGAGACCTTCCTGCGGCTGACGCCCCACATCGCGGTGCTTTTGAACATTGACAACGACCATCTGGACTATTACGGCACCATGGGCCAGCTGAAGCTGGCCTTCAAGAAGTTCGCGCTGATGGCCACCAACACCATCGTGGCCAACGCCGACGACGAGGGCGTCATCCAGGTCATCAACAGCATTGACCGCAACGTGCGCACCTTCGGCATTCAAAAATCGGCGGACTACCGGGCCACCAACATCCGGGAGTATAAGCCCGGCTTCTACGAGTTTGACGTGCTGGAGTGGGACAACTACTACGCCCACCTGTGCCTGGCCGCGCCGGGCTACCACAACATCTACAACGCGCTGGCCATGGTCAGCTGCGCCCGTGTGCTGGGCCTGGAGGCCAGCGCCGCCGAGGCGGCGGCCCGCAGCTTTGCCGGCGCGGGGCGGCGTTTTGAGATCCTTGGCGAGGAAAACGGCGTGACCATCGCCGACGACTACGCCCACCATCCCACCGAGGTGGCCGCCACCCTGGCCACCGCCAAAAAGCTGGGCTTCAAAAAGGTGTGGGCGGTGCACCAGCCCTTCACCTACAGCCGCACCCGCACCCTGCTGCATGAGTTTGCGGAGGTGCTGAAGGCCGCCGACCGGGTGGTGCTGACCCCCATCATGGGCAGCCGCGAGGTGGACGACGGCAGCGTGAAGAGCGAAGACCTGGCGGCGCTGATCCCCGGCTGCGTCACGGTGCCGGGCCTCAAGGAGGCCGCCGACTACATCAAGGCCAACGCCGAGCCGGGCGACCTGGTGCTGACCCTGGGCTGCGGCGATGTTTACAAAGCCGCCCGTATGATGTTGCAATAACACACAAAAGACCCGCCGGGCGTTTGCCCGGCGGGTCTTTTTTTGCCGATTCAAGTGGTGCGCAGGCCCACGCTGATCCCCAGCGCCTGATCCACCTTCTGCTGGGCCTCCGGCGGCAGGCTGCCGGTCTTTTCCCGCAGGCGGCGCTTGTCCAGCGTGCGGATCTGCTCCAGCAGGACAATGCTGTCCCGCGTCAGGCCGCAGGTGGAAGCCGGAAGCTGGATATGGGTGGGCAGGCGGGTCTTGTCCTGCTTGGAGGTGATGGCCGCCGCGATCACCGTGGGGCTGTGGCGGTTGCCCACATCGTTCTGCAAAATGAGCACCGGGCGCACGCCCCCCTGCTCCGAGCCCACCACCGGGCTGAGGTCCGCGTAAAACACTTCGCCTCTGTGTACTTCCATGTAATTCTACCCTCCGATGTCCCCCGCCTTACAAAGGCGGCGATGGCTGCCCCCGCTTTTTGTGCGGGGCCTCGGTGGTAGTATGCCCGGTGCGCCGGGCCTTTAATCACTCCCGCTCCAGCACCGCAAAGGCGGCGGCCAGGCCCCCTTCGTGGCTCAGGGAAAGGCTTGCGTGCAGCCCTTTTTCCGCCATGTGGGCCGCTGCCGCGCCCCGCAGGGCATAGTAGGGCGCGCCGCTTTCCAGACGCAGCACCTGGATGTCCGCCAGGGAAAAGCCGCCCAGGCCAACGCCGCAGGCCTTCAAAAATGCCTCCTTGGCGGCGAAGTTCGCCGCCGCGCTGGCGCACCGCCGCGCCGGGGAGAGCTTTTCCAGAAAAGCCCGCTCCTCCGCGCCGAACACCCGCTGCCAGAACGCCTCGCTGGCAAGGCTTTTTTCCATCCGCTCGATCCGCACCATATCCACGCCGACGCCTGCGATCACCGCGCACCGCCTCCTTTTATTCTATTAGAACATATTTTCGCCCACGGTGCAATCGTCATCCTTGCCCGCCGCCGCAAACCCATGATACAATAAAGCCATAAACAGGCCCCGAAGGAGGAATTTTTATGTCTCTGCGCCGTAAATCCCTCTCTCTTGTCCTTACCGCACTGTTAGCGCTTGCCGCCGGCTGCGGTGCGCCTGCGCCGGTCTCCGCTTTACCGCCTTCGCCTGAAGCCCCGGCGCCTGCTCAGTCTGGCTCTGTTGTGGAAAGCGCAGTTCCCTCCGCGCCCGCGCCCACCCCTGACCCGACGCCCGCCCCCACCGCGACCCCGGTGCCGCCGGACAGCACACTGTTTCCTGACCCGGCCCTGTTTTTAGGCCGGCAGCCGGACACCGATCAGCCCCGGCGGGACGGGGTGTATCTGGAGTTCAACGACCTTCCCCTGGAGCAGGGTCAAACAGCATTTGCCGAGTTTTCTGAACTTTTGCAGACTGACCGCTACCAGCTGGAACTGGCGGACACCTTTGTGGATGACCACAGCGACGCCACCTATTCGGACAGCTTCGACTTCAATTACACCGGCACAAATCTGGATGTCACCCAGGTGTCCAACAGCTCCAAGACCCGCTGGTACAATGTGCACCTTTTCCTTGTCTGCTACACCAAAACAGGCAAAGCCTCTCTTTGCATTCACTACAGCAGTGCCTTCACCCCTGAGGATCCGGGCGTATACACCACCGCCGACATCCCCGGCGCGACGCCGGGCGGCAGCGGCGAAAGCGGCAGCAGCGGCGGCTCCCGCGAGCCCAATGTGGCCGAATTTGCCCGACAGGACTGTCTGACCTGCGGCGGCAGCGGCGACTGCACCCGCTGCGGCGGCGACGGCTACACCTACAACGACGACATCCGCTCCAGCTGCAGCCGCTGCCACGGCTCGGGCGACTGCTCCGCCTGCGGAGGCACGGGCAAGCGCTGACCGTCTGTGGCTTTTTCGGGGGTTTTGCTTGCAAATCCGCTCCGGGTATGCTATGATTGGTTTTACAAAACGCGCTGACGAAGGAAAGTAGCGCCGTTCTCCCGGCACAGAGAGGGGCCCCCCGGCTGCAAGGGCCCTGCGGTGGGGGCGGAGGTGAAGTTCCCTTCCGAGCGGCTTTGCTGAACCCTTCGGCAGTAGGCAGAGACGGCATTCCCCCGTTAGCGGGAGCTTGAGTGTTTGCTCAAAGAGCAAGAATCCGGGTGGTACCGCGGAGCTTTTACCGGCTTCGTCCCTGTGAAAAACACGGGGGCGAGGCCGTTTTTTGTTGCCCCCAAAGGAAAGTGAGGAAACAACATGAAAGAGGCATTGGAACAGATCCGCCAAACGGCGGGCCAGCTGATCGCCGCCGCCGACAGTGAGAAAGCGGTGGACGAGCTGCGGGTGCGCTTTTTGGGCAAGAAGGGCGAGCTCACCGGCATTCTGAAGCAGATGGGCAAGCTGAGCGCCGAGGAGCGCCCGGTGGTGGGCGCCCTGGCCAACCAGGTGCGTGAGGACATCGACTCCCAGATCCGCGCGCGGATGAAGGAGCTGGCGGACGCCGCTCTCTCCACCCGCCTTGCCGGTGAGACCATCGACGTGACCCTGCCGGGCAAGCGCCCGGAGCAGGGCGGCCTGCACCCCTTCCATCTGGTGCTGAACGACTTCAAGGACATCTTCCTGGGCATGGGCTTTGACGTGGTGGGCGGCCCCGAGGTGGAGCTGGATCACTACAACTTCGAAATGCTGACCATTCCCAAGACCCACCCCGCCCGCGACACGCAGGACACCTTCTACATCACCGAGAACATCCTGCTGCGCACCCAGACCAGCGGCATGCAGATCCGCACCATGGAAAAGCGCAAGCCTCCCATCCGTATCATCGCCCCCGGCCGGGTGTACCGTTCCGACGCGGTGGACGCCACCCATAGCCCCATCTTCCATCAGATCGAGGGCCTCGTGGTGGACGAGGGGATCACCTTCAGCGACCTGAAGGGCACGCTGGAAGTGTTCATCAAAAAGCTCTACGGCCCCGACACCAAGGTGCGCTTCCGTCCCCATCACTTCCCCTACACCGAGCCCAGCGCCGAGATGGACATGAGCTGCTTCAAATGCGGCGGCAAGGGCTGCGCCATGTGCAAGGGCGAGGGCTGGATCGAGATCCTGGGCTGCGGCATGGTGCACCCCAAGGTGCTGGAAAACTGCGGCATTGACTCGGAGAAGTACACCGGCTACGCCTTCGGCATTGGCCTGGAGCGTGTGGTGATGATGCGCTACGGCATCGACGACATGCGTCTTCTGTACGAAAACGACCTGCGCTTCTTAAAGCAGTTTAACTGAGGACAAGGGGGACAACACCAATGGTATTACCCATGAACTGGGCGAAGGAATTCGCCGATTTTGACTGCTCCGCCAAGGAGATGGCCGACCGGCTCACCATGACCGGCAGCAAGGTGGAGTGCTACGAAAACGCCGCCGACGCGGTGGAAAACGTGGTCATCGGCCGCATTGAGTCCATCGTGCCCCATCCGGACTCCGACCACATGGTCATCTGCCAGGTGGAAGTGGGGCAGGCTGCTCCGCTGCAGATCGTCACCGGCGCGGCCAACCTCAAGGTGGGCGACCTTGTGCCCGTGGCGCTGGACGGCTCGAAGCTGCCCGGCGGCGTGGAGATCAAAAAGGGCGTGCTGCGCGGCGTGGAGAGCTGCGGCATGCTGTGCAGCCTGGGCGAGCTGGGCCTGACCGTTCACGACTTCCCCTACGCCATCGAGAACGGCATTCTGGTGCTGGACGAGCGGGACTACCCCGACGGCATGCCCGCTCCCGGCACCCCCGCTGTGGAAGCCCTCGGCATGGACGACGTGGTCTTTGAGTTTGAGATCACCCCCAACCGCCCCGACTGCCTGGCGGTGCGGGAGCTGGGCCGGGAGTGCGCCGCCACCTTCGGCGTGCCCTTCAAGGACCACACCCCCACTGTGAAGCCCGGCCACGGCAACGTGAACGACCTGCTGAAGGTGGACATCGAGAACAGCGAGCTGTGCATGCGCTACTGCGGCGCGGTGGTGGAGAACGTGCGCGTAGCTCCCAGCCCCAAGTGGATGCGCGACCGGCTGCGCGCCTGCGGCGTGCGCCCCATCAACAACCTGGTGGACATCACCAACTACGTCATGCTGGAGTATGGCCAGCCCATGCACTGCTTTGACCACAAATATGTGAACGGCCAGCACATCCATGTGCGCAACGCCAAGCCCGGCGAGCACATCGTCACCCTGGACGGCGTGGACCGCGCCCTCTCGGAGGAAATGCTGGTCATCGCCGACGACGCGGGCCCCATCGGCGTGGCCGGCGTGATGGGCGGCGAGTACAGCGGCACCTACGAGAGCACCACCACCGTGGTGTTCGAGAGCGCCATGTTCTACGGCCCCTCCATCCGCACCACCGCCAAGAAGCTGGGCCTGCAGACCGAGGCTTCCGCGAAGTACTCCAAGGGCCTTGACCCCAACACCTGTGCCCCGGCCCTGGCCCGCGCGCTGGAGCTGGTGCAGCTGCTGGACGCCGGCGACGTGGTGGACGGCGTGGTGGACATCTACCCCGCCCCCCGCACCGAGAACCATGTGCCCCTGCGCCCCGAAGTCATCAACCGCCTGCTGGGCACCAGCCTCTCCCGCCAGGAGATGGTGGATATCCTGCTGCCTCTGGGCTTCCGTCTTGAAGGCGACGTGGTGGTCTGCCCCACCCTGCGCAACGACGTCAAGCGGGACTGCGACCTGGCCGAGGAAGTGGCCCGGTATGTGGGCTACAACAAAATGCCCAGCACCCTGATGAAGGGCGTGGCCGAGGCCCGGCCCACCCCGCGCCAGAGCTTTGACGAAAAGCTCACCCGCACCCTGGCAGGCTACGGCCTGTGGGAGTGCGAGAACTTCAGCTTCTACAGCGCCAAGTGCTTCGACCAGATCAACCTGCCGGCGAACGACCCTCTGCGCAACGCGGTGGTCATCTCCAACCCCCTGGGCGAGGACACCAGCATTATGCGCACCACCGCCCTGCCCAGCGTGATGGACGTGGTGGCCCGCAACTACAGCGCCCGCGCCGCCGAGTGCGCGGTGTTTGAGCAGGCCACCGAGTATCTGCCCAGCGCCCTGGCCGACGAAGTGGCGGACAACGACTTCAACGACTACCCCGCCCTGTGCAAGAAGCTGGCCGCCGAGGGCAAGACCCCCAGCGACCTGCTGCCCACCGAGGTGCAGAAGCTCATCCTGGCGGCCTACGGCCCCCAGTGGGACTATCTGGCCATGAAGGGCGTGGTGGAGGGCCTGCTGGCCACCGCCGGCATCAAGGAGTTCACCGCCGTGCGCAACACCACCGGCGCCGCCTTCCATCCCGGCCGCGCCGCCGATCTCTTTGTGAACGGCGAAAAGGTGGGCACCGTGGGCGAAGTTCATCCCACCGTCTGCGCCAACTACGGCGTGAAGGCCCGCGTTGTGGCCGCCGACCTGAACCTGGATAAGCTGTTCGAGCTGCGGGGCGGCGAGCCTCAGTTCGCGCCGCTGCCCAAGCACCCCGCCACCAGCCGCGACCTGGCCCTGGTGGCCGACGAGGCCGCCCCTGCCGCCGATCTGGCCGGGTGCATTAAGGCCAACGCCGGCGAGAACCTTGAAAGCCTGACCCTGTTCGACGTGTACACCGGCGAGAAGGTGGGCGAAGGCAAGAAGAGCCTGGCCTACAACCTGGTGTTCCGCGCGGCGGACCGCACCCTCACCGACGAGGAGGTGGACGGCGCCATCGGCCGGGTGCTGAAAGCCCTGGGCGAGATGGGCGTGACCCTGCGCAGCTAACGGCACAAAGGCGGCGCGCACTGCAGCTGCGCGCCGCCTTTCTTTGGCAAAGTTAACAAAAGTGTCACGGTTTTGTAGTGTTCCCCTGCTTGCAATCGGGGAAATTATCCTGTATACTATGCATATAAACTACTACCTTGGTAAAGGGGGGCTTTGAGATGTCTGATCCTACCGCTGTATTCTCCATCTACGACGAGCGCGACCGGGAGATTCGCGCCGTGGTGCAGGAGGTTTACGACGCACTGAAGGAGAAGGGATACAACCCCATCAATCAGCTGGTGGGCTACATCCTCTCGGAGGATCCCACCTACATCACCACCTACAAAAACGCCCGCTCTCTCATCCGCAGGGTGGACCGGGACGATCTTTTGCAGGCGCTGGTGCGCAACTATGTGAATCCCTGATCTTTCAAGGGGCTCCGCCGGGCGGCGGGGCCCCTTTTCTTTTGCCGTTTCGGCCGGGGCTCATTTGCAAAGCCCCCGGCTTTTTGCTATACTGAAGCGTGTATCCTGACTTGAAAAGGAGGCGTGCGCATGGCGCCGATCCGGGTGCTTCACTGCGTGGCGGGCCTGGGCCACGGGGGCTACGAAAGCCTCATTATGAACCTTTACCGCAACATCGACAGGGACAAGGTGCAGTTCGACTTTGTCGCCTCTTTCCCCGGCGTGTATGAGCCGGAGATCGAGGCGCTGGGCGGGCACATCCACCGCATTCCCTTTATCACGCAGAAGGGCCCCTTCGTCTACACCGCCGCCCTGGACCGGGTGCTGCGCTCCGCGCTCCGCTACCCCATCGTCCACTCCCACATGGACAAATTCAGCGGCCTGGTGATGAAGCGGGCCGCCAAGGCGGGCGTCCCGGTGCGCATTGCCCACAGCCACAACACCAAAAACGAGGGCGGGCTTGCCTTCCAGCTGGTGAAGGATCACTACGGGCGGATGGTGCTGCCCTGGGCCACCGACCTGTTTGCCTGCAGCCGGGCCGCCGCCGACTGGATGTTCGGCGCAAAGGCGGCCGAAGCGCACATCCTCTTCAACGGAGTGCAGCCGGAGGACTTCGCCCCCGACGCCGGGACCCGCCGCCGTATCCGCGCCGAGCTGGGCATTGCCGAAAGCACCTTTGCGGCCGGGCATGTGGGGCGGTTCACCGAGCAAAAAAACCACGCCTTCCTTTTGGAAATTTTCGCCGTGCTCCACGCCCGCAGGCCGGACAGCGTCCTGCTTTTGGCGGGGGACGGGCCCCTGCGGCCCAAAATAGCCGAGACCGCCCGCAAACTGGGCCTTGAGAGCGCAGTTCGTTTTCTCGGCCCGCGGCAGGACGTGCCGGCGCTGCTGAGCGCCATGGACTGCTTTGTCTTTCCCTCCCACCACGAGGGCCTGCCGGTGACGCTGGTGGAGGCCCAGGCGGCGGGGCTGCCGGTGGCCGCCAGCAGCGCCATCACCGACGAGGTGTGCATTACGCCGCTGGTGCGCCGGCTGGGGCTGGACGTGCCCGCCGGCGACTGGGCCGCAGCCGCGCTGGAACTGGCAGCCGGAGGGTTTGAAGCCCGCCGCTGCCCTGCCGACGCGCTTCGCGGGGCAGGCTATGACATTGCGGATACCGCCCGCTGGCTGGAGGACTTCTACCTGGCCCGCGCGGCGCAAAACGAGGAGTGAACGCCATGGAACGACCGCTCATCACGGTGATCGTGCTGGTCTACAATGCGGGGGACTATCTTGCCCCCTGCCTTTCGAGCATTGCCCGCCAGACCCTGACCGATTTTGAGCTGCTGCTGGTGGACAACGGCAGCACCGACGGCTCGGGCGAAGCCTGCGACGCCTTTGCCAAAACGGAACCCCGCTGCCGGGTGCTCCACCAGGAGAATCTGGGCATTATCGGCGGCCGGGGCGCGGGAGTGCGGGCCGCCCGGGGCGAGTATCTGGCCTTTGTGGATTCGGACGACCTGCTCCACCGGCGCATGCTGGAAGTGCTGGCGGCCGGCTGCAAAACCAGCGGCCTGCCGGTGGCCTGCTGCCGTTTTCTGCCCTTCTTGGGCGGGCAGCCCCCCGAAGTGGCGGACGAGCCGGGCGAGCGGCTGCGCTTTGAGGCCCCCCGCCAGCTGGACGCCCTGCTCCACGACAAGCGGGTGGAATACAGCCTGTGCAACAAGCTCTATCACCGCAGCCTGTTTGAAAACTTCGACTTCTCCTCCCCGGTCATCTACAACGAGGACCTTTATCTCAACTGGCACATCCTGCAGCGGGTGCCGGGCATGGCCTTTGTGGATCTGGTGGGCTATTTCTACCGCCAGCACGCGGCCTCCACCACCCACCGGCCCCTGAACCGCCGGGCGCTGGAGGACCAGCTGTTCGTGGCCTCCACCATTTTGGCGGAAGCGGAGGGCGGCGCGCTGGAACCCTCGGTGCGGGCCTTTTATTACGAAAAGCTGCTGTATCTGGACAGCATGATCCTGCGGCAGGAAAACGCCCGGGATTTCTGCGCCGACCATCTGCGGCTGCGCAGCCAGCTGCGCACGGGGCTGGTCCAGGCCCTTGCCTCCGCCGATCTGCCTCTCAAGATGAAGGGGGCGGCGCTGGCGGCCTGCCTGCCGGGGCCCTTCTACCGGTGGCTGTGCCGTCTGCTGCTCACCGACCGCCGCTGATCTTCGACCGCCCGCGTTCCGGGCGAGGTGTTTTTCTATGAAACTGCTCTTTATTCTGGACACGGTGGAGTTTCCCCTGGCCCCCACGCCCGCGCTGGCGCGGCGGGCCGCCGCCCTTCTGGCGCAGCGGGGCCACACCGTGCACCTTTTGGAATTGTGGGACGGGCAGACCCCGCCGCCCGCCGCCCCGGGGTGCGAAAGCCACCTGCTGGCCTTTGGCGACGAGAGGCGGATGAACGAGGCGCTGGAGTTTGGCCGCGCCGGGGGCACGCCGGTGCCCCTGCGCCTTGCCCGTCTTGCCGCAAAACCCGACGCCGCGCTGGCGGCGGTGCGGCAGATCGGCCTGAAGCGGCCCCGCCGCCTGGTGGCCGCCCGCAGCGCCATCGAGCGGCTGGATGCGGCCCACGGCTTTGACGCCGCCGTGGCGGTGGCCGCCCCCTATGCCGGCAGCTTTGCGCTGGCCGAGGCCGCCGTGCCCTGCACCAAAATCGACTGGCAGATGGACCCCTACGCGGCCAACGCCAGCTATTCCGCCCCCGGCGCGTGGGCCAGGGAGCGGCAGCTGGCGGAAGCGATGGACAAGCTGCTGGTGGCCCCTGCCATGGCCCGCTACTACGCCCCCGGCGCGCCGCTGGAGGGCTTTGCCGGGCGCATGCAGGTGCTGGACTTTCCCAGCCTTGTGCCTCCCGTCCCCGCCGCAAATGCGGTGAAAAGCGAGGCCGGACGGCGGCGGTGCGTTTTTGTGGGCAGCCTCTACCCCGCCCTGCGCACCCCCCACTACGCCTTGGAGCTGTTCCGGGCGCTGAACGACCCGGACTGGGAGCTGGTGTTCGTGGGCGGCGGCTGGGACAACTACCCCGCCGATCTGCCCGAGGCCTGCCGGGCCGTTCTGGGCGAGCGGCTGGTCATCACCGGGCCCCTGCCCAAGGCGCGGGCCGAGGAGTATCTGGCGGGCGCGGACGTGCTGCTGAGCCTGGGCAACGACCTGGACAACCAGGTGCCCAGCAAGCTGTTTGAGTACTTTGCCGCGGGCAAACCGGTGCTCCACCTGGCAAAGCGGGCGGACGACCCCTGTCTTGACTATTTTGAACGCTGGCCGCTGGCTCTGTGCCTTTTTGAGAGCGAAGGCACGGGCGGCGATGTTACCGGGCGGCTGGGCCGGTTCCTTGCGGAAAACGGGTCCAGAATGCTGCCCTTTGAGGAGGCGGCCCGCCTGTTCGCCGGAAACACGCCCGAACACGGCGCCGACGTGCTGGAAGCGGCGGCTTCCTGCTGAATCCCACACAAAAAGCCCCTGTGCCGGAGCAGTTCCCGGCACAGGGGCTTTGTTTTTATGTTCCGGGCAGCAGGGCGGGCTGCCTTTTGCGGCACAGCCCGTTCCTACGGTCAGGTCTCGTCATCCGCCAGGCGCACCTTGTCCCACACGGAGGGCCATGTCTCCTGGGTGAACTCTTTCACGGCCACGCTCTCGTCCCATTCCATGCGCAGCAGTTTGCCCCGATAGGGCGACAACTCCACATACGGCGTGTCGGGGCTCAGGTCCAGGCATTCCAGGAATGCGTCGCTGACCTCATCCGGCGCGCAGAACACGATGAAGTCATATTCCAGGGCTTTTGCGGCGGTGAGAAGCTCATCGCCCTGCACAAAGAGGATGTCGCTGCTGTTCAGGGCATAGCGGGCCACGTATCTTTCGCTCCAGGTATCCACCTGGTTGGCGTTGGTATAGAGCAGGTAGCTCGCCCGGTCAGGCAGGCCGTACTGCGCCTTCAGGTCCAGCCAGTAGTTCTGGCGGGCGTCGGCCGACACCGCCCGGGCGGAACGCCACAGGTTGGACGCGTCTCCATAGGCCGCGGCAAAGCCGGCGGAGAAAACGGTCAGCACGGCGCAAAGCACGAATGCCTGCCACTGGCGTGCCCCGGCGGGAAGCAGCCCATGCAGGCGGCCCGGCTCCTCCAGCGCCGGCTCCAGATTCACCAGCACCAGAATGATCGCCGCCGCGGGCAGACACTCGAAATAGCTGTCCGCATAGCGTCCGATACTGGCGAGGACCACCATTTCTTCCGCGCTCATGGAGAACAAATAGGTCCCGGCCAGCGCGGCCACATACACGGCAGTGGTCGCGGCCCAGGCGGCGGCAAATCCCGCTGCCGCGCGCCAGCGCACAGCCTTCAGCACGGCCAGCAGCACACACACCAGCAGGAACGCCGCCGAAAAAGCATACAGGCGCAGCACCGCCGGGTCCAGCGCCGACATCCAGAATCCGGCGAACTCTTTCCAGAACTCGGCAATGGACTCGGGGGTCTTGTCGCCCAGCCGCTCGGCATAGGCCGTGAGGGAGGCGGCGTGCTTGCTGCTCTCCCCATCCACAAAGACCTGCTTCACATGCACCTGCCACAGCCACCAGGTAAGGGCAGGCGCCGCCAGGGGCAGGGCGGCGAAGCCGGCGGCTTTGAGGCTGCGTTTCTGCCCGTTCCGCACCAGCAGCACCACCAGGGGAATGCCACACAGCACCACAAAAAACATGCCGCTGTTTTTCAGGATGGCCAAAAAGCACAGCACCGGCAGCACCGCCGCCAGGGCCCGTTTGGGTTCCCGGCGCAGCGCCGCGGTGGCGGCCCAGGCTGCCACGGTGAGAACGGTGAGCACTCCGTCCACCCGCAGCTCCCGATACGCCATGCTCGCGCAGGCCATGTAAACGGCGTAGCCCAGCACCGCCGCGCCGGCGTACCACCGCTTTTTGCACAGCGGCGCAAAGGCCAGCATGGCCGCCAAAAACAGCAGGCTCTGGGCAAAGACCATGCTCCCGTCGGAAAAGCCGGTGAGGTTGCACACCAGCTTGATCCACAGGGCGGCCGCGGGCGGATAGTCCACATATTCCACCGCCAGATCGCCCATGTTGGGCAGGCGGCCGTTGTTCAGGATGGTCTTGGCGGCGATGGCCCAGTGGGCCAGGGAGTCATGCTCGTCGATGATCCTTCCCCGCTCCAGCAGCAGGGTGGCTCCCGCCGCCGCAAGGAACAACACCACCGAAATGCAGACGAAGGGGCGCAGCGCCTTCCATTTTTCCCGGATGACGCAGCCGACCGCCAGCACCGGGCCCGCCAGATACAGCGCCAGCTGCACCGGCCAGATCACGTTCAGCAGGGCCGCGGCATAGATCACCAGGCTGGCGCCGCACATGGCTGCCAGCGGAGTGAGGGCGGCCGGCAGCTTTGCCCGGCAGCTGAGCCAGACACACCAGCAGCCCAGCCATGCGAAAAAGGCACCGGCGCGCAGCGCCAGAAGTATCGTATGCACCGATCTCAGTCCTCCTTTTGCCGCAAACGGAAAAAGCGGGCACGGCCTCCCGGAGAGGTGGCCGGACCCGCCTTTCGGGCCGGAACGCGGCCCGCGCTACAGCTTATTCTTCTTCGGGCGCGTCGCAGTCGGTGCAGCCGTCGCACTCGCCGTCGCACTCGGTAAACTCAATGTCGAACTCAGCGCCGCAGTTGGGGCAGCTGATCTTCTCGTTGAAGAGGGTGTCCTCGTCCACCACGGTCACAGCGCCGCAGTTGGGGCAGGTGAGCTCATACTCCACCTCGGCCTCCAGCTCGCCGTCCTCGTCTTCCTCTTCCTCGTCGTCCATGTCGTCGCCGTAGACATACTCTTCCAGCTCGTCCATGTCCTCGTCCATGGCGTCCAGCTCGTCGTAGACCTGGTCCAGATCGTCGTCCAGATCGGTCACGGTGTCGCACAGCTCGGCCAGAAGGTCGTACATGGCCTTGAGCACTTTGCCCTCTTTGGTCTCCTCGCTGATCTCCAGACCTTCCATCAGGCCCTTCAGATAGGCGGCTCTCTCGTTCAGTTCCATAGGGATGTTCCTCCTATAATGGTTTAAAAATGAAAAGCCGGGCGGCGGCTGTGCCGCCGCCCGGGGCTGATCGCGTTGCTTGGCTCAGGCGCGCTCCATGTACTCGCCGGTGCGGGTGTCGATGCGGATCTTGTCGCCCTCGTTGATGAACAGGGGCACGCGGATCTCAGCGCCGGTCTCCAGCTTGGCGGGTTTCAGGGTGTTGGTGGCAGTGTTGCCCTTGAAGCCGGGCTCGGTCTCGGTGACCTCCAGGACCACGAAGTTGGGAGCCTCGATGCCGAACACGTTGCCCTTGTAGCTCAGCACCTTGACCATCTCGTTCTCCTTGACGAACTTGAAAGCGTCGCCCAGGTCCTTCTCGTTGATGGGCACCTGCTCGTAGGTCTCCATGTCCATGAAGTAGTACAGGCCGCCGTCGTTGTAGCTGTACTGCATTTCACGCCGCTCGATGAAAGCGGTGGGGAACTTGGCGCTGGGGTTGTAGCTGGTCTCGGTGACGGCGCCGGTGATGACGTTCTTGGTCTTGGTGCGCACGAAAGCGGCGCCCTTGCCGGGCTTCACGTGCTGGAACTCAACCACCTGCAGCACCTTGCCATCCTCTTCAAAGGTAACGCCGTTGCGGAAATCGCCTGCAGAAATCATAAAGGATCCTCCATACTTTTTATAATCTCAAAGCTGAACCTTTGACATATCCGTAAATATTTTACCCTAAGGGCGGCTGTTTTGCAACCCTTTTCTGGCAAAAAGCCGCTTTGGTTCAGCCTTCGCTGAGGCTCTGATAATACCGTTTCATGGCCGCCGCGTCCTCCGCCTGGGTGCCGGCGGACTCGCAGATGATCACCGGCGCGAGCCCGCGGCGGTGCAGCACTTCCAGCAGCGGCTCGAAGGGCGGGCCGAACACCGTGTCCTCGAAGGTCAGATGGCGCTTTTCGCCCCCGGTGGTGTATTCGATCCGGCTGAAGTGGGCGTGGAAGTTCACCGCCCGCTCGTCGCCCAGTTCCTCGGCCATCCGGTCCAGGATAAAGGCGTACTGTTCCTCCCCTTTGATCCAGCCGCCGTCCCTCGCGTTCAGGTGGCCGAAATCGATGCAGGGGGTAATGCGCTTGTCCACCTTGCACAGGGCCAGCACCTCGTCCAAAGTGCCCAGCTGGCCCACCTTGCCCATGGTCTCGGGGCACAAGGTGATGTCCTCAAAGCCGGCCTCGTCCAGAGCGGACTGCATGCGGGCCATGGTGTCCAACGCCTTGGCCAGCGCCTCTTCCCGGCTCTGCTTGCCGCAGCTGCCGGCGTGAAAAATGACCCGGCGGCCGCCCAGGGCCCGCACCGCGGCGGCGCTTTGCAGGATGTAGTCCACGCTGTTCAGGCGCTTTTCCTCCTCCATGCTGCTCATGGAGATGTAGTAAGGGGCGTGAAGGCTGAAATAGATCCCGTGGGTCTCAGCCCCGTCGCGGATGGTCTTTGCCAGCGCTTCGCCCAGCCGCACGCCCCGGCCGCACTGGTACTCGAAGGCGTCCAGGCCCATGGCCGCGGTGTACTGAGGCACCTGGGCGCTGGTCTTATAACCCATGGTCTTGAAGCTCTCGCTGGTGCCGGCGGTGCCGAACAAAGGCGTGCTCACAGCAATTTGCCTCCTTTTTGGTAATAGCGGCGCAGGAAGGGCTGCTCCAGCACCCGTTTGAAGCGGATGTCCTTGCGGGCGGGGCCGCCCCGGGGCGACACCACCAGCGCCGGAATGCCGAAGAAGCTGGCGGCCAGCCGGTCGGTGAAGAGCTGGTCGCCCACGATGGCCATCTGCCGGCGCTTCACGCCGAACCGCCGTCGGGCGGCGGCCAGGCCGAAGGTGAGAGGTTTGCAGGCCATGGAAACAAAGGGCAGCCCCAGCCGGGCGGCAAAGGGGCTGACCCGGCTTTTGGTGTTGTTGCTGACGATCATCATCTTGACGCCGGCGGCGCGCATGCCGCCCAGCCAGGTTTCCACTTCCTCGTCCAGCTGCTGGCTGCCGTGGGCAGTGAGCGTGTCGTCCACGTCCAGCACCAGCGCGGCGATCCCCTTCGCCTTCAAAAAGGCGGGGGTGATGGCACTGACGCTGGAAAAGAGGTATTCCGGTGTGATGAGCATGGGCAGGCGCCCCCCCCTTCATAGTCTCGGAAAAGCGAAAACGGGCGGGCCCGAAGTGGGCCCGCCCGGACGCTTGGTGCGTTGTCAGCCGGTTAACCGGCACCGCCGCTTACTTATACTTGCGCTTGCGGGCGGCTTCGGACTTCTTCTTGCGGCGCACGGAGGGCTTCTCATACGCCTCGCGCTTGCGAACTTCCGCCAACACGCCGCTGCGCGCGGTGGAGCGCTTAAAGCGGCGCAGGGCGCTTTCCAGCGACTCGCCGTCCTTGACACGAACTTCCGACATCTTACTTCCCTCCCTTGGACCTGAGGCAGGAGTTTTGCCGGTACTTTAAAAGAAAAGTACCCAACATACCGATTATACTATGCCTCAGAGGATTCTGTCAACCGGAAATTCCTCCCGGAAGGGGGTTTTCCCGATCGTTCACAAAGTTTTAACCTTTCACCACCAGGTTGACCAGCTTGCCGGGCACGGCGATCTCCTTCACCAGGGTCTTGCCTTCCAGCAGAGCGGCCACCTCGGGGGCCGCCTTCACGGCGGCCAGGGTGGCGGCAGCGTCCAGGCCGGCGGCCAGGTTCAACCGGGCCTTGGGCTTGCCGTTCAGCTGCACCAGCACCTCCACGGTGCTCTCGACGCACTTTGCCTCGTCGTAAACGGGCCAGGCGGCGTGGGCGATCTGGCCCTCAAAGCCGCAGTGCTGCCACAGTTCCTCGGTGATGTGGGGCGCAAAGGGGTTCAGCAGGATCAGCAGGGTACCCAGCTCATCCTTGGTGGCGCCGGCGGCGGCGTAGAAATCATTCACCAGGCTCATCATGGCAGCGATGGCGGTGTTGTGCTTGAGCACCTCGATGTCCTCGCCCACCTTCTTGATGGTGCGGTGGATGGCGCTCTCCAGCTCGGGGCGGTAGCCCTCGCCGGGCACGATCTGGTCCGCCAGGCCCCAGACGCGGTCCAGGAAGCGCTTGCAGCCCTTGATGGACTGGGTGGACCAGGGAGCGGCCTTCTCGAAGTCGCCGATGAACATCTCGTACAGGCGCAGGGTGTCGGCGCCGTACTCGGCCACCACGTCGTCGGGGTTGATGACGTTGCCGCGGCTCTTGCTCATCTTCTCGCCGTTCTCGCCCAGGATCATGCCGTGGCTGGTGCGCTTTTTGTAGGGCTCGCTGGTGGGCAC
>NHCFR05603__coassemble_322_pt1 | contig 44198 bp, 19 predicted proteins | sample NHCFR05603__metabat2_low_PE_044 | metagenome-assembled genome bin NHCFR05603 | reverse complement strand
CTCACGGCCTCTTGAACCCCATTCAAGCGCGCTACCAAACTGCGCTACACCCGGACATTGCCGCCGGTTATCAGCGGCAAATAATATTATAACCAGGGGGCGGTGGTTTGTCAACAACTTTTTTCCTTTTTCTTTCAAATAATCGAAACCAAGTCTTTTCGCCCCGCCGCAAAGCAAACCGCAGGCCCCGGATACACCGCGCAAAGGGTGTGTCCGGGGCCTGCTTTTTCTTTTGCGTTACTCCTGCTCGAACATGTCCTTGCCTACGCCGCACAGGGGGCAGACGTAGTCTTCGGGCACGTCGGCCCAGGCAGTGCCGGGGGCCACGCCGTTGTCCGGGTCGCCAGCCGCCTCGTCGTAGATAAAGCCGCAGACAGTGCATACATACTTCATAGCGTATCGCTCCTTTTTCAATTCACAGCCCGCCGGGCGGGCTCACGCCCTTATTGTATGTAAAAGCGCGGCGTTCTTCCGTTGCCTGGGCAACATTTTGTAGACAAGTAATTGTGTCCTTTTGTCTTCTAAACCCCTTTCAGCTGCACCGCCAATCCCTGCTATGCCAAGACATTATTGCCAATGACCTGCAGCAAACAATATCAATAGGGAAACAACTCTAGACAATATCTTTTGACCCCCACAGTTTTTCTGTATGATCATATTGGATTGCATGGGCGTATATCAGCCACTTTCTTCAACCTTTGGACGAATACCGAATGTAAACACGCAAAACACCAAGAATAGCGCTGTCACGGGGATGAACATCGCCACTGTATACAGTCCGTGATCTGCCATTGTCCCCACCACCGAGCTAATCATCATGCTGCCCAGCGTACCACATACTCCGGTAATTGCAGTGACCGTGGCTGAGCAGCGGGGAAATGCCTTACATGCCAGCACGATTCGGGCCGTATAGCTTGCTCCGCTGAGGATACCGAACAGCAGCGTTCCCGCCATCCAAAACATCGGCTGCTGTACCAGCAGCATTGCCGCCACCAAAAGAGCCGACAGCAGACTGGACCATCGCAGATACACCTCTGGTGGGAGCCGGGATCCCAGAAACGCTAATCCCGAGCGGCTGAGAATCATCCCCACATAATTTGCTGTCATCAGCGTAGTGCAGAACGTTACTGTGTAAACCGTTTTATCAAACTGCTCCAAATATGTAGGCAGCCAGATGGTAAGATAGGTCACTCCAGAGAGAAGCATGCTGCTCAGGCAAAGCCATCGAATGAACGGGCTGGACAATATTTCTCTGTATGGAATATTCTCTTTTTCATGGGTGGCAGCGTTTGGTGTCCTGGTGGCATTGGTCTCCCTGTTCTTTTCATCATTCGCTAATGCACCTTCGGCCCTCGCACTTCCAATCAGCCGGCTCAAAGCCATAAACAGCAATGCTGCACCTGCCATAACGCCGCCGCTAACAAGATAACCTGTCTGCCACCCTTTTGTTTTGATACAAAAGGCTGCGAACGAAGGCGCTGCCATGCTGCCCGCCGCAAACAATGTGTGCAGGATAGAAATATATCTTGCACGCTGCACTCCAAATAAATCGGAAATATACGCAGCACAGAGATTGTCTACCATTCCTCCAAACAGACCGATACACAATCGTACCGCCAGTAGAACGATATAAGCCGGTGCCGCACCTGTTGCCAGCAGTGCTGTGCCATAGACCAACGCCATCCATGTGAGCAGGATACGTTTGTTCAGCCGATCAGCCAGTAAAAGTGTAACCAACATGGCCAAAGACTGGCCAATATCCGCCGTTACTGTCAGTGCAGATGCCTGCTTTAGGCCCAGGGCATACTCTTCGATCATGCGAGGCATCATCGTGCTGTACATACTATTGGATACTGCAAACCCTACCATAAAGACGCAGGTAAAAGCAGCAGCCAGCGCCACACAACGCCGAACGGCAATCGTACTCACGGGCGCACCCCGGCCGCTGTAGCCCAGGGGCCTTTTCCCCTGCTTTCTCCTTGTGCCAAACGCAGAGCGTCCAGTGCCGACAGCTCCTCAGGGCACAACAACTTTCCTGCACTGCCTGCCTGCTCATACAACGCGAGCACGCGGAAATAATGTTCCACCGCTTCTGCGCGGTCGAATGCCTGCCACAGATCCTTTCCCCAAGCAGTGAGGCCATGATTCTGCAAAAGCACTGCACAGGAAGTATTTGCATGAAGTGCTACCGCTTGCGCCAGTTCTCTGCTTCCCAAAGGAAGGTACGGCACAACAGGGATATATCCCACCTGCAAGATAATATCCGCACACAATGCCGGCCAACGTGCACCCGGACCGCGTGCAGAAAAGCACACGGCTCTGGGTGCATGCAAATGAATCACTGCGCCAATGGTGGGGTCGGCCTCATACAATGCTTTATGCATCTCCGTCTCACTGGAGGGTCCGGTACCCGATACTATATACCCGCCATTCTCTGGCCGAAGGTTTACCATTTGTCCAGGCAACATTCTTCCCTTGCTCACACCGGAGGGCGTGATCAGGATACTTTTGTCCGGTAGCCGCACTGAGATATTTCCATCATTGGAAGCCACATATCCTTTTTGATACGCCAGCCGGCCCACCCTGCAAAGCAGTCGGGAATTCTCTTTCAGCGGGTCGCACATAGTTCCTCCTTCAGCGCACAGGGTCATTTCATGATTTCTGCCAGACCTTGTTCAAACGGCGGATAGACAACGCCTTTTTCCGTAATAATCGCAGTGATAAATTCGTTGTCTGTAACATCAAAAGCAGGATTGTATGCCTTAATTCCGGCGGGCGCCTGCGGCGTTTTGTACCACAGAGTACTGATCTCACTGTCTTGCCTGAGCTCGATCTGAATATCCTTGCCGGAAGTGCAATTCATATCAATGGTGGAAGTGGGCGCGCAAACATAAAACGGCACCCCGTAACGACTGGCCACAATAGACAGAGTAGACGTACCGATTTTATTCGCCGTATCGCCGTTGGCAGCCACGCGGTCGCAGCCCACCAGGCAGGCATCCACCCATCCATTTTTCATCACAATGGAGCACATGTCATCGCAGAGCAGAGTGACATCCACGCCGGCCTGCTGCAGTTCCCACGCGGTCAGTCGGGCACCCTGCAGCAACGGGCGGGTCTCATCAGCAAACACACGGAAGCCATAGCCCCTGTCTTGGCCCAGATAAATAGGTGCCAGCGCTGTGCCATATTTTGCCGTAGCAATGGTACCCGCGTTGCAATGTGTCAGCAGGCCCATTCCCGGCCTCAGCAGCGCCAACGCATTTTCGCCAATGGCTTTGCAGACCTGTTCATCTTCTTCGCGAATTGCATGGGCTTCCGCCAAAAGCGCGGCTTTGCAGCGGCTCACAGGCTGCCCCTCACAGGCGTCCAGGCATCGCTGCATACGATCCAGCGCCCAGAACAGGTTTACTGCGGTAGGACGTGCGCTCGCCAGAAATTTTCTTGCCTCGGTAAAATCCGCGTGTAAAGCAGCCCACTCCGTAGCAGAGGACTGCTTGGCGGCCAGGTACACACCATAGGCTGCCGCGATGCCGATGGCAGGCGCTCCCCGAACCTGCAGCCGATAGATTGCATCCCAAATCTGCTGTTGCGTCGTCAATGTCAGGTATTTTGTTTCACCCGGCAAAAGCGTCTGGTCCAGAATGATCAGTGCGTTTTTCTCGTCGTCCAGGCGGACGGATACCACATCATCCACAACACTCATGAAGCTCTCCTCCTTTATTCCGCCATCAACTCCAGTGCAAAACGGGCAATTGCATTATAGGCTTCCTCGCGTTGCCAAGCGTTGAGCGTTTCTTCAGTAACAGCATTTTCAAAGACACATAGCAGTCCTAACGCCGGCAAACCAAAGCGGGCCGCAACGGTATACACCTGGTTCATTTCCATATCCAGCCCCAGTGTGCCCCGGTCGGCAAACCGTGAAACCACAGGCAGCTCGTCCCTGATTTCCAGCGAAAGGACCGGCCCGACCCAGACACGCTGTCCCTGCTTATGCGCACGCTCCCACGCCTTGTTCAGAAGTTCAAAATCCGCCGCCGCCGGGAACGTGCGTCCTCCAAAGCGCAGGCGGTTTATGCGGGAGGTGGTGTGGGCAGTCTGTGCTAGCAACCAGTCGCCCGGTTTTAGTCGGGGATCGATTGCCGTGCAGCCTTCCAACTTCACGAAACACCTTGCCTCGAATTCGCCGGCAATCTCTGCCGCATACATCGCTGCGGACACCGGGCCAACACCGGTCCCTTGGACTGTGATTTCTTTGTTCTGGAACTTGCCGGTATAACCATGCATGTTGCGGATCTCGTTGTAGCAGACCGTATCTTGCAAAAGGCGGGTGGCAATATACTGAACATTGCTGTCATCTTGTGTCAGCAGAACCACATTCGCAACATCTCCGGGAGAACCTGTCAGGCACAACCCCATTTATCTCCCCTCCTCTGCCAGTTTGTACGCCGTCTCCAGCGCCACTTTCATCATGTTGTTATACGCTGTTTCCCGCTGTGCCAAAGGGGTGTCCTCACTCTTATAAATCTGGTGATCACTGCAGGTGATTAGCAAAAGTGCCCGCACCTGGGGATAGCGTGAGGCCGCCACCAGCAGGCCTGTGCCCTCCATTTCGCTGGCCACCATTTTGTAGCCCTTCCATGGATCAAGATAACTCTGAGGCTGATCCGGTTCTTTATAGAGCACGTCCCCACAAGCACTCACTCCCACATGAACCGGGATCCCGTTTTCTTTTGCGCAGTCATAGGCTGTTTTCAACAGCGTGAAATCACTGGTGGGAACGAAATCGTACTCTCCAAAATCCATCACTGTGTTGTTCGATTCGCTGGCGCTGGCCGTGGAAAGAATGGTATCTCCCACGTGGACATCCAGTTCCTTACTGCCCGCTGTGCCGATTCGGATAAGGTTACGACAGCCATGATCTTCGATCAGCTCATAGGCACACTCCATAATGGAGGAGGTCCCCATGCCTGTTCCCTGCACAGACACGCGCACACCCTTGTAAACACCTGTATAACCGTACATGCCGCGATTGGTATTGTAGCACTTGACGTCTTCGAGATAGCGCTCTGCGAGGTAGCGTGCACGAAGCGGATCTCCGGGCAGGAGCACTGTTTCCGCAATGGAGCCTTTCGGCGCACGCAGCAAACCTGGTCCAAACAGGTTGATCATGGTTTGTCCACCTTCTTTCTTTTCATCTTGCCGGCACTTTTCGCCGCTGCAACCAGCCCGATCATAGTAACCAGATAGGGAAGCATCCGTACCAGCTCACTGGGGATATTCAATGTACTGGCAGTGTTGGCCACAGCATCCGCTGTGCCGAACAGCAAAGATGCCAGTGCACCGCCCAGCGGGTGATTCCCGCCCAAAGCTGCAGAAGCCATGCCAATAAATCCTCGGCCTGCAGTCATGTTCGTCTGGAACCAGGAAACATATCCCATAGACATAAAGCAGCCGCCCAGTGCCGCCATCACACCGGCGATGCACATCGCCAAAATCTTGATACGCACAGAATTGATTCCCACAGATTCAGCCGCGCTGTCGTTTTGGCCTACCATTCGCAGCCGCAGACCCAGCTTGGTTTTAAAAAGGAAAACGTGCATCAGCACCGCCATCAGCACCGCAATATAGGTCAGCACATTATGCCCGGACAAGACTTCTCCCAGCACAGGGATATCGCGGAGGAGCGGAATATCCACTGTGGGCAGTGTCAGGCTCATCACACCCGAGCTCATACCTTTGCTGCCCGTCACAACATAAAGGATGAAGGTGGTGCCGCCGGCCATCATCAAGTTGAAAGCAACACCGTTCATAAACATATCCGCTTTAAGCACCAGCGCTGCATAAGCGATCACAAAGGACATCAGCACGCCGATGGCCACTGCGATCAACAGACCCAACCAAGCGCTGTGTGTCCAGGCGCTGAAAAGCACCCCCATCAGTGCGGCGGTGAGCATTGTGCTCTCGATTGCCAGGTTCATCATTCCTACCTGGGCTACCACAATGCCCGCCAGGCTGGCATACAGCAGCGGAGTAGTCATTCGGATGATGGTTGCCAGGAACGTCGGGGAAAAGATCAACGAAGCGATATCCATGGTTTATTTTCCCCCTTCCAGTTTTATATTGGCCGTAGCCTGGGCAAACGTGCGTTTTTTCTCCCAACCGGCCAGGAAGTTTTCCGCCACAAGCAGGATAATGACTACACCCTGAATGATGGACACGATTTCGTTAGGCACATCAGTCATTCGTGTCATAATATCCGCGCCCACACGCATATACGCAAGGAAAAACGCTCCAAGGGGCACCAGTGCCGGATTGTTACGGGCAAGCGTGGCCACGATGATGCCATCCCAGCCAAAGCCGGGAAGGTCTTTCCACATGAAGGCGCTGTACATACCCAGCATCTCACTGGCACCGCCAATGCCGCACACCGCTCCGGCAAGTCCCTGACCGATCAGGATCGCAGTGCCTGCGCTGATGCCGGAATAAACGGCAAACTTGTGATTGGATCCTACCATGCGCATCTTGTATCCCCAACGGCTTTTGTACAGATAGAGCCACAGCGCCGCGACACACAGCACCGCGAGAATAAGGCCCGCATGGATACGGGTGCCGGGAATGATGCGCGGCAGAACCGCGTTCTCGTTGAAGGGAAGGGATTGCAGTGTTCCGGACGCGGGGTCCTTAACGAACGTGCGAATCAAAAAGCTGCCAAGATAGAACAGCACATAGTTGAACATCAGCGAGGCAACGATCTCGCTGGCATCATAGCGCAGCCGTATCACCACCGGCACCAGCATGGTAACAATGCCGCCCAGGGCAGCGATCAGAATACAAACTGCCGGCAGAATGACCGGCGGCAGATCGAGCTGCACAGCGGCCAGTGCCGCCAGTGCGCCGCTGAAATAGAAAGCGCCCTCACTGGCCAGATTGATGATGTTTGTGCGGGCTATCAGCGAGATTGCAAGCCCGGTGAACACCAGCGGCAGCGCCGCCTCCACAACGTTGGCCAAACGGCTCATTTTTTTCAGCGGGCCGAAAATAAAATAGCCGATTGCCTCGCCCGGAGTTTCACTGACAGCCACAATGATCACCAGTGTCAGGCCCAGCGCAATGCCCACAGCCAGCAGCGTGCGGATAAAGTTGAAACACATGCGGCTGCTCCAAATCTTTTTCAGCATGTGCAGGCGCCTCCTTTCCCGTCATCATACAGGCCCGTGAGTTCCTTTTCCGACTGCTGTGCCAGACCCAGCATGTACAAACCAAGTTCTTCCTCGGTCAGCTTTTTCACATCCGGGAAAAACCCGGTGATTCGTCCGCCATGCATCACGATGAGCCGGTCAGACAGTTCCAGTACTTCGTTCAGATCCGAACTCACCAGCAAAATAGCACATCCGCCTTGACGCGCCGCAAGCAGCGCTTTGTGGATAGTCTCTGCCGCCCCCACATCGATACCGCGGGTGGGCTGGCTTGCAATAAGCACTTTGGGATTGGTGGACATCTCACGGACCACCACTACTTTTTGGATATTACCGCCCGAGAGCATCTTTACCGGAACCGACGGCGACTTACAGTGCACAGAAAACCTTTCTGTGAGCTGTGAAGCCAGCTGCGCTTCTTTCTTTCCGCTGAGAAGGAATCTGCCGCCCAGGTCCGGATCATCGCAACGGGTCGAAATGTAGTTCTCTGTAATGGATTCTTCACGGGCAACACCGTATGTCATTCGATCCTCATGGATGTAGGACATTCCCAAATCACGACGCTCCCGGATGGACAATTCATTACCGGGACGGCCCAACAATTCGAAGGTTCCCTCAGAAGGCTGCTGTAAGCCGCCTAGGATCTCCGCAAGCTCTTTTTGACCGCTGCCTTCCACACCGGCTACACCGAGGATACAACCGGCGTGCAGGTCCAGGCTGACATGATCCAGCACAGTGATGCCGTGGCGGTCCACACAGCTCAAGCCGCGTATCTTCAGCACCGTCCCACCTTCCTCCATCGGAGGTTTTTCAATCGTCTGTACCGCGTCTCGGCCCACCGGGAGATATCCCGGGCGGTCAGTTCCTTCACTTCATAGGTTCCCATCACTCTGCCCGCACGCATAATGGTCAGCCGATCACAGATTGCCTGGACCTCATCGATTTTGTGAGAAATGAAAATAATGGTATAGCCACCCTCCTTCAAGAGGAGAAGCTGCTTAAAAAGTTCCTGTGTCTCCTGAGGGGTGAGTACAGCGGTGGGTTCGTCCAGAATAATCAGATGCGAGTTTCGGTAAAGGCTCTTCAGTATCTCCACTTTTTGCTTCTGACTCACGGAAATGTTGCGAATCAATTCTTCCGCCTTGACATTGAACCCATATTTTTCCGCCAGACGGTCCACCACCTCAGCGGCGCCACGCTTGTCGAAAAAGATACCGCTGTTGGGTTCCATCCCCACCACAATGTTCTCTGCCACAGACAGCTCCTCGGCCAGATTGAAGTGCTGGTACACCATGCCAATTCCGAGGGACACTGCCTTTTGGGGCGAATCGATCTGCCTGGGCTGCCCGTCATAAACGATGGTGCCCCGATCAGGCCGTTCGTTTCCGAACAGTACCTTCATCAGAGTGGACTTGCCGGCGCCGTTTTCACCCATAAGGGCATGTATCTCTCCCCGACGCACGCTAAAATCGACATTTTCATTTGCCAGAACACCGTTGTCGTATACTTTGGTGATACTGCGCATCTCCAGCAGTATGCCGCCCATCGGGGTCTGCACGTTTTTTTCTGCTCGTTCCTGCATCGCGATTCGCTCCTTTGGGGCTGTGGTTGTCGGATGTATCCTGCGTCACCCCGCGCTTAAAGAAAGTGCGGGGTGACGCTTGTCTATACAATCTTTCGCTTCAGGCTGTTACGGACGGGCATTGTTGATAATTTCTTTCACCTGCGCTTCGTCCATGCCATAGGCTGTGTCCACCACGATCTCGCCGGACAGGATCTTTTCTTCCAGTTCGGTGATACGGTCGCGGATATCCTGAGGAACATTCTTCTGGTAATACTCGTTGTTGGACAGGCAGATAATTCCTTCCGCCACACCCAGCGTCTCGCCAGTGCCGAACACTTCTTCACCGTTCATATAGCGTTCCACCACTTGCACGATGTTTTTGTCCAGGCTCTTCAACTGGGAGGTAAGGATCAGGTTGGCTTTTTCGGGATCATCCTCGTACAGCAGCGACTGGTCGGAATCGGTACCGATGGAATACTTCTGCGCTTCTTTGCCCGCGTCCAGTGCGCCCAGGCCGGCGCCGCCAGCACCGTTGTATACCACATCGCAGCCCGCATCAAACATGGTCTTGGCGATTTCCTTGCCCTTGGCCGCGTCGGTCCAGGAAGCAGTGTAAGAAGTAATGACTTTCATCTCGGGGTCGATGTACTGTGCCCCCTGGATAAACCCAAGCACAAAGTCATTGATCAGCGTAATGTCCATGCCGCCTACAAAGCCCACCAGTTTGGAAGCCGGATCCGCATTGGGCATTTCTTCAGAGGTGGAAACCATGGCAGCCAGCGCACCGGCCAGGAATGCACCCTCATTGCCCTTGTAATCGGCGGAGTAGATGTTGGGATTCGCACCGTTTTCGTGATCCACCTGCGTATCCAGCAGGATATACTTCTGATCCGGGAACTTAGCTGCGACTTCTACCATGGGTTCTGCGCTCTGGAAGCCGATTGCCACAATGATATCCCATTCGCCGCCAGACACATCTTCCAGCGTGGGCAGGATTTTGGTGTCATCATTTCCGTATTCGATGACTTTTGTCTTTGCGCCATATTGTTCGGTGAGCTGTTTCAGACCATTGGCCGCAGATTCGGAGAAGGATTTGTCGCTGGCGTTTCCTGTGATGAGCACCACACTGGGCACTTCTGCGCCTGTCTGCTCAGCGCCGGACGCGCCGCTTGTTGCAGGCTCGGAAGAAGGGCTGCCGCCGCAGCCGATCAAAAGGGATACCATAAGGGTCAGTGCAAGAACGATCGCTGATAACTTTTTCATAATGTGCCTCCTTTGAAAATGATTGTGTTTTCTCCCGAATCCAACACAAACTAACACAAATTTTAAAACAGTCCTTGAAATTTTTTCTTTTTTGCCTAAAATAGGAAAGAGAAAAGTTTTCCGGCAGATCAGGAGGGATCACCAATGCTTGCGATTACTCGTCTGAACGCCATCAAAGAGATCATCCGCCAGCAGAAAAGTGTGCTTGTCAGCGAACTGGCGCCCCGTTTCGATGTGACGGAGGAAACCATTCGCCGCGATTTGAAGAAACTGGAGGATGAAGGACTCGTCACCCGCGTATACGGCGGCGCATATAGCACCGGAGGCGTGCAAAACGATGTGAACATTTCTCTGCGGCAAACCATTCTCGTGGATGAAAAGCGGGCCATCGCATGCCGCTGTCTGTCTTCCATAACCAACGGCGACTGCATCTTTCTGGACTGTTCCACCACGGTTTTGGAACTGGCTCAGCTTTTGACTCAGTACAGCCTGACCGTGATCACCAACTCGTTGAAAGTCGCGGACTGTTTGGCCACATGCAACGATATCCGCCTGATTCTGGTAGGCGGCACCCTGCACCACACGTCCATGTCCTTTCTTGGGCAAAATGCCTGCTCCGCGCTGGCAAATTATTATGTAGACAAAGCTTTTGTTTCCTGCCGTTCACTATCCATTCGGCATGGCATCACGGACTCCAACGAGGAGCAAAGCCTTTTGCGGCGCGTAGCCATCCAGTCTTCCGACCAGGTGTTCTTACTGGCTGACCACACGAAGTTCGATACAACTTCCTTCTCCAAAATCGCAACGCTGGATGAGATCAGCACCCTGGTGACAGACCGTCCTCTTTCGCCCGAGTGGAAGGAATACATGGACAGCAAGGGATTTTGCTACATCGACACCGATTTGGTATAACTCAGGCTCCCTCCGCCGCGCTTTTCTGCGCGGCGTTTTTTCTTTCCCACACGTCATACGCCTGTTCCACTGCTGTTACAAAGCGTTTGCAGTTTCGTCTTACATCGCTGCCGCAGGTAAAAAGGCCTCCGCCAATCAGCACCAGTACGTCGGGACCATAGCTCGAAACGATCTCCCCGATGTTTTCCAGCTGCATGCCTCCGGCAGGGCTTGGGAACACCGTCTTCAGGGTTCCCAGCGGGCTGCGTCCGGCTTCGGCAATGCCAAGGCACTGCTCTCGGGACAAGGAAAATCTGCCTCCGTAGTTGGGAAAAATGACCGCGTCCGCTCCTGCCATGCGCATTAGCGTTCCAAACAGCACCGGGAACGAGATTCCCTGCGGATTGACCGCATAACTTCCGATAAACGCCGGATGCGAAAAAACCGGCAGGGCGAGTTCATCGTTTTCCGCCAGTGCACGCATTGCGTCCAGGCTGGTGAGTCCGGGAGCTACCATCACACCACCAGCGCCCCACTGCTTTGCCCGCAGTGCCCTTTCAAACATCTGCTCTGCTGGACCGGTGATGTTGGGCACATACATTGCCCTGCGTCCGGTTCGGATGTTTGCCTCTGCCACTGCTTCCGCGCAGCGGCGCACACGCTCGTCGAAAGGAGCAAACACCTGATCAGTCAGGCCATGGTCATCTTTGATGATGTCCACGCCGCTTTCCACAAAAGCCTCTGCCAAATCCGCCAACTCATGAGCGGACAGGCCCATGGGCTTGAGCGCCGTGAACACCGGTGGGCGCCTGGAGATTCCCAGTCGGGCACGCAAACCATCCGTACCAAAGCGCGGTCCTCTGACCATGGACAGCAGCGCCGGTGTAAGCTCCACCGCCTCTACACGAATCCCCGGCATAATGCTGATGTTTCCGAACAAAACATTCAGAAGCTGGGTGAACTCACCTGCGGCAATTTCCTCCGCATAACTGATACATGCCAGATATCCGCCATCGTTCGCCGGCTGCAGGCTTTCCAATTGTCCCACTACCCGATCCAGGATGATTCCCGGCGGGATAGCCTCCAGCGGAAATTCTACCGTCTGCTCCCGGCACACGGCCTCAGCCAATGCCCGTGCGGAATCAAGATCTCCCTGCAGCCGGTATGTGACCTGGAAGCGCTTTCCATGCAGCTGACCGCACAGACGCCGGTCATCGTATGTAACAAAACCCATAGCACACCTCTTTTTCTGCCCGTATTAAAGAGCCTCAGGCTTTGCATCGCTGTGCATTGCCGGGGTGTACGTTTCCATCAAATCCTGCTCCCGGATGCCAAACTTCCGGTCAAGGACCTTTTCCACTGTGCCAATCAATGCCATGGCATCCAACCCATACTCGCGCATCAAGTATCGCCGGCTGGCACCGTGTACAAAGGTATCCTGAATCCCCAGTCGGTAAAGCGGCTTTGCCACACCATAGGAAGCCATGCACTCGGCCACGATGGTGCCCAGGCCGCCGATTACACTGTGATTTTCCAGTGTGATCGCTCCAAACCGGCTGCGGGCAATCTCGTCCATGAGTTCGGGATGTTTGAAGGGCTTCAGGGTGGAGATATGATAGTGGCTTACTGCAACATTGCAATCCCGCAGGGCGGCCACCGCCCGCATCCCTTCCTCTGTACAAATGCCACTGGTCAGCAGAACAAAGTCTCTGCCCTCTGACAATTTGCGGTATTGGCCCAGCCGCATCGGCTCGTTTGCCGGGAACAACCGGGGGACCTCGCCCCGCAGCTGGCGCACATAGACCGGTCCGTTCACATTGTAGGCCACATCCAGCACAGATTCAATGTCCGTCGCATCACCGCTCTCCAGGATAGTCATGTTCGGCAGCGCGCGCATCACTGCGATATCTTCGATTGCCTGGTGCGTGGCGCCGCCCGGCGTGAGTACACCGGGCAAAAAGCCGAACATTTTCACCGGCAAGTTTGGATACGCCACCGACATAGCGATCTGGTCATAGGCACGGCGATAAATGAACACCGCAAACGTGTGCACCAGAGGGACCAGCCCTTCTCGGGCCATTCCTCCTGCAAAAGCGAGCATATTCTGCTCTGCAATGCCCATTGAGAGGAATCTCTCCGGATATGTGTCGCGGAAAAGATCCGCCTCGCTGGAGCCTGTCAGATCCGCGGAAAGCACATACACATCAGGCTTATCCTTCGCCCAAGTGGCCAGATTCCTGGCATGCACTTTTTTCAAGATCTCCATATCAGCGCACCTCCTTTGCCATTTCTTGATACACAGCGGCATAGGCTGCCCGCTCATCCTCACTGGTAAAGCGCACATAGTGGAATTTCGGATAACGCCCCTTCAGAATTGGCAGACCACGGCATGGATCTGTATCACACAAAACAAATGTCGGCACATCACATGCAGGCTGTAAGCCCAACTCCGCCAATTTAGACAGGTCGTGTCCATCAATCCGGTATACCCTCGCACCAAACGCCGTGAGTCGGTCGTGGAAAGGTTCCAGATTCATCACCGAAGTCATTTTTCCATCACACTGGTATCCGTTCACGTCCACATAAATCAGCATATTGCCAAGTTTGTGATAGCTCATCGCCTGCACGGCTTCCCAGAACTCACCGGACTGGCACTCACCGTCAGACATCAGAAGCACCACCCGGCCCTGATCTCCCCGCTGCCGCCGGGCAAATGCTATTCCAGCAGCTTGGCTGATTCCCTGCCCCAACGACCCAGTGGTGACTTCCATCCCAGGGGAGTGCTCTGCGCCAATCATCTCCACAGCACTGCCATCCTGATCGTATCGCGCCATCCCGCGCAGGTCCATGCGACCGGTCTCCACCAGGGTTGCATAGAGCACCAGCGCATACTGCGCGGGCGAAAGGATGAAATTGTCACAATCGGATCGTCCTGCGCCATTGAAGGCCGCTCCCGTGACCGCCGGGTGGTCGGGACCAGGCGTACCAGTAAAATCGCCTGGCATTAACGGCACATCCAATTCATTCAACCTCAGGATCCGTGTATACAAGGCGGAAAATATCTCTGCGGAAGAACAGGCCTGGCTGAGATACCCACCATTGCGGCTGACAGTATTTTGAAGGACCCGAAGTCGAATGCGGTCGGCAATGCGTTGTGCCTCGTCTCTCCATTGCTGCTCGTTCATCGGGGAACCCCTGCCTTTCTCGTTTGGTTTTGTTGTTTTTTCTTTATTATACGGTCATTATTTTTGTATTTCAATTGGTTTTTTGACCAAAATTACAGAATACATTTATATAAAACATAAATTTATAGTGTAATTTGTCTCTATCGGTCATAAAACAACATAATCAAAACGCTGTCGGAAACCAAAAAAACACACCGCGGGCTGCTCCGCGATGTGTTTTTATACGGTTCACTGATCCTGTTTTGCCAAAACGGTCCTGAGATCCAGCATAAATGGATAGTACACACCATTCAGGTTGCTCATAGGCAAAACATCATCCGAAATAGAAATGCCCAGCGTTTCGCGCATGGCCTGCTGACGAGCACAGATACGCTTCCAAACGTCTGGAAATTCTTCCGCAAGCTGAAGCCGGGTCTTTTCCGACGCAATCACTACTGCATCTTCACAAATGGAGGTTCGTACCGGATCGCTCTTGCTTGCGATGATGTCCACCTGAATGAATTCTCCATCCATCAGCGCGTGGTCAGAAGTGGCACTGAACGCACTGTTAATCCATTCCTCCGTACCGGTTCCGTGCCCCGGATTAAGGGTAATACCATGGCGCTCATGGTCAATATGTGCATAGACAGCATCATACAAATCCGAGCAGCGCGCGCCGACCCGTGCAGCTTCATACCAGGCAACCATCGCAGCAAAATGCGCCTTGTAGAAATTTTCATAATAGGGTCGGAGTTCCTCGCTGTAAGAATCCGGATCACGTGCAGCTACAGCGATCTTGGAAGTGAGGTTTCCTCTTACGGAATAGCAAACCCCACACACCTGGCCAAGTTCCAAATACACGTCCGGGCGCGGGGACTTCAGCCCAAGACTCACGCTTTGCGGCCCGAAGTTAATCATCGGGTGTACATTATTTGCCTCCAGCCCGGCCCCGGAACAGGCACTGACTTCCCATTCGCTGCGCCCTGGCGCGAGCGCTTCAAGCATGTTCTGCACAGCGTTCGCCACCCTGCAGCCGGCATATTCAGCCCAAGCGATTTCCTTGGGAGTATGCAGCCGCAGGCGAATGCCGTCCGGATAGCCTGTGAGCTCGCGAGTGAAATTCACAACACGTTCCGCCGGGCAAAGCCGATATACCGCCGCCAGAATATATGCCGGCAGGTCGAAGGTGTGTGTTGGGTCACCCTCTCTGCCATCCTCGAAATACTTCACTCCCACGAGTCCCACACGAGAGCATTCACAAATGCCGGTGCGGGACAAGATTTGATGAAGTGCCTCTGGCCGCTCTCTGGGCTGCCCCTGCAGGCTGAAGTTTTGATACACATACCGGTCCACCTTGAACGGAATCTGATAACTATAACTCAGCCCCTCGTTTCCCACGATCATGGACACCTTTCCTTCCCGGTCCATCACCATGAGCGCTTCTTCAAAACGGCAGTCGTAGCTGGTGAAATACTCCATGTGAGAAAAATGTTCACGATCACCATAAATCACCACAAAGTCTACCTGTTTTTCCTCCATCCGCTGTTTCAGCAATCTGACACGAAGCAGATAGTCCTCTTTTTCCAAAAACACAGGGACCGCATTCACCCGCTGACGGAACAGCGGCACCGCCGGTACAGTTTTGATCAAAGACATCGTTTTCTCCTTTCTCAGTCAGCATAGAGCGGGATCATTTCCTGCCGGATCGTATCCAGCAGACCCCGGTCTGTCAGCCGGACTGCCGGAATAACCGCCAGCGCAAAGGAAGACAGCATCATGTGCGGCGTATGACCAGGAAGGCCAAACCGGGAAAGCACTTCCTTCAGCTGTTCCAGCTTTTGCGCCATCACCTGAGGCGGCTCGTCGCACATCAGTCCTGCCAGGGGAAGTTCCAGCTGAAAAACGACACGGCCCTGTTCCACGCAAACAATTCCACCGCCAGTGGCCGCCAACGTAGATGCCGCCAGATACATTTCCTGTGGGTCGCGGCCAGCCACAAAAAGGTTATGACAATCGTGTGAGATCGTGGTTGCAACCGCACCGGTAACGAGCCCCAGCCTGTGGACTGGAGCCAGCGCCCGGCTACCGTTGCGGCCGTGGCGTTCAAACACTGCAAATAGTGAAAAATCCGCTTGATTTCCAATGCATGCACAGCCATTTTCCACTGGGAACTCGCAGGTCTCCAGTGACGTGACGAACTTATTGTCGTCATTGTAAGCAATGGTGTGCAGCTTCACACTGGGCCCATGCGCCGGCACCTGAAAGTCTTCCGGGCGGATGGGGGTTGTTAGCAGCATAGTATTGGGATAAGACTGTTTTTCTTCCTTGTCTTCCCGAATCATGTTACCTCCGCGTGCAATCAGCTCTCCACCCAGGAACACTTCATCAGGGCGGAAGTCATGCAGATCAGACACCAGCAAAAGATCCGCGAGATTTCCCGGGCGGAGACTTCCCCTGTCGCGCAGACGAATCAGCCGCGCCGCGTTGACCGTTGCCGCTTTGATCGCGTCGATCGGGTCCATCCCGCCTTTTACCGCAATACGGATCATTTCATCCAAATGCCCATGCTCCACCAAATCGCCCGGCTCGGTATCATCTGTACAGAATGTGATGTTTTCCAGGCAATCCAGCCTCAGCAGCAAAGGCAAAAGACGTTCCAAGTCATAGCAATTGGAGGCATGGCGCACCTCCAGCACCATGCCAGCACGGAGTTTTTCCAGTGCCTCCTCCACCCGATGGGTCTCATGGTCCGATTCACAACCCGCAGCTAAATATCGGGATAATTCCTCACCGGTCAGATCGGGCGCATGCCCCTGAATAAACACACCAGCCTTCCGGCCAGCGCACAGCACCTCCTGCATACGAGGAGCGTCCGCCACCACGCCCGGGTAATCCATTACCTCGCCCAGGCCCGCTATCCGGGGCTGTTCCAGTATCCACTCAATTTCCTTGCCGCCAAATGGTTCCCGGCACGTTTCCACTTCCGGCACCGATGGCACACAGGAAGGTGCAAGGATGAGCACTCTCAAAGGAAGATTCTCCGTCGCCTGCAACATATACTGGATTCCTTTCAGGCCCATTACATTGGCGATCTCATGGGGATCGGCGCAGACGGTCGTCGTGCCCCGTGGCGCCAGCGCTCTTGCAAAATACCGCGGGGTCATCATGCTGCTTTCAATGTGCAGATGTGTATCAATGAGTCCCGGTACCGCGAACTTGTTTTTTGCGTCGTATTCCCACACTCCCGTCAACTCAGCTTCGCCCGGCTGGGTAACGTGCGCAATGCGTCCACTCTGCACCGCGATCTGCGCCGGATACATCTCATGGGTAAACAGATTCACATAAATAGTATTTTTTATCACAAGATCGTAGAGCATGTGGCTTTCTCCTTTTTCAAAGCTGCACCAGGGTACCCGTCTCCAGCGAACGGTTTGCAGCGAGAGTGAACGCAAGCGTTTTCACCGCATCGGCATAGCTGGACTTAATTTGGGACTGGTCGTGGTCTCTCACTGCCGACACGAACGCCTCCATAGCCAGCTTGTGATACACAGGTTCAAAGGGCACCTCCCGTGTGCCCGACTGGTCTATATATTTCACGCCTGTGAAAAAGCCGTATTCAATTTTTGAGTCTTCCAGATAAATATCGAAGCCAATATCTCCGACCGCCTTGGTCGTATCCAGATAGCAACCAGCCAAAATGGCCGCCATCTGGCCGTTTTTGAAAGCAACCGTGCTGTAAGAACAGTCTTCGGTATCCGCCTCCGGCTGCGGAGGATTGAGTCCTTTGCAGCCCACTGTATAAATCGAGGCCGGCTCTCCAAAAAGATAGCGGAACAGGTCAAACACATGGGTGCACTGCTCCACAAGCTGGCCGCCTGATTTGGCACGGGTGCGCCACCACGGTAGATCCGGCACACTATAGATCCATTTTCCCACCACGAGGCCGGCCGTGTGGTTTTCCAGGATTTTTTTCACTTTGTCGATCTCGCCATTGTAACGCCCTTGGTACCCCACCGAAGTAATAATACCCGCCTGCTCAATGGCTGCCAGGTTGCGCTCCGCCTCTTCCATGGTAACGCAAATAGGCTTTTCTATGTACAGTGCAACACCCCGCTTTGCGGCCATCACTTCCAGGTCTCCGTGGCGATACGGCGTGATGCTCACCACAATCGCGTCCAGTTCCGGCTCCTGTTCCAGCATTTCTTTGTGGTCAGGATACAAACGCGCCGAGGGCACCCGTTTGCCTGTGGCCAGCAGCTTTTCCCTGTTGCCCGTAGCAAACGCGACCACCTCCACCCCCGGGATGGAGAGCAGATTGGTCAGATGAAAATTTCCAAAGTTTCCGCAGCCCACCATACCAACTTTGATTGTTTTCATATTTCCTCCTTTCATTTTGGGAAAAGTCTAGCTGTTTTCATCATAATATATCAATCATCAAATTTAAGTCAACATAATATTTTGATTTTTGTGTTGATTTATGAATATTTTTGTGCGTTTTGTGGGTAGTTCTTTCATCTGTATACACCTGCCCTCACAGTCGTTTGTCCTCTGCTGTTCCCGGCAGTTACGAAAAAAGGTCTTCTGGTTTATACCAGAAGACCTTTCATGTATTGATTTCACCGGATGTAGTGCACGTAGTTTGGCTTGCGGGGTGCGGCGGGCTTTGGCCCTCCGTCCGCATAGCCCAGAATGCAGTGGCCGATGCCTTCCCAGTCGCCTTCGATGCCCAGTTCCTTGAGGATGGCTTTGCCCTCTTCGCTCTCGAACTCTTCCTTGGCGCGGTGGATCCAGCAGCTGGCAAGGCCCTCGGCGTGGGCGGCCAGCATGAGGTTGCCCATCACCAGGCTGCCGTCATAGATATAGGTGGGGGCAGCTTTGTTCGCCAGCACCACCAGCACCACCGGCGCGCCATAGAAGGGGTCGCCGGAAGAGCCCATGATCTCGGCGTTCATGGCGGAGAGCTTGTCCCGCATGGCCTTGTTGGTGACGGCCAGGATGATAGGGCTCTGGCGGTTCATGCCGGTGGCGGCGTACTGCCCGGCGGTGAGAATGCGCTCCAGAGCCTCTTGGGGCACCGGGTCCGGCTTGTAGCTGCGCACACTGCGGCGGGTCAGAATGGCATTGAGGACTTCGTTCATTGTATCTCCCCCTTTTCGTTTTCTTTATTATAGCGCAGCGCGCAGCAGCCTGCAAAGAAAAGTGCAGCCCCCAAAGCCCTTTTGGCTTCGGGGGCTGCGTTCGTCAGTCCGGTGTTTGCTCACCGGGAAGCCTGTTCTTCCTCTTCCTCCTTGCGGCGGCGCCACAGAAGCCAGAGCAGCCACAGCACCACTGCCAGCAGGATGATCACCAGGATCAGCAGAAGCAGGCACAGCCAGCAGCACCAGCAGGTACCGCCGCTTGTTTGCTGCTCCGGCGGCGCCTTGGGCACCTCGTCGTCGACGTTCTCGTCCTGAGGCTTCTCCGCCGGTTCAGGCTCGTCGTCCGCGGTCCAGCGGCGGCGGGTCTGCTCCACCACGGTTTGCAGCACTTCCACCGGTTTCTCCGGCTCAGTCCATGGGCTTTCGTGATGGGTGTAAGAGTTGAGGACATAGATCCAGGGAATGCCGGCGGTCAGATCCACCTTGCCCCACACATGGATGTTCAGCGGGTTATCCTTGGTGCCGATGTGTCCGCCCGCTTCGATGGTGAGGTTTTCGGAGGTGATGGCGTCGGCGGTGCCCTTGTCGGTGACGGAACCGTCGGTGCGGATGGTCACGTCCTTGCCGGCCACGATGGTGTCCACCACCACGTCGCCTTCGCTTTCCAGATGGACGCTGCCGCCCTGGGCGCTGACTTCATCGGCCTCAATGCGGATGGGCGCGTCCTCGCTGCCCACGTCGCCTTTGGCTGTCAGCTCCGCGTCGCCCGCCACGACCTTGTCGTTGGGGCCGCTGCCGGCGGTGATGTTGCCGTCACTGACGATGTTCGCGGTCTCATCGGCCACGATCTCGCCCAGCTCGGTGTCCTTATGGTTGTGGATGTAGACGTTGTCACCCATGGCCGAAATGCGGTCCGCCATGGTCTCGATGGGCCGTTCCTTGGTGCCGGTGTCGCCGGCGGTGCTGTTGAGGGTGAGGTCCGGCGCGGTGAAGTCCAGGCCGTTCCAGTCAGGGTCGGTGCTGCCCGCAGGGGCAACGCCGCCCACCGTGTTGATGACGATGGTCTCCTCCGCCTCGAGGGGGGCGATATTCAGCGGCTGGTCGGAGGGACTCTCCAGCCAGACGCCCTTCAGCGTTTCGTCCTCGCCGGCGGCGATGGTCAGCACGCCGCCCACGTCCACGCCGAGGGCGTTGCCGGCCTCGCCCACGCTGCCGCCGTTCTCCAGCAGGATATCCACGTTGCCGCCGGCGGTGATGGAGGCGTCCGGGGCGCCTTCCAGCGCCTTCTGCGCGTCCTCCAGCGCCTTGCGGGCCGCTTCGGCTTTCTGCTTCGCCTGGTCGAGGGCGGCCTCGATGGCCTGTTTTTCGGCCTCGTGAGACTGACGCTCTCCTTCCAGGTCGTTCAGCTGCTGCTGAATTTCGTCCATCTCGCCTTCCAGCTTCGCCAGCTCTTTTTCCAGCCGGGTCACTTCGGCCTGGTCGGGTTCGGGCTGCTGCAGAGCCTCCTGCAGCTGCTCTTCCAGCTCCTTGTGCTCCGCCTCAAGGTCCGCCAACTGCTGTTCCAGGTCCTTCTGCTGGCTTTCCAGCGCGTCCAGATACTCCTGCCGGGCGGCCAGCTGCTGCTCCAGCGCTTTCTGCGCCGCTTCGGCGCGGGCGGCCTCGGCCTGGGCTTCGGCCAGATCCTTCACCGGGTCGGCGGCCACGTCCTTCAGTTCGCCCTGGATGTTGAGGGAGATATCTCCCCCCGCCTTCACGGTTTTCACCGTTACGTCGCCCAGCGCTTCGTCCACGGTGATGTTTTCGGCGGAATCCATCGAGAGGGTGCCGCCCGCTTTCAATTCGTTCACATGGGTGCTGCCCTTGGGGCTGGTCACCGAGAGGTCGCCGCCGGCGTGCAGCCGGGTGGCGTTGAGATCGCCCTCGGTGTTGCTCACCGTCAGGTCCTTGCCGCCCACCACGTCCAGCCGGGCGTTCTCGTCCAGCACGTCCGCGATGAGGGTGAGGTCTTCGGGTGTGATGAGCCAGGTGTTGCCCTGGGAGAGGGTGGTCAGCGTGTCGCCCACCGCCACGTTCAGCGGGGCTTCGGCGGCGCCGATGGTGCCTTCCCTGGCGGTGAGGCTGGCGCTGCCGGTGGTGACGAGGTTCAGCCCGTCGGGGCTGGCGTTCGTATCCAGCAGGCTGCCGCCGGTCACGGTCAGGTCGATGTTGCCGCCCTGAGTGCTTTCGGCCTTTGCCAGGCCCAGATCGCCCCGCACCTCGGTGATGGAGATATCACCGGCGGCGGTGGCGGTGAGGGTGGTGGCGATCTCGTGGTCGTCCACGCTGATGGTGGTGAAATCAATGAAGAAATTCATCTCCAGCAGGCCGGTGAGGGCATTGCGGGTGATGCGCCAGCTGCCGGCGGCGGGCATGGCGTCCGGGGCTTTTTGCAGCTCAGACACATCCACCACCGTGTGCTCCACCCAGTCGCGCTGGTCGATGGTCAGATCCCGGATACTGCCGGTGAGGGCAGTGAGCACCAGATCGGTGCCGGTGACGTTGGTGAGGCCTTCGGCACCGGCGATGTACGGGGCGGTGATGGTGACGTTCTCGTAGCCGGAGACCACCTCTCGGGCAGTAAAGGTGCCTTCGTTTTGGGTGATGGTGATACTGCCCTTGTTGGTGACGCTGCTCTCGCCGGTGGATTCGCCAATGGCCAGGGTGAGGTCGCGGAAGTCCCGGTCATCCTCGGCGGGTTCGGGGTATTCCACCTTCTCCCAGAGTTTTTCCTCCACCAGAGCCAGCTTTTCCTCGTCGGTGAGGGCCGCCCAGTAGAGCGGGATGAGGTCCTCGTCCGCCATCAGAGCCTTGAGGGGTTCGTCCTGGCCGGGCTCGTCTCCCGGCTGGCCTTCGTCTTCATCAGCCTCAGGCACACGCAGGGTCAGCACCAGCAGTTCGTCCAGCAGCTGGCGGAGCCGTTTTCTGTTCTGCTCCTGCTGGGCGGCGTCGGCCGGGTCTTCCGGTTCGTCCGGGTCCTTGGCCTCTTCCAGCGCCTGGAGCAGTTCATCCAGCTCTTTCAGCGCCTTTTCGATGGTTTCGGGGGTGGTGTCCAGTTTTTCCAGCGCTTCTTCAAAGGCTTCCTCTGTGCCGAGGGCGGGGGTGAGGGTCTTTTCCAGCGCCGCGGTGATGTCCTTCAGAAGCTGTTCGGCCTTGCCGGTGGCGTCGGCTTCGTCCAGCGCCCGCTCCAGCAGCAGGGCGGCGATCGCCTCGGGAGTCTGGGCGTTCAGCTCCACGCCCACGATGGTGTCGTCACCTTCCATGGCGTCGATCACGTCGCCGGTGAGCATGGTGCCGTCCTCGCCGCGGCCGGTAAACTGTTCGGCGTCCTTTTCGCCCTCCACAATGCCGTCGATCCAGATGTCGCCGGCCTTGGGGATCTGCACGGTCAGCGTTTCGGGGATGTCCAGCTGCAGGCAGCTGTCGGCCTCGCCCACGCTCTTTTCGCCGCTCACCGAGAGGGTGGCGTTGGAACCGTTGGCGCCTTCGCCGAAGGAGATGACGGCGTCCTTGCCGTCCGGCAGCAGGCGGCCCACCACGCCTTTGGCGTAGATGGTCACGTTGGTATTTTTGCCGTCGCCGCTCACGCCCGTGATACGCTCAAAGCGGAAGTCGTCGCCCGTTTGGGCGGTGAGGGTGCTGTCGTCCACCGTGGCGGTGGGGATGGTGGCGCTGCCGCCGGCGGTGACGTCCATTTCGGAACCGCCGGTCAGCTCCAGGCCGCCGCCGGTGTAGTCTTCGCCCGCGTCGATGTCCACGGTGCTGCCGTCGGCGGTGACGTCGCCGGTCTCCACCGAGCCCTCGGCGTCGAAGTCCACAGTGCTGCCGCCGTCGGCGGTGATGTCGCCGGTCTCCACCGAACCCTCGGCGTCGAAGTCCACAGTGCTGCCGCCGTCGGCGGTGATGTCGCCCATGGAAATGCTGCCGCCGGCGTCCAGGTCGGCGGTGCCGCCGTTCACCACGTCCAGGGTCTCGCCGGTGATGTTGCCTTCGGTGTCCACATGGAACTCGGCTCCGTCCACCACGGTGGGCTTCAGGGTCACGTCCTCACTGGAGCTAATAAAGGTATCCACCACGATCTCGTCCACCGGCTGCTGGCCCTCGGTGTAGCTCTGGATCACCAGCGCGCCGCCGTTCATGTCGATCTCCAGCGCGTCCAGCTCGGTGCCGATGGTGCCGGCAGCGCTCTTGGGCACCAGGATGATCACATTGCCGCCGTTGGTGCGGATGTCGGTGTCGTCCTCGTGCTTGGTCGCAGTGTCGCCGTCCACCAGGGAGCCCTTTTCGTTGCTCAGCTGGATGGTGACGCTCTTTTTGTTTGCGGGGTCGGCGCCGTCCAGGTCTTCGCCGGCGCTCACATAGCCGAACAGATACTCCACCTCGGCGTTGGGCTCCAGTTTCAGGGTGCGGCTGTTTTCACCCAGCAGGGTGACGCTGCCGTCGGAACCCACCAAAATTTCCTTCTGGTCCAGCTCGTAGTAGAGGATGGTCTGGCCATAGGTGGCGCTGGTTTCGCTGGTGTCCGCCGCCTGGGAGATGGTGAGGTAGACGGTGCCGCCCACACTCACGGTGCCCGTCAGCTGGTGGTCGTGGATGGCCCCGCCGTACTCGTAGGGCTTGCTGTCGGTCTGGGGCGTAAATTCGGCGTTGAACCAGTAATTTTCGCCGTCTTCGGAATAGTAGTAGTTGCCCGCCAGGTCTTTGGCGATCTGGTCGGTGAGGCGTTCGAGATACACTTCCTCGCCGGCCTTGATGGTGAATGTGGCGTCGTTGGCCTTGGGCATTTCCTCATAGAGGATCGCCATGCTTTCTTCGGGGGTGAGCACCACCAGCTGGCCGTTCTCGTCGATGGTGGAGAGCTGATCGCCGTTGAGGGTGTAGGCGGTGGTCTTGCCGTTCACGGTGTAGACCCGCTTGCCTTCCTCGTTGAGGGTGTACTCCCGCAGGGTGCCCAGGTCGCCCAAATCGGTGGCCACGATCTTGTCAGAGGTGTAGGTGACGCCGTCGAACTTGGCGCTGAAGGTCACCTGACCGTCCGCGTTCAGCACCAGAGTCAGCACCAGGCCGCTCTTGGTGAGGTAGAGGGTGTCGGTGACGCGGTAGCCGCTGCCATTCACCCGGTTGTTTTGAGGCAGGGCGATCTCCTTGACGGGGATGTCCGCCAGGGGGCCGGTGATGAGCACGGTGGGCTCCTCGTCGTCGCCCACGGGGCTGCCGGGCCGCAGGATGAGCAGGCCGCCGGAGACGTCCTCCGCGGTGCTGTAGCTGCCCTTTTCCATCTGGTTCAGATACACCGTGTCGCCTGTGGCGTTTTTGAACACCGCGCCGTCTTTGGTCTTCAGCAGGGTGTTGCCGGTGGCCTCCTTGTTTTCCACCAGCTCCGCCTCAAGGCCGCCGGTTTCGGTGCCGTAGGCCTCGAACATGGCGGTCGGGTCCATCAGCAGGTAGGCTTTGCCGTCCCAGACCACATACAGGCCCGCTGTGTTTGCCACCAGCGTTCCGCTGGCGTCCAGGGTGCCGATCTGGTAGTTGACGCCGGTCTCTTTCCTGCCGGGTGCAACGTCGATGTAGGCCTGGGCGCCGTCCAGGAGATACCTGGTGGTCTCATCGGTGGGGTTGCCGTTTTCATCGTAGTCATAGCGGTTCAGCACCGCGTAGCTGGTGCTCTCCAGCACCTTGACGGGGTCGGCCAGCGCGGTGTCGTTGGTGGTGGTCACCGCATCGTCGCCCTCGCCGGTGGTGGTCGTGGTGCGCAGATACCAGCCCGCCTCGGTGTTGTCGGTGGCGGCCTTGTAGACGATGGTGTACTTCTTGCCGTCGCTGCCGGTCTGGTCCTCATACTCGGTCTCGCCGGTGGCGGCGTTGTTCGGGGTAAGGGTGATGGTGACGTCCTTGTTGTCCACCTTGAAGGTGAAGGTCACCTTGCCGGTGTCGTGCTGGTAGTTTTCGTCTTCCGGCAGCACCGTTTCGGGGGCGCTCATGCTCTGGCTCACCAGGGTGTAAACGGTGACGCCGTTCTGGTCGGCGGCCTCCAGGTAGAGCCCGCTGCCGGGGTGACTGTCCACCACGTAATAGTGCTTGCCGTTCACCGTCCGGGCCGTGGCCTCGCTCAGGTAGGACCAGATCTCCTGGCCGTCCACCGTGACGCGGCTGCCGGCGGCGTTCTGCATGTAGTACACCTGGCTGATGAGGCGGTATTCGGCCTCGGGGGTGAGCTTGCCGGTGTATTCGTCCTTGGTCACGTCGTAATGCTCGTACAGCGTGCCGTCAGGTTTCTCGTAGACCTCTTCGCCAAAGCCGGTGTACTTCACGCCGCTGGTGTAGTACTCGGTGGAGAGGCTGGAGGTCACCGGCTGCATCTTCACGTAGGTGAAGCGCAGCGAGTAGCTGTACATGGTGTAGGTGCGGGTCTGATACTTCTGGGTGGTGGGCTTATCCTTGTTGTCGTTGCGCCGCGTCCAGGCAAATTCAGCGAAGTTGAACACGTCCCTGCCGTTCTTCTTGCCGTTGGCGGTGTAGGTGATGCCGTCCACCTCCACGCTGCTCTCCACCGTCCACTCCACGTCGGGCATCCAGTAGACGCCGCTGAGCGCCTGATAGAGACCCGCCGCGTCGCCGCTGAGGTTCTGGCCGGGGGCCACGGTGTAGCCAAGGCCCGAGATGTACACAAGGCCCACGGCGGCGCCGCCGATGGTCATGGTGTTGTCGTAGTTCCAGACCACCTCGTAGCCGGTGCCCAGGAAGTTCGGCACGGTGAAGGGGTCGGTGGACGCGCCGTCCCGGACCTTGCCCACATGGGTGGCTCCGCGCCACTCATGGGTGGTCCTCGCCTCCTCATCAAACTTCGCTTCATAATAGGTCACGCCGTCGCTGAGGGTGTTGGTCACCGGTCTGCCATCGGAGATGTTGAGGTGCTCCCTGTTGAAGGTGTCCTTGTTCTCCTGCTCCACATCCTGTGTCTCGGTGCTGCCGCCGGTGAAGGCGTAGAACCGCAGGCTGTCGCTCCCCTTGTCGTGGAGCAGGAAGTAGTAGTAAGTCTTGTCGGAGGCGCCGGCAATGGCGTCCATGGTGGGCTGCAGGCCGCTGAGGTAGTAGTAGTCGATGTCGGCGGTGCTCAGCGCCAGGATCAGCCGCACGTCCATCTCCTGCAGGGTGTCCCCGTCGGTGAGGGTGGTATCGCCGTCCTTGTAGGTGGAGGCGGTGACCAGGCGGATGCGGGCCTCCCCGCCGCCGGTGAGCAGCCCCTTGGAGGTGAACCAGCTGGCGCTGACAGCCTCCAGCAGCACCTCGTAGGAGGCGTCCGCCTCCACGGTGAGGTCGCCGGTGGAAAGGTCGATGGAGATGCCCTCGCTGAGCCTGATCTCCACCACGTTGCCGCTGGTGTCTTTTACAAATTCGAAGTCGCCCACCGCCGTCTCGGCGCCGCCCTCTTCGATGCGGGAGACATTGCCCCAGGCGTCCATGTAGAGCAGGGTGCCGTTGGGCAGCAGGTAGCGGTAGAGCCGCTCGGCCGCGTCGTAGCCCTGGAGGTAGTAGTCCAGCACATCCTTGCCGGTGAGGGTGTAGGCTTTGGCCAGCTCCACGGTGGCGCTGGTGATGTAGCTCAGGGTGCCGGGCACAGGGATGGTGACGGTGGTGGTGCCGGCGATCATGGTGGCCTGCACGCCTTCCTGGAGGTCCATCTCCACGTTGCCGTTCAGGGAGACCACCCGCTCGATGTAGACCGGGTCGTCGTGGCGCTCCAGCTCCTTGTTGTCTTGATCCACGATGATGAGGGTCACCGGCACGATGTTCACGAACACGTCGCCGCTGGCCTCGATGTTCACCACGCCGTTCGAGCCGGAGAACACATAGGCGTTGAAGGCCTGGCTCGCCGTGCCCACACTGGCCGCGCCCTTGACCAGCAGGTCATGGGCCCACACCGGCGACACGGTGGTGCCGGAGGAGATGTTGGTGACGCTGTCCACGCCGGTGAGGGCGCCGCCCTCTTCGCCGGTCCAGACGAACTCCACATGGCCGTCGGTGTTGGACACAAAGCCGCTGACCTGCACGCCGCCGGTGCCGCTGAACTCGGTGCGCACTTCGGGCTTGTCGTAGGCCACATTGTTGATGGTGTGGCTGATGCCGAACACGGAGGGCTGGATGAAGCCGCTGTTGGAAACGTAGATGCCGTTCAGCTGCACGTCAAAGCCCGAGCTGTTGGTGATGATGACCCGGGGCAACACCGCCTGGTTGTAGACGATGACGCTGCCGGAGGCGTTTTTGCCGTCGTGGGTGAAGTCCGCCACGCCGGGCAGGTTGTTGCTGATGTCCCGCAGGATCACGGTGTTGCCCGCGGTGGTGTAGAAGCTGTCCGGCTCCTTGACGCCCACTTCGCGCACTGTCAGCTGGCCCTTGTGCTCGGAGATGTCGATGTAGACGCCGCCCGCCGCGTCGCCCAGATAGAGGGCGGTGCCGCCGTTCACCGCGACGGTGCCGCCGCTCTCGAAGGGGTGGCTGGTGCTGGTCTCCTTGATGATGAAGCCGCCTTTGCGGGCGTCCCGCCGGATGCGGCCACCGTCGAAGCCGTAGCGGGTGACCGCCACGGTGGCGCCCCGCAGGATGACGCCGCTGCCCAGCACGGTGTTGGAGTGGGCGGTGGTGGAGCCGCCGGCCCTGGCCAGGGCCTCGCCCGCCGCGTTCAGCTGGATGGTGGCGCGCACGTCGATGTTGGCGTCCCGGTAGGCGGGCTGGGTGGAGGCGTAGATGTGCAGGCTGTCGTGGCCGGTGATGTCGGCCCCGGCGATGTTCACGTCCGCCGTCAGGGTAGTCTTGGGGTTGCTGATGGCGTTCACCGCCGCGCCCAGGGCCGAGCCCTTGGCGTAGGTGTAGGTGTAGATATCCACTTCGCCGTTGCGGGCGATGATCTCCACGTCCCGCCCTTCGATGATTGCGGGCTCGCCGGCGGTGCCGGCGATGACCACGTCGGCGTTTAGGCTGGTGTTCACGTTGGCGGTGGAGTTGGGGGCCACCCCCAGGCCGGAGGCGTCCGCGCTGACGTTGGTCTCCACGCCCGCCTGGGAGGCGTCGGCGTAGATGTTCACCGCGCTGAAGCGGGCCCGGATGAGGGCGTTTTTGCCGATCTGGACCTTCACGTCGCTGTCGATGTTCACCAGGGCGGTGGCGGTGCCCAGGGCGACCACGCCGCCGGAGGACACCTCGGAGCGGGTGAGGATTCTGTCCCGCGAGCCGCCCACGGCGTTGACGATCAGATCGCCGTAGTTGGCCAGCAGGGCGCTGTTCTCGCCGATGAGGATGGACACCGCCCGGTTCAGGGTGTTCTTGGACCACAGGGTGGTGCCGCTAAAGAACCCGCCGCCGTCGGCGTAGGTGGCGGCGTTCAGCTGGGCCGCGGAGACGGCCTCCACATTGAGGGCCTCGCTGGAGTCCAGGGTGCCGTTCACGGTGATGGTGTTGGCGGTGTCGGCGGTGTTCTCGCCGTAGGTGACGCTGGCGTTCACGCCGATGCCGATGGTGGTGCCCCGGGCTTCGCTGTGGCCCTTGGGGGCGTCCTCGCTGAGCACGCTCACGCTGCCGGTGGTGGAGCGCACCACAGCGTCCTCCAGCACGTCCACGCCGGTGTCGTACCAGGCGTTGGTGGGCAGCACGCTCACGGTCAGGCTGCCGGCGGCCACGTTCAGGCCCTTTTCGATGTTGGCCCGGGCGTCGCCGGTGTTGTAGGCCCGCAGGGTCACATCCCGGGCGGCCTCGATGAAGCTGCGTTTCACGGTGACGCGCACGGTCTGGGGCGCTGCGTCGGAGCCGCCCACCTTCGCGGTGGCGGTGTTCACGCCGGCGGTCACCAGGCCGCCGCCGCCCTCGCTGGCGGCCACAGCCTCGGACACGGTGTTGCCCACCGCCTCGGCGGTGAAGGCGCCGGAGGATTTGACGGTAATGCCTTCCACCAGCACATCCACCTTGTCGTGGGTGGAGGAGGAGGCGTTCAGGCTGCCCAGCAGCACCAGCCCCACGCTGACGCCGGACTTGGCGGTGGCCTCGGCCTCGGTGAGGCTCTTGGCCCGCACGCTGACGCTGCCCGCGTTCAGGGTGCCCGCGCCGGTGAGGGAGGCGGTGTTGACGGTGGCGCTCTGGGCGGACACGTCGTTGACGCCCGCGCCCACCAGGCTCACGTCCGCGCCGCCGGAGCCGCCCGCCTGGGCGGTGGCGATACCGTAGCCGCCGGAGCGCACGATCTCGGAGTTCACGTTCAGCTGCCCGCCGATGACGGCCTCGCCGTCAAACTGCGCGTCGGCGGTCTGGCCGCCCTTCAGCACCGCGTCCACCACGGTGACGGCAATGCTCACGCCGGAAACGTTCACCTTGCGGGTGCGGCCCAGGGCCTCGGCCAGCAGGTAGCCGGTGTTCGCGATGTTCACGGAATTGGTCACGCTGGCGCTGCCGGTCACCTTCAGGGAGGCGTCGGCAGTGGCGCTGGTCTCAGCGTCGGCGCGGTTGGCGTCGGTGTTGACCAGATTGACCCCCACGCCGCCGGCGGGGCCGGTGGCGGAATGGGACTCGGCGTAGTAGGTGTTGGCGATGTCCACACTGCCGGCGGTCAGGGCGCCGGCCTGGGCCAGGGCCTTGAAGGTGCCGCTGGCCAGGGCGTCGGTGAGCACCAGGCTGGCGTTCACCAGAGTCACCTCCACGGCGGCGTCGTCGATGTTCGCCATGGCCCAGCTGCGGGCCGCGTTGCGCAGCGCCAGCTGCCCGGTGGTGACGATGCTGCCGGTGGTGCGGATGTGGGCGGTGGACAGGCCGTTCATCTCGGCGCTGGCCCGGGAGGCCTTGCCGCCGATGATGGACACGCTCACGCCGGAGTCGGAGCCGTTGCTGCCCACGATGGCCTTTGCGCCGGTGTCGGCGCTGTCGTTCAGGCTGGCCCGGATGCTGATGCCGCCCAGGGCGGTGACGTTCACCGCGCTGGCGCTGCCGCCCTCCGGCTGGCCGATGTAGGCCTGCTGGCGGGCGCTGACGATGGCGTCCACCACGTTCACGGCCAGTTCCGCGCCCTGCACGTTCACCTTGGTGCCGGCAATGCGGGCATCGGCGGTGGCGGTGCCGTTCAGGGTGATGGTCACGCTGTTGGTGGTAACGCTGCCGTTGCCGGTGATGGCCGCTTCGGCCAGGGCGCCCGCGTTGGCATAGGCCACGTTGGTGCCCGCGTCCAGCAGGCCCACGCCCTGGTTGGGCTGGCGGGACACCGCCTCGGCCCGGGCGTTGTAGGTGTTGGTGACAGTGACGGAGGCGGCGGAGACGGGCCGGTCTTCCGCCATGTTGATGTAGGCGGCGAAGGTGCCGTCCGCCCGGGCGATGATCACGTTCACGCCCAGAGAGAGCAGCTCCACGCTGGTGCCCGGGTCCGCCGCGCTGGCGCTGGCCAGGCTGTTTGCGGTGGCGGTGACCGAAAGGGCCGCGCCGGCGGTGACCTTCACGGAGTCCATGAAAGCCTTGTTGACGCTGCGGTTCAGCGCCACTGCCGTGTTGCTGCGGGCGGAGGCGAGGCTCACGCTCACGCCGCTGCCCTTGATGTTGTTGGCCAGCAGGGCGCTGACGCCCTGGCCGTCGGCGGCGTTCAGCCGCGCGTTCACGGTGATGGCCGCGTTTTCCACTTCCACGCCCTGAATGTAGGCCAGGTTTTCGGCGTCCAGCAGGGCCACCAGCACGTTGGCGGCGATCTTGACGGCGGTGAGGCTGGCCACAGGGGTCACGCTGTAGACGCGGGAGGTGGCGACGCCCTGGCCGGTGACGGAGAGCGCGCCCGCGGAAAGCAGGCCCGCACCGGTGACGGCGGCTGTGCCGCGGCTGTCGGCGTTGGCCACGCCCACGTTCACCTGCAGCGCCGCGCCGCTCAGATCCGCGCCGCCGGCGCTGGGAGCCAGAGCCGCCACGGCGCTGGCGGTGTAGTCGGTGGCAACGGATACGCTGTCCGCCGTCACGCTGCTGCCCGCCGGGATGTCCAGAATGGCAACGAATTCGCTCTGGGAATAGGCTGTGTTCACGATGACCGCGGCGGTGATGGCCCCGGCGCTCTGGTTGAAGCTCTGGGCCAGCACGTTGGCGGTGCCGCCGGCGAACACGTCCGCCTTGCCGGAAAGGGCCAGGCTGAAGGGCGCGACCACGGCCTGGGTGAGGGCCCGGCCATAGGCCGCGGCCACGTTGACCACGGCGGAGACGGCCCCGCCGCTGCCGGTGATGAGGCCGGCAAAGACGGCCGCGTTCTCCTCGCTGGCGTCCACATCCTCGGCGGGGGCTGCCACGATGTTGCCGCCGGGCAATTTGTCAAGGTCCACATACTTCATGTGGTCCAGGCCTTCGTTCAGCCCGCTGCGGGCAGACAGGCTGCCGGCGGTGATGTTGCCGCCGTCCACATTCGCCTGCTGCTCGGCCCGCAGCAGCGCCACGGCGGCAGAGCCCAGCACGCTGATGGCGCCGGCATTCACGCCCCAGACCTGGGCGTTGGCGGTGGCCTGGCCGTAGGAGCCCAGGTTCAGCGCGCCGGAGACGTTCAGCCGGTGGCTGCCCGCCTCTTTGCCGCCCAGGATGCGGGCGATGTTCTTGGTGTTGTTGTCCGCCACGGCGGCGTTGAGCCCTGCGCTCACCGCGCCCGCCCCGGCGGCAAGAGCCAGCGCCTCGGCGCTGGAGGTGTTCCGGTCGCTCTCGCGCCCGGTATAGAGGTTCAGGTTCGCGGCGTTCATCTCCACGCCGCTCACGTCCACCTGGGCGATGTTCTCGGCCTGCAGCAGCACGGTGCTGACCACCATGCCCACCGCCACCGCGCCGCCGGTGAGGCTGGCCACATAGGCCCGGCCGCTGGCGTGGAGCGCACTGCCGATATCCACATTGCCGGCGTTCACGTTGACCCGGTCAAGGCCCGCGAACAGGTTTGCGGTGTTGAACACCAGCAGCACCTGCGCGGTGACGCCCACCGCGCCGCCGGTGACATTGGCGGCGTAGCTTTCGGCGGTGGTGCTCACGTCGTTTCGAATGGTAATGCTGCCCGCGTTCACGGTGCCGGGAGCCGCGAACTGGTCAGCGTCCGGGGCCGCGCCGATGTAGGTGTGGACGGTGGGAGCCGTCTTGGCCAGAGCCACCGCCGCGCCCACGGCCACTGCGCCGCCGGCCACGCCGAGGGTGAAGGCCTTCGCGCCGCTGTTCACCAGCGCGTTCAGGGTGATGTCCGGCGTGCGGACGCCGCCGATGGACACGCCCTGGGCGATGAAGGTCTCCACCAGGCTCTTGTTGATGGCCACTGCCGCGCCCGCGTTCACCGCGCCCATGCCGGCGGCGATACCCGCCGCGGCGCTGACTGCAGTGTTGTTCACCTGGGTCTCGACCCGGATGTCGGCCACGTCCCGCAGGGAACCAGTGCCCTCCACGGAGGCCCGGGTATTGCCGTCAAAGACGGTGGCGGCCGCGCTGGCGGAAACGCCAGCCATGCCTCCGCCCAGGCCCAGGGTGGCGGCCACAATGTGCTGATAGTCGCTGACGGCGCGGATGGTGAGGGCATTCGCCTCTTCCACGCTGCCCAGCAGGCGGGCGCTGACGGTGCTGCCCAGGTGCACCACGGCCAGGGCCACGCCCACGCCGGCGGTGCCCGACACCCCGCCGCTCACCGAGAGGGCGTGGATGGTCAGGTCTTGCACGTCAAAGCCGTTGTCCTGCTTGTTCAAATAGTCGTTGCTGGCCTCGTCCTGCCCGGAGAGGTCACTGCCGATCAGCAGCGGGCTTTCGGCAACGGCTTCGATGGTGACGCCGCCCTTGGCGGAGAGGACGGAGCCCTCCCCTGCCCAGGCTTCCACGGTGCCGTTGAGGATGGCCACGGCCATGCCCACACCCACGCCCACGGCGCCGGAAGCCCCGAAGGCCACGGTGCCGAGGCTGGCGTTCAGCTGGTCGGTGGCGCGGACGGTGATGTCGTCCGCGCTGGTCACGGTGGTATTCGCGCCGATGAAGGCACGGGTGAAGGCGGCGCTGGCCACGTTCTTGAAGCCTTCGTAGATCTTGTAGGCTTCGTCCGCGTCGGAACTGCCCTCGCCCACCGGGTCGACGGTGAGGTCTGCGCCGGGCTCGCCGGCGGTCACGGTGCCGTCCTGGTCCTGGGTCACCGTGTAATCCTTGTTGAAATCTTCGCTCACATACTGGTCCGCGCCGTCGTACTCATCGTCCACCGGCACGTCGCTGTAGCTGTTGCCGCTGCCCGCAAGAGCCTCGCTCAGCCAGGCCGCGTCGTGCTCGTCGTAGACGCCTTTCGCCCCGGCGGGGGTCTTGGCCTTCATGCCGGCCAGCAGGTCGGCGGGGTGGAAGTGCTCGGCCAGAGCCTTGGCGGAATCGTCGTCCAGCTTGCCGCCCACCACCAGCGCCATGATGACCGCGCCGATCCCTGCGGTGGCGCCGCCGCCCACGCTGCCCGCGTAGGTGCGGATATCCCGCTTGCTGAGGGCGTTCACCAGCACGTCGCCGGCGGAGGTCTGCACCGCATAGTTCGCGCCGATCCCGGCGGCCACGGTGTTGTCGGCCAGGGTGATGATGGCGGTGACGCCCGCGCCTGCGGTGCCGCCAAAGGCCGCGGAGGCCGCCACGCCGATGAGCTGGTAGTCGTCCAGCGCGTCCAGGGTGATGGAGCTGGCCCGGATGAGAGGCTTTGTGCCGTCGGCATTGTCCTGCACGATGGCCAGCACGGTGTTTTCGCTGAGGATGACGTCCACAGTGCCGGACACGCCCGCGGTGCCGCCGCCGGACACGCCCGCGCCGTCGGCGGTGATGAACTCTTTGGAATTCGCCAGGATGTTCAGCTTGCCCGGGGTGTTGACGCTGGCGCCCGCCAGCAGCACGGCCTCGGTGAGGCCCTTGAAGCTGGTGACCACCGCCGCGCCGGAAACGCCGGCGGTGGAGGCCCCGGCCACGCTGAGAGCCACGTTGTAAAGGTCGATGAGGGTGTCGGCGGTGACCTTCACATCGCCGCCGCTGGTGATCTGCCCGCCCAGATGGGCCTGCACGGCGTTTTCAAACAGCAGGATGTTGCCTGCCCCACCCGCGGCCACAGTGCCGCCGGTGACGCCGAAGGTGGCGGCCAGCAGGAACATCTCGTCGGTGCTGTCGGCGTCCACGGTGATGGACTTTTCGGCGTGGATCTCGTTTTCGCCGCCGTCCAGAATGGCGGAGACCTGCTTTTCAAAGAGGATGGTGACCACCGTGCCGCCCAGGGACGCGGTGGCGCTGCCGGAGGCGGAAAGGGCTCCGCCGAAGTTCACCACAAAGGTGTCGTCCTTTGCTTCAACGAGTATCTCGCCTTCTCCGTGAGAGTCGTCGGACTGACCGTCGCCGTCCACGTCCTTGTTCGCGGCGCTGTTCAATCCGGCGCTGACCCGGCTGTTGTTGCCCACATGGGCGTTCACGATGTTCTGCACCAGCAGGGTGTCGGCCACGCCCACCAGGTTCGCGGTGGAGGAGCCGGTCACCGAACCGGCCACCGCCGCCATGTAAATTTCTTCCGCGGAATAGGCATGGACCACCACGCCCCGCCGCCGGTCCTGACGGTTGGCCGTCTGAATCCCCGCGGTGGAGCCATTGTCCAGCGCCCAGGCGGTGAGGTCGCAATGTTCGCCCGCCAGAGCCTGCACGACGTTTTTGAAGATGACGGTGGTGGCGCTGCCGCCCAGGGCCGCGGTGGTGCTGCCGGAACCGGCCACCGCGCCCGCGCCGCTGACCACCAGATTGTCGGCGTCGGCCAGAATGCCAATGCTGTCCCAGGCTTCCGCCTTGGTGTTGTCGCCCAGGCGGGAGACCGCCTCGCTGGCGAACTCGTTGTGGACATAGGCGCCCGCCAGGTCCAGGGTGGTGCTGCCGGTGGGGGCCAGAGCCGCGCCCGCGGCCAGCGAGCGGTTGTTCGCCTTGGATTCCACCAGCACCTTGCCCTTGCGGGCGAGGAGAGTGGCCTTCTGCGCCGTAACGGCGCTGTTCTCGCTGACGCCCGCGCCGGCGTGGGCCTTCTGATTGAACTGCTGCACCAGCACGGTGGCGCCCGCCGCGGCAGTGGAACTGCCGGAAGCGGAGAGGCTCACGAGAGCCGCCAGCAGGTCGCTTTCGTTGAAGGCGTGGAGCAGCACGTCGCCGGAAAGGGCTTCCAGGTGCGCGCCGCTGCCCGCCAGGGCCATGGTCTCGGAGGAGGTGGCAAACCAGGCCAGGGTGGCCGCCGCGTTCGCGGTGCCGGAGGGCGCGCCGGAGACGGAGGCCAAAATCTCCATCACCCGGTCCGCGCTGTCGGCGGTGAGGGCCACGCCGGCGGCCTTGACCACGGCATTGTCGCCCACCCGGGCGCCCGTCTCGTTGTGGATGTCGGTCCAGGCCACGGTGCCGCCCGCTGCCACGTTGGCGCTGCCGGCGGCAAGGCCCATGTTGGCGGCGATGAGGGCCAGCTCAAAGTCGTTGTCCGCGTCCACGGCAAAGCGGCCGGCGGCATTGACGGTCACGCCGTCGCCCACCGAGGCCAGCGCCGCGGTGCTGCTCTCCACCAGATTGAACCCGCCGCCCAGGGTGAGCAGGGCGGAACCGGTGACCGCGTCGGCGGAGGTCACGTCCCATACGATATTTTTGGCGGTGGCGGCAACGGTCACATCGCCTGCCGCGTTGATGGCGCGGCCCGCCTGGCCGCCGCCCACTTTGGCCTCGGCCTTGTCGTTCATCTGCGCCAGGGAAACCACGGCCCCCGCGCCCGCCTTGGCGGTGCCCAGGCTGGCGGAACCGGCGATGACCCGGCTTTCGGCGGAGGAATCCGCCCGCACGGTGAGGCTCTCGCCCTGGCCGTTCTTGCCCAGGGTGAGGGCGGCGTTGCCGCCGATGGAGGCCAGCACGCTGTTCTCGGTCAGCAGCTGGGCCACGGTGCCCGCCACGTTGGCGGCGCCCGCCGCGCCGTGGTGCAGGCTGCCGGAAATGGCCTCCACATAGTAGTTCACGGTGGCCAGATAGTTGATCATATCCAGCACGTCCAGCAGATCGTCGGTGCCGAGGGTGCATTCCACCTTGATCTGGCGGATGTGGTCCAGGTCGTCGGGCAGGGTGATGTGCATGAGGCCCTTGTCGGTCTCGCCCACGGTGGCGTCCTGGTTGGAAACGGTGAGCAGGTCGCTCCAGTCAAAGGGGAACTGATACATGCTCTCGTCCACCAGCGGCCGGTGGGCGGTGACGGTGAGGCTGTTTGCCTGGGCGGTGAGGTTATCGCCCATCTGCGCGTGGATGTTGCTGAAGGAATGCAGCATGGCAAAGGCCGCGCCAACGCCCACCGTCTGCGCGCCGATGTTGGCGCCCAGGGCGCGGATGGCCAGCTTGCTCAGATCTTTGGCGGCGACGCGCACGTCGCCCCCTGCGTTGATGGTCACGTTGCCGCCCACCAGAGCCAGGGTGTCGGCCTTGTCGGTGAGCACGGCCACCGCGCCGGCCACGCCCAGCTTGCCCAGCATGCCGGTGGCGATGGAGGCCGCCACGGCCTGGGCGCTCATGTAGCCGGGGTAGTTGCCGGTGAGGTTCTGGGTGGTGTCGGCGGTGACGGAAACGTCCTTTGCAGCGTTCAGGGTCACGCCGCTTGCCACGCTGGCCTCGGCGGTGTTCTCATTGAGAGTCACGGCCACGGCGGCCGCCACGGTGTTGGCCCCGGCGGGCGCGGTGGTCACGGTGGCGCCGGTGGCCCGGTTGCGGAAGTTGACCACGTTTTCGGCCTTGGCCTGCACGTCGCCCGTCTGAGAGGTGACATTGCCCAGAATGCGGGCCAGGGTGTGGTGCTCGGTGAAAGCCAGGGCAATGGCCGCCGCCACGTTGAGGCTGGAGGTCTGGGGCTGCACGCCCGCCACCTGCGCGCCGGAACCGGACACGGAAGCGTCCAGGCCGCTGGTTTTGGAGGTGGCCTTGGTCAGGTCCAGCCCGAAGGCCTTGAGCAGATTGGAGGAATAGGGCACCGCGTCCAGCTTGCCGCCGATGCTGCCGCTGACCTGGTTGGCCTTTTCCTGCAGCTTCACCGCGCCCATCTTGTTGGTAGCCGCCACGATCTTGTTACGGATGGTGCTGGTCTCGGCGGCGCCGGGGCTGATGTAGTTCAGCCCCTCGCGGAACTTCTCCAGCAGGCGGTCCAGGTCCGCGCCGATGGAGGTGGCCATGGCGTAGCTTTCGTCGGTGACGTCGGTGGCGCTGTGCACCCGCACACTGCCGGCCGCGGTGGTGTCCGCTTCCAGGGATGCGGTGATGTCGCTGTCCACCAGGCTCACGCCCACCGCCGCGCCCACGGCGGCCCGGCTGCCCGCCGCGAAGGCAGACACGCCGGTGTAGCTGTCGCCGCCGTAAAGGGCCTGCACCAGCACGTTGGCCATGGCGAAAATGTCCTCGCCCTGGGCGTTCTGCCCGGTGACGATGGCGGTCTTGAGGGTGTCCACGGAGTTGGAGGTCGTGAGGCTGCCGCCGGAGAGCAGCGCCGCCTTGACGATGTTGTTCACCACCGCCACGGCCACGCCCGCGTCAAAGGAGATCCCCTTGGTGTTGGTGCCGCTGGCGGCGGCCTGGGCCAGCTGCTTGTTGGTGGCGGAGCCCAGGGTGGGAATGTACTCAAAGGCTTTGTCCCGCCGGGCAATGGGGTCGCTGCCCGCCACGGAGACGGTGTCCACATCGTCGCGGAAGTTGGCCAGAATGGCCAGGGACGCGGCGCGGATGACCCGGTTGCCCAGGGTGGTGACGGCCTCGCCGGCGGTGGTCTCAGTGCCGATCATGGCGGTGACCACCGCGTCGATGAGGTTGGTGGCGAAGGAGGCGCCCACGCCCACCGAGCTGCCGGGCTTGCGGGCGGTGGCCGCCTTGGCAGCCATGCCCAGCGACTTGTCGGCGCTGGCGGAGGCGGTGGTGTAGACCTTCTGAGCCTCGTTGGCTTCCACGCGGATGTCGCCGCCGGCGGTGATGTCCGGCTCGGAGGAGGCGGCGTCCCGCCCGGCGATGGTGGCGCTGGACACAGCGTTGATGATGGTGATGGCGGCGGAACCCGCCACGCCCACGCTGGAAGCGCCCACGCCGGAGACGGCCTGGGTGGAGATGGTGTGGCCCACGCCGTCCAGCTCGCTGCCGGTGGCGAATTTGGTGGTGAGCAGGGCGGCAAAGGCCTCGTAGAGGTCGTTCACCGCGAAGCTCAGCTGGGTCATTTCGGCGCTGATCTTATCCAGCACCGGCACCTGCAGGCGGTTGCCATCGCCCAGGTAGGGGATCCAGTTGCTCTCTTCGCCCATCACGGCAAAGACGTCCTCGATGTAGGCCGTCAGCGCGTCGGAATAGAGTTTGGCGTTCTGGTCGGCGGTGTTGGTGTCGCCGGTGAGGCTGGCCTTGATCTGTTCGGTGAGAACGGCCTGGTATTCCTTGGCCGCCTCGGCCCGCTGTTCATCGGTGGGGTCCTCCAGGCCCAGCAGTTCGTCCACCGCCTGCTTCTGCTCTTCGGTGAGGGCGGGGCTGCCGCCCTGGGCCAGCTGGAGCAAAATGGACATGAGTTCATAGCCCAGCACCCGCTTTTCGGCGGCGTAGGCCATCATGGCCTGCAATTCACTTACCAGGTCCGCGGTGAGGGCCTCGTAGCCCCACTGCGCGCCGTATTCCGCATAGGGATTCTCCGCGCCGGTGTAGCTTGCGATCACCTGCGCGATGACATACTGCTCCAGACCATAGACGTGGTCCATGGTCAACGGGGTGTTATTGTCCGCCTGGTAGGCGGCGAAAATGAGTTCTTCCAGAAGTTCGGTGAGGGTGCGCTGGCCCGCGCCGTCCACCACCACGTCGTCCACCTTGACCCAGTCTTCCTCTTTCAGGTCCTGCTGCCACAGGGCGATGGCGATCATCTCTTCGATGGCTTTGGCCAGGGTCTGCTTATCCTCGTCGGTGAGGTCCTCTTTATCCTTCAGGGACAGGAAGATGTACTCGGTGCTGGTCTTGAGGGCATTGTCGCCCACCGCGCCCAGCAGTTCTTCCAGATGACCCGTCTGGAGCATATAGTCCACCAGCAGGTCGTAGGCTTTGTCCAGCAGGTCGGCCTGGGCCTTCTCGTAAATTTCGGCAGCCACGGTGATGTTACCGCCGGCGGTCAGTTTGCCCTTGCCCACCTGGGCGATGTTCTGGTGGTCCACCATGTTCACAGCCACCGCCGCGCCCACGCCCACATAGCTGTTGGTGGTGCCGGCGTTGGAGGTGATCTTGGCGTCGGTGTCGTTGCGGGAGATGACGGAGATGTCCTCGCCGGCGGACGCGTCCACATCGGCGATGAGGGCACGGGAGAGGTTGGTCTGCAGGTTCACGGCGATGGCCGCCGCCACCTGAATGCTGCCTTCCATGGTCTCAAAGGGGCTGCGTCCGGCAGCGGCCTTTTCCACAGAAGAGGTGTTGACGTTTTTGGTGTTGACGCGGCCCGCCAGGGCCTTGCCGTTGTTCAGTTTCTGGTCGGCGGTCTGGTCCGCCTGGCTTAGGTGTGAGCCGTCGGAGGAGGTGCTGCCGCCGGGGGTGATGGTGCCTCCCACCAGGCCCTCGGTGCCCGACGCGCCGGCGCTGCCGGCGTCCTGCCCGGCGCCGCCGCCCGCCGCCGGAGCGCCCTTCACGGAGGCTTTGACGGTCTGGGTGACGCGGCTCACCGACTGGGCGGCCACAGAGATGTTTTTGCCCGCCTTGGCCCGCCGTTTGAGCAGGCTCTCGGCGCTGTCGTTGAACACGTCCACGGCCACAGCCGCGCCCAGGCCCACATTGGTGCCCGCGCTGGCGGCGTCCGCGGTGAGGAAGCGGATCATGCGGTTTTGAGCCGTGAGGGCCACGTCGCCCGCAACATCCACGCCCTGGCCGGCGGATTCACCCAGCTCGGAAAGGACGTACACGCCGGAAACGCTGGTGGCGGACACGGGGGTGACGGAGGTGCCGCCGGCGGAGCCTGCCGCCGCGAACACCCGCTCGCTGCCCATATAATAGGAATCCACGGTCACGCTGCCCAAGGCCGCGTCGGTGGGCTTGGTGCCGTCCAGCGCCAGGAACACCACTCCGTCGGGCACAGAGGCGATGACGTCGATACCGGTGACGGCCACGGCAATGCCAGCCCCCACGCCAACGCTGGAGCGGCTGTAGGATTTTTCATCTTCCAGGGGCAGCATGCCCAGAGAGCGGCGGGCCCGCTTGCCGCTGGCGTCCGCCACGGTCTCCAGGCGGCTGTCGGCCACGCGGGAGACCACGGTCAGATCGGCGCCTTCGCCCAGCCGGTATTCGGCGGCGGGCGCAAGCTCGGCCTTGGAGTTCAGGGTGATCACATGCACGGTGATCGCGCCGCCCAGCATAGCGGTCTCGGCCGGCGGGATGTGGCCGGACTTGGCGATGGCGGAGGAATCCACACGGCGGTTCTCCACGGTCGCGGCCAGGGCCTTGCCCGCGGTGATGACGCCCTGCTCGATCCGGGCAGCGGCGTTGTGGGTGAACGAAGTGACGTTCACGGCGATCCCCGCGGCGGTGTTGGTGGGGTCCTTGGTGATCTGCACCTTGCCGAAGCCGGGGATGACGGCGATGGTGGAATTGTTGTAGAGAGAGCCGTCCGCCCGGGTCTGGGAGGTGGTCTCGCCAAAGGCATGCAGCTGCACGCCGTTTGCGGCGCTCACCACACCGGCGGTGTCGATGAGGGCCTGGATGTCGTTGTCGATGACGGCCAGCGCCAGCGCGCCCATGGCCTGGGTGCGGGCCACATCCTGGTTCGGGTCAGTCTCGGCCACGCCTTTGTTGAACAGGCTGCCCAGGGTGTTGCTGCCGGTGATCTTGCTCAGCGCCCAGGCGGGGGTGCCGGAGGTGCCGGTGCGCATGCCCAGCACCGACTCGGTCAAGCTGACCATGGAGCGCAGCGACTGCTTCTGGGTGGGCTGCTGGGTGAAGGTGGGGTTGCCGTACTCGTCCACATACACACTGATGGGCGAAGAGATGGCGTAGGTGCGGTTGCGGATGAGGCTGTCGGCCTCGGCGCGGACGGTGCCGCCGGTGCTGACCACCGAGGCGGTGCTGCCCGTTCCGTCGCCGTAGTTGCCCACATACACCCCGGTGCGGCCCAGGGCAATGCTCACCGCCACGAACACGCCGCTCTTTGGTTTCATGCGGGCGATGTCGGTGGGGCCGGCAACGCTGGCGGCCTCGGTCTCCAGGCGGCTGCGGGCGTCCAGCAGGACGTCGCCGCCGGCGGTGATGGAGGAAGCGTCGGTGACGATGGTCTCAGTCTCAGCGATGGCCACCGCGCTGGAAAGGGAGAGCAGCGCCTTGGGGAAGCTGCCCTTATCCACCGCGCTGATGTACACTTCGCTGTCGGTGCGCAGGGCAGTGCCCGCGCCGCTGGAAAGCCTGGCCTCGCCGTCCACCAGAACGGTGGTGCGCGCCTGGCCCCAGGCAAAGGACAGGGGGATGTAGCTGAGCAGCTCGGCACAGTCAAAATCCACCAGGGTGGAGGCCAGGGCGTGGATGGGGCCCTGGGCGGCATTGATACTGCCGTGGAGCAAAATCTCCGCGGTGGGCTGCTTGACGATGACAAAGTTGGGGAAATTGGAAGCCACGCCCGCCATCACGTCCACCATGCCGGAGGTCTGGCGGATGGAGGCGATGAGGTCCACCGCGCCGGCGGCGTTGAGGGACGCGCCCTCGGCCACCACGATACGGACGGTGGGAGAAGCTTCGTAGAGGCCCACGCCGTATTCCATCGTGGTCCCGCTGAGCTCATCTTCCGCCACGGTGATGGTCAGTGCGTCTTCGGCCAGAACGTCCGGGTCCTCGGCTTCGGCCAGGACGAGGATGTGTTCGCCGGACACCGGGCCCAAAATCTCCACTTCGGGCGCCTGAAGGACGACGGTGAGGCCGTCCGCCAGCAGCTTTTCAACGGCGATCTTGCCGGAGGCTTCCACCAGCAGGTTGGACAGATAGGTGGCCATGCCATGCACGGCGGCGGCCAGATTGACCGTGACGTCCACGGTGGGGTCCAGCGAGCGGCACACCACATAGTCGGTGAAATCCTGCGCGGTGAACTCGGCGGTGGGCACATTGCCCAAATGGACGGTGCGCTTGTTTTCCAGGCGGTCGGTCACGGCGTCGAGGCCGCTGCCGAAGTGGATGTCCATGCCCTGCCGCAGGGCCACCGTGTTCAGAAGTTCCTCCACGATGTCGATGGACAAATCGGGCAGCAGCCAGATAACGCTCTGGGCGTTCAGGTGCAGGCCGTCCCCGGTCTTGTAAATGCGCTCTTCAAAGTGCACGTCGCCCAGGATGTCCTCGCCGTTGAAGATATACTTCGCGGCGAGGTTGCCGGTGAGGTGCAGGCGGTCGTAGCCGCCGTTTTCTTCCTCGTTGATGGTCACGTCCAGGCCGAACACATCGTGGAAGGCGCTGGTGGTGTCCAGCGTGATGACGTCGTCGCCGTCGCCGCCGGAAATGACGTACTTGCTGCGGTACTGCAGCTGGTCCTCTTCCAGCCCGTATTTGGAAATCAGCTGGGAGAACTCCTGGTAAAGGTTGCGGCCGTTGACCATGGTGAGGCCGCCGGTGACGGACATGGTGTCGGCCCCGGCGCCCAGGTCCACCGTGAGCTCGGTGCCGCCCAGGTCGATGTCAAAATTGTAGAGGGCCATGAACTTGCCGGTGCGGGGGTCGATGCCGCTGCCAGCGTAGACGTTGGTGGAGTTCACCAGCCGGACCAGGAGGTCGTCGGTGCCGTCGCCGGTGTTCACGTTCACCTTGGTCATGGTGCGGTTTTCAATGTCCTCGATGAGTTCTTCCATACGCTGCTTGATGGCCAGGGCGAACTGGTTGGCGGTGTCCTGGATGACGTCGCCGGTGGAGGAGGTCTGGGAGGCGTTGTAGATGTCCTTCACCGCGTTGAAGATGGCCAGCGGATCGGAGTTGCCCACGCCCACCGTGGCGCTGGGCGCCTGGGTCACCTGCAGATCGATGCGGTCATCGCCGCCGCCGCTGCTCACATTCACCACGGCCACGTTCTCGGTGTGGATGACCACATTGTCATCCAGTTCGGTGCCCTCGTATGTAAACTCCAGGGCGTTTTTGATCTGCACCTGCTCTTTGGAGGAAAAATACAGCCCGGCCAGCAGCACGTCGAAGCCGTCCGACATGAAGTTGCCCTGCATGTTGGCGCTGCCGTCTGACGGCTGGCCGTTTTTATACTGTTCGGAGACGATGGAAATGGTTGCGTAGGGGTAAACGCGGTCATTCTCGGTGAAGATGACCGAACTGACGGAATTGTCGTTGTCCGCCGGGTCGCTGGGGTCGGGGGCGTCGCCGCCGGTGAGGTGATAGCCGATGGCGTCCAGCAGGTCGTTGTAGAGCTGGCTGCCGGCGGAGAGGTCCACGTCGCCCTCGTAGGTGCCTGCGGTGACCACGATCTCAATGTTGACCTTTTCCCCTTCCAGCGAAGGCAGGTTGGTCTTGAGGTAGTCCACCGCGCCGTTCAGGGCATTGACGATGGCGCTGTTGGCCGTGTCGTTCTTGAAGGCTTCGGAATCCAGCGTTTTGCCGTTCACCGACAAAGTGGCGCTGCCCTCCGGCACCATGAAGTCCTCTTCCACTTCGGAGCCGCCGTTGTCTTCCAGAACGCTGCCGTCGGTGGGGGGCGTGGTGTCTTCCGGCGCGTCCGGATCCACCACGGAGCCGCCCGCGTCTTCCAGTCCATCCCCGCCGTCGGGTTCCGTGCCATCGGTGGGCTCGGTGCCGCCCGTGGGTTCCGTGCCGCCGGTGGGCTCGGTGCCACCCGTGGGCTCCGTGCCGCCCGTGGGCTCGGTGCCACCGGTGGGCTCGGTGCCACCGGTGGGCTCGGTGCCGCCCGTAGGCTCGGTGCCGCCCGTGGGCTCGGTGCCGCCCGTGGGCTCGGTGCCGCCCGTGG
>NHCFR05603__coassemble_308_pt1 | contig 45583 bp, 40 predicted proteins | sample NHCFR05603__metabat2_low_PE_044 | metagenome-assembled genome bin NHCFR05603 | reverse complement strand
GCTGCTATAATAATGCCGCAGGAGGATAAATATGGATAAGAAACGTGCAGGAGTACGGTCATGAAAGCGATCCCCTTCGAAAGCTATGAGGTTTTCAGGAGTCTCTGTTCGAGTCAGGCGCCGGCTTTTGATGTAGACCTGTGTTCTATAGTTGTGAATGCGACCCGATATTCGCTTGGTCGGCGGACTTATATGCCGAGCGTTGTATCCGATTTCATCAAACGACACATTTCCCAGCTTGATGATGAGACTCTGAATAGAGTCATTTCTATCGTCCGGGAATACCTTAACGGAGAGCCTCAGGATCCCGAGATTTCAGTGTGGTATAGCCTTTTGCACACGTTGTCCAGATGGATTCTCGAGAAAAGCTCAAGGAGTGATTCAGCCATGATGACTTTGCCTAAAATTGAAACATTGGAACGAATCGATCAGAAGTATTTGGCAGAGCATTTAGATGAAACGCTCGACAGGGTACGAAAAGAAAACATTGCGCTTGTGATCACCAAGGATGGAAAAGACGATCTTGTTCTTTGTCCACAGTCTTGGGTCAGCCCAATGGTTGATGATGAATTCGGGTGCGTTGTCAACAGCGCCATTCGTCACGCCTTGCGCTCAGATGACTCTGACAGCTCCGGCGTGCTCCACTTCGTTCTCAAGAACTATAAATTGTTCGATGAACGGACACTGGCGGTTGCGATTTCTGATATCGAGAGGGACCTGGACTATCCGCTCTTCCCAGTGAGCAGCTCAGAATCCTGGCTGGAAATCAAAGAACTTCTGTCTGTATGGCTGAAGGATCTTCAAGCAGCGAAATATCGGAAAGGAGTCCAGAACGATGGCGAACAAAGATGAAGACCTCATTGAAATACAAGTTGATTCCGAGCTGCTCGACCAGGTAAAAGCACTCATTGCACCATTGGGTTTGTCGCCGGAAGAATTGGTTGTCAGGTTCATGGAGTACTGTGCGAATCCTGAGACCCAAGGCGAGGCTATGGCCAATTTGCGGCGCTGGCAGGGCGAAATAAAGCCCGTACAGAAGCTTCAGAAGGATGGACAGCAATGATTACCAAAGAGACCTTTTGTGCGGCGTTGGGCCAGATTCTGGAGCAACGGGAGATCGACGCGAAGGTCGGTGCGGCGCTCGAATCTGTAGGTGACGGTCACTTTGTATTTGGATGTAAGAACCGATACCTGACTGCGCTCCTTCTAGTTTTGAAAGAGGCTGTCAACGACCAGTATGATTACATCGACTGGTGGCTATATGATGCCTCTCCAGACTATAAGGTCTGGACTGAGGATGGGACAAAAGAATGGTGCCTGAAGGAGCCAGGAGCCCTATATGACTTCATTGTGGCCGGCACCTGAAAAGAAGGTGAAAAATAATATGGATCAAGCGGAAACCCTGCGGCAGCTCCTGAAAGAAATCGAGGAACTGCTGGAACGTAACATAAACGAAGACGGCGAGTGCCAATTCAGTTATCTCAAGGAAAAGATTGTACTTGAGATGGCCAAGGAAATAATCACAGACGGAGTTCCCGACCCTCCGATGTGCTTTACATCTTGCTGAATGAAAAACATCATAGATGGGAAAGGATGATTGCGAATATCGGATGAAGTGCTGAAGCAAGTGGTCTTTGATTCGGGCGATTGGGGCTCGATGCGTGAACTGTGTAAGAATCACGAGCAGTACCCTGTACCGCTCCTTGGGAAAACATCAATCGGAGAGGATATCATTATTGAGGTTCTATCCGATCGTATCATTACGGAAGTCTACCAAGAAAACGGCTGGGTGCGAAAAAACTTCTATTACCCTGAAGAATGTACTACCGAAGAACTCTTCCAAGGGAAGTGGAAGCAGAGTCAGCAGCCCAGCAAAAAAAGGGCTCGTGGAGAACGATAACTTGAAGTAAAAGTGTTGTGTTTTCTCCTTGTGCATGCTATAATCTAGATGAAAAGAATAGGTATTTTGGCAGAGGATCTGGCCGGAGGATGCCTGGTAACAGTTGATTACTCCAAAAAGGCCGGTTTTCCAAGAATTGCCAAATGTATCTATTCTGTTAACCCATGCCAAGTTGCCTTAACAAAAAAGATATAAGGCCGAAAAAGCCCGCAAACAAGCCGTTTGCGGGCTTTTTTCGTACCCAAAATTAGGCCCCAGTTTGAAAGATATTTTTCGCCCATTTTGGGCTTTGGTGAGGACTTGAACTATTTTCTTCCCATTTACGAGAAAAAGGCCACCTTCCGGTGACCTTTTTCGACAGTCTGAAGTACAGGCAATTGGCTGTACTTCTTTTTGGTATTCCTATACGAACATTTAGGTTTCGCCACCGCGGTTGAGGGTGCGCCGGTTGTTGGGGAACCAAATGGCCGGAGTGAACACCGCCAACCCCACCGCTGTGGTATCCCCAGGGTTGGAAACAATGTGGGGCAGGTTGGACTGCACCACCGTGGTATCCCCGGCGTTCAGGCGGATGGTCTCGGACTCCACCAGTACATCCAGCTGCCCCTGTTCCAGCAGCAGGATTTCCTCACTAGGATGGATCACCGGCAGGTCGCCGTCCTTGCAGTGGGGTTCCAGTTCAAAGCGTATGACCAACGACTGAGGTACAAAATCTCCGTTGGGCATGGGTGTAAGCAGATGATACCGTATATTGGAATTGGGCTGGGAGAGGATCATCATATCCGCCTGACGGGTCGTCAGGCCAGTGCTGCTCTCACCACCCATGAACAGATAGGTGGGGATGTCCAGAGCGGCGCTGAGTTTGCGCAGGGTGGACAGGGACGGGTCGGTGAGATTGCGCTCGATTTGGGAGATATACCCGATGGACAAACCAGTCTTTTCGGCCAGTTCCTTGAGGGTGATTCCCCGCTTTTTCCGAATATTTCGAACCTGTTCGCCCAGCATAAAACCTCCCGCTTTTTCGTAAAAAATTTATTTACAGTATATCACAAAATATCCTGTACGTAAATAAGCGAGAAAATATTCGATATTTATAAAATTTTTACAAAGAAAATCAGATGATTTCTTGCTTATTCTCTGAAAAATGTGAAAAAAGAGGAAAGCTCTTGACAAAAATTTTAGAAATAGTAAAATTTTATAAAAATTATTGCGCAGGAGGAACCTTATGAAAATCACAGATGTAAAGGTGGAAACCATCCGTATCCCCATGAAAAAGCCCTTCCGTATTGCCTTTGCGGTACAGGATCATTCGGTGAATGTGCTGGTGAAAATCTCCACCGACGAAGGTCTGTGGGGCATCGGTGAGGCCGCGCCCTTTGAACCGGTGACCGGCGAGAGCGCGGCCACCGTTCTGGAAGCGCTGAAACTGTTCCGCACCGGATTGATCGGCATGGATCCGCTGGATGTTGAGGGCATCCATTGCATGATGGACCGCCTGCTGTCAGGCAACACCTCGGCAAAGGCCGCGGTGGATATTGCCCTGTACGATATCAAGGGCAAGCTGATGGGTCAGCCTCTGTACAAGGTGCTGGGTGGCAGCGTGAACCAGATCGTCACTGACATGACGGTGGGCATTGACACACCGGAAGCCATGGCCGCCGAAGCCCGGGAACGGGTGGAAAAGGATGGCTTCACCATTCTGAAAATCAAAGCCGGCATCAACCCGGCAGAGGACATCCAGGCATTGACCCTGATCCGTCAGGCGGTGGGCCCCAACATCCGCCTGCGTGTGGACGCCAACCAGGGTTACACTGTCAGCGATGCGGTGCGCACCCTGAAAGCCTTTGAAAAGGTGGGCGTGGAAGCGGTGGAACAGTGCCTGCCCAGCTGGGATCTGGACGGTATGCGCTTTGTGCGTTCCAAGGTGGACCTGAAGGTCATGCTGGATGAGTCGGTCCACTCTCCCATTGACGCAGCGAAAGCCTGCAAGATCGATGCTGCAGACATCATCAACATCAAGCTGATGAAGTGCGGCGGCCTGTACCCGGCGGAAAAGATCAACGCCATTGCCGAGGCGAACCATGTACAGTGCATGGTGGGCTGCATGCTGGAGACCAAGGTAGCCATTGCCGCCGGTGTGAGTCTGGTCGCTGCCAAGCAGAACATCACTGAGGCGGACTGCGACAGCTTTATGTACGCCGTGGACCCCGAGATGGGCATGCCCGGTGGTTTTGCCGTGAACGGCGGCGTCTACACCCTGTCCGACAAACCGGGCCTTGGCATCGATATTGATTTTTAAGCGGGACCCCGCAGAGAGAGGTACATTATGCCGAATACAATTTTTTCCTCCGAAGGCGCGCTCCTGTTCATCATGGTCGCCACGGTCGCACTGGGATTCTGGCTGCAGCGGTTCAAGGCGTTCAAAACGCTGGGCCCGGCCCTGACGGTTATCGTCATGGGCATCGTGATGTCCAACCTGCGGATCGTGCCCACCTCCAGCGCCACCTATGATGCCATCAGCAGCTACTGTGTGCCGCTGTCCGTTTCCATCTGCCTGCTGAGCCTGGACCTGAAACAGATGCGCAAGCTGTCCAAAGAGCCGGTCATTGCGCTGGCATCGGCAGTGTTCAGCGTCTGCGTGGCGGCCCTGGTGTTCGGCGTACTGTTCGCCGGCAAGATCGACGAAGGCTGGAAGGTGGCCGGCATGTTCGTGGGCACCTACACCGGCGGCAGCTCCAACCTGACCGCCATCGCCGTGGGCCTGGAGGCCAGCAAGACCACCATCGCCTCGGCCAACGCCGCCGACTATGTGGTGGGTATCCCCACGCTGATCCTGATGTTCGCCGCCCCCGCCCTGTACAAGAATTCCAAACGGCTGAAAAAGCTGTGGCCCTATGAAATGAGCGAGCCGGAACTGCTGGGCGACGGCGACCACGAGGAACTGATGGCCTCCAAGGAATGGTCCATCCAGGAAATCGCCTGGCTGCTGGCCATCGGTTTCGGCACCGTGTGGGCCGCCACCGGCATCTCCTCGGTAGTATTCGGAGAAGGATTCCGCAGTGCGGGCCGCATCCTGCTCATCACCACCTTCTCCATCATCCTGGCACAGGTACCTGCCATCCGCAAGCTGCGCGGCAACTTTGACCTGGGCCTCTTTGTGGCGCTGCTGTTCCTGGTGACCATCGGCTTTGCGGTGGACCTGCAGCAGTTCTTCGGCTCCACCTTCTACATCACCCTGTTCTGCTTCTGCGTCATCGCCTGTTCCATCCTGCTGCACCTGCTCATCACCCGGTTACTGAAAGTCCGCTTTGAGTATGTGCTGCTGTCCATCGTAGGCTGCATCTCAGATGGCCCCACCGCTGCCCTCATCGCCTCCAGCGCCCAGTGGAAGACCCTTATCAACATCGGTCTGCTCATGGGCGTACTGGCCGGTGCCCTGGGCAACTATGTGGGCATCGGTGTAGCCTATGCCATCCGTGCCTTGATCGGCGCCTGACCGGAAAACGGGAGAAACGGAAATGCGCAATTTCGACTTATATGTTTCGGGCATCCTGTACGGCAGGCTGCGCCTGGGCGACGGCACACCCCAGATCCAGAAACTGGACGTGCACACCGGCGCGCTGCTGGACTGGCAGGACCTGACCGACCAGGACCGGGATTTTTACCGTTCTTTTGTAAAGATGGACTTTGCCGCCCTGGGGCAGAACCTGTCCCGCTACGAGGCGGGCCTGCAGGGTACCGGGGAAGTTTCCCTGTGCGGCGAGCGCTACACCAGCGAGGACGGTTGCAGCTACCTGCAGCGGGATGTAAAATTTCCCAACAACAAACAGATGAAAGAGGGGCGGCTGATCGCCGTCACCTGCCCTGCCCGGGAGATGGTCACAGTGCTGGTGGAACCCGGCGCCGAGGAGGAGACCATCCTGCGCCTGTGGCGCTCGACCTGGCCGGAGGAACAATTGTTCCCGGTAGAGCATGCGGGGACATTCCCGGTGCCCATGCGGGACGGGGTACATCTTTCCACCGACGTATACCTGCCCAAAGGCTGCAGTGCCCCGGTGCCTGCAGTGCTGGTACGCACTCCCTACGGCAAGGAGGACGGCTGTGAGGTCTACTACCGCTACGTCCAGCGCGGCTACGCGGTGGTGGTACAGGATGTACGCGGCCGCAACGCCAGTGAAGGCGAATGGCTGCCCAACTACCACGAAGTGGAGGACGGCGACGATACTCTGAACTGGATCGCCTCCCAGCCATGGTGCAGCGGACGCATCGGTATGGTGGGCGGGTCCTACCTGGGTTATGTACAGTGGGCGGCCGCTGCCAGCGGCAACCCCCACCTGAAAGCTTTGATCAGCGTGGTCTGCGCGGGCAGCTCCTTTGTGGATCTGCCCCGCCGGGGCGGGTCCTTCACCTCGGGCATGCTGGCCTGGGCCTTTGCGGTGTCTCAGAAAACCTTCCACCCCGAACTGATGGAGCGCGACGACTGGGAGGAAGTGTTGAACATCCGCCCCCTGACCGACCTGCCCAAAAAGGCCCTGGGATACGATGTACCTTTCATCACCCGGTGGCTGGAGCCCAGCGATTACAATGATTTCTGGCGTCAGTCCAACTGGCAGGAGCGTTCCGCCGGGGCGCAGATTCCGGCGCTGATCCAGTCCGGCTGGTTTGACGACAACGGCATGGGCACCACCGAGGCCCTGGAACTGGTTCACGACTTCCCCCGGGGTATGCGCAAGGTCATTCTGGGGCCCTGGCAGCACAGCGGCAACAGCAAATACGACATGCACGGGGTATCCTTCGGCAGCCAGGCGCTGCGCTTTGATCTGGACTGGCTGTATTTCCGCTGGTTCGAGCATCACCTCAAGGAAGTAGACAACGGCATCGACCAGACCGCCCCGGTGGAATACTACACCCTGGGCCAGGAGGTATGGAAGACCGCCGAAAACTGGCCGGTGCCCGAGACCCGGGTCACCCAACTGTACCTGGACAGCGACGGCCACGCCAACACCTCCGCCGGGGACGGGCGACTGACCTTTGCCAAGCCGGAACAGGAGAACAGCGACGGCTATGCCTATGACCCCGAGCATCCTTCCCTGCACATCATCGATATGTCGGAGAACGAGATCGAGGTTTCGGAGGACTACACCCAGGAGGAACTGCGCCAGGATCTGCTGTGCTACACCTCCCCCGTGTTGGAGGAGGACCTGGTCCTGACCGGCGATATGACAGCGGAGTTGTACATTTCTTCCGACGCGCCGGACACCGACTTTGTGGTGCGTGTTACCGATGTGGACGAGAACGGCCGGTCCATCAAGCTGGCGGACGGCCTGCTCAGCGCCCGCTACCGCAACGGCTTTGCCCGGTCGGAATTTTTGCAGGAAGGAGAGATCGTCTGCCTGAAGATCCGCACCACCAAGCTGTCCAACTGTTTCCGGAAAGGTCACCGCATCCGGGTGACCATCACCTCCAGCGCCAAGAATTTCATCTTCCCCAACAGCAACACACGGGAGGGGTTTGCTTCCGCCCGGACCGTGGTGGCCCATAACCGGGTATACCACGGTGGGGTGCACGCCTCCCGCCTGACGGTGCGGGTGGAGCCCTGAGGCATTGATGGTTCTCCCTGGCGGCAGAGGCGAAATATCCCTCAAGCGGCCTGTTCCGGAGGGCTACATAAAATCCTGAATCCGTACCCATCCCGACCGAGCCTTGGGTGTTGTTCCTAATGCAATTCTGATACCACGCCGCCGCCCTCCCGGCAGGGACCGGGCGCGGCGGTTTTGTATAACGAAAACCACTCGCTGGGCGAGTGGTTCCAAAGAAGACTATAGTCGATATTGCAGAAAGAAAAACTCCCTTTGCCAAAATAAAGGTGCAGTCTGCAACTGCACAAGTATAGCCCCGCGCAAGCGGGGCTATTTGATATTTATATCCCGGAAGCGAACAGGTTACATTCTGCCCCACACCTACCAAGCCCTGGCCTGAAAAGGCCGGAACTTTTCTTATTGTAGGCGTCAGAGATATAAGCTCTTATTTCAGCTGGAAAACCGGCTGTTCCAGGCCTTGACGATTGCTGCAAAGTACTTACGATGGAAATGAAAAAAGGAAAATGCCGTCGTGCATCCGGAAAGACGATGTCAAGTGTTACAGCAAGAAAAAGTGCCGTTTTAAAGTACACCAATAATAACAAAGGGGAGAAAAGCCGTCAAATGATAACAAGCAGGGACTTGTTAAATCAGTATGTGATGACTTTTCTCAAAATATCTTTTTTGTTAAGACACGCCATGATAAGTGGACCGATTCCGAATGGAGTCTGTCCACTTTTTATATCTAAAAAACAGCGAAAAGCCGCAGGATATCCTGCGGCTTTTTCCTTGGTTCATGATTCGTCGATTTCCTTTAATCTCCCCAGCCAGCGGTCAACTGCACCAGATCGAACAAAAGAAGCAAACGCGCCGTCACAAAATCTTTCCGCACGAACTGCACCGGTCAGCAGTGCCAGAACAGCTTCGGCATCGAATCCCGAAACATCCGCATTGCCCATTTCCATTCCCCATCGAAGATCGTTCCGTTTTAGCACCTCTTGATAATTGTAGACCATGAAAGCATCCATTTCCGAAAGGAATTTCATAATGGCCTTGGAATATGACATATAAGGCATTTGGATCGGATGTTCTTTGGAACCGTCATTTTCACGGTCGATGATCCAGGTGCCCACATCTTCAAACTGCCCGATATACTTTGTTAAGGCTTCATACATGGCTGTCACCTCATTGCCATTGCTTATATCTCATGCTTCTTCAGAAAGCGAGCCGCTTTTTTTGCGACTGATTTCCGGGAACTGTTCAACTGGGAACGCGCAAAACAGATCATTGCCTGCTGGTTTTTCGACAGATCAAAATAGTGGTCAAAGCAATCCAGGACATGGCCGCACATGACTCTGTTGCATTCGGCAGAAGGCTCTCCGTGGTGCAGGTAAACGATCTGCGGAACTTCCAGAAGCCGCCGCGTGATATCGGATTCCCATTCAGGCACAGCCTGCACGATTTTCCAGGCGTTCCCCGCTGCATTGGCAGCTGTGACCATTTTTGAATCGCGGATCAGCCCGAAATACTCTTCATAAACAGAGGCGAAGCGGCGCTGCGCGTCCACCGACGCGAGGTTTGCCAGTGTCAGGATACCGTCCCATTTGACAAAGCTGTTGGAATCTCGCAGCCAGTTTGCCACATCGTCAAAATACGGATAAATTTTGTCCGGCTGCCGTTCGCTCAACATACGGAGGATCTTGGTGCAGCTGTACCGTACTGCGGAATGCTCGCTCCGGACGATCTCAAACAGCGCATCCAGAAACTGCGGGTCGTTTCCGGCTTTTGTGAGCAGCTGCTCCAAATCCGGGGCTTCTTTCAGACACTGCAACAAATCCTTTTTGTCCATGAGCCGTTTGCCAGTTGGGACCAGGTCCCTTTCGGAAAGCGAAGCGCAAACGGGAACATACGAATTGGGGGAACCCTCTGCGCAGGCCTGTCAGCTCCTTTCAATTCGTATCAAAGGCTTTTTTGTGCTATAATTTTCTTGATGTCCATGCCGCCCTGCCGCTCCAGCTCCATGAGCTGCCGGAGGATCTGGTCGTATTGGCGTCAGGAACCGCCGCTTGCCTGCTCCATCTGAGCCGACAGCGGGCCGCAGACGGGGCAGCTGAAATTCGCCTGTTCCATCGGGATCCCTCTCTGCTTTACAAATTGCTTTTCGTATTCATAATAGCATGGTCCGCGCACAATTACAGCCCGGCCTTTTGGAAAAAGGAGAGAATTTATGACGCTGCAGCAGCTTGTGGCACCCTGCGGTATGAATTGCGCTTTGTGCCAGGCGTATCAGGGGAAGGGGCTTGCCTGCAATGGCTGCGGCCATGGCGGCGAAAGAAAAGCCTGCCAGAATTGTTCGATCCGAAACTGTGAGAACAAAAAAGCGTTTTGCTTCGAATGCGCAAACTATCCCTGCAGCAGGCTGAAAGCATTGAATAAACGCTACAGAACAAAATACCGTATGAGCATGCTGGAGAACCTTGCCTTCATTCAGGCAAAGGGGCTGGAGGAATTTGTGCGGCAGCAGGAGGAGCGGTACAGGTGCAGCCGGTGCGGAAAACTGAGGACGGTGCACCAGGATTACTGTATCCATTGTGCGGAAAAAGACAAGGCGCGCCGCTGAATTTGCCCCGGCGGGGCGAGCCCGGCCTGCGATTTGGGCCGCTGAAAAATGGCAATTCTCTGGGCGGGCCACCCGGAACAAGTGCCGGGCAAAGCAGAGGCCTTGCGGGATATCCGCGCTGGCCTTTTGAAACGGCAGGCGCGCAGACCCCGTTCGGGGCCGGAGGGCGCGTCAATCGTTGACATTGAAGCGCAAAGCAACTAAGATGGACTTAATAAGGGACATTGCCGCCGCGGTTGGAAGCCGTTTCCTGCGAAGATCTTCAAAAGTGAGGGATAACAGATGGCGCGATCTCTCGACAGAGACCAAAAGATTCAGACAGTCAGGGAATTGACCAGCTTTTTGTTTCACAAGCACTATTGCGAAAACGATGTGGAAGCCATTATCGGGCTGTTTGACGACAAGCTGAGCTGGTTTGGCGCAGGGGAAAATGAATACAGCGTGGGCACCGAAACCATCACCGGGATTTTCCGGCAGTTTGAGAGCATGGTTCCCAAATGCAACATCTGGGACGAGAAATACGACGTGATCGATATTTCGCCGGATGTGTATATTTGCTCCGGCAGAGCATGGATCGCCACCGACCCTTCCACAAAGATCTACCTGCGCGTCCACCAGCGTATAACCGCTGTTTTTCATTGGGTGGATGATACGCCCCGCTGCTGTCATATCCATATCTCCAACCCCTATTCCGAAATGACGCAGGAGGATGTGGGCTTTCCCACACAGGTGGGGCAGTACACATACGAATACCTTCAAAAATGCATTGATGAGCACAAACGAAAGATCGAGGAACAGACGAAACTTCTGGAAAAACTGAGCTTTGAGGACTCGCTGACCGGCCTGTTCAACCGGAACAAATTCAACCTCGATGTGCAGAAGCTGGAAAAGGAGCCTCTTTCCAGGCTGGGTGTGGCGGCCATCGACTTGAACGGGCTGAAACCAATCAATGACCGCATGGGCCACAGCGCCGGAGACAGCCTCATCCGCAGCACGGCGAACCACATCATCGGCATGTTTGCGGGGGAATGCTACCGCATAGGCGGCGATGAGTTCGCGGTCATCGATACGAAACTGGACGAAGAGGCGTTTCGGAACGCGGTCGCGGCAGTGAAAGAAAACATGGAACAAGACGGGATCAGCGTTTCCGTCGGCGTGTCCTGGCGGGGCGTCGATTGCAGCATAAAAGAGCAGCTTGACGAAGCGGACCGGCAAATGTATCGGGCAAAAGCCGAATTTTACAGTTCGCGCAATCACGACCGGAGAAAAAGAGGGCAGCCGTAAGGCCCGCCGGCGTTTGAACATCCAAAAACAAAAAAGGCCGCAGGACTCCTGCGGCCTTTTGCTTTTCCTCCGGGCGCGGGCGTATTCCGGCGGGCGGGCATTTGCCGGCGGCCCCGTGCAATCTGCCCGCCCGTATGCTATACTGAAGGCAGAAAGACACACCGCGGCAGAGCATTTCCGAAAAGGAGGAGCGAGCATGCAGGAACAACACATCACAGCCCCCGGCCCGGTGCTGGACCGGCATGGCGTCATCACCCCAGGCTATTCGGAGCGGTCGGTGCTGACCTACCGGCGCAGCGACATCAAAGCGCCTTTTTACCGTATCAAGGAGTGGGACTTCTACCAGGTGTCGGACGGCGAAAAGTGCCTGCAGTTCACCTACGGCCACGCCTCCTACGCGGGGCAGGTGGGCATTATGCTGTTCGACTTCAAAAAGGGCGAGATGATCGCGGACATCAACAAGCTGCTGGCGCTGCCCTTCGGCAGCCTGCACCTGCCCGAGAACGCCGAGGCGGACAGCGACGTGCGCTACGACAAGGGGGACATCCACCTGCGCTTTCAGGTGGAGGGCGCGGTGCGGCGGCTGACCTTCTCCGCGCCGGAGTTTGAGGCGGATGTGACGCTGGAGCGCAAAAACCCCTATTCGCTGGTCATCAACATCCCCTTCGACGAGTACAAGACCGCCTTTTACTACAACCACAAGATCAACTGCATGACCGCCCGGGGCCGGGCCGTCTGCCGCGGAAAGGAATACCGCTTCGGCGAGGACGCCTTCGGCCTGCTGGACTGGGGGCGGGGCGTGTGGCCCTTCCACAACGAGTGGTACTGGTCCAACGGGACGGGCATGGTGAACGGAAAAATTTTCGGCTTCAATCTGGGAACGGGCTTCGGCAACACCAGCCGGGCCACCGAGAACATGCTGTTTTACGACGGCGGTTTTTCCAAGCTGGGGCCGGTGCGCTTTGAGCGGGGCGAGGACTATATGCAGCCGTGGCATTTGCGGGACGAGGAGGGCCGGCTGGACCTGACCCTTGCCCCCAGCTACGACCGCACCACCCGCACCAAGGTGCTGTTTGTGGACAACTGCTGCCACCAGATGTTCGGCGCTTTCTCCGGCCGGGCGGTGCTGGACGACGGCACGGTGCTGGAGATCGACGGCCTGCCCGCCTTTGCGGAGCACGCCGTGAACAACTGGTGAGCACACGGAAGAAAAGAAAAACGCCGCGGAAAGGAGCGGTGTTCATAAGACAGTTAACAGCCACCGTAGTTTGAACTGCGGTGGCTGTTCTTGTATTTTATCCCCGTTATGTGATAGCATGGAACCGAACAGACCTACAAATCGGTATTTAGGGAGCAAGTTGATATGAAAATTAAAGAAATCAAGGAGAATAAAAAACAATTTCTTCCGTTGCTGCTATTAGCAGATGAGCAAGAGGATATGATAGACAGGTATATTAATAAGGGGACAATGTATGTTTTGGACGATGATGGAGTTAAGTGCGAATGTGTGATAACAGACGAGGGGAAGGGTGTCCTTGAAATCAAAAACATTGCAACTGAACCAGAATATCAGGGAAAGGGTTACGGTAAAGCACTAATTGACTTCGTTGCTACGACATACAAAGGGAAGTATTCTATATTGCAAGTTGGCACAGGGGATAGTCCGTTGACAATTCCTTTTTATGAGAAGTGTGGATTTATTCGTTCGCATAGCATTAAAAACTTCTTCACGGATAATTATGACCATTCAATATATGAAGCAGGTACTCAACTGGTAGATATGATTTATTTGCAGAAAAAAATATAAATTCTGATTTGTCGAACAGATACTAAGGGCGCACTTCTATACAGGGTAATCCCCATATGTGCGCTCGGTGAGACCGAACACCCCGGACACCTGAATGTCCGGGGTGTTTTGCGTCACTATGTTCCGAGCAAGGGACTGCATCCCTTGCGCCTCGAAAGCGGCTATCCACATAAGGCAAAAGGCGCGACCACTTTCATCACGCCTTTTGCTTTTGTTACTGTCTTACGAACACCCCGCTAATGCCCCGCGGCGTTTCTTTCTTATATAAAGATGTAAGAAAAGGGCGCAAAAAGGCCCCCGGCCCGGAGTGAAGGAGCGGGCCGGAGGCTTTTTGCGTCAGGAATGAAGGAGAAGGGATCAGCCCTTGACGAAGGCGCCTTCCTTCATGATGACCTTCATGTTGTCCACGGCGATGGCGCGGATGTTCTCCAGGGGGTTGCCCTCGATGACCAGCAGGTCAGCGGACTTGCCGGCCTCCAGGGTACCGGTCACGTCGTCGACCTTCAGCATTTCGGCGCCCACCTTGGTGGCGGCCACGATGGTGTCCATCTCGGAAATGCCGGCGCACTCCACGAAGGAGTACATCTCGCCGATGGCGGTGGTGCCGTAGGGGGTCAGGCTGCTGCAGAAGGAGTCGGAACCGATGGTCAGGCCGATACCCTTGGCCTTGGCCTTGCGCAGGTTGGCGTAGATCCGGTTCAGCTCCTTCTCAACAACGGTCTCACCCGGCTGAGAGTCGTGCATTTCGGGGATGTACACGGGGGGATAGGTCTTGAACCACTCATGCAGGAACTGGATGGTGGGGCAGAAGTAAATGCCCTTCTCGGCCATGATGTCCAGGCACTCGTCGTTCAGGGCCTGGCCGTGGATGATCAGGTGCACGCCGGCCTTGGCAGAGTCCAGAGCGCCGCCGAAGCCCTCGGCGTGGCTCCACACGGGGATACCCACCATGTTGCACTCGTCCACAACGGCCTTGATCTCTTCGTAGGTGTAGTGCTGGTCGGTCTTTTTGTCCCAGCGCCAGATACCGCCGCCGGTGGACCAGATCTTGATGGCGTCAGGGCTCTGACGCAGACGGCGGCGCACCGCCTTGCGCAGCTCCCAGGGACCGTCAACGCGCTCGGCCCAGGGATGGCTCTCGTCGTTGTACCAGCTGGGCAGCTTGTGGCTGTCGCCGTGGCCGCAGGTGCGGGCAAAGCCCAGGCCGGTGCCCACAACGCGGGGGCCGGTCATCACGCCGCGCTCGATCATGTCGCGGATCTGCAGGCCGCTGCGGCTGATCTCGCCGACGGTGGTCAGGCCGTGCTCCAGGCACTCGTGAGCCTGCTGAACAGCCACGACGGTCTTCTGGATGGGATCTTCCAGCACCCAGTCGGTGTCGTCGTCGGTCAGGTTGCCGGAGAAGTGCAGATGGGTGTCGATCAGGCCGGGCATGATGGTCTTGCCGGTGATGTCCCGGGTCTCATAGTCGGGGCCGTACTCCTTCTTGGCGCCGGCGTAGACGATCTTCTTGTCTTCCACCAGGACCAGAGAGTCCTTGACCGGCTCGGCGCCGGTGCCGTCGATCAGCAGACCGCCGACAAATGCTACTTTGCTCATGTTGAAAACCTCCCGTTGTTTTGTTTATGTACCGAGGCGGTTTTGCCCGCCTTTGTGGTCATGGAAAAGCGCTTATTTCTTGCTCTTGGAGCTCTTGGTGATGGCCATCAGGATGAGGCCGATGACCAGCCAGCCCAGCACAATGCCCCATTCCACAGCGTTCAGGGCGGCGGGGCTGAAGGGAACGACCATCAGCAGGATGACGATGGTGCCGGCAGCGATGGCGGCAACAATGCCCAGTTTGCCGCCGGGCACCTTGTAGGGCCGGGGCAGGTCAGGCTCGGTGTAGCGCATGCGCAGGCAGGCCAGGCTGACCATGGTGCAGCTGAAGATGAAGGCCAGCGCGGAGACGTTGGTCAGGCTCAGCAGCATGTTCTTGCCCAGGAAGGGGCCCACCACGGTGATGACGCCCAGAATGGTGCAGGCCATCTTGGGGCAGCCGGACTTGGCGTCCAGCACGGCGAAGGAAGCGGGCAGCTGACCCTTGCGGCCCATGGCCAGCATAATGCGGCTGGTGGCGCCGAAGAAGGAGTTCATGGGGCCCATGGGTCCGAGGGTGGCGATGACCAGCATCACCACGTAGAAGATCATGCTGATGTCCTTCAGGCAGGCCAGAGCGGGCACGTCCTTGGTGATGAACTCGGTCCAGGGAACGATGGTGCCGAAGGAGTAAATGCAGATGATGTAGAAGCCGCCCGCGGCCAGCAGAGCCAGGCTGATGATCTTGCCGAACTTGTTCCAGTCCAGACCCTCGGCGGCCTCCTCGGCCTGCTGGGGAATGGTGTCAAAACCGGCGTAGAAGAACGGAGTCATCACCAGCACGGACACGATACCGGCGAACATGTTGGTGCCGGCGGTCTGGGTGGTGCTGCTCTGCACCTGCTGGAAGGAGGGCAGGATGTTGGCGGGGCCGCCCTTGAAGAAGGAAATGCCCATGGCCAGCAGCATGCCGGCCAGCAGTGCCTTGGTCAGGAAGGCCTGCAGCTTGGCGGCGCTGGAAGCGCCCTTGAAGTTCAGCCAGATCACGTAGAAGGCAAAGCCCAGCGCGATGATGGTGGGGAAGAGGTAAACATCCGCGCCCAGAATGTTGTACAGCTTGACCGCCCGCAGAATGGGGAACAGGTCGCCGAACATCTGGCTCACCAGAGTGGAGATGGCGATGGCTTCCCAGGGGCACAGGATACCGTTGCCCAGAACCAGGAACCAGCCGGTGATGTAGCTGAGGGTGTGGCCGAAGGTGCGGTCCACATATTCCACGATACCGCCGGAGATGGGGATGGCGGCGGTGAGTTCGCCGAACACGGCGCCGATGGGCACCAGGAACAGCGCGCCAATGCCAAAAGCGATCATGGCAGCGATGGGGCCGCCGCCCGTGACCATCCAGTCACCAACCTGAAGCACCCAGCCGGTGCCGATGATGGCGCCGAAGCCGATGGTGAAGAAGTTCCACAGCGACAGAGTTTTTTTCATTCCGCCCTGGTCGGGCGCCGCTGTTTGGGGAGAATTTGCCATGTAGAGTTCCTCCTTTTGCAGGGGCTTTGCGTATGTCCGCCTTTGGCCAAAGACGAAACTTTCACCCTTTTTGCGTCTTTCTTTTGCTCCGCCGGAAGCCGGCATCCGGCGGCCAGGCAACACTATAGCAATTTTCACACAAACTGTGTACAGCTCACGCACAATCTGCATTTTTATCATCAAAATCTGCAAAAACGGTTGATTTTGCAGCACGAACCCCATATTATATATACTAAATCACCAAAAAAAGTTCAAAATTTCTACATGCGCTGTCAGAGCCTTTGTTTGAGCCATTTTTCACGATCCAGGAGGCCCCACTGGCTTATGATCCGTTACATCGCACTGTGCGGCCGCGACCGGCAGGAAAATTCCCATCTGCTGCGCGGGCTCGCCCCGCTGAAAAAGCGCGGCGGGCTGGAATTTGTGTGCTTTGAATCCCGGCGCACGCTGCTGGAGGAATACGCCCGGGGGCGGCGGTTCGACCTGATTTTGCTGGACGTGGGCGAGGACGGCGCGGGCCTTGCCGACGCCACCCAGCTGCACCGGGTGCACCCGGCCATGAGCCTGATCTTGCTGGCGGGCAGCGGCGAGTGGGCCATCCCCGGCTACCGCACCCGGGCCTGCGGCTATCTGGTGCGCCCCTTTTCCGGCGCCCTTCTGCAGGAAGAGGTGTGGCAGGCGCTGACCCACTGCGAAACGCCGGATTTTTACTACAGCTTTTCCAGCGAAGAGGGCACCGTGCAGATCAAGCACAGCGAAATTTATTATTTCGAGTCCAACGTGCGGCGGATCACCCTGGTGGGCGAGAGCGCCAGCTACCAGTTCAACGGCCAGATCAGCCAGATCGCCCGCCAGATGGAGCCCTTCGGCTTTGCCCGCACCCACAAAAGCTATGTGGTCAATCTGCTCCATGTGGAGAACCTCTTCCGGGACGTGCTCACCCTGACCAACGGCAGCCAGGTGCCCTGCAGCCGCCTGCAGCACCAGGAAGTGGACCGCCGTATCCGGGGCCGCCAGCCGCCCAGCGAGCTGTGGACGCCGCCCCGGGTCTGAAACGCGAACAAGGGAGCCTGCTTTGCGGCAAACGCCGCGGGCAGGCTCCCTTTTCTGTGCCGGCGGATAAAAAGTTGACAATTCAACTTTGTATGATTATACTGGAGAAGTTGAGTTTTCAATTTCTTGCAGGAAAGGAGGGATCCGGATGGTGGAGCGGTTCGAGCGGTTCTCGGTGGCCATCTCGGAGATTTCCCGCTGCTGGCACAAGCTGGCAGGGGAGGAGATGAAGGCCTACGGCCTGAAGGGGGCTCACGCCACCTACCTGGTCATCATCGGGCGCCATCCCCAGGGGATCACGGTGCCGGAACTGTGCGAGCAGTGCATGAAGGACAAATCCGACGCCTCCCGCATGCTGGCCATTCTGGAAGAGAAGGGGCTGGTGCGCAAGGAAGGCCCGCACAAAAGCGGCTACGGCGGCACCCTCTATCTCACGGAGGCGGGCAGGCAGGCAGCGGAGCATGTGCGCCGCCGGGCCAGCCGGGCGGTGGAGATCGCCGGCAAAGACCTGACCGATCCCCAGCGGGAGGCCTTTTACAAGGCGCTGGATTCGGTGGTGGGCAACCTGCGGGAGCTCACCCGGAACGGGATCCCCGAATAAGCGGCAAAACCGAAAGGAGACAACGGAATGAACGAACGCTACGAAGCTCTGTTCACCCCCTGGAAGATCGGCAATGTGGAAATAAAAAACCGCATTGTCCTGTGCCCCATGGGCGGCACTTCGCTCTTCGGCTGGATGGAGCCAAACCACTTTGACAAAGAGGCGGCCAACTTCTTTCTGGAGCGGGCCAAAAGCGATGTGGGCCTCATCATCCCCGGCATTGCCCCCATCCGGGACACTCTGGGCGGGCGCTGGCTCTACCAGAACAAGAAGATGTTCCGCCAGCTGAAGGATTACATGGAGGAGATCCACGCCACCGGCGCGAAGCTGTTCGTGCAGCTCACCGCGGGCATGGGCCGCTCCTGGGGCATTTCCGACGAAGTGATGATCCTCCACAAAAACCCGGTGCTGAAGGTGCTGGCAAAGCCCATCCTGGACACCGACTACCAGCTGGCCAGCCCCAGCCCGCTGCCCTCCCGCTGGGCGGAGGGCGTCACCTGCCCCCAGATGACCGTGGCCCAGATCGAGGAGATCGTGGAGGCCTTTGCCAAAACGGCGGTCCTGTGCAAGGAGGCCGGGGTGGACGGCGTGGAGGTGCACGCGGTGCACGAGGGCTATCTGCTGGACCAGTTTGCCCTCAAGTACACCAACCACCGCACCGACAACTACGGCGGCAGCTTTGAAAACCGCTACCGCTTCGCCGTGGACATCGTCAAGGCCATCAAGGCCGCCTGCGGGGCGGATTACCCTGTCTCCATCCGCTACAGCGCCGTCTCCAAGGTGAAGGACTTCTGCTACGGCGCGCTGCCCGGCGAGGAGTACGACGAGATCGGCCGCGACCTGGAGGAAGGCCGCGTGGCCGCCAAGTACCTGCAGGACGCGGGTTACGACATGCTGGACGCAGACAACGGCACCTACGATTCCTGGTACTGGGCCCACCCGCCCATGTACATGCCCCTGAACTGCAACCTGGAGGACGTGGCCGCCATCCGCGAGGCGGTGGACATCCCCGTGGTCTGCGCCGGACGGATGGAGCCGGACGCGGCCGCCCGCGCCATCGAAGCGGGCCGTATCGACGCCATGGGCGTGGCCCGGCAGTTTTTGGCGGACGGCGAATGGGTCACAAAGCTGCTGGAGGACCGTCTGGAGGACGTGCGCCCCTGCATTTGCTGCCACAACGGCTGCTTCAACCTGTCTCACTTCAAGGGCCACGCCAACGCCCAGTCCCTGCCGGACACCCGGGGCATGGCCCGCTGCGCTTTGGACCCCCGCACCATGCAGACCCGCAAATATCACATCGAGCCCGCCGCCCGGCCCAAAAACATCGCGGTCATCGGCGGCGGGATCGGCGGCATGGAGACCGCTCTGGTCTGCGCCAAGCGGGGCCACAGCGTCACCCTGTATGAAAAGAGCGGCCAGCTGGGCGGCGTGTTCAACGCCGCCGCCGCGCCTTCCTTCAAGGAGAAGGACCGCCAGCTGCTGGCCTGGTACGCCCGGGAACTCACCAAGTATCCGAACCTGACCATCCGGCTGAACACCGAAGTGCACGACCCGGCCGCCCTGGACGCGGACGAGGTGGTGGTGGCCACCGGCGCAAAGCCGGTGCAGCTGCCGGTGCCCGGCGCGGACAAGGCGGTGGAGGCGGTGGACTACCTGCTGGGCCGCAAACCCGTGGGCCAGAAGGTGGTCATCGTGGGCGGCGGCCTCACCGGCTGCGAAATTGCCTATGACCTCTACCTCCAGGGCAGGGAGCCGGTCATCGTGGAGATGAAGAACGACCTCATCGCCGTGGCCGGGGTGTGCCTGGCCAACGCCAGCTATCTGCGGGACTTCTTCCGCACCAACAAGGTGCCGGTGTATCTGGAGAGCACCGTGGCCGAGATCCGGGAAGACGGCGTGACCATCACCGGCAAAAACGGCAAAAAGCAGGACATCGGGGCCGATTCCGTCATCCTGTCGGCGGGCTACCGCCCGGCGCCCGCGGCGGCCAAAGGCCGGCACGTGCACATCGTGGGCGACGCCGCCAAGGTGGGCAACCTGCGCACCGTCATCTGGCAGGCGTGGGATGTGGCCATGAAGCTGTGAGGGAGGAAACAAAATGAAACTGACACAGGAACAGCAGGCCCTTTTGAACGGCGAAAAGGGCGCGGCCATGGCCAAGGTGATGAAGACCCTGGTCATGTACGGCGAAATTTTCGGCGCCGAGAAGATGGTGCCCGTCACCAGCCGCTACAACCATCTGGTCACCTCCTTCGGCCTCAAGGCCCTGGGCCCGGTCTACGACCTGATGGACCAGCTCATCGCCGCGGGGGCGGTGTCCGGCCAGAAGTTCTCGGCGGACCCCCGGCCCCTGGACCCGGGTGTGCCCGCGAACTTCCTGCAGAACCTGGTCTTTAAGAAGTTCATGTACAGCAAGCAGGACTTCTACGAGGGCCAGCTGAAGGCCCTGGGCCTGAAGGACGAGGACGCCTTCAGCTGCGCCTGCTACCTGGATGAACAGGGCAACCGCCCCGCCCAGGGCGAGGTGCTCAGCTGGGCCGAGAGCTCGGCGGTGGTCTACGCCAACTCCGTGCTGGGCGCCCGGTGCAACCGCAACTCCGGCATTATGGACCTGATGGGCTCCATCGCCGGCTTCGTGCCTTATTTCGGCCTGCTCACCGACGAGGGCCGCAAGGCCACCTGGGTGGTGAAGGTGGAAACCACCGAAAAGCCCGAGGCCCAGCTGCTGGGCTCCGCCATCGGCATGAAGGTGATGGAGGACGTGCCCTATGTGGTGGGTCTGGACCGCTGGCTGGGCAGCGAGCTGGACGATTCCGCCTGCGCCTATCTGAAGGACTTCGGCGCGGCCACCGCCTCCAACGGCGCGGTGGGCCTTTATCACATCGACGGCCTCACCCCCGAGGCAAAACAGCAGGGCAAAGACCTCATCGTCCCCGGCGCGAAGGAATACGTCATCGACGACGCCGAGCTGCGCCGGGTGAAGGAGAACTACCCGCTGGTGTGGAAAAACCCCGGCGCAAAGCCCAAGCTCTGCTTCGTGGGCTGCCCCCATCTGAGCCTGCAGCAGCTGAAGGACTGGACCGAGGCGCTGGAACAGGGCCTCAAGGCGGCGGGCCGCAAAAAGCTGGCCGTGCCCACCGTGTTCACCACCGCCCCCGGCGTGAAAAAGGCCTTTGAAGCCACCGGATACGCCGCCCGCCTGGCGGCCACCGGGGCCATCCTCTCCTGTATCTGCCCGCTGATGTACATGAACAACCCCCTGTGCGGGCCCATGCCGGTCATCACCTGCTCCAACAAGCTGCGCACCTACACCACCGCCCGGTACTACACCGAGGCGGAAATTCTGGACATCATCACGAAAGGAGCGGCAGGCAAATGAAAGAATTTCACGGACGCGTGGTGGCTCCCGGCTGCGTGAGCGCACCCGCCCTCGTCTCCCACGGGGGGCTGAACACCCTGGCCTCCTTCCAGAAGGCGCTGCAGTTCGGCGACAAGACCGCCACCTGCGGCGACCAGAACAACCCCGACCTCTACGGCAAGCCCATGGCGGGCAAGGCCCTGTGCCTGCCCCAGACCATCGGCTCTACCACCGGCGGGCTGGTGCTCTACTGCGCCTGCTCCATGAACCGCCAGCCGGCGTGCCTTTTGTTCTCGAACCCCATTGACTCCCTGGCCGCCGCCGGCTCGGTGCTGGCCGCCGTCTGGCTGGACAATGCCCAAATGCCGGTCGTGGACTGCCTGGGCGAGGAGTTTCTGAACTATGTGCAGGACGGCATGACCATCACCATCAAGGAAAACGGCGTGGTCCAGGTGGACGGGCCGTCGCTGTAAGCGGCCCCAAAAACCGTTACTTTGCCGGGAAAATGCGGCGCGGATTCAGCGAAGCGACGAAAACAGCGCCGCCCGCCGCGGGCCGCCCCGGCGCCCCTTGACAACCAAAACCGGGCAGGGTATAGTGATTCTGGTTGGATATCCTGCAGCATTGCGTACAACAGAAAGGAGGCGGGCAGAATGACCGAAAAGCGTTTCAGCGATCATGCGATCTCTCTGAGCCGTTGGAAAGAACTGTCCGCGCCCCTGCTTTGCCCTGTGTGACGGGCAGGCTTTTGTGCGATACATTCCGCGCCTCCGGCTCCTGAGCCGGGGGCGTTTTGTTTTGGAAAAGGGAGGGAACGGTTTGAAACAAAGAAAACGGGCGCTGATCTGGCGCTTTTTGCGGCCCCATGTGGGGATTTTTGCGCTCACGCTGGCGTTTTCCATGGGCAACACGGTGTTCAGTTCGCTCACGCCCCAGGTGGTGCGCGTGGCGGTGGACTCCATCCTGGGCGGAGAGCCGTTCCCCAAAGCGGTGACGGCCCTTGCCCCCGCCCGGCTTTTGGCGGCCCCGCCCATGACCCAGCTTTTTGCGGCGGCGGGGTTCCTGCTCGCCGTGGCGGTGCTGGCGGGCCTGTGCACCTACGGCAGCCGCATGGGCACGGCAAAGGGCTCCGAGAATTTTGTCAAATCGCTGCGGGACGCGCTGTACCGGCACATCCAGCGCCTGCCCTATGCGTGGCATGTCCGCCACAGCACGGGCGAGATCATCCAGCGCTGCACGTCGGACGTGGAGGTGGTGCGCAACTTCGTCACGAATCAGCTGCTGGAGGTGTTCCGCATTGTCTTTCTTGTGGCCTTTTCGCTGGCGGTGATGTTTTCGATGAACGCCAGGATGAGCCTCATCGCCGTCGGCTTTCTGCCGGTCATCCTGATTTATTCGGCTTTTTTCTATTCCAAGATCGCCAAGCGCTTTTTGACGGCGGACGAAGCCGAGGGCGAACTGTCCGCCACGGTGCAGGAAAACCTGGCCGGGGTGCGGGTGGTGCGCGCCTTCGGCCGCGAAAAGTTCGAGGTGGAGCGCTTTGACAAAAAGAACGAGCGGTTCGCTTCGCTGTGGATCCGCCTGGGGCGGCTGCTGAGCGCCTACTGGGGCGTGGGCGACTTTATCACCGGCCTGCAGATCCTCACGGTCATCTGCGTCGGCGTTCAGCAAACGGTGGACGGGGCGATCACGCTGGGCGAGTTTCTGGCCTTCGTGTCCTACAACCAGGCGCTGGTCTGGCCGGTGCGCGGCCTCGGGCGCATTCTCTCGGAGATGAGCAAGGCGGGCGTTTCCATCGAGCGCCTTGCCTACATTCTGGATTCCGAACCGGAACAGGAGCCGGAGAACGCCCTGACCCCGCCGATGGACGGGGACATCGTGTTCGACCATGTTTCCTTCGCCTACGGCGGGCAGCCAGTGCTGCGGGATGTGAGCTTCACCATCCCCGCCGGCAAGACCTTTGCCGTGCTGGGCGCCACCGGCAGCGGCAAGTCCACCATGGTGCACCTGCTGGACCGGCTCTACGACCTGCCGCCGGAGAACGGCCGGATCACCGTGGGCGGCGTGGATGTTTCCCGGATCAGCCTGCCCTATCTGCGGCGGAACATCGGCATTGTGCTGCAGGAGCCGTTTCTCTTCTCCCGCACCATCCGCGAAAACATCGCCGCCGTGCGGCCCGAGGCCCCGCTGGAGGAGGTCCGCCGCCAGGCGGCCACGGCCCATGTGGACGACGCCATTCTGGAATTCGGCGACGGCTACGACACCATCGTGGGCGAGCGGGGCGTGACCCTCTCGGGCGGGCAGAAGCAGCGGGTCGCCATCGCCCGCACGCTCATGCAGGACGCGCCCATCCTCATTTTTGACGACTCCCTCTCCGCCGTGGACGCCGAGACCGACGCCGAGATACGCGCCTCGCTCCAGCAGGCAAAGGGGGCGGCAACGGTCATCCTCATCTCCCACCGGATCACCACCCTCATGCAGGCGGACCTCATCCTCGTGCTGCAGGAGGGCCGTGCCGCGGAGCTGGGCAGCCACGAGGAGCTGATGGCAAAAAAAGGCCTGTACCGGGAGATCTACGACCTGCAGATGACCGGGGAGGACAGGGACCTGCTGTTCCCGGAGGAAGGAGGCGGACGGGATGGGATTTGACGAACAGGAGTATACCCGCTCCTTTGACATCCGCTCGTGGAAAAAGCTGCTGCCCTTTCTGTGGCCCTACCGCGGCCTCATTGCCGTGGTGCTGGCGCTCAACGTGGTGTGCGCCGTCATCGACATCGCGCTGCCGCTGTTCCAGCGGTACGCCATCAACGCCTTCATCGAGACGGGGGATGTGTCCGGCCTGCCGGGCTTTGCTTTGTTCTACGGCTGTATCATCGGCCTGCAGGCGCTTGCGGTCATCCTCTTCACCCGGCGCTCCATGCGCATTGAAATGCAGCTTGGCCGCGACATGAAGCGGGCCTGCTTTGTGCACCTGCAAACGCTCTCCCTCTCTTACTACAACGTCACGCCCGTGGGCTATCTGCTCTCGCGCATTATGAGCGACACCAACCGGATCGCCGGCACCCTTGCCTGGAACGCGGTGGACATTCTGTGGGCGGTGTTTTATGTGCTGGGCGTGTTTGTGATGATGTTCCTGCTTGACCCCGGCCTCGCCGCGGCGGTGATCCTCATCGTGCCGGCCATGGCGCTGCTCACCGCCTGGTTCCAGGACAAGATCCTGCGCTGGAACCGGCGGGTGCGCAAGATGAACTCCCGGATCACCAGCGCCTACAACGAGGGGATCATGGGGGCGCGCACCTCCAAAACGCTGGTCATCGAGGAGCAGAACAGCCGCGAGTTCGAAGCGGTCACCCAGGACATGCGCCTGTCGTCCGTGCGGGCGGCCCGGCTCTCCGCCGTCTATATCCCGCTGGTGATGTTTTTCAGCTCGCTGACCACGGCCATCGTTTTGGTGCGGGGCGGCGCGCTGGCGCTGGAGCACCTCATGCTCATCGGAACGCTGTCGGCCTTCACCTCCTATGCGGTGGGCATTTTTGAACCCATCCAGCAGATCGCCCGCAACATCGCGGACATCCTTTCGCTGCAGGCGAACATCGAGCGGGTGATGGGCCTGCTGGAGCAGGAGCCCCTCGTCACCGACACGCCCGAAGTCATTGAAAAATACGGCACCGCCTTTGCGCCCAGGCGGGAGAACTGGGAGCCCATCCGGGGCGACATCGAGTTCCGGGACGTAAGCTTCCGCTACCCGGACGGCGGCGAGGACGTGCTTTCCCATTTCGATCTGAAAATACCCGCCGGGTCCACCATTGCCATCGTGGGCGAAACGGGCGCGGGCAAAAGCACGCTGGTCAATCTGGCCTGCCGCTTTTTTGAGCCCACCTCCGGCCAGGTGCTCATCGACGGCAAAGACTACCGCGAGCGCAGCCAGCTCTGGCTGCACAGCAGCATTGGCTACGTTCTGCAAAGCCCCCACCTGTTCTCCGGCACGGTGATGGAAAACATCCGCTACGGCCGCCTGGACGCCACCGATGAAGAAGTCATCGCGGCGGCAAAGGCCGTCTCGGCGGACCAGGTGGCCATGAAGCTGGAAAAAGGCTATGCCAGCGACGTGGGCGAGGGAGGCGACCGCCTTTCCACCGGCGAAAAGCAGCTCATCTCCTTTGCCCGGGCCGTTCTGGCGGACCCGCGTATCTTTGTGCTGGACGAGGCCACCAGCTCCATCGACACCAAGACCGAGCGCCTCATCCAGGAGGCCACGGAGTTTTTGCTCAAGGGCCGCACCTCCTTCCTCATCGCCCACCGCCTTTCCACCATCCGCCGCGCCGACCTCATTCTGGTGGTGCGGGACGGCGCCATCGTGGAGCAGGGCACCCACGACGAGCTCATCCGCCAAAAGGGCTATTACCGGGACTTGTACCGCCGTCAGTTCGAGCAGGAGAAACTGCAGAGAATGTGAGGCGCGCCCGTCCGGGCCTGCAAAACATGCCAGGGCCGCAGGTTTTTCCTGCGGCCTTTTTTTGCCTTTTCGCCGCAGAAATTTTTCCACCGCTTGCAAACGGGCGGAAAACAGTGTATTATGATAAATAAATAACAGGTGTTATTTATAACCGGAAGGGGGAAAAAACGCCATGCCGCCGCAAAAACGCATTTTCCGGGAGGATATTCTGGAGGCAGCGGCCGACCTGGTCCGCCAGGAGGGGCCGGCGGCGCTTTCGGTGCGGAACATCGCAAAAAAACTGGGCTGCTCCACCCAGCCGGTCTACTCCGAGTTTGAGAACATGGAGACCCTGCGGGAAGAGCTGACAGCCCGCGTCCGGGAGCGCTGTCTGCGGGAGGACGCCGGCAGCTACAAGCAGGTGGCCCTTTCCTTTCTGCAGTTTGCCCGGCGGGAGAAAAACCTCTTTCAGCTGGTCTATCTGCGCCGCCGGGTGGAGGGGGAGCGGTTCTTTGAGGACCCCAACGAAGCCCAGACCATCCGCAAGCTGCAGGTGAATCTGGAACTAACCGCCCGCCAGGCGGCGGAAATGCACCGGCGAATGCAGTATTACTGCTATTCCATGGCGGTGATGATGGCCACCGGCTATCTGAATTTCAGCGAAGAAGAGGTGAGCCGGGAGCTCACCGAGTATTACCGCATTATCCTGAGCTATTATAAGCAGACGAAAAGCGAGCAGGAACTGCAGCACTGGCTGGAACGCTCGCGGAATCTGCTGGTATAAAACAAAGGAGGCACACTATGGCAACGAAAGGCAACAAAGCCTATGACGTGGTCGTTATAGGCGCGGGCAACGGCGGTCTGGTCGCCGCCATCCGCGTTTTGCAGGCGGGGTATTCCTGCCTGCTTGTGGAAAAGCACAACCTGCCCGGCGGGTTCGCCACCAGCTTCAAGCGGGGGCGCTTTGAGTTTGAGGCGAGCCTGCATGAACTGAACGATTTTGGCTCCCCGGAAGAACCCGGCGATGTGCGCAAGCTGTTCCGGGACCTGGGCGTGGAGGACAAGATCGACTGGGTGCGCATTCCCGAAGCCTATCACCTCATCACCACCGACAAAAAATACGACTGCGTCATGCCCTTCGGCCAGCAGGCGTTCATCGACAAAATGGTGGAATACTGCCCGGAGTCCCGCAAGTCCATCACCGAGTTTTTTGAGCTGTGCAACGAAGTGCGCGACGCCCAGACCTATTCCAACTCGGTGAACGGCAACACCGACTCCGCCTACATGAAAAAGACCTTCCCCAACTTTGTCAAGGCCGGCAGCTACTCGGTGAACCAGGTGCTGGACGCGCTGAAAATGCCCCAAAAGGCAAAGGACATCCTCAACGCCTACTGGTGCTATCTGGGCGTGGACTGCGACCGCATGAGCTTCTTGCACTATGGCTCCATGGTCATCCGCTACATCACCCGGGACGCCTGGATGCCCAAAATGCGCTCCCACGAGATCAGCCTGGCGCTGGACACCCGGATCCGGGAACTGGGGGGCGACATCTGGTATCAGACCGAGGCGGAGACCATCCTGGCGGACGATGAGGGCCGGGTGCGGGGCGTGCGGATGGCCGGCGGCAAGACCGTCGAGACCCGCCACGTCATCGCCAACTGCTCGCCCCATCTGGTGTATGGCAAAATGCTGGAGAAGAAGGCGGTCACCGGGCAGATGGTGCGGGCCGCCAACAGCCGCAAGTTTGCCGGCCGCGGCTTCACGCTGTTCCTGGGGCTCAACAAATCCGCCCGGGAGCTGGGCATTACCAGCCACAACTACTTCATTTACGACACCGCCGACACCGTCAAGCAGTATGACCTGATGAAAAAGGTGAGCACCAACCACGTGCAGGCCACGGTCTGCCTCAACAACGCCTGGCCCGAATGCTCGCCCGAGGGCACCTGCATGATGTACTTCACCACCATGTTCATGTCCGACGACTGGGGCAATGTGTCCGAGGAAGAGTATTTCAAAAAGAAGGACGAAGTGGCGCAGGACATGATCCGTGTGTTCGAGCGGGAGACCGGCTGCCAGATCCGCGACGCCATCGAGGAGATCGCCGTGGCCAGCCCCACCACCTATGCCCGTTACTGCGGCCATCCGGAAGGTGTGATCTACGGCTATGAGACCGCTGAGTGGGACAGCCTTATGCCCCGCATGATGATGATGAAGGAGGACGCCCTGATCAACCCGGGGATCCGCTTCGCCGGCGGCTACGCCATGCGCTCCAGCGGGTATTCCAGCGCCTATATCTCCGGCGACCTCTCCGGCCGCCAGACCGTGGGCGATTTGAAGAAGGAGGCACAGGGAGAATGAATTTCAAAAAACAGCCCTTTGGCTTTATGGATATGCTGCGGTTCAAAAAGATGGTGCCCACCCGCCGCAAAATGCTGGCGGAAGGCCCCGACACCCCGCTGCCCCAGGAGTACCGTACCAACACGCTTGCAAAAAAGCTGCACCCCGGCTACATGCAGGTGGAGCTCATCGCCGCGCGGCCCCTCACCGATTCCATCCGGGAGCTGACCTTCAAACGGGTGGACGTCGGGGCGTTCCCCTTCTTCCGCGCCGGGCAGTATGTGTCCATCCAGGCGAAGATCGGCGACAGCCTGGTCAGCCGCCCCTATTCCATCGTTTCCACGCCCCGTCAGGCGCTGAACGGCCAGCTGGTGCTGGCGGTGGAAAACGCGGGCTTTGTGTCCGGCTATCTCACCGGACAGGCCAAGCCCGGCGACCGGTTCGTGATGACCGAGCCCTCCGGCGAATTCCACTATGAGACCCTGCGGGACAGCCGCAATATCGTCTGTATCGCGGGCGGCAGCGGGATCACGCCGTTCCTGTCCATGGCGGGCAGCCTGGCAGAGGGGGACGAGGAGTACTGCATGACCCTGTTCTACGGTGCGCGCACGGCGGCGCAGCTGGCCTACAAAGCCGAGCTGGACGCGCTGGCCGCCCGCTGCGGGAAGCTGAAGGTGGTGTATGTCCTCAGCGACGAAGAGCAGCCCGGCTGCGAAAAGGGCTTTGTCTCCGCCGCGCTGATGGAACGCTACACCAGCCTGGAGGGCAGCACCTTCTTCCTGTGCGGGCCCCAGGCCATGTACGAGTTTGTGGAAAAGGAGCTGGCGCCTCTGGGCCTGCCCCAAAAGGCGGTGCACCGGGACGCGGGCTGCTGCGGCGATCTGCCGCTGGAGCGCCCCGGCGAATACAAGCTCACCGTCCACATGCGGGACGAGGTGTTTGAGATCCCCGCAAAAGAAAACGAAACGCTGCTCACCGCCATGGAGCGGGCCGGCCTCAACGCCCCCAACAAGTGCCGCGCCGGCGGCTGCGGTTTCTGCCACAGCAAATGGCTCGCCGGCAGCTACCGTGTGGCGGAAGGCCGCGACGGCCGCCGGGAAGCGGACCGCAAGTTCGGCTTCATCCACCCCTGCGTGACCTATCCGCTGGAGGACATGGAGATCGACGTGCCGGTGGCCTACTGAGCCGGACCGGCCAAAACAAAAAAGCCGCGGGTTTTCCTGCGGCTTTTTTGCTATAATGAAGAAAAAAGCGGGCGCGGTTTGCCGCCGGGAACAGGAGAAGCAGATGGAGTACATCACACTGAACAACGGGGTGCAAATGCCCATGGTGGGCTTCGGCACCTGGCAGATCCGGGGCGAAGCGGGCGAGCGGGCCATTCTGGAGGCGCTGGAGCTGGGCTATCGTTTGCTGGACACCGCCCGCATGTATGAAAACGAGGAGACCGTGGGCCGGGCCGTGCGGCAAAGCGGCGTGCCCCGGCGGGAGATCTTTCTCACCACAAAACTTTTCAGCCCCAGCGCCGGATACCGGAAGGCGAAAGAGGACATCGTCCGCTCGCTGGAAGCGCTGCAGACCGACTACATCGACCTGTTGCTGCTGCACGAACCCTATGAGGCCGCGCCGGAGATGTACGAAGCGCTGAAAGAGGCCCTTGCGGCGGGCACGGTGCGGGCGGTGGGCATTTCCAACTTCAGCGGGGAGGAGTACCTGCGGTTCCTTCGCCGCTGCGGGGTGACGCCGGCGGTGGACCAGGTGGAGGCGCATGTGTACCACCCCCAGCTGGAACTGAAGGAGCTGCTGGCGGAAAACGGCACCTGCATGCAGGCGTGGTCCTCCTTCACCCAGGGCGTGCGGAACATCTTTGCCGATCCGGTGCTGGCCGAAGCGGGCCGCCGGCACGGCAAGACCGCCGCCCAGGTCGCGCTGCGCTATCTGGTGGAAAAGGGCATACCCGTGCTGCCGCGCTCCGCCCGCCGGGAGCATATGCGGGAAAATCTCGACATCTTTGATTTCCGGCTCACCGACGGGGACCGCCGCGCCATCGCCGCGCTGGACGAGGGGCGCTCCCTCTTCGGCTGGTTCTGAACGAAAAAAACAGGCCCCGGAGCCGTTGGCTCCGGGGCCTGCGCGCGTTTTTCAGCGTTCGGCAAGAAGGGTCAGGGTGTCGCCCGCGATCCGGTACACCGTCCAGTCGGACATGGGCTCGGCGCCCAGGGAAAGATAAAAGTCTATGCTGGGGCGGTTCCAGTCCAGGCACCACCATTCCAGCCGCCCGCAGCCCCGCTCCACGGCGATCTGCGCCAGCTTTTTCAAAATGGCTTTGCCGTAGCCCTGGCCCCGGTATTCCGGCTTTACGTACAGGTCCTCAAGATACAGCCCCGCCCGGCCCAGAAAGGTGGAAAAGTTGTGGAAGAACAGGGCAAAGCCCGCTTCCTTTCCGTCCGCCATCACAAAAAGGACCTCCGCCTTCTGCTTGTCGAAGAGCCACTCTTCCAGGGTGGCCTCGTCGGCCACCACCTGGTCCAGCATTTTTTCATAATCGGCAAGTTCCCGGATGAACTGCAGGATCAGCCCGGTGTCCTCACGGCGGGCAAATCGAAAATCCGGTCCGTTTTTCATTCTTGCTGCCTCCTGTTTTTTGCGGTTCAATCGCCGTTCACCACCGGGTGCTCCGGCTGTGCCAGCGCCCGGTCCTTGTTTTCCCAATAGCGCAAAAAGCGGCCCGCGCCCCGGCGGGGGCCCGCCTGCTGCGCCGCGGGGGCCCACTGCGCGAAGAAGGCCGCCGCCTCTTCCCGGGCGCGGCGGGTGCGCTGGGGCCCGGCGGGCAGAGCCAGCCAGCTGTGTTCCAGTTCGTCGCGCCGGGCATAGAACTCCGGCGGCGGGGTGCGTCCGATCCAGGCGCGGGCAAACTCCTCCCGCTGCCGCCACCAGCCGGCCGCTTCCACGGCCCGGCCCGCGGGGAACACCGGCGCTTCCGGCTCGGCCCCGAACTCCCAGGGCACAAAGAGGGAAAGGCAGGGGGTGGAGCTGCCGGTGAGCCAGACGGTGATGTCCTCGCCCAGCTCCACCACCATGGAGGAGGTGGTGTGGTCGCCCACAAGGCCGCCGGCGTGCATGCAGACGCTGGCCACGTCCCCCTTGGTCAGCGGGTCCGCCCCCGCCCGGTGGGTGCGCAGGGCGGCCATCATATCCGCCGCGCTTTCGGCCTTTGCGGCCAGCGGGGCCGTCTGGGCAAGGCGCTGCTTCGAGCCGGAAAAATGGGAGTAGAGCGGCTCGCGGAAGCGGCGCGCAAAGTCAAAGGGCGCGGCGGCGCTGTATTCGTCGCCCTCGGCGCCGATGGAAAGCCGGTTGGAGATACTGCCCGCGCTCACTTTGCGGCAGACCCACTGTTTGCCGGCCGTCTCCAGCAGCCAGATCTCCCGGCGGTCCAGGATGAGGAAGGCGTTGTCGTAGAAAAAGGAGTGGTCATAGCCGCAGTTGCCGCCCTGGCCGTACCGTTCCAGCAGTTCCAGAATGAGGTCCGCCGCCTGCCGTGCGCTGGCCGAGCGCTCCAGCGCCAGCCGCACCAGGTCCATGCCGGTGAGGCCGGTGGGGGAGTAGCGGCCCTTGGTGAACACCGCCTCGTTGCCAATGCACACCCCGTGCTCGTTCACCCCCATCTCCGCGCCCCACATCCAGGCGGGGCGGCTGAGCAGGGTGGCATAGGTGTGGGGGGCCTGCCCGATGGTCATGTAGGTGGCGTGCAGCTCCTTCTCCCGCGGGTCCCGGGCAGGCCGGTATTCGATGACCTGGGGTTCGTTGGGGCTTCGGTCGCTGTTTTTGGCGAACAGCGCGAGATCAGGGCGCAGGATACGGCCCAGCGTGTCGCACATGAACGGTCCCTCCCTTGCGCCGCGTGCGGCGCAGTATATTTTTTTCTTTATTATACGCCTCGGGACGGGGACGGGCAAGGCGCGCCCCCGTGAGAAAACGGCCCGGCATGCCGCGAAAAAACAGCATGCCGGGCCGGTGTTTGTTGTCTCAGAGCTTTTTGATGAGCCGCGGCTTTTCGGGCGCGCCGCCGCCCTGGGAAAGGGTGGCGTTCAGCCGCTCCAGCGCGGCGGTGAAGGTCTCCAGCTGCTCGTCGCTCAAGCCGTCCAGATCCTCGAAAAAGGCGCCGAACATCTCCCGCCCGACCGTGGCGGTCTGCTGGCGGTAAAGGTCCACTCCGTCGGCGGAGGGGCGCAGGATGATGTTCTTGCGGTTGGTCTCGGTCTGGTATTTGTCCACCAGGCCCTGCTCACAGAGATACTTGGTGATCTTGGAGAAGGTGCTCTGGGCAATGCCCAGCCGCTCGGAGATGTGGTTCATGCAGGAGTCGTCGTCCTGATGTTCCAGAATGTATTCAAAGACCTGCCATTCCTGGGTCGACAGGCTCACCTCTTCGGAGAGACGGACGGTCCGGCCTGCGGCGCGCTGCACCACATTGGTGTGCTTCACAAGGGCAGCCACCAACGGCCGGTACCGGCCCATCCATTCGGTTCCCACGGGATAAACGCCTCCTTTGCCCGCGTGATGTGTCATGCTATGATACTATCACAGCGGGAAAGGGACTGTCAATGTGCGCGGCGCACGGGGGGCAGGGTCACAGAACGGCCATGCCCACCGACAGGATGAGGATGTGGAGCACCAGCATGGCGGCCAGCGGCTTCCAGATGTATTTCACCCAGGTGGTGTACTCGATCCGGCTGATGGCGATGGCGCCCATCAGCGTGCCGCTGGTGGGGGTGATGCCGTTCACCAGGGCGCAGGCGCCGCTGAGCACGCAGACCATGATCTCGGGCACAAGGCCCAGATTCTGGGCCAGCGGCCCCATGATGGGCATGGACACGGTGGCCAGGCCCGAAGAGGAGGGAATGAGCACCGACAGCAGCAGATACACCACATAGGAGCAGGCGGTGAACAGCAGGGAAGAGGTGCCCTGCAGCGCCTCGGACGCCTTTTCCAGAATGTACATGTCCAGGCCGGTGTTGCTCATAATGACCGAAACGCCCCGGGATACGGCGATGACCAGCGCCACGCCGATCAGGTCCCCCGCGCCCGTCAGGAAGGAGTTCACGATCTCCCGCTCCTTCAGGCCGTAGACCAGGCCGATCACGACGCCCATCAGCAAAAACCAGGCCGTCAGCTCGCTGAAGTACCAGTCGCCCAGATTCTTGCGGGTCAAAAAGCCGGTGTGGTCAAACAGAGGGATGCCGAAGGAGCTCCAGGGCACCATGCCCACGATCATCACAACGAAGGAAAGGCCGAACAGCACCATCACGATCTTCTGGCGCAGGGTGAAAACGGAATCGGCCTGAGGCTTCTTTTCGCCGCCGTATTCCTTTTCCACCTCGGCCCACTCCTCGGCGGTCAGCAGCGAGGCGGCCTTGTTTCCCTTCACCTTGTGGGCATAGCGCAGCACAAAGGTCACGCCCACCACATAGCACAAGATCCAGGACAGTCCCCCCACCACGATGATGATGGTCTGGTTGGTCTCAATGCCGGCGGCGTTCAGCGCCGCCACGCTGGCGGAAATGCTGAAGGGGTTCACCGTGGAGCCCAGCACGCCGGCGGTGGAACCCAGCAGGATGGTGGAGGCCGCGGTGAGGGAGTCAAAGCCCGCCGCCACCATGGTGGAGGTCACCAGGGCATAGAAGGCGATGGTCTCCTCCGCCATGCCGTAGGTGGTGCCGCCCAGGCTGATGAGAAACATCAGAACGGGGATCATCCAGGTCTCTTTGCCGTTCAGCTTTTTCGCCACGGCGGTGATCCCGGCGTTCAGCGCGCCGGTCTTCATCACCACGCCCAGAAAACCGCCCAGAATGAGCACAAACAGGGCAACGCCCATTGCGCTGGCAAAGCCGTCGATGGGGGCCATGATCACGTCGGCCGCCGTTGCCGGGGTGATGGCCGGGATGAACTGGGTGATGACCGCCACCACGATGGTGAGCAGGATCAGCACCGTGAAGGCGGTGGGCATGCGAAATTGCTTCTTTTGCTTTTTCACAAGAATTGCTCCTTTCGATCATTCGGGGGGCCTTTTTTCGCGGCGGGCGAAGAAGGCGGTTGACAGCGGGGAAGAATTTTTGTAGAATGAATTCATCGAATTGATTCAATGAACAGATTCTATCACGTGAAACCGCAAAAAACAACCCTTTTCAACAAAAAGTTTTCGCGCCGTGGAAAAAGGCGCGGAGCACATCCGCTGGGAGGCGAAGTTGTGATGAATAAACTGTTGGAACGCGCAAAAGAGCTGCAGCCGGAGCTGGTGGCAGACCGCCGCTGGCTGCACAGCCACGCCGAGGTGGGCTTTGAACTGGAAGGCACCTGCGCCTTTGTGGAAGAAAAACTGCGGGCGCTGGGCTATGAGCCCCGGCGCATGAGCGGGGCGGGCGTGGTGGCCACCCTGGGCAAGCCGGGCGGCAAGACCATCCTGCTGCGGGCGGACATGGACGCTCTGCCCATGAAGGAGGAGTCCGGCCTTGCCTTTGCCGCCCAGGGCGACGCGGCCCACACCTGCGGCCACGACCTGCACACCGCCATGCTGCTGGGGGCGGCAAAGCTGCTCAAGGAGCATGAGGCGGAACTGAACGGCTGCGTGAAGCTGATGTTCCAGCCGGACGAGGAGGGCACCAACCCCCTGGGCTTCTCCGGCAGCCAGGCCATGCTGAAGGACGGCATTCTGGACGGCCCCCGCGTGGACGCGGCCTTCTCCATGCACGTCTGGTCCAACGCGCCCTACCCCACGGGCACCTTTTTCTCCCGCAGCGGGGCGCTGATGTCCTCCTGCGACACGGTCACCGTCACCATCACCGGCAAGGGCACCCACGGCAGCATGCCCCAGGACGGCGTGGACCCCATCAATGTTGGGGTGCACATCTACCAGGCGTTTGAAAACCTCATTGCCCGGGAAACCCCTCCCTTTGAGCAGTGCACGCTGACCATCGGCCAGTTCGAGAGCGGTTCCGCCGCCAACGTGCTGCCCGAGACCGCCCGGCTGGTGGGCACCCTGCGCACCGTGTGCGAGGACACCCGCACCCGGATGAAAAAACGGATCGAGGCCATCTGCGCCGGGGTGGGCCAGGCATTTGGCGCGCGGGTGGAGGTCACCTTCACCCAGGGCATTCCCAGCGTCTACAACGCCCCGGCCCTGACGGAACAGGCGGTGGAAAGCGTGCGGCAGCTCACCGGGCGGCCGGTGGAGGTCATGGACGTGCCTCTCTCCGGCTCCGATGACTGGAGCGAAATTTCCCAAAAGGTGGACGCCTGCTATCTGCTGCTCTCCGCCGGCTCTGCCGGGGAGGGCTATCCCTGGTCTCAGCACAACCCCAAGGTCTGCTTCAACGAGGACGCGATGAGCGAAGGCGCCGCAGCCTTCTGCGCCGTCGCGCTGGACTGGCTGCGCAACAACGGCTGACCCGCCGGACGCAGCAGGAGCAGGGCCAGCCCGCACCCTTTTGAAGAGGGGCGCGGGCGGGCCTTTTTGGCGGGGCGGTTGAGAACGGTGCGGGAACTTGTTATAATGGACCCAAGCACGCTGTGAGCATACGAGGTGGCGCCGATGGAAAAGAAAATGACCAAGCGAGCCCTGCAGGCCCAGGAGACGAAACAAAAGATCTACCGCTGCGGGGCGGAGCTGTTCCGCAAACACGGCTACCAGAACGTGAGCGTGGAGCAGATCGCCCAGGCCGCGGGGGTGGGGATCGGAACGCTGTATCACTACTATCCCTCCAAGGCCGACCTGTACGGCGAGGTGTTCATCCGGGCCGATGACTTTTTCCGCGCCTTTGAGGACCCCGCGGTGCTGAAACAGCCGCCCAAACAGGCGCTGATGGACTATTTCCGCCAGTATGCCCGGCTGAACGAGGGCATGGGGGCGGAATACGTGCAGCTGCTGGCCATCCCCAAAAACCGGGAGATCTTTGAAGGCAACCAGGATTTTGAGCTGATCCTGGAGCAGCTGCTGGCCGGCTATCAGCAGGCGGGAAAGGTGAGTCTGCGCTGCACGCCGGCCCAGTGGCGGGCCTATCTGATGACCTGCGCCCGGGGCGTGATCTTTGACTGGGTCATCCACAACGCCCCGGATTACGATTTCGGCGCACGGATGGAGTTCGTGATGGGCGAGGTGCTCAAACCTCTGCTGGAAACGCAAGAATAAAAAAAGGAACGCCCTGGCCGGGCGTTCCTTTTTTTGTGTGCATGCGGTGCGGCGCGTCACAGCGCGTCCATGTCTCGGCTGGCCACCAGGTCGGCCCCGGTGCCCAGCAGATCGGGCAGGATGACCTGGCCCCGGCGCACCGGGGCGGTCAGGCGCACCTTGGCCACCTCGGCCATGGCGTCCATCAAAAGGCCCTTGGGAATGGCCCGGCTGGTCTTCACCGGGATACGGGGATAGAGCCCGCCCTCCACGCAGACGGTGGTGGTCAGCACCCGGGTGGGGTTTTGCAGCTCGGTGCGGCCGTATTCCGCGCCCTTGGGGCAGGAGTTGCCGGAAACGGCCCAGCCGTTCTCCTCGTCCACCTTCAGGTGGCAGCCCTTGGGGCAGACAATGCAGATCAGTTCTTTCATGGCGTCACACCTCCCGAATGCTCAGGGTCAGGGGGCCCCGGGCCTGTTTCAAAAGCTGGGGCGGCAGCGCCACCTGCTCCATCTCGCCGGGGGCCATGTGCTCCCGCTTGAAGCGGGCGATGGTCTTGCCGTCGGCGTCGGTGGCCAGGATCTGCGCGTCGCGGGTCACCCGGTTCACCCGGAAGAACACCTGGGCGGGCTTTTCCAGCGCTTCCAGCCGCAGGTGCTGGGGCACGGTGTAGCTCACACCGTCGCCGTTCACCAGCTCCAGCGTCTCGCCCGCGGCGTGTTTGCCCTGCACCCAGGCGGCGGCCGCCGCCCCCGCCCGCTCGCTCTCGGCGGAGACATAGTCCACCAGGTCGTGGACGTGCACCACGTTGCCGCAGGCGAAAATGCCCGGCACGCCGGTCTCCATGTTCTCAAAGACCACCGCGCCGCTGGTGCGTTTGTCCATGGCAATGCCCGCCTGTCGCGTCAGCTCGTTTTCGGGGATGAGGCCCACGCTCAGCAGCACTGTGTCGCAGTCGAACACCATCTCGGTGCCGGGGATGGGCCGCCGGTCGGGGCCCACCTTGCTCACCGTCACCTGCTCCACCCGCTCGTGGCCCTTGATGTCGGTGATGGTGTGGGAGAGATAAAGGGGAATGCCGTAGTCCTCCAGACACTGGACGATGTTGCGGGTGAGGCCCCCGGAGTAGGGCATGAGCTCCACGCAGGCCAGCACCTTGGCCCCTTCCAGGGTCATGCGGCGGGCCATGATGAGGCCGATGTCGCCGGAGCCCAGAATGACCACCCGGCGGCCCACCATGTAACCCTCCATGTTGAGGAAACGCTGGGCCGCCCCGGCGGTGAACACGCCGGCGCACCGCTCGCCGGGGGTGCTGATGGCGCCCCGGGTGCGCTCCCGGCAGCCCATGGCCAGCACGATGGTCTTTGTCTCCAGCACCATGTAGCCGTCGGCGCCGTTGATGGCGTGCACCTGGTGGGGCGCGCCGTCTTCGCCCGGGACCACCTGCAGCACCATGGTGTCCAGCTTGACCTGCACGCCGGTGGCCTTCAGCATGTCGATGTAACGCCCGGCGTATTCCGGGCCGGTGAGCTCTTCCTTGAAGCGCTGCAGGCCGAAGCCGTTGTGAATGCACTGGTTCAGAATGCCGCCCAGTTCCTTGTCCCGCTCCAGCACAAGGATGTTCTTTACGCCCTCGTCCCAGGCTTTGCAGGCGGCGGCAAGGCCCGCAGGCCCGCCGCCCACCACGATCAGATCATACATGTTCGTTCCCTCCCGTTTTGGTCCTGCCCGTCAGGATGGTGCTGCCCGCCTGTTCCAGCAGCACTTCGGCCTGGTCCAGCCCCAGCTCCCGGGCGATGATCTCCTGCACCCGAGGCCCGCAGAAGCCGCCCTGGCAGCGGCCCATGCCCGCGTTGCACCGGCGCTTGACGCCGTTGATGGAACGGGGCGGGATGGGGCTGTGCAGCGCCGCCACGATCTCGCCTTCGGTGATGGTCTCACACCGGCAGACCACCCGGCCGTAGCGGGGGTCGCGGCGGATGAGCTCGTTTTTCTCCTCGGCGGAAAGCTCTTTGAACACGATGTGCTCCCGTTTGTCCACAAAATCCGGGTCCGGCTCCAGGGCGAGGCCGTCCGCTTTCAGCATTTCCACCGCCATTTTTGCGATGGCCGGGGCGCTGGAAAGGCCCGGGCTTTTGATCCCCGCCAGATCGATGAAACCGGGATACGCCTTGCTCTCTTCAATGATGAAGTCGCTGCGGGTGGTGTTGGCCCGCAGGCCCGCGAAGTTGCGGATGTTCTGCCGCCACTCCACACCCGGCACGCTGCGGGCGGCTTTGCGCCGCACCTCCTCCATGCCGGCGGCGGTGTTGCCCAGGTCCAGCCGGTCCTCCACGCCCTGGGCGTTGGGGCCGCAGATGAGGTTGCCGTGGATGGTGGGGGCCACCAGCACGCCCTTGCCCTCCGGGCCGGGGCACTGGAAGATGACCCGGCTCACCCGGTCGTGTTCGGATTTGTCCAGCAGGTAATACTCGCCCCGGCTGGGCAGGGTCTCCCAGTCGTTGGGTTCCAGCATTTCATGCACCCGGTCGGCGTCCACGCCGGCGGCGTTCAGCACAAAGCGGGCGGTCACGTCGCCTTGGGGGGTGTGCAGCACAAAGCCCTCCCCGGCGGCCTCGATCCCGGTCACGGGGCAGTCCCGCCGCACCTCCACGCCGCCGCGCACCGCGGTCTCGGCCATGGCGATGGCAAAGCCCCAGGGGTCGATGATCCCGGCGCTGGGCGCCAAAAGCGCGCCGCACACTTCTTCCGAAAGCCCCGGCTCCATGGCCCGGGCCTCCTCGCCGGAGAGCAGCCGCAGGCCGGGCACGCCGTTTTTGCAGCCCCGGTCATAGAGGGTGCGCAGGGTGGGCAGCTGTTCCGGGCTGAAGGCCACCACCAGCGAGCCCACCCGCTTGAAGGGCACCTGCAGCTTTTCGCAGATCTCGCCGGTGAGGCGGTTGCCCTCCACGTTGAGACGGGCCATCAGGGTGCCCGGCTCCGGGTCGTAGCCCGCGTGGATGATGGCGCTGTTGGCCTTTGTGGTGCCGGCGGCAATGTCCGCCGCGGCTTCCAGCACCGCCACCCGCAGCTTGTAGCGGGCCAGCTCATAGGCCGCCGACGCACCCACAACGCCGCAGCCGATGATGACAACATCGTACATAGAAAAATACCTCCCAAACCGAATGTGCCGCCCGCCGGAACCGTGCGGCGACGAAAATAAAAAGAGCAAAGGGAAACAAAGCCCTGAAAGGGCGTTGATCCGCTTTGCTCTCAAACTCTACAAGCGCATAATGAAAATTATAAAGCAAGTATAACACACTCTTTGCCGTGATGCAAGGGAGCGGCGGGAAAAACCCGCCGCTCCGCAAAAGCATCGCCGATCAGAGCTGGGTGAGGGTGTTGGTGCAGCTCATGGTGGTGACCAGCAGCGCCATGATGATACCCGCCAGGTAGGGGTTGCGGGTGTGTTTGTACAGAATGCGGGAGACCACAGCGGCCACAGGCAGGATCACCACGATGGGATACAGCCAGATGCCGATGATGCTGCCGCCGAACCAGGGCAGGAACTCGTTGGGCAGACGGCCGGTGGCAAAGAAGCAGCCGTAGATGATCACGATCATGATCAGCGAGGCCAGGCCGTTGAACACCGCCAGCGCGGTGATGTTGCCCCAGGACTTTTTGCCCAGCTGGAAATAGCTGTAGCTGTTGATGGAAATGCTGTTGCAGATGTAATAAACAAGGAAGAAGGGCAGATACATCGCGATGATGGGCAGCTTGTCGGCGGTGAAGGCCTTCAGCGGCAGGACCCACAGACGGAAGTCGGTCTTGAAGAAGTAGTCTGCGGCAAAGACCAGCCCGTAGGAGGCAGCCGCCACCACCAGCGCCAGAACAACGGTCTTGCCCAGCTTGGCGCCGCTGATGCGCACGCCGTTGGCCACCGTGTCCTCCTGGCCGTTGAGCTTGCCGCCCACCCAGATCAGGACCAGGGCGAACAGGCCGCACAGCAGGCTCCAGACACCGATGAAGAACACGGGCGCCTGCGGCAGGAAGGCGGGGCGGAGCTTGCCGATGTAAGAGTAGCCGATCATGTAGACCAGGATGGAGAACAGCGTTGCCAGCAGGTTGCTGACCCAGAACCAGCTGCGGCGCTTGCCGGTGAGGGCGGGAGCAGGCTGCACGGGGGCGGCGGCTTTCAGCGAGCCGAAGACCTTGGAGTCCAGCAGCACCAGCGCCAGGTTCACCGCGAACATCACAAAGCCCACAAGGCCGATGGCGTTGAAGAACGCCTTGAACTGCCAGATCTGATTCGAGCCGTCGATCTTGATGGGGGCGTCCAGCGCGGCGTCAAAGAATTCGACGCTGGAGGTCACAACGCCCTTGGAGAAGTGCGCCCAGGGATGGGTGATCGCCGGGTTGTAGATAACGCGGATGGACTCCTCGCCGTCGATCTGTTCGGTGTACATGGTGTAGCTGGAGCGTGCTTCCAGCCCGGCGGGGTCCTGGCCGAAGTGCAGGAAGGACTGGGCCGTGGCCTGGTCAATGTAATCGCGGCAGACAGAGCGGCTGCCGTCCGGCAGGCTCACCCGGTGGAAGAACTCATCGTACTGGCAGGCGACGATGCCCGCGTCGCGGCTGCCGAACATGTTGTAATAAGCGCCTTCCTCGTCGGTGTAGACCGCGTCGTTGGAAACCAGAAGCGCGGCGGCGATCAGCGGCTCGGCGGCTTCGTTGTCCAGCAAAACGGCGGTGCGGCTGGCCAGAGCGCCGTTGGAATGACCGGTAACACCGATCCGGCTGGCGTCCACAAAAGGCAGGCCGGCCATCATCTGGACCGCGTCATACATGCCGTTGGCGTTGTTTTCGGGGTTCCACCATTCGCCGGTGGGCAGGTTCTCCGAATTGCCGTGGCCGTACATGTCAATGGAAAGCACCACAAAGCCGCGGCGGGCGTATTCCACATAGTTCAGGTCCTGCATTTCACGGTTGTTATACCAGCCGTGGCTGCAAACAATGGCCGGCGCGGGGGTCTCGGGAGTGGCGTTGTCCGGCACGAGCAGTAGTGCGCTCATGGTGTGGCCGCTGGCGGTCTCAAAGCGAAGGTCGCGAATGGTGACATGGCCGAAGTTTGTCTGCACGAAGCTCGCGCCCACCGCGCTCACCAGACAGATCACCAACGCAATGCATAACCAGAATACCGCAGTTCTTTTTTTCATGATTCTCCTCCTGTTTTTTGATGGTTTGCATTTTGCTGTTGCGGGAGACCAGCCGCGCCTTGCGCACCGACCCGGCTGCAATTTTATGCACCAGATTATGAAAAAAGCGTAAGAGCAATCAATCTTGCTCTTACGCTCACTTCCAACACTCTGGAGCATATTCGACGAAATCATACTACCATGGGAAAGCGTTTTCTGTCAACAGGAACAAGAATTTTCATTAAAAACATAAAAAATTCGGCTTTTTGTTTGTCCAAATGGACGGTTTTTGCCCGAAGGACTTTACTTTTGCCCGCCGGCCTGCGATAATAAACTATGTCCAATGAGTAACGAGCGGGGCGAACGGGGTTCGTCCCGCTTTCCTTTTAAACTGTTTATTTTTTATCAATCTTGAGGGGCAACAGAGGGAACACAAGGCATGGAGAACGACAGCATTCAAACCAAAAAACACCGCATGCTCGACTGCCCGGTCATCGCGGCGGTGAAGGACGAAACGGGCCTTGCCGCCGCGCTGCAAAGCGAGTGCGAGGTGATTTTTCTGCTGTTTGGTTCGGTGGTGAACATCCCGGACCTGGTGGAGCGGGTGCGGGCGGCGGGCAAGCTGGCCATCGTGCACATCGACCTGCTGGACGGCCTGAGCCAGCGGGAGGTGGCAGTGGACGGCCTCACCCGCATGTGCGCGCCGGACGGGATCATCTCCACCCGGCCGGCGCTGGTGCGCCGGGCGCGGCACCTGGGGCTGCTCACGGTGCAGCGGGCCTTCATTCTGGATTCGCTGGCGCTGTCCAACCTGCCGGCGCAGCTGGCGGTGGGCAAGCCGGATTTCATCGAGATCCTGCCTGGGATCATGCCCCGGGTCATCACCGAGATTACCCAGTCCACCGCCACGCCGGTGATCGCCGGCGGGCTCATCAAATATAAAGACGAGGTCATGGCCGCCATGCGGGCGGGGGCGGCGGCGGTGTCCACCACCTGCCCGGCGGTCTGGGAGATGTGAAGCGAAACCCGGCGGGCGCGGGCCCGGCGGAGAGCAGATAAAAAAGGAGGCGCCACGCCGTGAAAAAGTATGTGATCGCCCTGGACCAGGGCACCACCAGCAGCCGCTGCATTTTGTTTGACGAACATCAGAACATCGTGCAGCTGGCCCAGAAGGAGTTCACCCAGCACTACCCCCATCCCGGCTGGGTGGAGCACGACCCCATGGAGATCTACTCCAGCCAGTACGGCGTGCTGATGGAGGTGCTGGCCCAGAGCGGCGTGGACGTGCGGGAAATTGCCGGTATCGGCATTACCAACCAGCGGGAGACCGCCATCGTCTGGGACAAGGACACCGGCCGCCCGGTCTACAACGCCATCGTGTGGCAGTGCCGGCGCACCGCCGCGTTGTGCGAAACACTGAAAGAGGACGCGGAGTTCACCGCCTATGTGAAGGACCACACCGGCCTTTTGGTGGACGCCTATTTCTCCGCCACCAAGATCCAGTGGATCTTGGAAAACGTGCCCGGCGCCAAGGAAAAGGCCGAGGCGGGCAAGCTGCTCTTCGGCACCGTGGACACCTGGCTCATCTGGAAGCTCACCGGCGGCAAGGTGCATGTGACCGACTACACCAACGCCAGCCGCACCATGCTTTATAACATCAAGGATCTGTGTTGGGACAAGGCCATCTGCGCCCGGCTGGGTATTCCCATGAATATGCTGCCTGAGGTCAAAAGCTGCAGCGAGGTCTACGGCCATGTGAACATCCAGGGGGTGGAGGTGCCCATCGCGGGCATTGCCGGCGACCAGCAGGCCGCCCTCTTCGGCCAGACCTGCTTTGAGCCGGGCGAGGCCAAAAACACCTACGGCACCGGCTGCTTCCTTCTGATGAACACCGGCGAGAGGATGTACCAGAGCAAGAACGGCCTGCTTACCACCATCGCCGTGGGCCGGGAGGGCAAGGTGCAGTACGCCCTGGAGGGCAGCGTGTTCGTGGGCGGCGCGGTGGTCCAGTGGCTGCGGGACGAGCTGCACCTCATCACCGAAGCGTCGGACACCGAGTATTTCGCCACCAAAGTGAAGGACTCGGCCGGCGTTTATGTGGTGCCCGCCTTCACCGGGCTGGGCGCGCCTCACTGGGACATGTACGCCCGGGGCGCCATTCTGGGCCTGACCCGGGGCGCGGGGCGCAACCACATCATCCGGGCCAGCCTGGAGTCCATCGCCTACCAGACCGCCGATGTGCTGTGGGCCATGGAGCAGGACACCGGTATTCAGCTGCGGGAGCTGCGGGTGGACGGCGGCGCCTCCGCCAACAACTACCTCATGCAGTTCCAGGCGGACATCGTGGCCCGCACCATCCGCCGGCCCATGATCCGGGAGACCACCGCCCTGGGCGCGGCCTATCTGGCGGGCCTGGCCACCGGGGTGTGGTCCAGCCTGGACGACATCCGCCGCCAGTGGACGCTGGACAAACTCTACGAGCCCGCCATGGAAGAAGAAAAGCGGGAGAAGCTGGTGGCCGGCTGGCACAAGGCCGTGCGCCGCGCCAAGGACTGGGTGGAGGACTGAACTCATACATAACCCACCGCCCCGGCGGCCCTTTTCGGGCCGCCGGGCTTTTTTCGCATAGCGGGCAGTTTTTGGGGAACACTGACACCATACCGCGCAAAACGCGAAAAAAGGAGAGAGAAAAACATGCCCATGACCAAAAAGGAACAGAGCCTTTTGAAGGACTTGCAGAACGAGGAAAAACTGTGTGCCGAAAAGTACCAGAAGGCCGCCGAGGCCGCCTGTGACCCGGCCCTCAAGACCATGCTGGGCCAGATCGCCAAGGCGGAGCAGAACCATTACGACACCGTGACCGACATGCTGGCGGGCAAGGTGCCCGCCCCGGCGGCCACCCAGCCCAAGGCGGCCAAACAGCAGGCCGCGCCCCGCTCCACCGCCACCCGCGCGGGCAAAAAGCAGGACGCCTATCTGCTGGCGGACCTGCTGGCCACCGAGAAGTATGTGGCGGCGGTGTACAACACCTCGGTGTTCGAATTCTGCGACGAGAAGAGCCGCCAGGTGCTCAGCGGCATTCAGCAGCAGGAACAGCACCACGGCAAGCAGATCGCGGATTATATGCAGGCCAACGGCATGTACCGCTGAAACTGAAAAAAGGCTCCGCCGATTGCGGCGGAGCCTTTTTTGCGCGCACGCTGGGCCTATGCAAACGTCGGAACATCTGATATACTTATTATATTACAAAACGAAAGCGCCCGGCGTTGCGGCCTGCGGGCGCAAGGAGGAAGGAACATGGAACTGATGGCGGGCATGGCTCCGATGGCGACCCCGATCCCGACCCCGATCCCCCAAGCGGTGACGAATGCCGACCCGATGTTTTTCAGCACGCTCTATGAGCAGCTCCACGAGGGCCTGGTGACGTTGGTGAACCTGTCGGTGGTGCTGCTGGAGTTCATCGGCGTGGGCGTCATCGTTGTGGCGGCGCTGCAGGGCATTCTGAACTATATCCGCCGTGACCCCCTGACCCGCCTCAAGCTGGCCAAGGGCATGGCCATGGGCCTGGAATTCAAGCTGGGCAGCGAGATCTTGCGCACTGTTGTGGTGCGCGAATTCACCGAGATCGGGCTGGTGGCCGCCATCATCGTGCTGCGGGCGGCGCTGACCTTCCTCATCCACTGGGAGATCAAGACCGAGGAATCCCAGATGGAGCAGGAGCTGGAGCGGCGGCAGGCGGAGATCCAGGACATCACCGAAGAGGCCGAGGAAAAACGGGCCGCGCAGGAAAAATAAAAAATTTCGTCCCTCCGCATTGACGCGGGGGGACGAATCGGTTATAATAGCAAAAGCGCCCTGCCGGGCGGCCCCCGCAAGGCACTCCCGGCGGCTCAGCACGGGACACGGCGCAGTTCTCAAAACGACAGGACGCAGCCCGGCCCCGGCCAACGGGATGTAGCGCAGTTCGGTAGCGCGCCTGCTTTGGGAGCAGGATGCCGCAGGTTCAAATCCTGTCATCCCGACCACGTGCGGCTTTAGCTCATCTGGTAGAGCGCCACCTTGCCAAGGTGGAGGTAGCGAGTTCGAGCCTCGTAAGCCGCTCCATTTTTTTGCCTCTGTAGCTCAGTTGGTAGAGCAGGGGACTGAAAATCCCCGTGTCATTG
>NHCFR05603__coassemble_293_pt1 | contig 47260 bp, 39 predicted proteins | sample NHCFR05603__metabat2_low_PE_044 | metagenome-assembled genome bin NHCFR05603 | reverse complement strand
CCGCCACCACGGTTTTGTGTTCGGGGTAGTTTCTGCACACTTCATCATACAAAGGGTCAAAGGCTACAGGTGGCCTTTTTCGACAGGCTGAGGGGCGGCCCCTTCGGGCCGCCCCTGCCGGGCAGAAAGACGCCTGCCGTTATTCCTGCCGCAGCCGGTCCACCACCGGGCGGCTGCGGGCCGCCCGGCAGGCCGCCAGCGGGATGGCCATGCCCAGCACCGCGAAGGCCGCCCCCAGCGCCGCCACCGGCCAGAGAGAGGAGCGGAAGGTGAAGAACCACACGATGTGCTCCACCGCCGTGCCCAGAACCGGCCCGGCCAGCGCTGCCAGCGCCAGGGCCAGCAGCGCCGCGCCCAGCGTGTAGGCAAGGCCCTCCAGCGCCAGCATGGCGCGCAGCTGGCGGGCGGTCATGCCCACCGCCTCCAGCACCGCCAGTTCCCGCCGCCGGGCGGCAATGCCGGTGACGATGGCGTTGAAGAAATTCAGCACCCCCACCAGCGCCACGATGAAGCTCAGCGCGCCGCCCAACAGAAGGAACATCTGCCGGATACTGTCAAACTCCGCCGCAAAGGTGGCCTTGCTCTCGTAGTCGAGGGTGGGGTCCACGTTCTCGGTGTAGTTCTGCAAGAAAGCCTCGAGGCCCTCGCTCGCCCCTTCCCCGGCGTTGAAGGCGTAGTACATCACGCTGCCGGTGCCGGTGTCCCGCAGGAAGGCCTCGGCCCCCATCACGAACTCGTCCGCGCCGTAATAGCCGTAGTCGAGGGCGTTGGGCACCGCCACCAGCGCCGCCACGGTGTAGTCCACGTCCCGGTACTCCACCGCCCGCTCTACGGGGCTGGCCCCGGCGGGGATCTCGGTCAGGTCCTGGTACACCGTGCCGGTGCTCGTGTCCACATATTCCAGCTTTTCCACATAGCGCAGAGTCACCGTGTCCCCCAGCTTTGCCCAGTGGCTGTCCGCCACAAGGCCACCGTAGTCGTCCTCGGCGTACACCGCCGCGATGCAGTTGGCGTTCGGGTCGTTCAGCTTGGAAAGGTCGCCCTCCAGCACCTTCAGCTGGTCCAGGGCGAAGGGCTCCATGCCGTAGAGCTGGGCGGTGTCCTCCACCCGGCCCGCCTCATTGCGCCCTTTCGAGCGGAGCGTGGCCTCCAGCTGCTCTTCGGTGTACCACCGGCCGTGCAGGCTTCGGTAATAGTCGTCGGTGACGAACTCCAGCACCACCGAGGTGCGGCCGTAGACCCGCGCGCCCCCGGCCACGCCCCCGGCGGCGTTCACCGCGTCGATGGCCTCCTGGGGCAGGGCCTGGCCGGGGTTGAAAATTTCGCTGCCGGTCTGGAAATGGGCGGCGCTGGCCAGGATGAAGTCGGTGGCGGTGAAGTAGGAGGTGTATTTGTCCATGTCAAAGCTGCCCGCAAAGGCGGTGGTGGCCCAGAACAGCACCACCGCCAGCGCCAGCGACAGCATGGTGAGGGCGGTCTTGCCCCGGCTGCGGCCCAGGTTCGCCAGCGCCATGGCGGGCAGCGATACCGCCTTGGCCCGCCGCCGCGCACCGGGCTTGGGGGCGCGGCCCTCGGTGTAGCGCACCGCCTCCACAGGGGACACCCGCCCCGCCATCCGCCCGGGGCGGCGGCAGGAGATGAGCACCGTGACGAGAGCGAAGAGGGCCGCCCCCGCAAAGAGCACCGGACTGGCGCTCACCACCGGGGCCACCCCGTTGAGGCGGGCGGTGATGACCGGCACCAGCGCGCCGCCCAGCAGCCAGCCGGCGAGCAGACCCACCGGAATGCCCGCCGCGCTGAGGGTCAGCGCCTGAATGCGGATGATCCGCCGCAGCTGGCGGGGGGTGGTGCCGATGGCTTTGAGCAGGCCGTAGAAGCGGATGTCCCCCGCCACCGAGATCTGAAACACATTATAAATGATCAGGTAGCCGGTGAGCAGGATCAGCCCCAGCGCCCCGGCCAGAGCCAGCAGGGTGGGCGCGTCCAGCTTCATGCTCAGCTGGGCCCCGGTGTAGGCCCAGTTCACCCCGATATCGACGTAGTTCTCCCCCGGCTCGTCGCACTGGTAGCCGTAATTGGCAAGGACGCGCCGCAGGTTTTGTTCGATGTTCAGCGAGGAGGAGAACATCACGTCCATGTTCCAGCAGCCGGTCATGCCGTCCGCCCCCGGCGGGGTCACGTCCAGCTCTTCCAGAATGGAATCCACCCGGCTCTCGGGCAGCAGCACGTTGGAGGCAAAGGTGGCCTCGTCCTTTTCCCACCAGCCGCAGAGGGTGAAGGTCTCTTCGGTGAGCTTGCCGTCCACTTTGATGGGCAGGGTGAACTGCGCCCCCAGTTCCGGCTCCACCCCCAGCACCTCCAGCACCCGGGTGTCCGCCGCGGCCTCGTCGGTGCCCTCGGCGGGCAGCCGCCCGGTGGTGGGGGCAAGGAACATCCAGTCCGCCTCGTTCTCGTCCGCCCAGCTCACCTCCACGTGGTCCTTCGTGAAGGCGTCACCCTCGGCCATGCCCAAAAAGCGCCGCAGGCCGTGCGCCTTCACCAGCGGGTCGGCGGCGAACTGCTGCGCCTGCTCCTCGGTGATGTACTTGAAGCCCCCGTGGGCGTAGCCGCCCACCTGACGGAAGGTGGCCTGCTGAAAGCCCTCGTTGATGGACAGGGCGATGGTGAACAGGCTGGTGAAGAGCAGCGCCGTGAGGGCGATGGCCAGCACCGCCACCAGATTGCGGGTGCGGCTGGCGGCCAGGGCCCGCAGGCTCAGCCGCCGCACGCAGGTGCGGTTTTGTACCTTCATGCCCTCACCCCCTCGTCACGATGTGCCCGTCCTCAATGCGTACAATGCGGTCCGCCAGCTGGGCAATTTCCTCGTTGTGGGTGATCATCACCATCGTCTGGGAAAAGCGCCGCCCGGTCACCTTCATCAGGCTCAGCACGTCCTGGCTGGTCTTGGAATCCAGGTTGCCGGTGGGTTCGTCCGCCAGAAGGATGGCCGGCTGGGCCGCCAGCGCCCGGGCGATGGCCACCCGCTGCTGCTGCCCGCCGGAGAGCTGGCCCGGCAGCCGGTCCAGCTTTTCCGAAAGGCCCAGCGCCTCCACCACCTGGGCAAGGTAGGCTTTGTCCGGCCGGCGGCCGTCCAGCTGCACCGGCAGCACGATGTTCTCCCACACGCTGAGCACCGGCACCAGATTGTAGGCCTGGAACACAAAGCCTATCTTGCGCCGCCGGAACACGGTGAGCGCCTCGTCCGAAAGGGCGAAGATGTTCCGCCCCTCCACTTCCACGGTGCCGGCGGTGGGGCGATCCAGCCCGCCCAGCATGTGCAGCAGGGTGCTTTTGCCCGAGCCGGAGGTGCCCACCACCGCCACGAACTCTCCCTGTTCCACGTCCAGGTCCACGCCGTCCAGCGCCCGCACCCGGGCCTCCCCTGTTCCGTAGACCTTTTCCAGGCCCCGGGTCTGCAAAACGATCATTGGTCTATCCTCCCAAAGAAAAAGTCTGTGCGTCCTTGCGACAACACAGACTTTATCACAAACATCTTTCCCGGTGCTGTCGGGAATGTGACAGTTCTGACACAAGTTTGTTCCGGCCGCAGCGCAAAGCCCGCCGCCTCAGCTCCGGGGCAGCCAAAGGGAAAAAACGCTGCCTTTGCCGGGGGCGCTTTCCACCTTCACATAGCCCCCCTGCCCCTGGGCGATCTGCCGGGCAAGATAAAGGCCAATGCCCACCCCCCGCGCCTGATAGGCGCCGGGGCAGCGGTAGAACCGCCCGAAGATTTTGGCGTGCTCGCTTTCCGGAATGCCGGGGCCGGTGTCCGCCACGCGAATGGCCGCGAACATTTCATAAAGCCGCGCTTCCACCGTCACCGTGCCCCCGGCGGGGGTGTACTTCACGGCGTTGTCCAGCAGGTTGCACAGGGCTTCTTCCGTCCACTTTTCGTCGAACACCGCCTCCCCCGCCACGCTGCCCAGGGCGAGGCTCACGTCCTTTTCCGCCGCAGCGGGGGCGTACTGGGCCGCCGCCCGGCGCAGAAGAGGCTCCAGCGGCCCCTGCGCGGGGTGCAGCGCCAGCAGGCCCGTTTCCAGCCGGCTGGTCTTGACCAGCGCCTCCACCAGCACGCCCAGCTTTTCCGACTGGGCGTCGATGGCCGCCGCGCAGTCCTGCCCGGCGGGGGAAAGAGGCTGCTCCGCCAGCAGCTGGGAATAAAGCCGCAGGTTGGCCACCGGGGTGCGGGTCTGGTGGGCGATGTCCGCCACAAGGCTGGCCAGCCGGTCCTTCTCCTGCCGCACCCGGCCCGCCGAGGTCTCGCTGGCAGTCAGATACCGGGCCAGCCGCGCTTCCAGCGCCGAGAGGCGGCTCTCATCAAAGTGCTCTTCCGAAAAGCGGCCCTCCATGGCGGCGGTGAGCATTTCCTCCACCCGGTCCAGGGTGCGGGCGGCCCTGTGCCGTATTGCAAGGCCCGCCGCCAGAGCAGCGAGGCCCGCCAGCGCCAGCAGCGCCGCGGCGATCATCCACCCGGTCATGGCGTCACCGCCCAGGTGTAGCCAATGCCGTACACTGTTTTGAGATATTCGGGCCGGGCGGGGTCGGCCTCCAGCTTGCCCCGCAGCCGCCGCACCGTCACCGACAGGGCGTTCTCCTCCACGAACTGGGCCCCGTCGGTCCACACCCGGTCCACCAGCATGGCCCGGCTCACCGCGTGGCCCCGGTTCTCCACCAGCACCCGCAGCAGTTTCTGTTCGGCCTTGGAAAGTTCGATGGCCGCCCCTGCCCGGCGGAAGTCCATCCGCTCAAAGTCGAAGGTGAAGGGCCCCAGCGCCAGCGCTCCGGCGGCGGGCTTTGCCCCGCCCCGCAGCCGGGCCGCCACCCGCGCCCGCAGCACCGCCAGGGAAAAGGGCTTGGTGATGTAGTCGTCTGCCCCGGCCTCAAGGCCGGTCACCTCGTCCAGCTCCAGGTCGTTGGCGGTGAGCAGGATGACCGGCGTGCCGTCTCCGGCGGCCCGCAGGGCCCGCACCAGGTCCAGGGCGCTGCCGTCCGGCAAATTCACGTCCAGCACCAGCAGCGAAAACCGCTGGCCCGCCAGCGCCGCCTTCGCCTCGGCAAGGCTTGCCGCCCGGGCCACCTCCCGGTCCGGCCCTGCCAGCGCCATGGCTACGCCCCGGCCAAGGGCCTCGTCGTCCTCCAAGAGAAAAATGCGCTCCATGGCGCTCACCTCCGCCGCGATTTTTCTTTATTATACCGCCTTTTTGCAAAAATGCGACCCCGCGCTATAATGGAAGGGAAAGGGGGCGAGGGCCACGATCATCCAAACCGGCGGGCGCACCGACACCGTGCAGTATTACTCCGACTGGCTGTTGCGCCGCTTTGCAGAGGGGTATGTGCTGGTGCGCAACCCCCGCTATCCTCATCTCGTCACCCGCTACGACCTTACGCCGGACAAGGTGGATTGCGTGGTGTTCTGCTCCAAGGACTATCAGCCCATCCTGCCCCGGCTGCATGAAATAACCGACCGCTTCCCCGCCTATTGTTTCTACACCATCACCGCCTACGGCAAGGACATCGAGCCGGGCGTGCCTCCCATCGAGGCGGGCATGGAGACGCTGAAAGCCCTCTCCGCTCAGGTGGGGCGGCAGCGGGTGGCCTGGCGTTACGACCCGGTGCTGCTCACAAAGGACTACACCATCCCCCGCCATCTCGAAACCTTCGGGATCATGGCCCGGGAGCTGGCCCCTTTTGTGGACAGGTGCATTTTCAGCTTTGTGGAACTTTACCGCAAGCTGGCGGTGAACATGCCCGAACTGCGCCCGCTCTCCCCCGCCCAGCGGCAGGAACTGGCCGGAGGCCTTGGGGCCATTGCCGCGAAGTATGGAATGCCCCTGCAAATTTGCGGCACCGACGAGGACTTTTCCCGCTTCGGTATCCGCCCCTCCGGCTGCATGACGCTGGAGACGCTGGGCCGGGCCAATGGCGTGCGGTACAAGGACCGGGTGCACCGGGGCATGCGCAGCGGCTGCCACTGCATTGAGGCCCGGGACATCGGCGCCTACGACAGCTGCCCCAACGGCTGCCGCTACTGCTACGCCAACACCGACCCCCGCCTCGCCCAGAAAAACTACTGCCTCCACGACCCGGCCTCGCCCTTTCTGCTGGGCGGGCCGGAGCCGGGGGACGAGGTGCACTGGGCACAGCAGCGGCCCTTTGCCGTCGCCGCCCGGCTGGACGACCCGGTGCTGCCCGGCTTCTGACACAAAAAAGGAAGGCCCCCGCGGGGGCCTTCCTTTTTTGTATCGGTTCACATTTCCCGGGCAAACAGTCCCGCCCGGTGCAGCGCCGGACGCAGGGCCTTGGCCAGAAGCACCGCCACGATGGCGCCCGCCACCGCGTTCACCATGCTGCTGGCCAGCTTGGTGAGCAGCTGCACCTGCACCGCGCCAAGGGTCTGGCGCTCGATGTAGTACATCACGATGAAACTCTTGCCCATGTAAAGCACCACATAGGCCAGAACGCCCACCACCGCGCCGGCGATGTCCCGCCCCATGGTGTGGACGGCGGCGGCTTTCTGCTTCAGGCCGCCCCAGGAGATGAGGCCCGCCAGAAAGCCGATGGCGAACTTGGTCAAAAAGGTGATCCAGCTCTCGGCAATGTACATGGGGTTGGTGAAGTCGAACAGCATGCTGCCCACGCCGCTGGCAAGGCCGCCCACCCACGGCCCGAACAACAGGCCGGTCAAAGCGCAGAAACCGTTGCCCAGGTGGACGCGGCTCACGTCCCCGATGGGGATCTGCATCCAGCTGGATGTGAACACCAGCGCGCTCATCACGCCAAACACCGCCAGACGCTGCACGCTCCAATACTTCTTTTCCATATGTATCCCCCTCTTTGCGCGGGCGGGCCAATGGCCCTTGACTTTGTGCTCCCCGCGGTCTATGCTACCATTATACGCCGGACTGATTCTATTGAAATATCCAGAAAAAATATTTTTTATGGTGTCAGTTTGTAAAAAAGGAGGGCCAGACAATGCTGCAGATCACCTTTGCGCCGGGCGGGCAGGGCCCGCTCTACCAGCAGCTCTACCGGGCGGTGACGGATCAGATCCGCTCGGGGCAGCTGCGGGCGGGAGAAAAAATGCCCGGCAAGCGCACCCTGGCGGGGCAGCTGGGGGTGAGCGTGAACACGGTGGACGGAGCCTACCAAATGCTGGCGGCGGAGGGCTGGCTGGAGGCCCGGCCCCGGTCGGGCTATTATGTGCGCACCTACCAGCCGCCCCTGGCCCCGGCGGCTCCGGCCCCGGAATCCCGGCCGGCCCGGGCGGCGGCCCCGGCGCGGCAGTGGCGGTTTGACCTCTCCACCGGCGGGGTGGACACCGGCCTGTTCCCCTTCCGCACCTGGGCGCGCATTCAGAAGGAGCTTTTGTACAGCCGGCCCGGCCTGCTGGCCCACGGCGAGGGCCGGGGAGACAAGGAACTGCGGGCGGCCATCGCCCGGCACCTGCGGGCCTGGCGCGGGGTGGACTGCACCCCTGACCAGATCGTGGTGGGCGCGGGGGTGGAGTATCTGATGAGCCTGCTGGCGCGGGTGGTGGGCAGCTCCATCACCGCGCTGGAAAACCCGGGCTATGCCCGCACCCGGCGCATTCTGCACAACAACGGCATTCGCTGCGTGCCGGTGGCGGTGGACGGGCAGGGCCTGGAACCGGACGCGCTGGCGGCGGCGGGGGCGCGGCTGGTGTATGTGACCCCCAGCCACCAGTTCCCCACCGGGGCGGTCATGCCGGTGGGGCGGCGCACCCGGCTGCTGAACTGGGCCGCCGCCGCGCCGGGGCGCTATATCATTGAGGACGACTACGATTCCGAGTTCCGCTTCGATGTACGTCCCCTGCCCAGTTTGCAGGGCATGGCCGGGCGGGAGGGGCCGGTGATCTACCTTTCCACCTTCTCCCGCAGCCTTGCCCCCAGCATCCGCATTGCCTATATGGTGCTGCCCCTGCCCCTTTTGAGCCGCTTTGAAACGGCCTTCAGGGGCTATTCCTCCACCGTCAGCCGCTTCGAGCAGCAGACGCTGGCCATCTATATGGACGAGGGCCACTTTTCCCGCCAGCTTGCCCGGGCCCGCGGCCGCTACCGGGCGCGGATGCAGGCCCTCACCGCCGCGCTGGAAAAGGCCCTCGGCCCGGGGCAGGTGCGCTTTCACGGGCGGCACACCGGGCTGCACTTTCTTTTGCAGCTGACGGAGGGCCCGGAGGAAAAGGAGATGGTGGAACGGGCCGCCGCCGAGGGGGTGCGGCTGGCGGGTCTGTCAGAGTATTATCTGGCCCGGCCGGAGCTGTGCCCGCCCCGCACGGTGGTGGTGGGCTACGGCGCGCTGGCGGACGAAGATGTGGAAGCCGCAGCGGCGGCGCTCAGGGCTGCGTGGCAGGGCTGACGGTCGTTTGGGGCTGCAGCGGGTCGGAAACAGCGGAGGCAGAGGGCGCGGGAGTGGCCGCATTTCCTTCCGCCGCCGGGAACAGCCGGGTGGCAAAGGCAATGCTGTCCTGGGCAAAATCGTAGCGGCGGCTCTCTTTGTCAAAACGGCCGGGCACCGTCTCGGCGGTGATCTCGGCCCCCTCCTTGGCCAGCCAGGTGAGGGTGTCCGTCAGGTCATAGAGGTCGGCGGCGGACAGGTCGGTGAGCAGGCTGCCGCTCACCGAGCGCAGCCCGGCGGGCAGGGCGGTGGGCAGAGCCTCCAGCTGCTGGCGGAAGGCCGCCTGCCACACCGCGCCCCGCAGCCGGGCCTCTCTGGCCACCGGCAGGTCCAGCGAGGCGATGAAAGCGGTGGCCTCTTCCGGTGCGAGGGAGAGCACCGGGCTCTCCGAAAGGCCCAGGCTTTCCAGTTCGCTGGGCTCCAGCAGGCCGGTGAGGTTCACCCGGGGGTCCTCCAGGTCCCCCCACGCCTGGCCCAGACTGCCCGGCGTGATGGCCAGATACCGGTCGATGGAGATGTTCAGCGTCTGGCCCAGCAGCTGGGCCGCCCGGGCGGGCCCGGCGCTGGTGTAGCTGTCCGCCAGGAGAACGGTGCCTCCCGGCCCCAGCAGCACGCTCTCGGCGGGCACCGGGCACAGGGTCACGGCGGGTTCCATGGCGTTCAGCCGCACCAGAAGAAAGGCCGGCTCCTCGGCGGCCACCGCCACCAGCACCGTCAGGTCGTTGGCTGCCGTGGGCCGCTGCACCGGCACCCCGCTCTGGGGCTGGGCGGCAGGCTCCGAGGCCCGCTCCTGCCAGGCGGAATAGAACACGAACGCCCCCAAAAGGGGCATGAGAATAGCCAGTGTGAGAAAAAACGAGATCCAAAAGGCCCGCGGGCCGGATTTGCGCATGGGTGGTCCCCCTCCTTTTGCCAACACAGGGATGTGCATGTAGCATGGGCCGTCCGGGCAGGCTATATGCAGGCAAGAGGAAAAAAGGGGGAACGGCATGAAAAAGGAAAAGGACAGCGTGCTGCCCAAGATGGTGCGCAAGGTGGTCAAGGCCGCCCGCAGCAGCGAGCACGACCCGCTGGGCAGCTACACCGGCACCCCGGCCGGCGGCGGGGACGAGCGCCCCACCCAGGACGTGGACGACCTGTGACACAGATCTAAAGAGAGCGGCCCCCGGCGTTTTGCCGGGGGCCGCTCTCTTTAAAGTGTAGAATCGGAAATTAAAATACGATTTGTATAAAACTGCCCCTGGCCGCTCAGCGCACCACCCGGTGACGGCACATGCCGCGCCTGCCGCACTCCGGGCAGGTGAGCTTGCGGCGGGTGAAGGTGTGATATCCCTTCACATACTCCGCCATGGTGGGCACGAACAGCGCCCCGCAGGCCGGGCACTGATACCACCCGGCGTCCACATCCAGCACCGCCGCGCCGCCAATGCCCGCCACCGCGGTGATGAGCGCCAGGGCCAGCACCGCCCCCCGCGCCGCCACGGGCAGGGGCAGATAGCTGGCGATGATGGTCAGCGCCACCACTGCCACCACCGTCACCGACCCGCAGATGATCGAAAGCACCATCCGCTTTTTGTTCTCCTGATTCTGCCGCACAAGGTCCATCATGTTCGCCTCCGCCTGTTCTTTGTATTCTGTGTCCTCCACCCGGCGGCCCGCCAGCAGTTCGTTCACCGAAATGCCCAGCGCCCCGCACAGAGGCAGCATAAGGCTCACCTCCGGCAGGCCGCCGCCGCACTCCCATTTGGACACCGTTTTGTCGCTGATGGAAAGCGCTTCCGCCAGCTGCCGCTGGGTGAGGCCCAGCTCCTTGCGGCGGGCGGCGATGAACCGCCCGGTCTTTGCCTGATCCATTTCCAAGGCCCCCTTTCTGCCGTTATTGTACCGTGCTTTGCCCTCAAACGCCACCCACGGGGCGTAGAGTGGGAAAAACAGGCTCCCCCGGGGCACTTTGCGCTCCGGGGGAGTCAGGCGTTTGGCGGCGCGGGGTTATCCGTGCGGCCAAGAATATAGTCGGTGGATGTTTTGTAAAGAACGGCAAGGGCGATTAGAATGTCGGTAGGGATGTCCCGGTAGCCTTGCTCATAGCGGAAATACTGCGGCTGGGGCATGTTCAGGTATTCGGCCACCTGCCGCTGTGTCAGGTCGTGGTCTTCCCGCAGTTCCCGTATCCTTCGATAGTACGCCACATTTTACCCTCCAATATCCGTTTGGATATCTTGACATTACAATAAGTGTGTGTAAAAATAGGCATAAGATATCCATATGGATATCAAACGGAAGAGGAAGGGTGCAAAATGAAACGGTTATTTTCCATTCTGACGGTGGCACTTCTTTGTGTGCTGCTTGTCGGATGTGGGCGCAGGTGCTATGTGTGCGGGAAAAACGGGGCAAGGTATGAGTTGGTCGGGTATTCCCTGTGCCGCGATTGCTACACGACTGTGATGGAAGGTATTGAGGAAGATTCGCCGCAGGGAGGCACAGGGGATACTGGCGCGACAATGGGAGAACGCAATGCGCTTGAATCCGCGCTGGATTATCTGGATGTTCTCCCCTTTTCCTACAGCGGTCTGATAGAACAGCTGGAATATGAAGGCTACTCTACCAGCGAGGCGACCTACGCCGCTGACCACTGCGGTGCGGACTGGTACGAACAAGCTGCTCTGTCGGCAAAAGAGTATCTCGAGATTGCATCCTTTTCCCGGCAGAGCCTGATCGAACAATTGGAATTTGAAGGATTCACCCATGACCAGGCGGTTTATGGTGCGGAGCAAAACGGCTATTGAAATATAAAGGAGGAAATAAGAAGCGATGAAAACAGAAGGGAATAAGATATGGAAAGGTCTGTCCGGCATTTCTTTTGTTCTTACAACGGTTTTTCTGGGGTTGGGCCTGGACAAAATGTTCAATTACAACAGCGGCGAATACTACCCTTATGAATACCACAACGCGTATGTGGGAGGGGACGCCTATAATTACATCATCAACGGGAACTATGCCACTGGCTTTTTTGTCCTGGGCTCCATGTTTGCCCTAATGGGGGTCGGGTTCATCACGCTTTATTACCTGTCAAAAATCGCGGATGGGCAAAGCAAGGCACTTGCCGGGCCGCAAGCGGGCAGCAAGACGGAGCAGCCGATCTGTACCGACAGCCAGGATGCCGGCCTGCCTGCCACGGAGGAAATGAATGGCTTGGAAGGTGAGCATTGACCCTTAAAAGCCTTTTGGCTGCGCCGGCGCTGAAATGTAACAAAGCGTCCCTGCCCGTTCCGGGGCAGGGACGCTTTGTTTTGTGTTTTACGCCAGCACTGCGGCGGCAAAATCCAGGCCGAACTGCCGGGCCTCGGCCAGCTGGGCCTCGCTGGGCTTGAAGCGCACCTTCAGGCCCTCCACCGGCAGCTGGAGGCCGATGGCCTGCATTTGAGCGGTGAGCTTGGGCACCGCCTCGCCGCTCCAGCCGAAGCTGCCGAAGGCGCCCGCGGGCTTGCCCTTGTGGATGATGGGGTTCAGGCCCACCAGCATTTCGTAGATGGGAGGCAGCGCGTCGCCCACCAGAGTGGGGCTGCCCAGCAAAAAGCCGTCGGCGGACTGCACCGCGGCGCGGGCGGTCTCCAGATCGCACTCCACCAGATCGTAGAGCTCCACATGCTTCACGCCGCCCTCGGCCAGCGCGTCGGCAATGACGCCGGCCAGCTGCCGGGTGTAGCCGTAGGCGGAAACGTAGGCGATGGCCACCCGGCGCTCGTCGGTGGGCACCACCACAGGGGTGGCCCAGGCGCGGTACATCTCAAGATACTTGGGGATGTCGGTGCGCAGCACCGGGCCGTGGCCGTTGCCGATGAACTGGATGTCCAGGCCCTTGATCTTGTCCAGAGCCTTCAGCACAAAGGGCTTGAAGGGGCCCATAATGCAGTCGAAGTAATATTTGTAGGCTTCGGTGAAGTCGCCGTCGATGAGGTCGTTGAACACCCGGTCATCGGCGTAGTGGCAGCCGAAGGAGTCCACGGTGAAGAGGGCCTTCATCTCGGGGATGTAGGTATACATGCTGTCCGGCCAGTGGAGGAAGGGCACGCTCAAAAAGCTGAGGGTGCGCCCGCCCAGGTCGATGGTCTCCCCGTCCTTCACGGCGCGGGAGGCGAAGGGCTTGTTCACGATCTCCTTCAGGAAGGTGATGGCGGTGGCGCTGCCCACCACAGTGGCGTTCGGGGTCAGGTCCAGCAGCTTTTCCAGGCTGCCGGAGTGGTCGGGCTCGGTGTGGCCCACCACGATGTAGCGCACCTCGTCCAGGCTGCACACCTCTTTGAGGTTGGCCAGATATTCGTCGAAGAATTTCTCCTTCACCGTCTCAAACAGGGCCACGCCCTCGCTGCCCCGCACCGCGTAGGCATTGTAGCTGGTGCCCCAGTCGCTGTGCATGACGATGTCGAACACACGCAGGTCGTGGTCCTCAACGCCTACCCACCACAGGTCATCCATTGCTTTGATCGCACTCATTCCTCATCGCTCCTTTTGTTCCGCGTCCTCCCCGGTTTTTCCGGGGACTAATTATAACAGCGGCTGCCCCGCCTGGTCGTTGCCGTGGCAACAGTTTTCGGCGGGGCGGGCGCTTTTATTCCTCTTCGCCCTCAATGGGCGCGCCGGGGCCGCCCCGGCTCTTCATATACTCCTCAAAGCTGGCGAACTTTTGCGCCGGGGGCTTGCGGGAGATGAGCAGCAGGCCGGGGTCCTCGTCTGCAAGGCGGGCGGGGGCTTTGGCCGGCTTTTCGCTGCGCCGGGGGCCGGTGTGCTCTGCCGGTTCCCGGGCGGGCCGGGCGGCGGGGGCCCGTTTGGGGCTGCGGGCCAGGGCTGCGGCGCGCTCGGCCCGGGGCTGGCCGTTCTGGCTGCCCTGCCGGGAGCCGCCCTGTTTGGGGGCGTTCTGCTTTGGAGGGTTCTGCTTTTGGCCGTTATCGGCGGGCTTGGCCTGGGCGTTCGGGGCGCTCTGGCCGTTCTGTGCCGCGGCCGCGGCGGCGGAGGCCGCCGCCCGCCGGCGCCGGCGGCGGCGCTTGGCGCTGGCCGACAGGCCCTGGGCGGGTTTTTCCTGCTGGTTCTGTTCCATTTGTTTTTCCTCCCTCTGGGCTGGCTGTTCCGCCTTCGGCTCCTTGCGGGGCGCGGGGGCGGGCCGGGGTGCGCTTTCGCCTGCCGCCTCCTGCCGGGCGGGCCGGGGCAGGGCGGGCGTTTCACGCACCGGGATCTTCTTGCGGATGAGCTTTTCGATGGCGGTGAGATATTCCTCTTCCTCCGGGCTGCAGAAGGCCACCGCCGTGCCTTCGGCCCCCGCCCGGCCGGTGCGGCCGATCCGGTGCACATAGGTCTCGGGCACCTCCGGCAGGTCCAGCTGGAACACATGAGAAAGCTCGCTGATGTCAATGCCGCGGGCGGCGATGTCGGTGGCCACCAGCGCCTTGAGCCGCCCGGCCTTGAAGCCTTCCAGCGCCGCCACACGGGCGCTCTGGCTCTTGTTGCCGTGGATGGCCGCCGCCTCAATGCCCTGCTTGGTCAAAAAGGCGGCGATGGCGTTGGCGCCGTGTTTGGTGCGGCTGAACACCAGGGCGTTTTTCACCCCGGGCTGGGCCAGAAGCACTGCCAGCAGCCGCTTTTTGTCCGCTTTGGCCACCCGGTAGAGGCTCTGGTCGATCCTGTCCACCGTGCTGGCGGGCGGGTCCACCTTCACGCTCACCGGCTTTTGCAGAATGCCCGCCGCCAGCTGCTCGATCTCCTTGGGCATGGTGGCGCTGAACAGCAGGTTCTGGCGCTTGGGCGGCAGCTGGCGGATGACCTTTTTCACATCATGGATGAAGCCCATGTCCAGCATGCGGTCCGCCTCGTCCAGCACAAAGACCTCCAGGTGGGAAAGATCCACGAAGCCCTGGCCGATGAGGTCGTTCAGCCGCCCGGGGCAGGCGGTGAGCACCTGCACCCCCTTTTGCAGCGCCGCCACCTGGGGCGCCTGGCCCACGCCGCCGAAGATGACCGCGTGGCTCACCTTCAGGTATTTGCCGTAGGCCGCAAAGCACTCGTCGATCTGCAGCGCCAGCTCCCGGGTGGGGGTGAGGATGAGCGCCCGAATGCCCTTGCCGGCGGGCTGCTGTTTGCTCAGCCGCTGCAGGATGGGCAGCGCAAAGGCCGCCGTCTTGCCGGTGCCCGTCTGAGCGCAGCCCAGCAGGTCCCGCCCGGCCAGCACCGGCGGAATGGCCTTTTGCTGGATGGGCGAGGGGCTGGAATAGCCCGCCTCCTCCACCGCCCGCAGCAGCGGGCGGATGAGTTGCAATTCACTGAAATCCATATTCCTCCAAAACGTCACAAAGGAGCGCCGGGCTCACACAATGGCCCGGCATTCCAGATAATAGCGCTTGTCCCTCGCGTGCCCCATGCTGAAGGTCTTGCGCGGCAGCGCGCCCCCCAGCACCACGCCCCGGAACAGGTCCCCCTTTCGGAAAGGCGGCAGCAGAATGCCGGTGTTGCCGGCCTCGCAAAGTTCCGCCACCGCTTCCTCGCCGTGGATGTAGTCCACCGACGAGGCGGGATTCACCTTGAGGTAGTCCGCCAGAAAGGCCTCCACCGTGCCCACCGCAAGGGGCTCGGGGCTGCCCGCAAGGCGCACCGGCCGCCGCCAGGCCCCGTGCACCAGGGTGATGACCTGGTCGCCGGGAGCTTCTTCGCCGTCCACGGCAATGCCGTGGGCCGCGCACCACTCCTTCAGCCGGGCCAGCAGCTGCAGCCCCGGCACGCCGAATACCACCCGGTGGATGGGTTCAAAGCCGATGGCCTCGCTGTGCACGTTGCACACCTCCGCCAGGCACCACCGGGCGGGATGGTCCGCTTGCTCGTCCTCGGGCAGCTCTGCTTTCAGCGCCTCCCAGTAGGCCTTGGCGGTGGCAAGGCTGTGGTTGCCGTCTCCCACCGCCAGGGTCATGGGCGGCGCGCCCGCTGCTTCGGGATACTTTTGGTCAAAGGCTGCCTGGCTGCCCAGGGCCGCCAGCGCCTGCTGCACGCCTTCCAGAAGGGCGGGGTCCTCCACCGCCCAGCCGCGGATGGACCCGCCGCCCATGGGCAGTTCCCCCTCATAGAGAAGGGGCAGACGCTCCTTTTGAGCGGCCACCGGCTCCACCAGGGTGCGGCCGGCGTCGTCCGCCAACATCAGGATGTGAGGGCTTTCAAGGCTCGCCCCGTTTCGCACCGCAAGGCGGGGCGGGATACGGCTGGGCACGGTGCCCTCGGTGGGGCGCAGCGCCGGGCTCATCCCCGGCCGCCAGTCATATTGTTCCAGGTCGATGAGCCCCACCAGACCCTGCCGCACGCTGCCGTCCGACTGGGTGCGCTCCACATAGACAAAACCGTTCACGCTGCGGGTGAGCACCTCCTCCCGGTACCGCTCCATCGCTTCGTGGATGGCGCGAATGCGGGTGGGGGTGTCCACCTTGTCCAGATAGACCTCCGGCAGCACGATGTTCAGCGCGCTGGGCCCGCCCGCCGCCAGGGCGGCAGCCTGCTCCCAGTAGTCCGGCTGGCTGGTGAACTGGTCACAGGCGAGGCAGGCCCACTGGCTCACCGGAATGTCCGCCTGGGGCAGCAGGATATGCCCGGGCACAAAACAGGGCTCCATCGCAGTTCCTCCTTCGCTCACAGCAGGGTGAAGCTGTCGCCCTGCACCAGGGCGATGTTCAAAACACCGCCCGTTTTCAGTTCGGTCACCGCGGCGTCCAGCAGGGGCTGCTGCTCCTCGGTGATGGCGTCATCCACCCGGATGGCCAGGTTCTTGACCCCCAGCTCGGCGCAGGACGCGCCCAGCAGCTGGCTCTCGGAGCCGGCCAGCACTTCGCTCAGGGGGTATTCCACCCAGCAGTCGCCGCCGGCCTGCCAGCCGCTCAGCACCTGGGCCAGACGCTGGCCCATGGAAACGCCCGCCGTGTCGCCGTAGTTGGCTTTGTCCCGCCCGGCGGTGGTGGGGAACTGCACGCCGGTGAGCCACACCTGCTCAAAGCCCATGGCCCGCACCTCGTCGATGAGGGCGGTGATGTAGGCCACAGAGCCGTCGGAATAGGGGTTCAGCCAGGGCTTGCCGCCCGCGTCGGCGGCAGCGTCCAGCCAGAAGTAGTCGGTGTCCTGATAGCGCACCGCGAGGCTGCGGTCCACATAGGGGGCCAGCGGGTCGCGGAAGGCGCAGATGGCGGCCACCGGGGTGATCCCCGCGTCCTTGAGGGCGGCCACGGCGGAGGCGTCAAAGGTGGTGGCCGAAATGCTGGACTGAGCCGTGGCCACGCTGCTGTTGTAGTAGACATAGCCCTGGCTGTCCTTGCAGGGCACAACGGCGTAGCGCACTCCCTCGGCGGCCAGGCTCTGGGCGGTGGAGGTCGCCTGCTCGGCGCTGGAAAGACCGGAAATGCTCACGAATGCCCAGCCGCCTTCCTTCGGGTCCATGGCCGGTTCGGGCGTGGGCTGGGGCGCGGAGGTGGGCTCGGGCTCGGCCTGCGGCTCCGAGGCGGGCTGGGAAGTGCCGGAAGAGGTGCCGGCGTCATCGCCGCCCCGCTTCAGGCTGTACCAGGTGCTGGTGCCGAAGTCGATCACCGCCGGGCCGATGAGCCAGCCGGCGGCAAAGAGGGCCGCCAAAGCCAGCACGCCGGCCAGAATGCGGCGCACCTGCTGGCCGCCGCTGTAAAAACTGCGGCGGTAGCGTTTGACCTTGCCCATGTTTTTTCGTGCCATGAGGATCGCCTCCTTAAGGGAGTTGGGTGTGCCCCGAAAGGGCTCAGATGGCCAGACGGTGGCCGGTAAAGGCGTAGATGGCCAGCGTCAGGATGCTGATGTAGATGAGGGTGATGGGCAGCCCTTTGAAGGCTGCGGGCACCGCGCGGCTGCGCAGCTTGCGCTGGCTCTCGGTGACCACCACCACCGCCAGGGTGTAGCCCACGCCGCTGCCCAGGGCAAAGCCCATGGTCTGCACCCAGCTGAAGCCCTGGGTGGCGGTGAGCAGCATAACGCCCAGCACCGCCGTGTTGAAGGTGGCCATGGGCAGCACGGCCACGATGTCCTTTGCCCGCTCCTTGAAGATGAGCAGCACCAGCCCCAGCACCAGCGCAAAGGCCACCGCGCCGCAGAGGATGAACACCAGCGGGCGGATGGCGCTGCGGAATTCGAAGGGCTGGATGAGGCTGTTGGCCACTTTCGCCAGCGGCGCGCTGATCAGCTGCACCGCGCACATCAAACCGCCGAACACCAGGGTGTCCACGGTGGAATCGTCCACCAGCTTCACCAGGCGGGAGACGCCCAGCGCGCGGCTGAACACCGCGTTTTCGGCAAACATTGCCGCCACCGCGTAGAGGAAGAAGGTGGCGCAGGCTCTCAAAACTTCACTCATTGGCCTCGCTTCGCCTCCATGTTCACATATTTCTTATAGCGGTTCACCGCGCTGCGCCACACGGCGCACACCACGCCCAGCAGCAAAAAGCCGCCGGCGGGCAGGCTGGCCATGGGGAACAGGTCGGCGGGCAGCCGGGGAATGGCATGCTCAAACAGGGTCGCGGTGGTGAGCAGCTCCCGCAAACAGCCCATGATCATCAGCACCAGCACATAGCCGAAGGTGGTGCGCAGGCCCTTTTTGAAGGCGGTGACAAGGCGCTCTTTCTGGGGCCGTTCGTAGCGCTTGATGATCAGCGGCTCCACCACCAGCAGGGGCAGATAAATGCCCAGCAGCAGGATGTCCACATCGAAGATGGCCTGCAGGGCATAGTAAACGCCGATGTACACCGTGGCGCTGGTGAGGCAGTAGATGAGGCCCCGGAACCGGTAGTAGCCGCCCCGGGCCAGCAGCGCCGCGATCACCCGCACCGGGGTGAGCAGCAGAATCACCGCCACGCTGAGCATGAGCGCGTTGCGGGCGGTGGTGGCAGCCACCACCAGCGGCGCAAGGCCCATGCCCTGCATGATGACAGGGTTGTTCAGGAAGATACGGTCCCGCCGGGCAATGCGGGTCATGTTCTCCGAAAGATACATCGCTTTCTTAGTATTCACGCCGCACCACCCCCTTGTGATGGATCGCCCGCTGCACGGCCCGGTCCATCCAGCCGGACACCGCGCCCACTGCCAGCAGCGCAAAGCACACGCCGGTCTCGTAGGTGCCATAGTAGCGGAACAGCATGGTTGCCACGCCCAGCACCAGGCCGTAGACCGCGCGGCTGGCGGTGGACTTGGGCAGGGTGACGGGGTCGTTGATGAGGAACACCGCGGCAAAAAGCACGCCGCCGGTGCAGATCTCGTACTTCACCACGTCCAGACGCTCCAGCAGGTGCTCCCAGGGAGCCGCAAAGGCCAGGTCGCCCAGCCGGGGGAAGAAGAAGGCCATGAAGGCGCAGGCGAAGATGAAGCACAAAGGCGCCACAAGGCCCATCCGCCGCCGGTGGATGAGGTAGAGCGCGCAGGCCAGGATGACCAGCAGCACGGTGGTGCCCATGGGGCCGGCGTAGTTGCCCAGCACCAGGTCCACCGTGTCGATGGTGGGCAGGCCCCCCTCGCGCAGCATGTGGCTGGGGCTTTCCACCAGGCTCACGCCGCTCACGCTGCCCAGGGGCAGGAAGGCGAAGAGGGAGGTGTCGGGATAGGCGAACATCCGCCCGGACCAGCTCACCGCCACCACCGCGTAGCCCACGGCCGCCGGGTGGAACAGGTAAGCGCCGTAGCCGCCGAAGGCTTCTTTGCCCACCAGCACCGCCGCCAGCGTGCCCACGATGACCATGTAGTAGCTGGCGGTGGCGGGCATCATCAGCGTCAGCAGCAGGGCAAAGGCCTCGCTGCTCCACTCGCCTTTTTCATATTTCTGGCCGCGCAGCAGCGCCACCAGCCGGTCGCACAGGTTGGCGGTGATGACCGCCACGGCGCACAGAAGCGCCGGCCGCGGGCCGTAGAAGAACACCGCCATGGCCGCCAGCGGCAGGCACATGAAAACAATGTCGGTATGGGTGCCCTGGTCCTCGCGGAGGGGGGCGATCCCCTTGGGTTTTGTGCTCATCGGGTTTCCTTTCTCCGGCGCCCAGAAGGCCGGGTTATGCTTGTTTCAAGGCGCGGGCCGCCTCGCCGGCGTCCTTTGCGCCGAAGAGGCAGCTGCCCGCCACCAGCAGGTCGGCCCCTGCCGAAACGCACTGCGGGCCGGTGACGGCGTCCACGCCGCCGTCCACCTCCAGAAGGGGGGTGAGGCCCCGCTCCTTGCAGGCTTCGCGCAAAAAGGTCAGTTTTTCCAGCGCCGAGGGCATGAATTTCTGGCCGCCGAAGCCCGGCTCCACGCTCATCACCAGCGCCAGGTCCAGCCGGCTCAAAAAGGGCAGCGCCGCGCTGGCCGGGGTGCCTGGCTTGACCGAAAGCCCCGCCTTGCACCCGGCGGCGTGGATGGCGTCGATCACTTCGCCGGGGTCATCCTCGCTCTCCAGATGGAAGGTGATGAGGTCCGCCCCCGCCTTTGCGAACACGTCCACATACTGCAGCGGGTGGCTGATCATCAGATGTACGTCGTAAAAAGCCTCGGGCAGCGCGGCATGCAGGCTTTTCAGCACCGGCACGCCAAAGCTGATGTTGGGCACAAAATGGCCGTCCATCACATCAAAGTGCAGCATATCCGCGCCCGCCGCCAGCACCCGCCGGCAGTCTTCGCCAAGGCGCGCAAAATCCGCCGCCAGAATGGAGGCGCTCAGTTGCGTCATGGGCAAACTCTCCCTTATACAAAGCAATATATAGCTTATTTTATCCCAAACCGGCGCAAAAAGCAAATCGCCGCCGCCCTTTTTCACGGTTTTTGCACAAAAAACCGCGCCCTGAAAACCAGAGCGCGGCGGGGATGGTCACTTGTGATTTTTCCGCTTTTCCGAGGGCGGGCAGTCGCAGGGCAAAGTGAAGCTGAAACGGCAGAACCGCCCCTCCTCGCTCTCGGCCCAGATCTTGCCGCCGGAAAGGCCGATGAGCACCTTGCAGATGTGCAGGCCCAGGCCGCTGCCCTTGGTGTTCAGGCCGCGGCTCTTGTCTTCTTTATAGAAGCGCTCAAAGACGAAGGGCAGCGCCTCGGCGCTGATCCCCTGGCCGGAATTCTCCACCGAAACGGTGACGAAGCCTCCCGCCTTCTGCACCGAAAAGCGGATGTAGCCGCCTTTGGGGGTGAACTTGAGGGCGTTGTCGAACAGATTGTACACCACCTGATACACCAGGTCCGGGTCGGCGTAGACCATGGTCTTCTGCGGCGCCAGGCCCTGGATCTCCACGCCTTGGTCCTCCACCCGCTGCTCGGCGCTGAACACCACGCCGGTGAGGCTCTCCCACACGTCGTAGCTCTGGGCGTTCACCCGGTATTCGCCGGCCTCCAGTTTGGAGATGTCCAGCATGTTCTGGATGAGCCTCGTCAGCCGGCCCACCTCCTGGCTCACAAGGCCCAGGTAGTGCTGGCGCATGTCGTCGGGGATGGTGCCGTCCAGCATGCCGTCGATGAAGCCCTTGATACTGGTCATGGGGGTGCGCAGCTCGTGGGCGATGTTGCCCATGAAGCTGGCGCGGCTGGAGTCGATGGTCTCCAGGTTGCGGGCCATGTTGTTGAAGGTCACCGCCAGCTGGGCCACCTCGTCGTCGCCGTCCACCGGCACCCGCACGCTGAAGTCGCCTCCGCCGAACTTGCGGGCGGCCTCGCTGATCCGCCGCAAGGGGGTGGTGAGGCGGGTGGTGAAGAAGATGGCCAGCACGCTGGAGGCCAGCAGCATGAGCCCGGCGGCCAGCACGAAGCTGGAGAACATGTCGCCCACAAAGATGTTCAGGCTGCCCGCGCTGGTGGAGGCGAACACGTAACCCAGCGGCAGGCCGTAGTGGTCCTCCAGCACGCCGCCCACGGTGTAGCAGGGGGAGGAGTACATGCCGCCCAGGGTGCCGGTCTCAAAAAAGCTGCCCCCGGAGGAAAGGGACGACAGGATGTTTGCCGGCACCTGCCGGCCCACCTTGGCGCTGCCCGCCCCCTCGCTGCACATCTTCACCACGCCGTCCTCGTCGGTGAACAGGATGATGGTGCTGCTGGTCTCGCTGATGAGGGCCATGCTCTCCTGGATCTTCTGCGCCAGCGCAGGGTCGATGTCCACCGTGTCCCCGCTCTCCTGGCGCAGCTGGATCTGCCCGGCGACGATGGACACCACCTCGCTGAGCGACTCCTTTTTATCCTGCTTGAAGTAGCCCATCACCAGATACATCTGGATGGCGCACAGCACGGCGGTGCTGACGATGAGCAGCGCCGCCGTGGTGGAAAAATACATGGAGCTTATGCTCTTGCGCATGGCCAGTTTCAGTCCTTTACTTCAAACTTGTAGCCCACGCCCCACACGGTCTTGAGGCTCCACTTTTCGCTGGCGCCCTCCAGCTTCTCGCGCAGGCGCTTGATGTGCACGTCGATGGTGCGGGAGTCGCCGTAATACTCGAAGCCCCACACCTCGTCCAGCAGCTGGTCGCGGGTGAACACCCGGTTGGGGTGGCCGGCCAGATAGGCCAGCAGCTCCAGCTCCTTGGGGGGCGCTTCCACGATCTTGCCTTTCACCTTCAGCTGATACTGGCTCATGTCCAGCGAGAGGTTCTCGAACTGGATCACGTTTTTGTCGCCGCTTTCGGCGCAGTGGCAGCGGCGCAGCACCGCCTTGATCCGGGCCACCACCTCTTTGGTGTCGAAGGGCTTGACCACATAGTCGTCCGCCCCCAGCTCCAGGCCCAGCACCTTGTCGAAGGTCTCGCCCTTGGCGGTGAGCATGATGACCGGCGTGTCGCCCGCCGCGCGGATGCGCCGGCAGACCTCCCAGCCGTCCATCTTGGGCATCATCACGTCCAGCAGCACAAGGCTGGGCTTCTGGCTCTCAAAGGCGGCCACGGCGGCCTCGCCGTCGGTGGCGATGATGGGCTGATAGCCCTCCTTGGCCAGATACAGCCGCAAAAGTTCGCAGATATTCTGGTCGTCGTCCACAATGAGGATCTTTTCGCTTGGCATTTTGTATGTTCCCTCCCTCGCCTCGCCCTTTCGGGGCGGGCGTTCCGTCCGTAACCGCGCCCCAAAGGGCGCTTTTCTCTATTATACAATAGATTTATGGACAAAAAAAGAACGCCCTGCGGCTTTTTCGAAAAGACAGAGGGCGCTTTTCCCTTGCGCCGCCGGGGCGTTTGGGCTATAATGATATCCGTATAACCATGCTGTTCCGGCATTTGGCCGGTATTTTTTCACGGAAAGAGGACCTGCCCAATGAAATTAGGTATCGTGGTTCACGTTCCTTTTTTCGAAATCTCCATATAAATCCATGAAACACCACAAAATGGCATTATAATGCGGCTTTTTTCGCCTTCAAAAATATATAAGTCAATATAAGCCGCATAAAGTCGCATGAGAAAATGGTGTAAAAATGGTGTAGAGGACACAAAATGGTGTATAACACACCGACCGCAACAACTCACCGAGCCAGTGCAACAAACTTGAATATTTTCATCGAGAGCCAATCCCAAATTTCTGGGGTTGGCTTTTCTTTTTCCAGAGTAGTCAAAGGAGGATTTGCAATGAAACAGGGTGTTTTGGTTTACGATCGAGAGAATGACCGCATCGATATCCGCTTCGGATTGGAGGACTATTATGGGGGCCTGCACTGCGGCACGACTTTCGACGTTCTGATTGGTCGCCGGTGGATACCCACCCGAATTGAACTGGGGAGAGTCTGGTATCTGGTCGGCATAAAAACAAGTAACCTGGAGGGGTTAAGAGTCCGCATCTAAACACACCGTTCCAAAGATCATCACACCAAACCTACAATCAGGAGGAACCATGACATGAAGTGCCTGCTCAAATATCGTTGGGTCAAGCTTCCCAGAGCCCAACTCCCCCAGGGCAAGGGCGTATTGGGTTATTGGAGCAGGCTTGCGGCTCGGGCAGCATTCAGAAAAGGCACGGCATGTTATTGTGGCTATCACAATGAAGTTGTGCCTGGTATGTGGTCTGGCGGAATCGTCGGCCTAAAAAGCATCCTCGGAGTTCGCCGACGTGCTCAGGCGCTTCAGATTATGGATCGGCTACAATCGCTCGGTTATATAAGGTACAGCCTGGATCAGAAGACCAAACGATTGGATTACCAGATCTGCGACTGGATCATCAGCTGCTCCGGCCAGGGATGCTCAGCCGGAACAGTATATGCCACAGATGGGTATGGTTTCCTCTGCCTCCCGCGCAATATCACACAGAGGCTTGTCAAGCATAACTACAAATTTGAAGAAGCAGACGCATTGCTGGATCTATGGTGCCACACAACATGGCAGGATTCACGCAATGCGTTTTCTTTTTTAGCGCCGGCAGTTCAGTTTGGTGAATACGGAGCAGTTCTGACACTTGAATACCTCGGTCAACGCTGGGGCTGGGAACGGACTAAGGTCTGGAGGTTTTTCAGAAAACATGAGGGTGCCTTTCCTCTTTACCGTCTCCCCGGCGCCTTTGGGTGCCTGGTATTCAATTCCCTGTATCCGACCGAACCCTATTCTGAATTGCCGAAACAGGCCGATGTTGAACGCATTTTGACCAAAATACGCATTATGGGGCAGAATACGCACATTTCTGGCACAGACCATGCCCGTCTTTGCAAGATGGTTTTGTGGTATAGCAGACAACTAAGCGGTGAACCGAGCTGCGTCCCAGCACAGGATGAAATTGCTCGCGTTGCAGTTTCGCACTCTATTAAATACGCGTATTTTTCTCTGTGTTGGAATTGCAAGAATTGTATGTTTGACTGCAGTGAGTGTGAAGTTTTATCGAAAGCACCTGAATCGTTTTTCAACGATCGACAAGATAAGGAGGATTATCGTGGCCAAACAACCGATTGCCGAAAAGGCATTATACGAACAAGAAGAACAGCAGATACAAGAAAAGTCCGATGCTTTCATCCGGATTTTGACGCAGCGAGGAATTCTGGGAAACGATCAGATCAAGGACGAACGGATTCGACAAGCCCAGCAGGAAAAGCAGCGCCGTATGTATCACAACACAAGGCTGCTCCTGGAACAATACCGGAATATCGCATGGGCGCTGGAATGTTTCCCCGATACGATTGCTGCGGAACTGGATCACCCGCTGGGGGATCTGGACTCTCTGCTCGGCAAGATGGATCTGGAAATGGGTCTTGGGAACCGCAAACTGGAGAGTCGTCTGGAAAGCGTAAAAAAGTCCCGTTTGTTGCTGGATCGGGTCAACGAGGCTCTGACTGTTCTGAAACGAAAGCCTGACAATGGCCCCAAAATGTATGAACTCATCTACCAAACCTACCTGGCCCCCGAAAAACTGAGCCATGCTGACCTGCTGTACCGGCTTGACATCTCCTCACGTCACTATTACCGGCTTCGTCAGCAGGCCATCACCATTCTGTCAATTCGTTTGTGGTCCGCTCCTTCCAACGAGGTTGATTCCTGGCTTGAAATTCTCACATTGCTTGAAAGCCTTTGATGAAAATGTGATGGCAAAGAAAAAGGCACAAAATTGGCAAGGTGGGCGCCGATGACATGTAAATGCGAAAAAGGTATACTGATATTGTCCCAAAGTAGGACAAAACGAAAACGCCGCTTCTGAAGCAAAAAGCTTTGGAAGCGGCATTTTTTATCGAAAAACAGGAGGACAAATCAATGCAAAAACTCTATTCACTGTGCAAAAAGCGCTTGCAGCCGCTTTTTTGCGCCACTGCTGGCATCCTCTACATGACGATGCTTACCGCACAGCCGGTATTCGCGGAAGATGTTGCGACCGGTGGTGAGAATATCTGGAGCCGCTTCTCCACGATCATGCAAGATGTCTATGGCGAGCTGGTAGCCATCAGCACAATCGTAGCCGTTACAGTGGCATCTATCGCACTGATTATCCGTATGGTTTCGCGGAATCAGCGGGCTGTTGACGAAGCCACGGGTTGGCTCAAGCGCATTGTTATCACCTGGATCGTACTGAACTCGCTGGGCTTCATCGTTGCTTACCTGCAGCCGCTGATCTCTGGCGGCCAGTATACGCCCTGACGGAGAGCCATGGAAGAGAAAGCAAGGAGTGAACCAGCATGTTAGACTGGATTTTTGAAGGGATCATCACCTGGATCTCCAGCATTGCCTCTTCGCTGATGGACGCTGTATCTGGGCTGTTCCTGAACGCTTTAGGTGCCGATATGACCGTTATGGAGGAATACTTCCCCTTCATCACGGTGGCATACACGGTCATGCAGTATATGGCGTGGGCGATTCTTTTTCTGATTACAGTCTGGCAGCTGTTTCGGACATTTGGAGGCCCCATCACCGAGGCGGAACACCCGCTGCATCTAATCGCACGCAGCTCTATTTTTGCCCTGCTTATCGGGTATGCAAGACCGATATTTATGGTGGCATTGGACATTGCGCGTGCTCCATATACAGCGCTCTTGGATCTCAGCATGACCAGCGAGGATTTTACTTTTGCGGGCCTTGAGGAGACGCTCAGCAATGGTTTGCTGACAATCGCATCGACAGTAACCGTTATTGCTCCAATTCTGCTGCTGATTCTGCTTATTTCGATTGGCTGGAACTATTTCAAACTGCTGCTTGAAACCGTAGAACGGTATATCGTGGTCGGTGTGCTTTGCTACACCAGCCCTCTCGCCTTCGCCATGGGTGGCTCCAAAGAAACCAACCAGGTATTCAAGAGCTGGTGCCGTATGGTCGGCTCGCAGCTCCTGTTACTTGTCATGAATGTATGGTTTCTGCGAGCCTTCAGCTCGTCTGTGGGCCAGTATATTGGAAACGGCGGTGCGGTTTCGACCGGACATGGTTCGATTTTTCTCTGGTTCTTCTGCGCATTAGCGTTTTTGAAGACGGCGCAAAGATTTGACAGCTACTTGGCCTCCATTGGCCTGAACGTAGCACAGACCGGTTCCAGCATGGGCATGGAAATGCTGATGGCCGCCCGGGTGCTTACCGGATTCGCCGGTAGCGCCAGCAGCGCAGGCAGTGTTTTCCGGAATACCTCTGCAGCCGGAACGGCTACAGCTACCGGTTTTGCAGCTGGGTTCGCTAACCGTTTCAAGCCGAACAGCTATGTGCGCGATGCGGTAGTGGAAGGCGGCAGTCGAATGGGGTTGGGCGGCAGTGTTGGCTTTGTCGGACGTGCATTTGGCGGTATTGCTGCGCGCAACGGCGCCACCTTGACCGGCGATTCCATCTCCTCTGTAGCTACACGCCCTGACAGTGTGTCGGGCAGCATTGGCGGCGATATTGCGAACCGCAGTCTCGGTAACTATATGCCGCAGTTGGGACGGCATACTCTGAGCAACACGCAGATCACCGGCGGCCATATCAGCACGACGGCAACCGATGCTGCCGGTAAAACCAGCAATGTTGAACTGTTCAACGCTGCACAGTTTGAGGCCCCGACGGCGCCTCACTCGCTGGTCAATGCCGCAGACGGAAGCTCGTGGTATCAGGTCGCAACCGGTGAAGGAAGAGGCGCCTTCTATGACGCACCCAACTTCACAGGAAGTGCTTCGGAAGCTGCCCGGGTGGCAGAAACATTCCCTGGCGCTGCCGAGGGGACGATGTTGCGCACGGTTGGAGAAGGTGTGCTTGAGGCAACCACGGATAACGGAAGTTCGCTCTGGTACAACAGTGCGTTCTTTGCCGAGCCAGATGCTCCACACAGCGTCATGCAGTCGGACAATGGCGTGGAATGGTATGCTATGCAGCCTAAAGCAGATGCGCCTCGATTTGAACAGGGTGATGCAGCAATCGCGTATAATCAGGCTGAATTCCGGCAGTTCATGCCTGGCTTTGAGGAGCAGATTGTTGCGGTTGATTCCAGGCATCGTGATGACGGGCATTTCGAAGTTCGTCACGAAGATGGTTCCGGTACTGCATTCTATGATACCGCACAATTTGACACGCCCAGAGGCGACTACCAGGTCTATGAGGACGCTCATGGGAAGCAGTGGATTGCAATTCACGGAGACGCGGCTGTGGAACGCCGTCCTGTTTACGAGAACGGTCAGGCCGTTTATGATGGCGAAAACGTCAAAACGGTCTCGGTGGAAACCGTCCGTTACAAGAACACTCCCAGTCGCTTCAAAGAACCTGAGCGGCGCGAAAACTATGATTTCCAGCCACCGCGCCGGAAACGATAAATATATTCAAGACGGGCCTTCGGTGACATTCCGCTGGCCCGTCTTGTTTTTCAGGAGGATAACAGATGGCAGAACCGGAAAAGCAGCAATTCGGAGACGGCAGAGACAACTATGCCGGTGCTGCCCGTCAATTAAGCGATGCTCTCCAACAGGCCGGGCAAAACGGAGCCCGACAAGCTGTGTCAAACGGAGCAGCCGCCCTGGTACAATCCGGCATCAAGAGCGGGAAAGCTGTATCAGAGATTGCAGCCGGAACCGCAGCGGGTGGCCCGTGGGGAGCAATCCTTTCCGCAGCGTGGTCGTTACGGCACACCCTGTTTAAGATACTCGCATGTCTTTGCGTGCTTCTTCTCATATTTGTAATTCTGATCGTATCCATTCCCTCAGTCGTACTGAACGGCGTATTTGGCCTGAACGGGTCGATTGTTGACATGGACAACCCCATGTCTATGATGCAGTCGTATGAAGAAATGTCCGCTGAAGTTTCCGCAGCCGTAGACCGGGGATACCAGGTAGCGCTCGAACGCGTGGATCAACTTATCCAGGACGGTGGATATGACTATGAATTATCCATCGAGTCATTGATCGACGAAGCGAAAAGTGCCTCCGGTTTCAATGCCGCTTATGTATTGGCTGCGTATTCCGCATCCATGCTGCAGCAAGGCACAAGCGCGGATGATATGACTGCGAAACTTGACGCTGTGGCAGAGCAAATGTTCCCCATTTCCAGCGAAGAGAAAGAGAAGGAACGGGTCATTCCCCTGACCTACACCACATACCGGGAAGTTACCGTTACTGTGGTATATGGTCAAACCTTTATCGGTATCGTGAATGGCCAGATGCAATTCCGGTATGATGTAGCCGTCAGAGGGGGCTACTATGAACCCGACGGAAGCGTCACAACCTTGGAGCCTGTAACCACCACTGCATACCGTGCCGAAGATGTCACGGTTCCCGTTTACACCGATGGCCGTATCTCCGGCACGACCAGCGCCACATACTATGTGCCGGATGGGACTGAAACTCTCACCCCCAGCACAGAAACGGTTGTGTATCTGGAATGTACCATCCACCCGTTTGATCAGGATGTCGTTCTGGATGCGTTTGGAATCGATCCTGACGCGCCGTATGACAACTTTGGAATCACCTATGGTGAAGCTATCAGTAATATGGCGACAGCCTTACAGAAGACGCTGTACGGTGCCCAGGGCGGCAGTCAAGGCGGAGAATCGGTTCCGCTCACAGATGAAGAGCTCATCGAATTTGTCGAGCGGCAGAACTGCAACGAAACGCGCAAGCACATTTTGTCAACCGCACTGTCGCTCGTTGGCAAGGTCCCATATTTCTGGGGCGGAAAATCCGATGCCGGGTGGAACGATGAATGGAACACCCCCAAAGTGGTCACGGCTACCGGCTCCAGCGCAACCGGCACGATCCTTCCTTACGGCCTGGATTGCAGCGGGTTCACGGACTGGGTGTTTAAATCGGCAATGGGCGTAAGCATCAAAGCTGGAAGCTGGAACCAATGGGATAACAGCTATGCCATCACGGAGGCGGAACTGCTTCCAGGCGATCTTGGATTTATGGCTGTGCCCGGCACCGTACCCGTCAACCATGTTTTGATATACGCAGGCGAGAATGAGGATGGTGCGCACATGTGGGTTCATTGCACAAGTGGTTCAGGTGTTGTCCTCAACTCCCCGGACTATGTGTCGTATTATCGCCGTCCCATCAACGTCGATTATGATGCGCCCGTTTTATCCGGGACCGGGCTCCAGACGACGGAGCCATCACAGAACAGTGAATGAGCCAGGAGTTCAGACAATGGAAGAAAAAGAATTCAGCAATATCTATGCGATCCCCGCAAACTACACCGATTCCGGTAAGCTGCTGGGGGGGATGGTTGAAACCCGATGTGCAGTGGAAGCAATCTTTCTAGTGGGGCTGGTTGGGTATCCGGAGCTGTTTTGGATACCCATGCCCACCACGATCCGCATCGTTTGCATGACGGTGACCCTGCTGCCGCTTGGAGTAGTCGCCCTCATGGGAGCTGATGGAGGCTCTCTCTTACAGTATCTCTGGAATATCATCTGTTTTTTCACGCATCGCCGTAAGCTTCATTGCAGGAGGGTTGGTTATCAATATGCGCAGCAAACAGGAAAAAAACGCAAAAAAGCCAAGGGCAAAAAAGCAAAAGCTTGATTTTGTCCAGGACTATCTCGGAATCCGGGATCTGAGGAATGGCATCCTTGAAATGTCCGATGGCCGTTACATCAAGATCCTGGAGATCGAGCCCATCAATTTCACACTGAGGTCCGATGAGGAACAGTACAACATTATTTCCAGTTTTGCGAGCTGGCTGAAAATCTCCCCTATGCGGCTGCAATTCAAGTCCATAACGCGAAAGGCTGATTCTGACAAACACATCGCAATGGTACAAGCAGAATTGGTACAGGAGGACAACGCACAGTGCCGCGCACTCGGTGAAGAATACATCAAACTGATCCGTGACGTTGGGAGCCGAGAGGCTCTTACGAGGCGGTTCTTCCTCGTCTTTGAGTACGAGGCTGTTGGCCGCCACGAAAGCAACGATTATGCCAAAATCTATGCTGCACTTCAGACTGTAGAGCACAATGCCCGGGCATATTTCCTTCAATGTGGAAACAGCATCGTGCAACCAAAAGACCCGGATGAAGCCACCGCAGAGATTTTGTACATGTTTTATAACCGGCATTCCTGCGTAAATGAACCTTTTTCGTCACGGGTCAACCGCGTCGTGGTTGATACCATGGCTGCAGAGAATAAGGTCATCGGTATTGACCCGATTCCGAGCATCCCTATCGCACATTTTTTGGCTCCCCGTGGCATCGACCTTACCCACCACAACTACATCATCATGGACGGGCGATACTATACGATCCTCTATATCAGAGGCAACGGATACCCCAGCAAGGTACGGGCCGGATGGATGTCTGCGCTGATCAACGCAGGCGAAGGAATCGACATTGACATCCATCTGCGGCGCGAAAACCGCAGCAAAGCCATCGACAAGGTTGCGCAAAGAATCCGGTGGAACCGAACAAAAATCAAAGGAATGCAGGACACCAGCACCGACTACGAGGAGCTGGCCAATTCCATCCAGGCAGGCTACTACATCAAAAACGGTATTGCCAATGACAACGAAGATTTGTTCTACATGAGCACCTTCATTACCGTGTCAGCAAAGACCTATGAGGAGCTATTGTGGCGCAAGCAGCAAATGACCGACCTGCTCAAATCCATGGACATGTTCATCAGCGAGTGCAATTTCCAGCAGGAAGCTGCGCTGCAGTCAATCATGCCGTTTTTAAAGATAGCCCCCAAACTGGAGAAAAAGGCACAGCGGAACGTGCTGACCAGCGGCGCCGCTTCCAGCTATATCTTTACGAGTTACGAGATGTCCGACGATACCGGCGTACTTCTTGGGGTCAACCGGCATAATAATTCCCTGTGCATTGTGGACTTGTTCAACACCAAAATGCACAAAAATGCCAATCTGAACTTGTTGGGGACCTCGGGCGCCGGTAAGACCTTCACCATGCAGCTGTTGGCACTGCGGATGCGAATGCGCGGAATCCAGTGCTATATCATTGCTCCGATTAAAGGCCACGAATTCCGGCGTGCCTGCAACAAGATCGGTGGTGAATTTATCCGCATAGCACCGGGATCACCCCATTGTATCAATATCATGGAGATCCGTCATACGATTTCCCCTGAGATGGAACTCATTGATGAAATTGACTATTCGGAAATGGATTCTCTTCTTGCCCGTAAAATCCAGCAGCTGATGATCTTCTTTGGCCTTCTGATTCCTGACATCACCAATGAGGAAGAGCAGATGCTGGATGAGGCTTTGATCAAAACCTACGCAGGCTTTGGAATCACCCATGATAACCAGTCGGTATATGAAGATCTGTCGGCAACTCCGCCCAAGATGAAGAAAATGCCGATTCTGGGCGATCTACACAAACACCTGCAGGAAAACCCCATGACACAAAGACTGGCGGCCATCATCAGCCGGTTTGTGACCGGGTCGGCCCAGAGCTTCAACCGCCCCACCAACGTGGACTTGAGCAACAAGTATATTGTTCTGGACCTGAGTGAACTGAAGGGAAAGTTGCTTCCTGTGGGTATGTTCATTGCTCTGGACTATGTGTGGGATGAAATCAAATCTGACCGTACCAAACGGAAGGCCATCTTCATCGACGAGATCTGGCAGCTCATCGGTGCCGGGTCCAACCGTATGGCCGCCGAGTTCTGCCTGGAGATTTTTAAGGTCATCCGTGGATTTGGCGGCGCTGCAATTTCTGCAACACAAGACCTATCGGACTTCTTTGGTCTCGATGACGGACGGTATGGCAGAGCCATTATCAACAACTCGAAAAACAAGATTATCCTGAACCTCGAACCCGATGAGGCTGAGCATGTCCGGGAAACGCTCAAGCTTACCCGCACAGAAGTGCGCGCCATTACCCAGTTTGAACGGGGTGAGGCTCTGATCAGCTCCAACAATAATAAGGTCCCGGTGGTGATCAAGGCATCCAAAATAGAGAAAGAAATGATCACCACTGACCGTGCCGAACTGGAGACCCTTCTCCACGAACGGCAGCAGAATCAAACGCATTCAGAATGAAATACGCATTTGATATGAAAATGCGTACAGCAAGGAGGTGAAATTATGTTGCTGGAAGATGAGCAGCATGTGATCAAATGGCTGTCCCAATACGGAGCCCTGCCCAAAACGCAGATCCTGCAGATGCTCTATAATAAGCCGCGCAGTACAGCCGAGAAAATCATCCGCAATCTCAAACGGAACATGCAGATCACCGATGTTGGCGGCGGCTATTATCTTGGCCTGGACGGATTATGCAAGCCCGATCAGCGAATGATCCTGGCCGTTTGGGTACTGCTGAAATTCATCAATGTCGTCGATCCCATGGCGCACTATCCTGCGACTTACCCGGCGCAACTCTTCTTTCTGAAAGAGAACACCGGCTATGAAATTGTGGTTTTGTACGAAGGTGAACAGCACTTGAGTAAATTGCTGCATCCGCAGGACGAAGATACCAAGTACATTTTTGTATTACCCAATATACAGATGGCGTCGCAGCTGGTACTACCTGCGGCGCCTTGTTTGTTTGCGACGGTTGAGTTCAACGGGGAGGAAATCCCCGAGGTATTGTTTTACCGAGGAGGTGATGAGGAATGGACGACATCAGTTCGTTTGCCAGAACGCTGACAAAACTGGAACGGCTTATGGCCAAGCTCGATATGGCCGTGAGTAATACCCGCTGTATGTTCGGTGTTAAAAACATGGAATTGACCTACGATGTATCGCTGCGAGTAGCGGAACTGATGGAAAAAGCCGTGCTGGTTGCCAGAGCACTGCCGGCTTATACCGGTGCGCCTGACGCAGCCATGATGGTTGCCAAGCAGACCGCTTCCGTAGTTCCTGTCGAAATCGGCTTCACAGATGAGGGGTGGTTCTCACTGCGGATGCCGATGCTGCTTCCGAAAAAAGAACATGGATCAGCCGACTATATTCGTTCTATCCTGTTCCCTGAAATGCAGCGTTTTTTCCACAACCAAGCCCCCTGCCGGTTCAAAGATTGTGTGCTGATCTATCGGCACGTCTACTCACGGGATCGGCCGGAGCGCCAACGGAGAGATCACGATAATATCGAGATCAATATGGTTTCGGACATTGTAGCTCTTTATACCATGCTGGATGACGCACCCTCACGATGCCGCCATTACTACTGCAGCGCCGAATCGGACAGCGAAAGAACAGAAGTTTATGTTGTCCCTTCCGAGGAGTTCATCCAATGGTACAGCCAAGAAAAAGACTTTCCTGCAAACGGTCCAGCCTTGTCCGAATTTGCCCCGAAACAGTCCCAAAAAGATATGTAAAAACTGCCCTTTTCCGCCGCTTCAAAATGACATAGCTGCAATTGGCAGAAAAAGCGCAGAGGAATCCACTTTTTGGAGACATCGACTATGCAGCAATCCGACAAAGAGAGCAGTCCTCTTGTCGGTAAGATCCAATCATTCTGAGGTGTATCACAATGCTTACCTTGCGCCCCGGCAGTCTGGCATACCGGCTCATTTCCATGCTGTCCGTGACGGGTGAATACCCCATTCACTCTCTTCATTTGTTGGGCAACCCTCGTGTAATGCGAGATCTTGTCCGTCGTATGAGCGAACCGCAGCTGGTACGTTTGCCTGGCGCTGATTCGGTACAGACGAAACTGGTCCAAATCAGTGGCAAAGGAGCCGCTAAGTCGGTTCGGTTGTACAGAGGTGCTCTTCCCATTTTGGAATGGATGCACCCGGATGCATTTGACTACTATATGGCCTCGTTCTGGAGCCATCGCTTTCCCGGAGATGCTGCACATAGGGATCGGAATCATCGTGTGGCTGAGGCAACCGCATTGTGCGCACAATCGGAAATCGAAATCGTGCCTTACCTACTCCCTGCTTTACAGATGGAATCCATCCAGCATACTGTATCGGAGCGGCCAAGCCTGTACCTTGCAAGAGATCTGAAGAAGATCAACGCATCGGAACAGAACAAGACCATGTTCACCCGAACTGTGGGCGCGCTGTTTTACCCCGGTGGATGCTATGCGATTTATAACACGCGAAGCTCTATCATGAAATGGAGCGGCATGGGCGAATTCAAGTCCCGTCTGAGTCTCCAGGAAATAGCCCGGTTGAATGCCGGCATTGAGACAGTCGATTCTGCGGTTTTGATGGGTGAGTCTGAGATGACGGCCATGGATACCCTGCTGGAATCCGAACGCACTCATCGCCCTGAGTTCCGGTTTGACTCCATTTATCAGCATGTACATTTCGTGCCACTGAACGAGTTTGGGGCAAGCCTGTTGCGTTTGCTTACCATCCAAAACTGGAACAACCGCCTGATGGACCTGCTCTTTGATGCGGATGTTCGTTCGTATGGCCGGGGCACTTTGGAGTATGACGCTTACATTGACGGCAAATATGTATTGTCCCACTTGGATGGCGATCTTGCGAGACTGATCCGCTTCCGCGAAGCCATAAGAATCCAGAACGGAGTTTTTGAGGTGCTGTGTTTTCCAGAACAGATGCAACTGCTCCGGGAATATCTTCCGCCGGAGGTGACCTTAAAGGTTATATCGCTGAATGCAGTTTTGGATCAGTTTCACAGAGAGGAGGGATGCCCGTGAATGAAACGCTCAAACGGATCGTGATCAGTTTGACCGTATTGCTTGCGCTATTCATGCTGCTCTATATCAGCGGATTGCTCGGCCAGACGCTCAACAATTACGAAGAATGGCAATCAAATGGTGGTATGAGCGGACAGACTGTTATGCGGCCTGTTGATTGGTCGGTGGGGCCATGCATAAAAAACACCTTCAGCATCGGAGGGCTCAAAAGTCTGGGGCTTATCCTACTTGCCGGTGGCGGGCTCACTGCTTACATAAAGCTGCATGACCGCTTCGGAGGGAAAACGAATGACCCCAGAGGCTTTTCGGTAAGCAAACAAGGAACGTATGGCACAGCATCCTGGATGAGCGATAAGGAAATGCGGCAGGTCCTTGAGGCCAAGCCCATCCCGCAGGCCGAGGGTATTATCCTGGGTGAAAAAGATGGCAAGGCTATTTGTTTGCCTGTCGATACACGCCTCAATCGTCACATTACCATCTGTGGCTCGTCAGGAACGATGAAATCCCGAGCCGTGATTCGCCCGGCGCTGTTCAACATCATCCGGCGCGGTGAATCCACGATTATCACAGATCCAAAAGGGGAGATGTACGGAGATCTTGCCGCGCTGTTTCAACAGAACGGATATGAGGTGCGGGTTTTCAATCTGGTCAACCCGCAGCACGGGGATTCATGGAATTGCATGTCCGACTTGAATGGCGATACTCTTCTTGCTCAGGTTCTGACCAATGTAATCATTGGAAATACCAGCGAAGGCAAAGGGGACCACTTCTGGGATAACGGCGAGGGCAATCTGCTCAGGGCTCTCATCCTCTATGTGGATCAAGACCGAACCAGAAGCCCGGACCAGAAAAACCTGGCCGCTGTGTATCAGCTGCTCACCCAGAATAACGAGCGACAGTTGACCGCCATGTTCGAGAAACTGCCAATCGACCATCCAGCCAGGGCACCATTCAATCTGTTTTCCCAGGCAAGTGACACGGTTCGTTCAGGCATTATTCTCGGCCTCGGCACGCGGCTACAGGTTCTCCAGAACGAAGCCGTGCGCCGGATCATCAGCCAAAACGACATAGACCTCACGGCGCCCGGAAAACGGAAATGCGCATACTTTGTGATCCTCAGTGACCAGGATGCCACGATGGCCTTTCTGTCATCGCTGTTCTTCTCGTTCCTGTTCATCAAACTGGTTCGCTATGCGGACAGTACTCCCCAGATGCGCTGCGCCGTCCCTGTCAATCTGGTTTTCGACGAGTTCAACAACGTCGGGAAACTCGGCGGCGCCGCTGACGGCTCGGACTTCGCAAGAACCCTTTCAGTGATCCGAAGTCGTGCAATCTATGTCATGCTTGCTATCCAAAGCCTTGGCCAACTTCAGAATCGATACCCAAACAATCTCTGGGCTGAGATCCTGGGTAATACTGATGTGCAGCTGATGCTCGGCTGTACCGATGACATCAGCGCCGAATATTTTTCTGCGCGCAGCGGCGACATGAGTATCCAAATCAATACCACGATGACGGTTCGGCAAACCCTCGCCGTTGCGCAGATGATACCGCAATACCGGCACACGGAAGGCCAAGGCAAACGGCGTTTGCTCACACCTGACGAGGTCCTTCGGCTACCGAACGAAGAACTCCTGGTAATCATTCGTGGCCACAATGTTTTGAAGCTGAACAAGCTGGATTACACCAGGCTCCCCATGGCAGCTCAGATTGAGAAACGCAGTATTCTGGATTATACTCCTCAACCCTCTATAACCCGCACGATACCAGAAACCGTCCCAGAACCGAAACCGGAACGGAAAAAGATGCGACCGAGTCTGTACAGCTCAGCATCACCGCCGGAAGATTTTTAATGATAACGGAGGCACCAAATGAATGACGAAATGAATGTTCTGACTGAGGCGATTCCCCAGACTGAAATGGAATCGACAGAAATTTTGGATCAGGTGTCTGAAGGCGAAGCGCAAACCGCCTTCTCCCAGACTGATTCTGAAATGGAGTCTACGGAGGCTTTGACATCAGAAGACAACGCCGAAGGGGCTAAAGAAGTGCCCATCCTCCAGACTGACTCTGAAAGCGCAAGCATCCCGGCTGAAGAGGCGCCGAAGGCACGATCCCGTCGCTCCCGCAAAAGTCAGTCTGAGGAAAGCGCGTCTGGCGGCGAAACGGCAAAGCCCGCCGCACCTCGGCGCCGCCGCGCCAAAGCAAAACCCACCGCCGTTTCCATTGATGGCCAGCTCAGCGTAGAGACCGAAGCCGATAAAGCCCGGGATGCTCTGCTGGACCTGGTCGAGTCCATGAAAACAAAACGCATCCTGACGGGTACTATTCAGGGTGTGGAGCGGCCTACGGATAATCCCACACGGTCCCTTGCAGTCCTGTACCACGGTGATTTCAAAATTATGATTCCGGCAGAAGAGGCTGTGGAAATCCCTGACGATCTGCGCGGAAGGTCCAAAGAAGAAGTGCTGCACTATACTCTGACCAAGCGGCTTGGTGCAGAAGTGGACTACATCGTCAAAGGAATTGACGGCGAAGCCGGTATTGCAGTAGCCAGTCGTCTGGAAGCTATGGCAGCCCGCCGCCGTTCCTATTATTTCGGTACGGACCGAGATGGGAACAATCTGCTGTATGAGGGCGTATGCGCGGAAGCCCGTGTTGTGTCGGTGATCAGAGCCGGTATCTTTGTGGATCTGTTCGGGCTTGAAACCTACATCCCGCTGAGGGAACTGAGCTACCAGCGCATGCTGGATGCCAGTGCCGTGTACCAGCCCGGGCAGCGCATTTTGGTCAAGATTCTTAGGATCGATCGCAGTGATCGTGAACATATTCGTGTCGCCGCTTCCATCAAGCAGGCCGGTGAAAACCCGTATGAAAAGGCGTTGCGCCGATACTCTGTAGGTAACCGGTATGTGGGAACCGTGAGTATGGTGGACACCACAGGGGTTTTTGTGGCTTTGGATGGCGGCATCGATTGTCTGTGCAGTTACCCGAAACGAGGCCGTCCTCCCAGAGGCGCCCGGGTGACGATTCGTATCCTGGGAATCAACCATGAGACCAACCGCATTTGGGGAGCCATCACTCATGTGGCTACTCCGCGGTGAAAGGGGGGATAATTATGAACTATTTCATGAGCAAAGAAGAACAACAGCGCCGCAAAGAACTGGCGGAACATGCGCGTGTTATGCTTACACAGGTGCTCCCGGTCGAGGATCAGGATGAAACTTCTCTGACGGCGCCCTACCAAGGCTACTACATGCAGGTGTCTATTTCTCCGCTGCATCCGCTGCTGGTGATCAGTCTGGCGAAGGCCATCAATCACCCGGGTAGCGCCAAGAAACAGCGGCTGGTCAACCGATTGAACTTGACCAGCGTGCTTGGCAGCCATGCGATCAATCAGGACGTGGGGTGCTATGCTTACCGCAGCACGCATTGGCTGGACACTGAATTGGATGAAAATCGGTTTCAGGAAATCCTGGATCGGTGCTTCGAGGAGGCAGACAGAGGCTACGATATGTTGAAATCCGGCTGAGCCGTTGTAAATGCTGTGCCATATCCGTGTAATAAGGAAAAAGCACAAGGAGGATGTGACATGAAAATACAACTGATCGCGGTAATCCTGTCAGCTCTGATTTTGGCAGGTTGCAGCAATGCCTCACCTGCAGCGGAATCTTCGGAAAGTTCATCTTGCGAAAGCAGCGTGAGTGTTTCGGAGGCAACCCCTGCACCATCTCCGGACAAACCGGAATCCGCTGCCACGAGCGCCCCTGAGCCGAGCGCAGCTCCTGAGCCGAGCGCAACTCCTAATCCGATTCCGAGTTCTGCACCTTCCAGTTCTGTACAGCCGGTTGAGGAAGCCTCTCCCGCCCCGGAGTCAACGGTGCAAGCCGACAAGACGACCGCACCAAGCGAGACTGTTGCCACTGGTGCAATCCCGTTCAGTGTTGCTGAGGGGACGGACAAATGGTGGTACATCGACAGCACTGACAGCGCATACTGGGCAGTGCAGGACGGTATCAACGCAATTCGCGCATCGGTCGGGCTTGGCGCTTTGGAGATGGACGACAGTCTGAGTACTACGGCCAGCTCGCGGTGTGAGAGCTTTGTCGCCGGTGGTCCCTTTGACCATTCCGGTATGGTAACAGCCAGCGAGATCTGTGCTCGTGGTCCGATCGGGTCCGCCGCCGCTGTCTGCGAAGCCTGGAAGAACAGTCCGGACCATTATGCGAACATTGTCAGTGACCAGTTCACAAAAATGGGCGTTGGCTGTTGGTTCTGCTCAACCGACCAGGGGCAATATACCTACTGGGTTGTCACCTTTGAATAACCGAATCAATCATCTTTGGGCGTCTGCTTTATGGCAGGCGCCTGTTTTTATGGAGGAAATTATGAAGAAATACAAGTTTAGGCACCGTTTTACGGCCTTGCTCCTTGCCTTTCTTATGTGTATGTCGCTGATGCCAGCGACTGTGCTCGCTGAAGAAATCCCTGCTTCGAGCGAGGTCAGTTCTGTGTCTGAGTCGGCAAGTGAGCCGCAGCCGGACTCCAGTTCTGTACCGGAATCGGAAGTCGCATCCGAAGCGAGTTCTGCAGCAACTTCCGAGAGTGCCAGTACCAGCACAGAGGAGCCTGCTCCGGATTCCCCGACCCTGAGTGAACAGGCACAGGCTTTTATCGCCGCTGTAGATGCGCTCGATCGTGAGAGCATTCTCTCGGCAGTCAACAGCTGGGCGCTGGCAAGCCAGGCCTGGCAGGCAGATAAAGAAAATCCTGATCTGATCGCCGCTCTGGACGAAGCTACGGTGTTGTCAGATGAAGCTTCCGCTCCGGTAACTGCTGCGGAAGATCTGTACCTGTCCCTTACGGAGGAGGAAAAGGCAAACGAGGCCGTAGCGGCTGCGTATTCCGCACTTGCTGCATTGGTTGTAACCATGCAGGCGACCATCGAGACTCCCTCTGTTCCGAGCGAAGGCGGTGACGATGCCGGATCTCCTCCCGATCTGGAAGAGATCCACCAGATGTTGTATGGGGATCTTCCTGATGCACCCACAGATAGCTATATGGGCAGCTATGGTCTTCCCGTTGCGACTGGTGACACCAAGATTGGCATCAGCCACTGGAACGATGACCCGTCGGTTGCCATTGGCTATATGGATTCCGAGGCGCTGAATTCGGATGGGCTGTCCATCACAGTACCCCGTCAGGCCGGCGAGTCCTTTGCCATTGTGCCCATCTTTGTGCAGGTTGAATATCCCGCCAACAACAGCACCTCGCAGATCATCCTGCCTGAAGATGTGGTCCTGCTGGACTATTCCGGCAATCCGGCAGATGAGCAGACCACTGCTGCCATTCTGAACAGCAGTTATGTAGAATCTTCTGCAGCCACGACCGGCATCTATGTGCAGGCAGACCACGATTTTGACGTGACATTCCGCTACAACGCTCCGGATGGTACCAGTCTGGAAAAGGCCTTGAATGTCCATCTGGAAGGTGAAACGGAGACACAGCCGACGAAGGCCAATGGAATCAGCACTTACGAAGCACGCCCCGAGCCGGATGTAAAGACTGGTAAAATCACGAGTGTGCAGAAAGTAAATGGTTCATGGCTGATTTGGTTTAACGGGCAGGAAGCATACTGCTGCACCCACGGTGCGAAGGGCAGTCCTAACGGATGTCCTACCTACAATTATTCGCACACTTCCATCGTAACGGCGGCCCAGTACACGCCCGGCGATCATTTTAGCAACCAAGTAAATATTTGGGGCGGTTTGGGCCAGCTGTCTCTCGGTCTGATGAGTGCCGATGCTGCTATGGATTCCGTCTATGATGAGGTACAGCGTTGGATTATTTCCAACTATCCTGACAGCGTTCCGGCTCAGAGTTATATCCGTTCCTTCGAGCAGATGAGCAACGGTGTATCCACTTATGTGGCGGAAAGTGACTATTATACCTACATCTACCAACCCCCTATTTCCGGCTGGCAGACTGTTGCACTGATCGGACCTCCCACCGGCAGCATCGATCCGGACATTCCGCCCGCAGGTGCCGAGTATTACGCCAGTTGGTCGGCTTCGCCCCAGACTGCCAGCGGCAGTTTTGATGCGAACTACACAGTCAACGTAGACAAGCAGCAGCTTGAAACCGGCGAAAAAGTGGACGGTGCCACCATTGAGATTGAACCCTTGGAAAAGGGTGGTACGATTGACGGTGGCAATTGGAGCATCACTCCGGCGGATAAACAGACCGTGACCACCAGTGGCCACACTATGGATGACGATTACCAGGATAACGGAGGCGACGCCAGCGCCAGCTGGAGCCTGCATTACAGTGTGACCAAGACCTCCACCAGCAGCCTGAGCGGCAGTGAGGGCCCGTATTCCAGTCAGGCCGAAGCCGATGCGGCAGCAGCCAGTGCCAAAGCCAGTGCTGAAGCACAACTGCGCGCCGAAGCTCAGGGCATGGTGGATCGGGCCATTGCTGCGGCCAAAAGTGAGCTGGCCAGCATTGATTTCCGTTTCGATGAGACGGTCGTTCCGGTAGGATTTGAGTTCTACAACGGTGAACATGGAAGCAAGCAGACCATCTCGGTCTCCATGGACAGTTCGGATGAATACCTCATGCGAAACGATGAATGGTCGTTGCAGGTCAATATCCGGAAAACGGACAGCGAAACCGGCGAAACGATCGCTTCTGATGCGGAGTATGAGGTCTTCGAATGGGATGTTGTTTCTCAGATGTATATCCCGTTCCACGCCGGAAAGCCGCGCGAAGCAACAGCACCTACCTATAACGGATACCATGTGGTCCGCAACGAGGATGGAACCTATTCCGTCGTCAACAGCACCGATTATGGCACCGAGTTCGATACCTCCCGGACCATGTACTACACCCAGCGCAACGAAGGCAAATTCCTTATCGTGGAAACGAAAGCTCCCGATGGTTACTTCGGTGACTGGACGGACATCGAGCAGCCCGGTGAGGCAGGTACTCCGCTGGGCAAGCGCGCCTACTATATTGAGATTACCAAGGACAATGATAACAGCGTAATCTGGTTGGATAATGCTGATTACAATGCTGACATCGCCACCAGTTATACCGGCGGCATTAAGTTGCTGACCAGTGACGGGCAGGAAGCCACTGTCACCATCTATGATCAGGCGCAGGATGCTGGCCGCACTTATTCAACGGACCGTACAGGCCGTGCAAACAACGAAGACAGTTACACCATGACCCCTGAGGATGGTGTCTTCCAGAATGATCGTGTGTTGGGTGAGATTATCTTGGTAAAATCTGACCTGGATCAGCTGCGCCCCACACCGATGGCCGAAGGTGGCGAGGACTGGGAAATTCCCGGTACTGCGCCCCATGGCGAAGCCAGCATTGAAGGGGCCGTATACGACCTTTATGCCGCCGAGGATATTCTCCACCCTGATGGTGTGAGTGGTGTGGTTGACTACAGCAAGATCACCGATCAGGATGGTAACCCCATCTGGCATACCACAGTGCGCACCAACGGCGGCTGGGATGATTCCTACCTGCCTATCCTTTCCAAAGATCATCTGGTGGCGAGCGCCGAGATCAAGGATGGGGTGTTGGTGTTCGGAAATCTGTACCTGGGCAAATACTATTTGGTAGAGCGGGCTACCGGCCTTGTGCTGCCCGTGGATACCAACAGCAAGTTCTACGTCACCGGTCAGTATCCTGAATTGAACCGCAAACTGGAGCCTACTGGTGAGTACTCTCCGCTGGAGGAGTATTATGGCGAATACACCGACTACGTTTATAAAAACCAGTACTCCGCCGTTGCTGAAGGACGTTCTCCGGAAGGCTTTAAGACCTACGACGGCTACTATCTGAGCTACGCCGAAGGTTACCTCTGCGATGAGATCAACCACTATGAAACCCTGTCCTATGGCGACGAATCCGGCTATGTAGTCCGGGACGGCGAACAAAGCCTGGATGCAGTCCTGAAGGGCGGTTTTGAACTCCGTAAACTGGTAAGTACCACTGGCCCGGGCAGCCCCGCTCCCAAGCTGGAAGGCGCTGGTTTTACCGTCTACCGCATCCCCGATCTGAGCAAGGCGGACCAGTTCACCCGCAACCCGGACGGCAGCTACAATGTCCAAAGTGTGCTGGATGCCTACCGCAAGGACAACTACGACCCCGACACTCTGAAATATGATTTCACCGGCGAAGCCCAGGCAATCGCCCGGATGTTCGAGAGCGACGCCGATCTGGTGTACGCTTATAACGCGACTCTGACCGATGCAGGCGATTTCGCCAACGGCAGCGGTCTCGGCTGGGTACCTACTGGCACGACCAACGAATATCGTCTGAGCGAAATTTACACGAATGAGGAAGGCATCATTCGTGTGACCGGCCTGCCCTATGGCCAGTATCTGGTCGTTGAGACCACTATCCCGAAAGATGTGTTCCAGGCCGATCCCTTTGGCTTTACGGTGGACAGCGACACGCCCCAGAGTATCTTCTGTCAGCCTAATGGTAGTGTAACAGAGCCCAGCAACAGCTATGTGACCTACAACATCTTGGATGAGGAGATGGAAGGCTACTTGAAGCTGGTCAAGGTGGACGCCGAGACTGGCAAGGCTGTCAAGCTGGCCAATACTGCATTTGCCATCTATAAGCTTAATGATGATGGAAGCAGGGAACGCCTGTCCATGATCGACCCCGACAGCGGTGATCCCACTGTCAAAACCGATGTGTTCTATACCGATGAGAATGGTATGATGAAGACGCCCGAAAAACTGCCTTTGGGGCGTTATCTCATTGAAGAGTTGGAAGGCCCGAACGGATTCTTCAACGATGAGCAGTATACTGTAGAGTTCGAGATTTCGTCCGACTCCGCCTGGGAAGTGATTGGCAATGCTGTCAACGGCATGGATGAGTACATTCTCACCCAGGAGTACATCAACCACGAGACCCTCGGCAAACTCACCATTCGAAAAATCGGTGAAGTCCTGATGGGCTGGCAGGAAGATGAGGGTGACATCCTTGATCCTGAGTACTCCGGCATGGCTCGTCCTGGACATTTTGTTTATGAAAATCGTCCAATTCCTGGTGCGCAGTATACCATTACTGCCAACGAAGATATCTATACCCAGGACCGCCAGACCGACGCTGATGGCAATCGTTGCTTGTGGTATGCCAAGGGTGACGTTGTGGCCGTAGTCACCACCGGCGACGGCACCAGCGATATCAACGTGTTCCGCCCTGGCCGCACTCAGGCCACCTACGATTTCCTTAGTGTGATCCACGACGGTACGATCGGAGAAGTCACCGTAACTCTGCCGCTTGGAAGCTACCACATTGAGGAGACCAAGCCGCCCTATGGTTATACCGGCACTGCTCAGAGCTACGATGTTGTCTTCACTTGGGACAACCAGACCAACAGCGTGGTTATGGCACAGAGCATCACCAGTACTGATGAGAACGGCAATACCACCACGACCGAGTTTGAGGTCATCAATGCAGCGGATGCCACTGCAGAGTTCACTGAGCAGCAGACCCTGAAATTCCACAACGACCGCGTGAAACCTGAGATCGATATCTACAAGAAGGATATCAAAACTGGTGAACTGGTCGCAGGTGCGGTCTACAACCTGATTTCCACCGATAATATCTACAATGCGGATGGCAAGCTGCTCTTCCATGCTGGGGATCTGATTGCTACCTCTGCGCCGACTGATGAAAACGGTCACACCACCTTCATTTGCGATCTGCCGATGCGCGGCCAGTACTATGGTGTCGATGGCGTCTATATCCCTGAAAACATCTACGGCACTGACGCTGATCACACCAAGAACAGCGGGAACTATATCATTCGCGAGATTAAGGCGCCGGACGGCTATTATCTGGACGCTCCGGATGCAGAGATTACCTTCACCTATGCAGGCGCAGAATCCGCTACTGTCACCATTGAATCGACTTTCCAGAATGATGCAACGTCCTTCCACGTTTCCAAGCGCGAGCTGACTGGGGATGAGGAACTTCCCGGAGCAAAACTGACGATCAAAGATACGGACGGCAATGTGGTCCGGGAATGGACCAGCGGTGAAGAACCTGTGGAGATCCGCGGTCTGCTCTTCGACAAGGTATATACCCTGACCGAGACAAACCCGGCACCTGGTTATGCGCTTGCAGAAGACATCCGGTTCAAACTGGTTCAGAGCAAGAATGAGGACGGCGATCTCATCAATGCTGCAGATGTTTATGTCTGCACCGGTAAGGACTGGTTGATCTTTGACCACTGGGAGAAGATGGAAGACGGCATGGTGGTTATGCGTGATGATATCATCCGTGTTGAGATTTCCAAGCAGGACATCACCACCAAGCAGGAATTGCCTGGTGCCCACCTGGTCATCAAAGACGAAAACGGCAATGTGATTGCCAGCTGGGTCTCCTCGGATAAGCCCTACTACATCGAAAAACTCCCCGCCGGCAAGTATGTGCTGATCGAGGAGAGTGCACCTGATGGGTATCTGGTCGCAGAGAAGATTGAGTTTGAGGTCAAACCCACTGGCGAGATCCAGACTGTCATCATGTATGACAGCCGCGTTCCCACTCCTGAGCAGCCTACTCCGGAACCCCCTACTCCGACCCCGCCGACACTGCCTCAGACCGGTGACCTGCCCTGGCTGCCGGTTGCGCTCGGTGTTGTAGCCGCTGGAGCCGCTGTCGGTATTCTGGTTATGAGTCGCAAACGCGACCTTGCCCTGCGCGACGATGATTCGAAGCAGGAGCAGCAGGATCACGAGCAATGAGGTACTTTCTAAAAGGATTTCTCTATGGAATACTGGGGATTTCTTTGATTGGCCTGATCTGGCTTATGATTGTCCGACCACAGCTGACCGCCCGGGATGCTGCGGAATTAAAAGATGAGTATTCTGAAACTATCTCCGGGGCCACAAGCCCCGGAGATTCTGTTGGCGAGGAGTCTTCCGTAGATATTCTCGCTATGCAGCGACAGTACCCGGATATCAAAGCTTGGCTCACTGTACCGGGGACAGTAATCGATTATCCTGTTCTGCAGAGCAGTGCGGATGATCCGGAGCACTATCTCCGACGCAATTACGATGATACTTGGCGTATGGCAGGCAGCCTGTTTTTTCAATACGACTGTACACTTGATTCACGCAATTTGGTGATTTTTGGTCACAACATGTCGGACGGATCGATGTTTGCGTGCCTTCGCAATATGTTTGATGCAGAATTCCGCGAAGAGCATTCACAGATTATACTGCATACGGCAGATAGCACACGCTATTTCCGCGTTGTGTCCGCGATGAAAACGGACTTAACACAGCTTCCGTTTAACCAAACCATGTTCCAAAGTGATAATGACTACCTTACATTTGCAGAGCAAATGCTGCAGGATACCGATGCCATGCCCAATAGCAACCTCACACTACTTACACTCATCACTTGTGCATATGACTGGGACGGAGCCAGAACAGTAGTTGTTGCGGTTGAAACGAATGAGGAGTGATTATTTGTAGAACTGTATTGGCGTTCACGAAGGGGATGAGACAGACGGAGCATCTGTTGGATAGACTGGCGCGGGAGCAGGATACCGTGGTATCAAATCTGCGCCTTGTGATGTATTACCGTCACAATACAATACTCAAGCTGATCTGCATGCCGAATAAAGATAGTGTTTCTCTTCCGGAATGGTCGAGAACATTATCTTACTTGGCTGAAACAAACCTTTCTATCAATTCCTACGATGAAGTTGACATGGTTTTGAATGAACTGTTCAAATCATCGTGACCTTAATATCCAGAGGAGGCAGAATGAAAGCGAGAACAACCATATTGCTGGTGCTCCTTTGTTTATGCATCTTTATGGGCCAAACAGCTTATGCGGATACCGACGGAACCGAATTGCAAATACTGGAACCGTCATACCTTGAAATTCAATTGGGCATAGACTGGGCCGGCACCGAGTTTCAGCTCCGTACAGATATGGGGCTCTATCCAGACACCATCCAAGTTGATGAAAATGGAATACTCCATTTGGAGATAGGCGGAAGCAAAAATTATCTTCTCTCAAATCTGTCGGATGATACGCTGACGGTTACGCTCCCGGAGGAAACAGGTGTGTCCTCCGCACTGGCCCAGGAGGAGCAACGTGACACGAACGCATACAAGGAAACATGGCCGATATTTGTGATGGTCGAAGTGTTGGTTTTTGCCATAGGCGTTTGTGTAGGAATAGGAGGTGGTATTGCTTACTGCAATATTGGGAAGCGATGAAAACGCTCCCAGACTGATTTTAAAACACAACATACAAAACGATTGGTAATAATCGCATTGTTATAATTGAATTTATAACAAATAGGCTTGACAATCGCCG
>NHCFR05603__coassemble_286_pt1 | contig 48427 bp, 38 predicted proteins | sample NHCFR05603__metabat2_low_PE_044 | metagenome-assembled genome bin NHCFR05603 | reverse complement strand
GGGGCTGCCAGCCGCACTTGTCGCACCACACCATGGGGATGGGTTCGCCCCAGTACCGCTGGCGGGAGAACACCCAGTCCCGGAGCTTGTAGTTGACCTTGGCCTGGCCGATGCCCTTGTCCTCCAGCCACTTGGTGATGACGGGGATGGCGTCCTTGACGGTCAGGCCGTTGAGGAAGTCGGAGTTGACCAGGATGCCGGTCTCGTCCTTGGCGGTGAAGGCGGCCTCCTGCACGTCCTCGCCGCCGGACACCACCTCAATGATCTCGCAGCCGAACTTCTTGGCGAACTCCCAGTCCCGGTCGTCGTGGGCGGGGACGGCCATGATGGCGCCGGTGCCGTAGGTGGCCAGCACGTAGTCGGAGATGAAGATGGGGATCTCGGTGTCGTTCACCGGGTTGATGCCCTTCACGCCCTCCAGGCACACGCCGGTCTTGTCCTTGGCAAGCTCGGTGCGCTCAAAGTCGCTCTTGCGGGCGGCCTCGGCCTGGTAGGCGCGCACGGCCTCGGCGTTGGTGATGGTGCCGTTCTCCAGCCACTCCTTCACCAGGGCGTGCTCGGGGGCCAGCACCATGTAAGTAGCGCCGAAGAGGGTGTCCGGCCGGGTGGTGTAGACCACCAGATCCTCGCCGGTGGTGGCTTTGAAGGTGACTTCCGCGCCGTGGCTGCGGCCGATCCAGTTCTTCTGCTGGGTGACCACGCGGTCGATGAAGTCCAGGCCGTCCAGATCGTCGATGAGGCGGTCGGCGTAGGCGGTGATCTTCAGCATCCACTGGCTCTTGACCTTGTGGACCACTTCGCCGCCGCAGCGCTCGCAGCAGCCGTTGACCACTTCCTCGTTGGCCAGCACCACCTTGCAGCCGGTGCACCAGTTGACGTTCATTTCCTTTTTGTAGGCCAGGCCGTGCTTATACAGCTGCAGGAAGATCCACTGGGTCCACTTGTAGTACTCGGGGTCGGTGGTGTTGATCTCCCGGTCCCAGTCGAAGGACAGGCCCAGAGCCTGCAGCTGGCTCTTGAAGCGGGCCACGTTGTTTTTGGTGACCACTTCCGGGTGGATGTGGTTCTTCATGGCGAAGTTCTCGGTGGGCAGGCCGAAGGCGTCCCAGCCCATGGGGTAGAGCACATTATAGCCGGCAAGGCGCTTTTTGCGGGCCACGATGTCCAGCGCAGTGTAGCTGCGGGGATGGCCCACGTGCAGGCCCTGGCCGCTGGGGTAGGGGAACTCCACCAGGGCGTAGAACTTGGGTTTCGAGTGGTCGATCTTGGCGGCGAAGGTCTTTTCGTCCGCCCAGATCTTCTGCCACTTGCTCTCAACGGCCTTGAAATCGTATTTCACCTGACATCAACTCCAGAAATTGATTTGTTTCAAACGGCGGCGGGCAGGCCGCGCCGGTTCACTGCGCGTCGGTCTCGTCCTCTTCGAACTTCACGTCCACCGGCTCGGCGTCGGCCCAAAGGTGCTCCAGATCGTAGAAGCTGCGGGCTTCGGGGTAGAACACGTGCACGATGACGGTGCCGTAGTCCAGCAGGATCCAGTTCTTGGAGTCATAGCCCTCGGTGCGCAGGGGTTTGACCTCCTGCTCGCCCAGCTGGAACTCCACTTCCTCGGCCAGGCTCTTCACATGGGTGGAAGAGGTGCCGGTGGCGATGACGAAGTAATCCGCCAGCACGGTGAGGTCCCGCACTTTGAGCACCTTCACGTCAGAGGCTTTTTTCTTGTCCAGCACCTTGGCGATGGCGGTGGCAAGCTGCAAACTTTCCATTGAGTTCTCCTTTCGCCGGCCCTTGCCGGCTGTTGTTGGTGGTTTTTGGGGGTCAGCCGCCGGCCTGTCCGGCCTCGGCCTCGGTGTCCAGCTGGCCCATATACTGCACGTTGGGGTCGGTGGACTCGCCCACGGTGGCCAGAGTGGGCACATCCAGCTGATCCACCGGGCCGCCGTAGGTGCGGAAGTACTGGTTCAGCAGATCGGTGGTCTTGGCCACGTCACAGATCAGATGGGACTGGTCGTTGTAGCGCTGGGCGGCGGAGTAGGTGGGCAGTTTGCACATCATAATGTTGGCGCTGTCCACCTGCAAAAAGCTCACGCCCATGCTGATGAGCTCGTCCATGGGGATGTTGGTCTCCACATACTTGAGGGCCACCGGGGCCAGTTTGGCCAGGTCCCACACGGTAGCGGTGCGGATCCGGGCGAAGAGGCCCTGGTAGAAATAGCGCTGCATGTCCAGCCGGGCGATGTCCGCCTGGGCGTAGTTGCGGTTGCGCACGAAGAACTCGGCGGCCTCGCCGTCCAGGTTGCGGTAGCCCTGCTCCAGGGTGCTGCCCTTATAGGAGATGTCCTTGGGGATATAAACTTCAATGCCGCCGAAGAGATCCACGATCTCCTTCAGGCTCTGCATGTCGATGGTGACGTAGTAGTCCACCGGCAGCTTGTACTGCTCGTGGATCAGCTCCATCAGGCTGCCAATGCCGTCGTTGTAGAGGGCAACGGCGTTGATCTTGCCGGTGTTGCCGTGCTTGTATTCCTCGCCGGGGTAGGTGTCCCGGGGGATCTGGAGCATGTTGATCTTGTGGTTTGCCACATCGAAGTTGACGTACATGATCATATCGGTCATGCCGTCGTTGGAGCCGTCGCCGGAGTAGGCGCGGCCTTCCTCATAGTCAATGCCGCACACCAGCACGTTCACCACGTCCCCCTTGTACTCGGTGGGGGTGTTGATGATCTCGTTGATGGTGGGGTTGCCGCCCTCGGGGCTGATGGAATGGACCACCCACTGGTAGAGGCCGAACAGGCCCACGGCCAGCACGCCGAAGAAGCAGCACAGGCTGATGAGAACGGTTTTGAGCACGCTGCCCTTTTTCTTGCGGCGGCGGGGGACCGGGCTGTGGGCAGTGTGGCCGGCAGAAGCGGGCCGGGCCGCCGCGGGCCGGGAGGCCGCGGAAGAAGGAGCATGGTAGGTGGTGCGCGCCGCGCCGGAAGAAGAAGCGGCGGACGCGCCGCTGCGGTTGATCTTGCGGCCGGTGGAAGAGGACGTTCCGCTGCTGCGGGAGGCGCCGGAGGCGCCGTGGGAGGCGGAAGACGTGTTGAGTTTTCTGTGCTGATTGGAATTGTTCATGGGGCAAACCTCCGTTTTACCGGGTGCCGGCGATACGTTCCATATCGTCCAGCGCCCGCCGTGTGATCGGGTCGATGGTTTTGCCGCAAGCTTCCATCCACTCCACATTGTAGCGCAGGGCCGTGGCCACCGCCGTGTCCAGGTCCTGCAGGGAAAGCCGGCGCAGTTCCTCCACTTCGGGGTAGTCGCGCTCGGCGCTGATCATGTCGCTCAAAAAGATGATCTTGTCCAGTTTGGTCATGCCGGGCCGGCCGGTGGTGTGACACCGGATGGCGTCCAGCACTTCCCTGTCCTCCACACCCCAGCGGGTCTGGGCCAGGATGGCCGCACAGACGCCGTGCCACACCGGGGGCGGGCTGTTTTCAGCGTCACCCGCTATTATAGCATTTTCCCGCAGAATCTGCAATAATTCCTCTTTCGGCAGCTCTTTGGCCGCGTCGTGCAGGATGGCGGCCAGAGCCGCCTTTTCCTCGCTGGCGCCGTAGAGGCGCGCCAGTTCCACCGCCTTGTCCTTCACGTTGACGGTGTGGGTGAAGCGCTTTTTGGAAAGCGTTTTTTTCACCATTTTTTCGGCTTCGCCGTATGTCATTGACCGTTCACCTTTCGTAAAGATGGTTTTCTTCGATGACGCGCCGGGCCGCCGCGGGCACCAGGGACAGGTCCCTCCGGTGGGTGCGCAGCTCGGTGGAGGCAAGGGGCAGCGCGGGCGTTTGGGTGAAAAGCACCCGGCCGCCCTCGGCCTCAAGGGCCCGGGCGGCGGCGCGCAGTTCCGGCATGTCTCCCTCTTCCCGGCTCTGGGCCACCAGCACCGTGCGGCGCAGCAGCTCCCGCCAGCTGCGCCATTCGGTGAAGGTGGTGAGCATGTCGCTGCCCACACACAGATACACTGCCGCGCCGGGGTATGTTTGCTCCAGCATGTTCACCGTGTCGATGGTGTAGCTTTTGCCGCCCTGGCGGATCTCCCAGTCGCTGACTTCCAGCGCCGGGAACAGGGGCTTGAAACACTCGCACATGGCAAGGCGCAGCGCCGCCGGGGTGGCGCTGGCCGCCTTGTGGGGCGGAATGCAGGCGGGCATTACCACCACCCTTGCGGGCTTTGCCGCCTCGATGGCGCTTTTGAGAAAGTGGATGTGGCCGTTGTGGGGCGGGTCGAAGGTGCCGCCGAAGAGCAGCACCCTTTCACCTTCCGCCAGCGGGCCGCGCTTTTCGCCTTCCATGGCGCGCGCTCCTTTCGGTTTCAGGGGTTCACTTCAAAAGGTCGTCGAAGCGGCTCTCCTTTTTCTTTTTGAGGAAGAGCACGAACTTGGAGCCAATGACCTGTACCACCTCGGCGCCGGTCTCGGCGGCCAGCAGCTCGGCGGCCTCACGGGCGGAGTAGACGCTGGTCTCCAGCACCTTCATCTTGATGAGTTCCCGGGCGGCCAGGCAGTCGGCGGTGGACTTGATGAGGGTCTCGTCGATCTCGCCCTTGCCCACCTGGAACACCGGGTCCAGGCCGTTGGCGGCTTTGCGCAGCGCGGCGCGCTGTTTGCTTGTGAGCATGAATGATATCCTCCGTTTGTGGTTTTGTGTTCAGCGCAGGGTGCGGGTGAGGCGGTCGCCGTCCCGCTTGTAGTCCTGCTCAAAGCCCAGGCTTTCGTCGATGGCGGTGATGGGCGCGCCCGCGCCCTCCCCCGCCGCCAGAAAGGCGGGCAGTTCCTTGTCCAGTTTGGCCATGGCCACGCCCCGGTGGCTGATGGCGTCCTTCTCCCAGTCTTCCAGCTGGGCGTAGCTGCGGCCCTCGCCGTTGGGAGCCTTGCCGCCCCCCGGCAGACCCACCTCCTCGGGGATGAACAGCGGGTCGTAGCCGAAGCCGTTTTGGCCGGCCCGCTCAAAGCCCACCCGGCCCGGGCACTCGCCCAGCACCGTCAGCTGGCGGCCACGGGGCAGATAGAAGCACACCGCGCTGACGAACTTCGCCGTGCGGCGGCCCTCCTCCACGCCGGAAAGGGCCTCCAGGAGCTTGTCGTTGTTGGCCTCGTCGTCGCCGTGGCGGCCGCAGTAGCGGGCGGAATAGACCCCCGGCTCGCCGTTCAGCACGTCCACCGCGAGGCCGGAGTCATCGGCCAGGGTGGGCAGGCCGGCGGCCTCGCAGATGGCCTTGGCCTTGATGAGGGCGTTTTCGGCAAAGGTGGTGCCGGTCTCCTCCGGCTCCAGAGTAATGCCCAGTTCCTTCTGGCTTTTGACCGTGTGGCCCTGGGCCTCCAGAATGCGGCGGATCTCCTTGAGTTTTCCGGCGTTGCCGGTGGCGGCGCAGATGAGCATACTGTTTCTCCTTTTCAGTGTTCTGCGAAGAGGGCTTCGGTGAAGTCCTCGGCGGAAAATTCCATCAGATCGTCCATGCCTTCGCCCACGCCCACAAAACGCACCGGCAGGCCCAGCTTCTGCTTGACGCTGATGACCGAGCCGCCCTTGGCGGTGCCGTCCAGCTTTGTGAGGATAATGCCGCTGGCGCCGGCGGCTTCGATGAACTGGGCGGCCTGGCTGATGGCGTTCTGGCCGGTGATGGCGTCCAGCACCAGCAGGGTCTCCACGCTGGCGGAAGGGCATGCCTTTTCCACGCTGCGGCGGATCTTGGCCAGCTCCGCCATCAGGTTGTGCTTGGTGTGCAGGCGGCCGGCGGTGTCGCAGATGACGATGTCCACCCCTTTGGCGGCGGCGGACTGCACCGCGTCGAACACCACGGCGGCGGGGTCGGCCCCTTCGCCGTGACGGATGACCGGCACGCCCACCCGGTCGGCCCAGATGGTGAGCTGCTCGGCGGCGGCGGCGCGGAAGGTGTCGCCGGCGGCCAGCAGCACGCTCTTGCCCTGGGCCTTGTAGAGCCGGGCCAGCTTGGCAATGCTGGTGGTCTTGCCCACGCCGTTGACCCCGATGACCATGATGACCGCCGGGTGACCGGAGAGGTCCATCTCTCCCTCGGCCCGCAGCTCCTCCACGATGATGGCCTTGAGGGCCGCCAGCGCGTCGGCGGCGGTCTTGATGTGATCGCGGCGCACCCGCTCCCGCAGGGCAGCCACCAGCCGGTCGGCCTCGTCGGCGCCGGCGTCCGCCAGAATGAGCTGGTCCTCCAGGTCGTCGTAGAAGGAGTCGTCAATGCTGCCGGCGTTCATCATGTCCAGAATGCCGGCAAAAAAGCCCTTGCGGGTCTTGGCAAGGCCCTCGTCCAGTTTCTCTCTGCGGCTGAAAAATCCCATGGTGTGTTCCCTCGTTTCCTGGTATTCCCGCCCGGGGGCGGTGCGTACTGTAGGTATATACGGTCGAGAGGCGGCGAATGTTGCAAAATCCGCCTTTTTTCCCTCTTTGTCAGCTCACCAGCGAGGCGTCCACCTCGTCCAGATCCAGACGCAGCAGCTTGGACACGCCGTCCTCCTGCATGGTGACGCCGTAGAGCACGTCCGCTGCTTCCATGGTGCCCCGGCGGTGGGTGATGACGATGAACTGGGTGGCCTCGCAGATACGCTGGAGGTACTGGGCGTAGCGCACCACGTTCACGTCGTCCAGGGCGGCTTCGATCTCGTCCAGAATGCAGAAGGGAGCCGGGTTCACCGCCAGGATAGCAAAATAAATGCTGATGGCCACCAGCGCCTGCTCGCCGCCCGACAGGGCCGACAGGTTCTTGATGACCTTGCCCGGAGGCGCCACCTGGATGTCAATGCCGCTTTCCAGCACGTTTTCCGGGTCGGCCAGGGACAGGCTGGCGGAGCCGCCGCCGAAGAGGGCGTTGAAGATACGCCCGAAGTGGCCGTTGATCTGGTTGAAGCTCTCGGTGAAGATGGTCTTCATCTCGCCGGAAAGCTCGCCGATCATCCGCGTCAGCTCGGCCTTGCTCTTTTCCACGTCCCGCACCTGGTCCCGCAGGGTCTCGTAGCGGGTGCTGACCTCTTTGTATTCCTCGATGGCGGACACGTTCACGTTGCCGAGAGCGCGTATCTTGCCCCGCACCTCGCCCACCTGGCGGCGCAGCTCGGTGACCGAGTCGAACTCCACGCACAGGCTCTGGGCGTCGGTCATGGTGAGCTGATACTCCTCCCAGAGTTTTGCGATGGTCTGGTCGTACTCCACCTCGGCGGCGGCCTTGCGCTCGGCAAGGCGGGCCATCTCCTGGCTCATCTTTTCCCGCTGGTCGGTGATGGCGCGGACCTTCTGGGTCTTCTGGTTGACCTCGCCCTCCTTTTCCATGCGGCGGGCGCTGGCGGCGGCAATTTTTGCCTCCTGCTCCTCGATACGTCCGGCGGCCTCCTCTTTCTGCAGGCGCACCTCGGCCATCTTTTCCTCGTTTTCGGCGTTCAGCGCCTCGAGGCGGGCGATGTTGGCCCGCAGGGCCCTGTCCCGCTCCTCGCTCTCGCCGGAGCGGCTGGCCAGCGTTTCCATGGCGGCGGCGTGGATGTCCCGGTCCTTGCCGGCCTCCAGCCGCTGCATGCGCACGGCGGAAAGTTCATCGGAAAGGCGGGCGCGGGTGGCCAAAAAGCTGTCGTCGCTGCCGGCCAGTTCCGCCAGCTCTTTTTCCAGAGCCGCGATTTCCCCGGCCAGCTTTTCCTGCTCGGCGGCGGCGGCTTTGCCCTCGGCCTCGTCCCGCTCCTTCTGGGCGGCGAGGCTGTCCGCCTCGGCGGCGGAAATCTCGGCGGCGGCCTTCGCCTGGCTGAGGGCCGCTTCAATGCGGCGGGCCTCGGCCTCGGCGCGGATCTTATCGCCCCCGGCGGTGATGGCCTCGCTGGAAGCGGCGGTGAGCTGGGCGTTCAGCGCGTCCACCTCCGCCTTCCACTTGTCGGTGGCTTCGGCGGCGGCGTCCTGCTTTTTCTCCAGGTCCGCCACCTTCTTTTTCAGGTCCTCCATCTCCTGGCGGCGGCTGAACAGGCCCGCCGACCGGCTGGTGGAACCGCCGGTGAAGGAACCGCCGGCGTTGATGACCTGGCCGTCCACCGTGACCACCCGGTTGCGCCAGTCAAGGCTGCGGGCCACGCGGGAGGCCTCGTTGATTTCGTCCACCACGATGATACGGCCCAGGAGATTGGCCACGATGTTGTCGTATTTGGCGTCGCATTTCACCAGATCCGCCGCCACCCGGGCGCTGCCGGAAAGGCGGGAGGAATCCAGCCGGGTGCCCTTGATGGTGTCCAGGGGCAGGAAGGTGGCGCGGCCGGCCTTCTCGTCCCGCAAAAAGGCGATGGCGGCCTTGGCGGCCCCTTCGCCGTCCACCACGATGTTCTGCAAGGCAAAGCCCAGAGCCGTCTCGATGGCCAGCTCATAGCCCGGCTGCACCGTGAGCAGGCCGCTCACCGTGCCCAGAATGCCCCGCAGGCGGCGGTTCTGAGCCGCCCGCATGACGGTCTTGACGCTCTGCTGGTAGCCGTCCATGTTGCGTTCCAGATCGCCCAGCACCTGCAGGCGCTGCACGGCGGCCTCCCGCTGGCGGGTGATCTGCTGCTCGGCGGCGTCCGCTTCGTCCAGCTGTTTCTGGCGGCTGGCCAGCTTCATCTTGAGGCCGTTCTGCACGTTTTCCAGCCGGGCGAGGGTGTCGTTCACCGTGGCCAGGTAGGCCGCGGTGTCCGCCTGCTCGGCTTCCAGGCCCTTCAGAGCCTCGGCGTTTTTCTCCTTTTCGGCGGAAAGGGCGCTCAGGCGCTCGGCGGCGGCGGCAGCGCTGGACGCGCAGCCCGCGGCCCGCACCTTGGCGTCGGTCTGGCGGGCGGTGAGCTGGGCCAGCAGGCCGGTCACCGCGCCCCGGCGCTCGCCGGTGGCGGCGTTTTCCGCCTGGATGGCCGCCAGCTGCTCCTCGCGGCGGGCGGCTTCGGCCTCCAGTTCCGCCATCTTCGCTTCCAGTTCTTCGATGGCCTTCTGGTGGGCGGCGGCTTCGGCGGCAAGGCCCTCCTTGCCCGCGCCCGCGGCCTCGATCTCCTCTTTGAAGGAGGCAATGCTGGCGTTGTTGTGGTCGATGTCGTTCTGCAGAACGGCCAGGCGGCTGTCGCTGCCCGCCTGCTCCTCGGTGATGGCGCGGATGGCGGCGTTGCACCGCTCCACCTCCACCATCAGCCGCTGCATTTCCGCCTGCACGGCTTCGGTCTCGGCGTCGATGGCCTCGATCTCGGCGCAAAGGCCGTCGTAGTCCGCCTGAGCGGTCTCGTACTGGCGCTGCTGGTTGCGCACCGTCTCCTTGGCGCGGCGCACGCCGTCCACCCAGAGGGTGACTTCCAGCTCTTTGCGCTTTTCGCTCAGTTCCAAAAACTGGGCGGCCTTTTTGCTCTCCTTTTCCAGGGGACCCACGCGGCTTTCCAGTTCGCCCAGGATGTCCCGCAGGCGGGAAAGGTTATCCTCCGCGCCGGCCAGGCGGCGCTCGGCCTCGTTTTTGCGGTAGCGGTATTTGGCAATGCCGCTGGCCTCCTCAAAGATCTCCCGGCGCTCGGCGCTTTTTGCGCCCACGATCTCGGCAATGCGGCCCTGGCCGATGATGGAGTAGCCGTCCCGGCCGAGGCCCGTGTCAAGAAAGAGCTCGTACACGTCTTTGAGGCGCACGTTCTGGCCGTTGATGGAATATTCGCTCTCGCCGGAGCGGTAGTATTTGCGGCCGATGACTACCTCGTCGGCGTCCACTTCCAGCCGGCGGTCGGAGTTGTCCAGCGTGAGGTTGACCATGGCGTAGCCCATGGCGCTGCGCAGCTGGGTGCCGCCGAAGATGACGTCCTCCATCTTGCCCGCGCCCCGCAGCTGCTTGGAGCTGGTCTCGCCCAGCACCCAGCGGATGGCGTCGGAGATGTTGCTTTTGCCCGACCCGTTGGGGCCCACCACGGCGGTGATCCCCTGGTCAAATTTGACGCGGGTGCGGTCGGGGAAGCTCTTGAACCCCTGTATCTCCAGTTCTTTCAGTACCATTGCGTTGCTCCCAAAGCGTTATTTCACCAGGCCCATCAGTTTGAGGGCCTGCCGGGCGGCTGCCTGTTCGGCGGCCTTTTTGCTGTGCCCCTCGCCCCGGCCGATGAGGTTGGAGTTGAGGTACACCGCCATTTTGAAGTGCTTGTCGTGGTCGGGGCCGGTCTCCCCTTCCAGCTCGTAGCGCAGGCGCTCCTCGGGGTTCTGCTGGATGACCTCCTGCAGCTGGGTCTTGTAGTCGGCCTCGGCGGTCTTTCCCTCGGTGATGAAGGGCAGGATGAAGGCGCGGGCCACTTCAATGCCGCCGTCCAGATACAAAGCGGCGATGAGGGCCTCAAAGGCGTCGGACACGACGCTGGGCCGGGTGCGCCCGCCGCCCCGCTCCTCGCCCCGGCCCAGGCGCAGGTAACGGCCCAGGTCAATTTCCTGGGCGAACTGGAACAAAGCGCTCTCGCAGACCAGGCTGGCCCGGGCTTTGGTGAGTTCGCCCTCGGGGCGGTCGGTCCAGTGGTGGAACAGATAATCCGCCACCACGATGGAAAGCACGCTGTCGCCCAGGAACTCCAGCCGCTCGTTGTGCTTCACATGGCCCTTGGCCTCGTTGGCGTAGCTGGTGTGGGTGAGGGCGGTCTCCAGAAGGGAGGGATCCTTGAAGGTGTAACCGATGACGGTCTCCAGTTGATGCATGGAAAAATGCCTCCTGTACGGGTCAGTTGCCGGATTCGGCTTCGGCCAGGTTGGCCAGGCTCTCGGCCATCACGCCGCACAGGTCGTTCTCCACACAGAGTTTTGCCTGACGGATGGCATTCTGGATGGCCCGGGCATTGGAGGAGCCGTGGGCCTTGATGACCGGGCGGCGGGTGCCCAGCAGGGGCGCGCCGCCGTACTCGTCGGCGTCCATGCTCTTTTTGAAGTCGGCCACGCCGCCCTTCAAAAGCAGGTAGCCCACCTTGGTGCCCAGGCTCTTTTTGAACATCTCTTTGAGCTTTGCGCCAAAATACTTGGCCAGGCCCTCGGTGAGTTTCAGCACCACGTTGCCGGTGAAGCCGTCGGCCACCACCACGTCCGCATGGCCGGCGGGGATGTCCCTCGGCTCGATGTTGCCCACAAAATGAATGGCCTTGTTGTTTTTCAGCAGCTGATGGGCCTCCACATAGGTGGGGGTGCCCTTGGATTCCTCGGCGCCGTTGTTCACCAGCGCCACCCGGGGCTGTTCCAGGCCCATGACCTTGTTCATGTAAACGCTGCCCATCACGCCGAAGGCCTCCAGCATGGCGGCGCGGCATTCCACGTTGGCGCCGCAGTCCAGCAGCAGGAAAGGCGTTTTGCCGGGGATGACGGTGGCCAGCGCCGGGCGCTTGACCCCCTTCACCGTGCGCACGATGAGGCTTGCGCCCACGTGCAGCGCGCCGGTGGAGCCGGCGGAGACAAAGGCGTCGCCCTTGCCCTCGGCCAGCATGCGCAGGCCCACCACCATGCTGGAATCCTTCTTGGCGCGCACGGCTTTGGCCGGCTCGTCGCACATCTCGATGACCTCGGTGGCGTTGACGATCTCGATGTTTTTCAGGCCCAGGTTGTTCTCTTTGGCGCAGGCGGCGATCTTTTCCGCGTCGCCCACAGCAATGATCTCCACTTCCGGCCAGTACGCGGCCACCGCGGCGGCCGCGCCCTTCAAGATCTCGGCGGGGGCGTTGTCGCCGCCCATGGCGTCCAGAATGATCTTCATGGCAGTTACACCCTTTCTGTAATGTGTTATTCCGTTTCCTTTGCCCAGAGGGCCATGGCGGCCTGGGCCCGGTCAGAGAGCGCCGCGTAGCGCAGGCGCTTGTCCCGGATGTGCTCTTCCAGCGGGGGCAGCAGGCCCATGTTGGCGCCCATGGGCTGGAAGTTCTTGTTTTCGCTGGTGATGTAGCGGGTGAGCTGGCCCAGCATGGTGGCCGCCGGGGGCGCTTCGTAGCTTCGCCCGTTCAGCGCCGCCCAGATACTGCGGGCGGCCAGCAGGCCGCAGGCGGCGGACTCCATGTAGCCCTCAAAGCCGGTGATCTGGCCGGCGAACCACAGGTTCCCGTGGCCCTTGAGCCGCAGGCCCTCGGTGAGCAGCCGGGGGCTGTTCAGGAAGGTGTTGCGGTGCATGACCCCGTAGCGGGCAAAGTCGGCGTTGGCAAGGCCGGGGATCATGGAGAACACCCGCTTCTGCTCGCCGAACTTGAGGTTCGTCTGGAAGCCCACGATGTTATAAAGCGTGCCCGCCTCGTTCTCCCGCCGCAGCTGGACGTTGGCCCAGGGGCGGTGGCCGGTGGCGGGGTCCACCAGGCCCACCGGGCGCAGCGGCCCGAAGCGCATGGTGTCCGCCCCGCGGGAGGCCATCACCTCGATGGGCATGCAGCCCTCGTAGACGGTGAGGTTGCCGTCGAACTCGTGGAGTTCCGCCCGCTCGGCGGCCACCAGCGCGGCGTGGAAGGCCTCGTACTCCTCCTTGTTGAAGGGGCAGTTGAGGTAGTCCGCGTCGCCCCGGCCGTAGCGGCTGGCGGCAAAAATGCGGTTCATGTCCAGGCTCTCGGCGGTGACGATGGGGGCCGCCGCGTCGTAGAAGGAGAGCTCATCGCCCCCTGTCGCCTCAGCGATGGCCGCGGCCAGCGCCCCGTCGGTGAGGGGGCCGGTGGCCACCAGGGTGGGCAGGCTCTCGTCCAGTTCGGTCACTTCTTCGCGCACCACGGTGATGCCCGGCTGGTTTTCCACCAGCCGGGTCACCCCGGCGCTGAAGGCGTCCCGGTCCACGGCCAAAGCGCCGCCCGCCGCCACCCGCACACGGCGGGCCACCGGCAGCAGGTGGCTGCCCAGCAGGTCCATCTCGGCTTTCAGAAGGCCGGAAGCGGAGTCCGGCCGGTCGGCCTTCAGGCTGTTGGAGCAGACCAGCTCGGCAAAATTTTCGCTTTTGTGGGCGGGGCTTTTGCGGGCGGGCTTTTGCTCAAAGAGCTCCACTTCCACGCCCTTTTCCGCCAGCCACAGGGCGGCCTCGCACCCGGCGAGGCCCGCGCCCAGCACTCTCACTTTGCTCATTTGGTCACCTGGGTCTCAAACCCGCAGCCCTCTTTTGCGCAATAGAGGCGGCTGCCTTTTTTGAACAGGGTGGCGCCGCACTTTTCGCAGGTCTGGGGCACCGGCTCATCCCAGGTCATAAAGTCGCAGTTCGGGTAGTTCTCGCACCCGTAGTAGACCCGGCCCTTGGCGCTGCGGCGCAGCAGCATGCGCCCGCCGCACTTGGGGCAGCGGCCGCCGGTGTCCTTCACCAGCCGCCGGGTGTTGGTGCACTCGGGGAAGCCCGGGCAGGCCAGGAATTTGCCGTAGCGGCCGGTCTTGATGACCATCTTGCGGCCGCACTTTTCGCAGATTTCGTCGGTCTCCTCGTCGGGCACCTTGATTTTTTTGCCCTCCATGTCCTTCTCAGCCTTTTCGAGGCTGGCGGCGAAGGGCTTGTAGAAGGCGTCGATGATGTCGTGCCAGTCGGCCTTGCCGCTCTCCACCTTGTCCAGGTTCTTCTCCATGTCGGCGGAGAAGGCCACGTCCACGATGGGCGCGAACTCGGTCAGCATGAGCTCGTTGATGGTGCGGCCCAGCACGGTGGGTTTGAGCTTTTTCTGCTCCCGCTCCACATAGCCCCGGTCCACGATGGTGGTGATGATGGGGGCGTAGGTGGAGGGGCGGCCGATCCCGTTTTCTTCCAGCGCCCGGATGAGGGTGGCCTCGGTGTAGCGGGCGGGAGGCTGGGTGAATTTCTGCTCGGGGGTCAGGGCGCAGAGCTTGAGGGTCTGGCCCTCCTCCAGCGGGGGCAGGGCGGTCTCCTTCTTCTCCTTCTCGTCGGTGGCCTCCTCATAGAGGGCGGTAAAGCCGTCGAAGGTGACCACAAAGCCCGCCGCACGGAACTGATAGTCGCCTGCGGTGATCTGGGCGGAGACGGTGTCCTGCTCGCAGTCGCTCATCTGGCTGGCGATAAAGCGGCTCCAGATGAGGCGGTAGAGCTTGGCGATGTCGCCGGAAATGCTCTTTTCCGCCTCGTCGGGGATGAGGGAGGGCACGCTGGGCCGGATGGCTTCGTGAGCGTCCTGGGCGGCGGTGGCGCTGCGGCTCTTGTAGGTGCGCTTGCCGGTGTAGACGTACTTCTCGCCGTACTGCGCGCCGATGTATTCCCGCGCGCCCGCCACCGCCTCGTCGGAGACGCGCAGGCTGTCTGTACGCATGTAGGTGATGAGACCCATGGTGCCCCGGCCGGCGATGTCCACGCCTTCGTAAAGGGTCTGGGCGGCACGCATGGTGCGGGTGGCGGTGAAGCCCAGCCGGCGGCTGGCTTCCTGCTGCAAAGTGGAGGTGATGAAGGGGGGCGCGGGGGTCTTTTTGCGGCTGCCACGGGTGAGCTTGGTCACCGTGTAGTCCTTGCCCTCCAGCGCCTTCACCACTTCGGCGGCCTTGTCGCCGGTGGGGATTTCCAGCTTCTTGCCGGCGGCGGTGCCGTAGAGCCGGGCGGTGAACTTCTTGTGCCCGGCGGAGAGAGACGCGTCGATGTTCCAGTATTCCTGGGGCTGGAAGGCCTCAATTTCCTTTTCCCGGTCCACGATCAGGCGCACGGCCACGCTCTGCACACGCCCGGCGGAGAGGCCCCGGCGCACCTTGCGCCACAAAAAGGGGCTGAGCTTGTAGCCCACCAGACGGTCCAGCACACGGCGGGCCTGCTGGGCGTTGAACAGGTCCATGTCGATGGCGCGGGGGTGCGCCATGCCCTCGGACACGCCCTTCTTGGTGATCTCACCGAAGGTGACCCGGTTGGGCGCGTCCACCGGCAGGCCCAGCAGGTAGGCCAAATGCCAGCTGATGGCTTCGCCCTCCCGGTCCGGGTCGGTGGCGAGAAAGACTTCGTCGGCCTTTTTGGCCTCGGCCTTCAGCTCCTTGATGAGCTTTTCCTTGCCCTTGATGTTGATGTATTGAGGGGCATAGCCGTGCTCCACGTCAATGCCCAGCTGGCTGGCGGGCAGATCGCGGATGTGGCCCATGCTGGCGGTGACTTCGTAGCCGTCGCCCAGGTATTTTCCAATGGTTTTCGCCTTGGCAGGCGACTCCACAATGACCAGTTTCGACATTTGCTTCTCCTTAACGGTTTCATTTGCGGCGGAACTGCCCGCCGGCACAGCCCACGGCCAGGCCCGCCACTTCCAGCTCCAGCAGAGCGGCCAGGGCGCCGCCCGCGTCAAGGCCCGACCCGGCGGCCAGCGCCTCCAGCGGGCAGGGGGTCTGGGTCAGGCGGCCCAGCATGGCCTGTGCCCCTGCCGAGAGGGGCGGGGCCTTTTTTGGGGGGGCGGCGGGCTTTGTGCCCTGTGGGGCAAGGCCCAGCGCCTCCAGCAGCGCGCCGCCGCCGGTGACCATGCGGGCCCGGCCTTCCGCCAAAAGGCGGTTGGTGCCGGCGCACACCTCGCTGAAGATACCGCCCGGCACCGCCCACACCGCCCGGCCGTAGCGCTCGGCGTAGCCCACGGTGTTCATGGTGCCGCTTTTCTCCCGCGCCTCCACCACGCAGAGCGCGTCGCTGAGGGCGGCAATGAGGCGGTTGCGCAACAGGAAATTGCCCTTTTGGGCGCTCTCGCCGGGAAAGAACTCGCTGATGACCGCCCCCGTTTGCTCCATCTCGGCCCGCAGGCGGCGGTTGGAGGCGGGATAGGTCTGGTCGATGGGGGTGCCCAGCACCCCGATGGTGGGCGCGCCGGCGTTCACGGCGGCCTTGTGGGCTTCGCTGTCCAGCCCGTCGGCAAGGCCGCTGACGAGGCACACGCCCGCTTCGGCCAGCTGCCTGCCAATGCCGGCGGCGGCCTCCACCCCGTAGGCGCTGGGACGGCGGGAGCCGATCATGCCCACGGTGTGTCCGGCGTTCAGCGCCGAAAGGTCACCGGTGCAGAAGAGCACCGGAGGCGCGTCCTCGATGTCCTTGAGACGCGACGGATAATCCGGGTCGGCCATGGTGAGCACCTGGGCGTCCATTCGCACACAGCGCGCCTCCATGGGCGCAAAAACGGCGGGATCGGTGGAAAGGCGGCTGCACTGGCCGGGAGTGAGCAGGCCGGAAAGATCCTCACGGCCCACCGCGTCAAACACCTCCCGGGCGCTGCCGTAAACCTCCAGCAGGCTGCGGCAGTGGGCCGCGCCGGGGCCCAGCACATAGGCCAGCCACAGCCAGCAGCAGGCGTCGGTCATCTGCCCGCCCCCCGGAAGTGCCACAGCAGCACGCTGCCCGCCACGCCGGCGTTGAGGCTTTCCACCTTGTCGGTGATGGGAATGCGCACCGCCGCGTCGCAGGCGGCGATGGCGGCGTCGGTGAGGCCCTGGCCCTCGCTGCCGATGACCAGGCACACCCCGCCGGGCAATGCGGCGGGCACCTCGTCCAGCGGGCGGCTGTTGTAGAGGGCGGCGGCCAGCGCCGTCACGCCCTTTTGCCGCAGGGCGGCCAGCGCGTCGGGCAGATGGGGCGTGGGCACCACCTTGAGGCGCGCCGCGGCGCCCATGGAGGCCCGCAGGGCCTTGGGGCCGAAGGGGTCGGCGCAGCCCGGCGAGAGCAAAATGCCCTCGAAGCCGAAGGCGGCGGCGCTGCGCAGCAGCGCCCCCACGTTGCCGGGGTCCTGCACCCGTTCCAGCGCCAGCAGGCGGCCGGGCACGGGCAGGTCCTCAAAGCGGGCGGCGGGGCGCTGGAACACGCCGAACACCCCCTGATGGGAGGCGCCCTCCGCCAGCTTTTCGGCCACGTGCTCCTCCACCAGATAGCTCTCCCGCCCCAGGTGTTCCAGCGCGGGGGTCTTTTCCAGCGCCGCGGCGGTATAATATATTACCTTTAAAGGGCAGGCGGCGGCCAAATCGGTACAGAGCTTTAAGCCCTCCGCGAAGAAGGCGTTTTCGCTCCCGCGGAAGGCCGCCGAACGGGCCAGCTTGCAGGCATATTTTATTTTGTCGTTTTCGCGGCTGGTAATGCGCTGGGCCACTTCGCACCTCTCAAAACAAGGCCCGCCGCGCCGAAGGCTCATCCCCGGCGCGGGGCCTTTTGCTGTCAATACAAAGCGACGCCCGTGCGTGCGCGCGGGCGTTGCTCGTTTTTTTATTTACAGCGCCTTCTTGGCGGTCTCCACCAGAGCGGCGAAGCCGGCCTGGTCGTGGATGGCCATCTCGCTGAGCATTTTGCGGTTCAACTCGATGCCGGCCTTCTTCAGGCCGTTCATGAAGCTGGAGTAGTTCATGCCCAGAGGACGAACAGCGTTGTTGATGCGGGTGATCCACAGGTTGCGGAACTGGCGCTTCTTCAGCTTGCGGCCGATGAAGGCGTAGTTGCCGCTCTTCATCACCTGCTGTTTGGCCATCTTGAAATGCTTGGATTTGCTGCCGTAGAAGCCCTTGGCCAGCTTCAGGGTCTTCTTTCTGCGTTTGCGAGTCATCATCGCGCCTTTGATACGAGCCATTGTTCTATCTCCTTTACAGTCACTTGTCGGTTTTCAGGGTCCTTGCCTTTTAAAGACCTCAGGCGTAGGGCAGCATGGCCTTGACAGCGGCTGCATTGGTCTTGTCGGCGTAGGCGTTCTTGCGGTAGCCCCGTTTGATCTTGGTGGTCTTGCCGTGGCCGTTGAGCAGGTGGCTGCGGTAAGCATGGCCGCGTTTCACTTTGCCGGTCTTGGTGAGCTTGAAGCGCTTTTTCGCACCGGAATGGGTTTTGATTTTAGGCATTGTTCGTTCCTCCTAAGATTTTGTGTTACTTCTGCTGGGCGCCGGGCTTGGGGCTCATGAACATCTGCATGCTGCGCCCCTCCAGTTTGGGAGCCTTGTCGACCTGCGCGTCGGGCAGTGCGTCGGCAAAGCGCTTTTCCACCTCGAGGCCCAGATTGGTGTGGGCCATCTCGCGGCCGCGGAACCGGATGGAGACCTTGATCTTGTGGCCCGCCTTCAGGAACTTCTCGGCCTGGTTGACCTTGGTGTTGAAGTCGTTGGTGTCGATGTTCAGGGAAAGGCGGATCTCCTTGATCTCAATGACCTTCTGGTTCTTCTTGGCTTCCTTTTCGCGCTTTTGCTGCTCGAAACGGTATTTGCCGTAGTCCAGGATCTTGCACACAGGCGGCACAGCCTGCGGTGCGATCTTCACCAGATCCAGGTCCTGCTCCTGCGCCAGCCGCAGAGCTTCCCGGCCGGACATAACGCCCAGCTGGCTGCCGTCTGCGCCGATCAGGCGGACTTCCCTGTCACGAATGGCCTCGTTGATCTCGATCTCTTTTTTGCCGTTGGTAGCGATTTGGATGCACCCCCATATCATTTGCCCGGAAAAATGAACGCGGCCGCCGATTTCCGGCAGCCGCGCGAACACACAAAGCGCACCGCGCCCAAAAGCGCGGGGAGCATGTTGACCCGGGCCCGTGGGGCCCCAAGGTGAGCGCGGCGGCAAACCGTCAGCTGCTTTCTTTACCCGAATAGCTTACCACGCCCAAGGGCCCGTGTCAAGCGGTTTTTTGAAAAAAATCAGCCAAGGGGCACATCGAGCTCCCGTCCGAGGGCAAAGCTGTAGAGGGTGAGCTTTGTCACTGGCTTTGAAAACCGCCGCCCGATGGCCGCCGCGTACATTTGCAGCTGGGCGGCGTAGGCGCTGACCAGCTGCGCCTCGTCCTTGCCCCGGTCGGTCTTGTAGTCCAGAATTTCCAGGTGGTTTTCAAACTCCAGCACCACGTCCGCCACGCCCTGCACCAGCACCCGCGCGCCGCTCCGGCCCGCCTCGGGCGCAACATCCCCCGCGGGGATGGAGGTGATGAAGGCATACTCCCGCAGAACGCTTTGGGCGGCCTGCAGCCGGGCGAAGGCCGCGCTTTCAAAAAAGCCGCGCAGCTTGTCCCAGGGCAGGCTGTGGTGCTGCTCGGCGGACAAGAGCTTCGCCTCCAGCTGGCGGCGGCCCTCCCCTTGCGGGTCTTTGGCCGCGGCGGCCAGGTCGGCGTGCTGCAAAAAGGCGTGGAGGGCGCTGCCCTGTTCCGCGCCGGTGAGGCCCTCTTTGTACATGAAGGCCGGGCGGGCGGGGATGAGCTCCTCGCCGGTGTGGGCCAGGGCGGTGACGCTGACCTTCGCGGGCACCGTTTGCAGCGCGGCCCGGGGGCTGCGCCAGGCAAGGCGCCCGGCCAGCGCCGAGGCGAGGGCTTCGTCCGGGGCGGCGGCGGGCAGGCCCGCAGCCGCGGCAGGCGCGGCGGCCGCCTCCTCCGGCTGCTGGAAGGCGACGGTGAGCGTGTCGGCCAGGGGGCGGGGGCGCACCGGCACCGGCGCGTTCACCAGGCCCCGCAGGGCCCCGGCGGAAGGATGGGAAAGCAGCGCCGCCAGCACCCAGTCCGCCCGGCTGGCACAATGCTGCAAAAGGTAGGGCTGACACCGGCCCGCGGCGGTGAGCTGGGCCGCCAGCCGCTCCAGGGTGCCCAGGGGATTTTTCAGGCTCATGGTGAGCAGCAGGCGGTCCTTCGCCCGGGTGGCGGCCACATAGAACACCCGCATTTCCTCGCTCACCGCGTCCGCCGTCTGGGCGGCCTGCACCGCCCGCAGGGGGGCGGTGGTGTAGGTGCCGCCCGTCCCGGCCCGCAGGGTGAGCCCCAGGCCGAGCCTGGGGTGGAGCACCACCGGGGCGATGAGGTCCTCCCGGTTGAAGGGCCGGTCCAGCCCGGCGGCGATGACCACCGGGAATTCCAGGCCCTTGGAGCGGTGCACCGTCATAATGGACACGCACCCCGGGCGGCTCTGGCCCTGCTCGGGGCCGGGCACGCCGCCCCCTGCCAGGGCCGCGTCCATGGCCCGCACCACGCCGGCAAGGCCGTTTTTGCCGCAGTCGGCGGCAAAGGCGGCAAAGCGGCGCAGATTCTGCCGCCGGGTCTGGCCTTCCTCCATGGCGCCGGCGGCGGCAAGGCAGCCCGTGCGCAGGAAAATTTCTTCCATCAGCCGGTCCACCGGCAGGGTCTGGGCCAGCCGCTGCAGCCCCCGCAGCCAGTCCATGAAGGCGGCGGTCTTGGGCTCGCCGGCGGCGCTCACCGCGCCGTAGAAGCTGCCCTCGGGCCGCAGGGCGCGCAGCCGCACCAGGTCGTCCGGCTCAAAGCCCGAAAGCCCCAGCATGACCGCCGCCAGGTGTACGTCCTGGGCGGGGTTGTCCAGCACGCGCACCAGGCTGGCCAGCACCCGCACTTCCGGCGCGTCCAGCAAGTTTTCGGCCCGGTCCACATAGACCGGGATCCCCTCGGCCTCCAGCGCGTCGGCATAGACGTCAAAATTCGACCGGCTGCGGGTGAGGATACAAAAGTCCTCATAGGCGGCGGGCCGCTCGCCCGCTGCCCCCCGCACGGTGAAGCCGGAGCCGGGACCGGTCAGCTCCCGGATCCGCCGGGCGATGAAGGCTGCCTCGGCGGCAGGGCCTCCGTCTCCTTCCAGAACATGCACCTCGCACCCGCCGGCGTAGCCGCCGTAGGCCGAAAGGCCCGGCACCAGCTTTTCGCCGGGGCCGTAGTCCACGCCGCCCACCTGCTCGCTCATCACTGCCTCAAAGATGGCGTTGACCCCGTCGATGACCCCCGGGGCACTGCGGAAGTTGGCGTCCAGAAAGACCTTTTGAGGGCCGGGCTGGCCATGGGGCGCATAGCGGGCCAGTTTTTCCCGGAACACCTCCGGGTCCGCCTGGCGGAAACGGTAGATACTCTGTTTCAAATCGCCCACAAAGAAGAGGTTCTCGCCGCCGGGGGCGGCCAGGGCGGCATAGAGCGCGTCCTGCAAAGCGTTGGTGTCCTGGTATTCGTCCACCATCACCGCCGCGTATTCCCGCCACAGCTGGCCCGCCAGCTCGGTGCGCGCGCCCTCCGGCGTTTGCAGCAGGCGCAGGGCCAGGTGCTCCACGTCGCTGAATTCCAGCAGTTTTTCCTCGCACTTGGCCTGCCAGAAACGGTCGGTGAAGTCCTGCTCGGCCCGCACCAGCGCCGCCACCAGCGGCGCGGCGGCGGCCCGGTCGGCGGCAAATTCTTCTTCGGTGCAGACGAACACCGCGTCCTGCAGGCGGGCGAAGGTCTTTTTCAAAACGTCCCGCCGGGCTTTGATCCGCTCCATATGGCAGCCTTTGTAGCCCCGCACCGCCTTGAGGGGCTGGTAGCTGAGGGCGCGGAAGGCGTCGAGAACATCGTTCCAGGGCGCGGCGGACACGGCGGCCTCCACCGCCTGGGCGGCGTCCACATCGCTTTGCAATGCGGGCAGATAGTTGCCCAGCTCCCCGTCCGCCTGGGCCTCGGCCAGGTTCTCCAGCGCCAGCGAAAGGGCGCACTTCGCCCCCCGCAGGCCCTCGGCCCGCAGGGCCTTGCCCCACTCGGTGGCGTCCAGCGGGCTGTTTCCGGCCCAGTCGGCGGCCAGCTTTTCCAGGCTCTTTTCCGGGAAGGGCATGCTGGAAAGGAAGTCATAGAGCTGCTCCAGCACCCGTGCGGCCTGCTTGTCGCTGCGGCTCTTGCCGTAGAGATCGGCAAAGGCGCAGAAATCCGGGTCGGTGTAGGCGTTTTCCAGCGCGGCGGCCAGCGCCTCGGCCCGCAGCCGGGCCAGCTGAGGCCCGTCGGCGGTGGAAAAATCCGGCGGAATGTCCAGTTTTCCGAAATGGGTCTGCACCAGCTGCAGGCAGAAGGAGTCGATGGTGCCAATGCTGGCCCGCTGCAGCAGCATTCGCTGGCGGCGCAGCCAGGCCGAACCGGGGTGTTTTGCCTGCTCGGCGGCCAGCCGGTCGGCCAGCTTTGCCCGCAGGCTTGCCGCCGCCGCCCGGGTGAAGGTGACGATGAGCAGTTTGTCGGCGGGCACGGGGTCCTTCTCCCGGGTGAGCAGGCGCACCGCCCGCTCCACCAGAACGGCGGTCTTGCCGCTGCCCGCGGCGGCGCTCACCAGCAGGGCCGCGCCCTCGTGGTCGATGGCGGCGCGCTGGTCTTTGGTGAACTGCATGGTTTCCTTCCCCCTCTCATTCCTGCCTGCGGCAGACGTTTCTGTAATCGCACCAGCGGCAGTGCGTCTCTTTTTTGCGTCCGGCGGCCAGCGGCTCGGCGGCGATGTGCCCGGCGTAGAGTTCCTCAGCCATCTGCACCACCAGGCCGTCCAGCTCGCCCTGCAGCCTTGCCAGTTCCTCCACCGAGGTGAGGGCCTCGCCCAGGCGCGGGTTGCCCGCCTTGTCGAAGCGCACCGGCACATACAGGCCGGTGGCGGCGCTGTCCATGGCGGTGAGCACGTCCGGCTCGTCCACCACCACGCCTTCCACCTTGTAGTCCAGCCCCGCGGCGGCGGTGGCGCGGTCGGCGCGGGCGGGAGCCGGGTCGGCCATCAGGTAGAGCACGCCCGCCGGGGCGGGGTTTTCGAACTTGTCGCCGGCATTGCGCACCAGCGTGAACAGATAGACCAGCATTTGGCAGTTGAGGCCCCGGCGCACGTCCTCCAGAAGGAACTCCTTGCTGCCGGTCTTGTAGTCCACCACCCGCAGCCAGGTCTTGTCCCCCTCGCGGCAGGCGTCCACCCGGTCGATCTTGCCCACCATGCGCACCGTCTCGCCGGTCTTTGTGGTGAGCACCACCGGCGGCACCTGGTCCGGGCCGCTGCCGATCCCCAGTTCGAAGGCCACCGGGCGGAACGCCCCCTGGCGCTGTTCGGCCTGGATGTAGCCCAGCAGCGCGGCGGCGCTTTTTTGCAGCCGGCGGATGAGGTATTCAAAGCGGGCGCCGGTGCCGGGCATGTTGACGGCCACATATTCCCGGGTGACGGAGGCGGCAAGGTCCGCCAGCTCCGTCTCGGAGAGGTCCACAAAGCCCTCCCCCGCCCGCTTCAGGGCCTGCTCCAGGATATAGTGCACCAGCGTGCCGGTCTGGTCGGCGGTGAGGGCCGCCTGCTTGCGGGGGCGCGCCCGCAGCACATACTCCAGAAAATAGGCGAAGGGGCAGGAATAATACCGCTCCATCCGGCTGGGAGAAAGGCGCAGACTGCCTCCCAGCAGGCGGTGCATGGCCGCGGTGTCCCGCACCTGGAAGGGCTCGGCCAGCGCCGCGCGGCGCACCGGCGCCAGGGCGGTTTTGCCCGCTTCGCTGCCTTCCACCGCCTGATAGAGGGCGGCGGTGGCGGGGCTTTGGGCGTTCCAGGTCTGGCCCAGCAGATCCAGGGCGGCGGCGGGAGTGGCGGCAAGGTCCGCCGTTTCCAGCGCGGGCGCGGCGGGCTCAAGACACGCCTTCACCTCTGCCAGGGCGCTGGTCACCGGCAGGGAGGCCGGGCCGGCGGCCCAGCTCATCCACACCCCTTTGGCGGCGGCGGTGAGGGCTTTGTAAAAGCAGACCTGCTCGCGCACCATGCGGTTTTCAAAGCAGTCGGGCATTTCCACGCCCTGGCGGATGAGGGCGTCCCGCTCGGCGTGGGTCAGAAGGCCCCGTTCGCCCGGGGCGGCGGGGAACTCCCCCTCCGCGAGGCCCAGCACAAAGCAATAGTCCGGCTCGTCCAGGCGCATGCGCCCGGCGGTGGTGAAGATCACCGCGTCCAGGCTCTGGGGAATGTGCCCCAGGTCGGTGGTGCGGGCCAGCAGGTCGAACAATTCGCCGTACTCGGCGGCAGGCAGGGTCTCGTCGCCCAGCAGCAGGGCCATCTGGTCCAGCAGGTCGGCGGCCAGGTCCCACACCCGCACCGCCTCCTCGGCGGCGGGAATGCCCTCCTGCTGTTTCAGCATTTCGGCGGAGGCGGTGAGCTTGTCTTCCGCCCCCAGGGCCAACATGGTGCGGAAAAGCGTTTCGCACAATGCGGCGGCGGGCTTTTTGCGCGCCGAGGCCGCAAAGTTCGCCAGCACCGGCACCAGCGCTTGCCGGGCGGCCTCCGCCAGCGCCAGCTGCTCGGCGTCCGCCGGGCGCATTTCGCCCCCGAACCCCGCGGGCGAGAGGGTGAAGGGCTGCTGCCACTGGGCGGCGGAGAGCTGCCAGGTGTAGGCGTAGTTTTCCAGCGCGCAGAGCTGGGCTTCCGAGAGGCTCGTCAGGCCGGTCTTGGCCACCGCCAGCACCGTCTCGGTGGAAACGCCCCGGCGCACAAGGTTCAGCAGCGCCTTCACCAGCCGCAGCGGCGCGGCGTGCTCGGCGCTGGCCGGCTCGTCAAAGAAAAGGGGGATCCCCGCCAGCCGGAACTCATAGCGCACGGCGGCGAGATACTGGGAAGCGTCCCGGCAGATGACCGCCATCTTGCCGTAGGGCACCCCCGCCCGGGCCAGCTTTGCCGCCGCAGCGGCGGCCAGCTTTGCCTCCGTCTGGCGGTCCTCCGCCCGCAGAAGGGTGAGCTGGCCGGGATCGGCAGGACCCTGGGCGGGCGAGCCGCCCGCCAGCAGCCCGGCCAGCCGGGTCAGGTCCGGGGCGGCTTTGTGGCGTTTGTCCTCGGTCAAAACCACCGGCGAAGCCACCGCCACGCCGTTTTTGCGGGCCATGGCCCGCAGCGCTCCGGCCATCTTTTTGGCCCCGCTGAACAGGCCCAGCCCTTCCTCGTTATCCTCCAGCCCGTCGGCGCACAGGGCCACCGTGATGGACTGGGCGCAGGGCAGCATGGCCTCCAGCATTTTGCGCTTGGGGGCGTTGAAGGTGTCGAACTCATCGATGAACACGGCGGTGCCGGCAAAAAAGTCCGGCGCGAGGCGCTCGGCGGCGGCGGCCACCCGGTCGGTGGGGTCCATGGCCGCGCCTTCCAGAAGGCTCTGGTAGGCGGCGTAGACTCCCGCCAGCTCCCGCAGCTTTTCCCCCGAGGCCCCCGCCCCGGCCGCCAGCTGTTCCAGCTGGACGGCGCTCACCCCGGCGCTTTTCAGCTCGTTCAGGGTCTCGGCGCACTTTTCGCAGAAGGCGGTGCTGCGCCGGTGGCGGCTGTAGTAGTGCACCGTGTCGCCCATGGCTTCCAGCGCCCGGCGCACCAGCACCGCCCGGCCCGCGTCGGTGAGGGTGCGCACCGCCGCGCCGCCGTAGGTGTGCAGCAGTTTTTCCGAAAGGCTGGTGAAACTGTGGCTTTCCACCCAGCCGGAAAGCTCGTCTCCCAGGAGGGTGTAAATGCGGTTTTCGGTGCTGGAGGTGAACTGCTCCGGCACCAGCAGCAGGCTGCGCTGCCCGGCCTCGGCCCGCTCCTTGATCCGTCCCAGCAGATAACTTGACTTTCCGCTGCCCGACGGCCCCAAAACCAGCTGCAGCATAGATACTCCCTCCCTGCGAAAAAAGTCTTATATTTGTATGATACGCAGGAAGGGGCGGTTTGTCCACTTGACGGGCGGGAATTTTTACGCGCGCGCCTCTGGCAATTCCCGACCCGGTGCGTTATAATGAGAAAAAATACCGGAAAAGAGGTCATCATCATGCCCGGACTTACCATGGAGGCCGCCCGCCAGCTGCTGGCGAGCACCACCACCGAGGACCACCTGTTCGAGCACGCCATCGGCGTGAGTGCCGCCATGGGTGCCATGGCCCGCCACTTCGGCGCGGACGAGGAATACTGGAAAGCGGTGGGCTTCCTGCACGACTATGACTATGAGCAGTTCCCCGAGGAGCACCTGCACCACACCGCCGAGCCCCTGCGCGCCGCCGGCGTGGACGAGGAGAGCATTCGCGCCATCCTGTCTCACGGCTGGGAGTTCTGCACCGACGTGAAACCCGAGACGGACATGGAAAAGAGCCTGTTCACCGTGGACGAGCTCACCGGTCTGGTGGGCGCCACCGCCCGCATGCGTCCGGGCGGACTGTCCGACCTGGAAGTTTCCAGCGTGAAGAAAAAGTTCAAGGACAAGCGCTTCGCCGCCAAGATCGACCGCGCGGTCATCCAGCAGGGCTGCGACATGCTGGGCATGGACCTGGCCGATGTGATCGGCTTGTGCATTGAGGGCATGCGCACCGAAATGGACGCGCTGGGCCTTGGGCCGAAGGAATAAGCTTCAGAGGCAAACGCCCCGCCGGGTCTTTCCGGCGGGGCGTTTTTTTGCAAATCAGCGGCAACCCCTTGCTTTTTGGTGAAAATTCATTAAAATATTACTCATAATAATATTTTTAAAAGGGGGCCGATCCATGGCAAAGGCAGTGATCATTTCGGTAACGCTCACGGCGGAGGAGTTTGCGCTGGCAAAAGCGCTGTCCAAAGAGCACGGGCTGCCGCTGGCCCAGTGCGTCAAGCAATTCCCGCTGTGCGACAAGGTGTTCGAGACCCGCTTTGAAACGCTGAAACAGCGGGCGGCGGCCCGGCCGGCGGGGCAGCCCTTCACGGTGATGAGCCTGTTCGACGACTGGAACACGCTGGACCGGGGGCTGAAACTCTCCCTCGGCAGAACGTTTTACCATCTTGTGCGGGGCGGCAATCTGCCCGGCGTGCGCCCCGCCGGCAAGAACAGCTCCAACATACAGCTCTACGAAACAGACCCGAAGGGGGCGAAAAAATGACGCTGCAGCAAAATCTTGCCGCCCTTGCGGAGCGCTGGGGGCTGAACGAAGCGGAGGCAGAACCCGAAACGCTGGCCTGGCGCCTGGTGGAACAGGGCGAGGCGGCGGAACTGGCGCAGCTTCTGGAAGAGGCGGCGCTGACCGGCAGCCGCGCAGAGCGGGCCCTGGCCCGGGAATACGGGGCGGCGCTGGACGACGCCCTGCGCTTTGACCCACTGAGCGAATGGCAGGCCGAAGCCTTTTGCAACTGCGGCGAAGAGGCGCAGGGCGAAGCCTTCGACGGCTGGGATTTTTGACAAAAGCAGGCCCCGCCGGTCAAACGACCGGCGGGGCCATTCTCCTTTTACAGCGTGCGGTTGAAGGCCATCACCAGGCCGCTCCAGGTGGCGGGGCCCACCTTGCCGTCCTCGGTGAGGCGGGCCAGACGCTGGAAGGAGCGCACCGACGCGGTGGTGGCGCTGCCGTACCGGCCGTCGATGGTCACCTTGGGCACGGTGCCGCCCAAAGCGGACAGATAGCTCTGGACGCAGCGCACCGAGTCGCCGGTGCTCCCCTGCTGCAAAAGGCCCGGATAGCGGGGCAGCACCGGGGTGGGCGTGCCCGCCATCACCTGGCCGTAGACCTTGGCCAGGGCGGCGAAGGTGTTGCGGCCGAAGGAGCCGTCGATGGTCAGGGCAAACTGACGCTGGAACTGCTTCACCGCCCCGGCGCTGGCGCTGCCGAAGGCCCCGTCCGCGCTGATGGAAGCGATGGCGGTGTAGACCTGGCGGATACGGATGAGCTTCTGCTGCATGCTCTTGACCACCGCGCCCTTGCTGCCGGAGCGGGCGGTGATCCCGCAGAATACCTCCCCTGCGCCGCGGATGTCGGCAAACTCGCCATAGAGCGCGTTCCAGGTGGAAGGACCCACCTGGCCGTCGGCGGTGATACCCGCCACGGTCTGGAACGCCTTCACCGCGTTCGCGGTGTTGCTGCCGTATTGGCCGTCCACCGTCACCGACGGGACCTGGGGCCAGCGGCTGTGCACCCCGTTCAGCCAGGTCTGCACCTGGGCGCAATCCGGCCCGGAAGAGCCGTTTCTCAAAACTGTGCCGAAATAGGGCGGCATCGCGGTGACGCCGGCCTGTTCAATGGTTGCCATAGATCGCATCCCTCCTTGCCCCCATTGTATGCAACGGGTGCGGGAAAAGTGCGCTCCTGTCAGTTGTCCGCCCCGGTGAGGCGCTCCAGCCATTCCAGGGCGGCAAAGCGCACCTCCACCTCGGGCGCTTCCACAAGGTTTTGCTGGGCCTCGGTGGGATACACCGCCGCCTCGCCCGCGGCGGGCAGGCACAGGCCGGGATAGAGCACGCAGAACCAGTTTTTGCCCGCGTGGGCCCCCAGCTCCACCCGCAGCGCGTCGTAGACCCCGGCAGGGAGGGTGAAGTCCTCATAATAAGTGGTGTCGAAGTACATCTCGGTGAGATAGACCCGGGCGGAAAGGCTGCTGCCCTGCTCTTGCAGGGTGCGCTCCACGCAGGCCTGCAGCCGGGGCAGCGAGGCTTCGGCAATGCGGCGGGCGTCCGCCTCGTCCTCGGCGGCGGCAAAAAGCCCGCCGGCCTCGGCCAGCACCGCGTCCCGCACGATGAGTTTCAGGGCCTGGTCGGCCTCCGAGTCGGAATTGGCCTGCACATGCAGCCGCAGGGTATTCTGGCGCACCTCGTCGGCCAGGGCGCAGAAGCTGGACATCCAGCAGGTAAGTACCACCGCGAGAACAAGGCCCAGCCCCGCGCTGCATTCCAGCACCGCCCGGCGGCGCGCCGGCGAAAGGCGAAGGGAACGAATCCATGCAAACAAAAAAACACGTCCTTCCTTTTGGAAACATCTGCCAAAAGTATAGACGTGTTTTTCGCTGTTTATTCAGCCCCGGCGTTTCGGCGGGGGCAGCACCCTCGCGCCGCCCCGGTCGGGGGAGGCCAGATACACCTGGCGGTATTCCTTTGCCAGCGCGGCCCGGGCGGCTTCGGCCCGTTCGGGGTCGTCGAACACCCCGAACACCGCCGCGCCGCTGCCGGTCATCAGCGCCTGCTTGGCGCCGTTCTGCCGCAGCAGTTCCTTGATGTGGGGCGTTTCCTTGGCTCCGCTGCACTCCTCCAGGGCGTTGCCCATGGCGGCGCAGAGGGCGTCCAGGTCGCCCGCGCGCACGGCGGCCTCGGCGGCCTCGCCGTCCGGGTGGACGCTGCTGCCCACCTCATCGTAGGCGGCAAAGGCGGCGGGGGTGCTCACCCCCACGCTGGGCATGGCCACCACAAAGCGGCAGTCCGGGCAGGGGGGCAGCGGCCGCAGAAGATCGCCTTTGCCCTGCACCCGGCAGGTGCCGCCCAGCAGGGCGAAGGGCACGTCCGCCCCGAGCTGTGCGCCGATGGCGCAGAGTTCGCTCATGGAAAGGCGGGCGTCATAGAGGGCGTTCAGCCCCACCAGCACGGCGGCGGCGTCGGCGCTGCCGCCCGCCATGCCCGCCCGCACCGGCGTGACCTTGCGCACTTCCATCTCCACCCCCGCCAGCAGGCCGGTGTAGTGGAAGAAGGCCAGGGCCGCCTTCCAGGCGGTGTTCTTTTCGTTGGGAGGCACCCGGCTGCCCGGCAGCCGGAGGATAAGGTCCCGGCTTTTGCGCAGGGTGACCCGCTCGTGGAGGGTGATGGCCTGCATGATCATGTCCAGCGCGTGGTAACCGCCGGGCAGAAGGCCCACCACGTCCAGCGTCAGGTTGAGTTTTGCCGGGGCCAGAACGGTGACCTGTTTCATGGGTGTTCACCTCACAGTTTTTTGAAGAGGAAAAACCGCTTTGTGTCAATGGCCTGCACCGGGCAGACCTCGTGGCAGCAAAAACAGCGGATACAGTCCTTCGGTTTGATGTGCGCCTTTTTGTTTTTGACCTCGATGGTGTGCTGGGGGCAGATCTCGGCGCAGCGGCCGCAGCCGATACAGCGCGCCGGGGCGATCTTCGGCCGGGGAGCCACCCACTTTTCCACCGCGGGCACCGCCCAGCGCACCGCCCGGGGGGCGGAATCGGAAAAATTCATCTTGCGCCAGGAGTCCGGAAGGCGGAAGTTATCCACCGGCGCGAACAGCGCCGTCTCCCCTGCCGCCAGGGCCGGGTCGAAGGCTGCGGGGCAAAGCCCCCGCCTTTGGGCCGCGGCAAGGTAGGGCACGCTTTCGGGCGCAAGGCCCAGCATAACGCAGAGAGCCAGGTCCATGGACAAAAGGTTTTCCGCCGCCGCCACAAAGCCCAGGGGCCGGGGGCTGCCGCCGCTGGGGCCGTTGCCCTCGTGGCCCACCACCCCGTCCAGCACCGCGAAGGCGGGCTTGACGGTGAGCAGCAGGTCGATGAGCATGTCGCCGAAGTCCTCTTTTTTCGGGCAGCGCATGTGCCACTCGGCCTTCTGCAGGCCGGGGATACAGCCGAAGAGGTTTTTTGTGGCTGCCGAAAGGCCGGTCATCATATGGGTCTTGCACTTGGGCAGGTCGATGATGACGTCCGCCGCCAGCACCGGCTCCAGCAGGGTGAAGCGGCGCTTTGCCCCTTCGGCCTTGGGAGCCTTGCCGCTGGCGGTGCCGGTGTAGAGACTGACCCCCTCTTCGGCGCAGACGGCGGCAATGCCGCTGGCCTTCCAGGCGGACTTGACGAGGCCGGAGGCGTGGGGCCCGCCGGGGGAGTCGGCCACGGTGATGTCCTGCACGGCCACGCCCCGGCGCTTCGCGGCGCGGATGACCGCGGCCACCACCGCCGGGTGGGTGGTCACCGCCTTTTCGGGGGCGGTGCCGGAGAGAAGGTTTGGTTTCAGCAGCACCTTTTTGCCGGGGGCCAGCAGGGACGCTGCGGGCAGCTGCTGAAAAAGCCGCTCCACGGCCGCGTCCACCGTTTCCCGGGAATAGTCCGCCGCCGCGGCAAAGAACACGCGCTCATCCATTCGTGCGCAGCTCCTCCAGGAAGCGTTCGATCCGGCCCAGCGCCTCGGTGAGGTGGTTCACCGAGTAGGCGTAGCTCACCCGCACAAAGCCCTCGCCGGAATCGCCGAAGGCGGTGCCGGGCACCACGGCCACTTTCTGGCTGTAGAGCAGCTTTTCGCAGAATTCGGCGCTGGAAAGGCCGGTGCTCTGAATGCTGGGGAACACATAGAAGGCGCCTTTCGGCTCAAAGCAGGAAAGGCCCATGTCGTTGAAGCGCTTGACCAGCAGGCGGCGGCGCACGTCGTACTCCCGGCGCATGCGCTCGATCTCGTCGTCGCACTCCCGCATGGCCACCACCGCCGCGTACTGGCTGGTGGTGGGGGCGCACATAATGCAGTTCTGGTGCAGCTTGGTCATGATCTTCATCACCGGGGCGGGGCCGCAGGCGTAGCCCAGGCGCCAGCCGGTCATGGCGAAGGCTTTGGAGAAGCCGTTGGCCACCACGGTGCGCTCGGCCATGCCCGGCAGGCTGGCAATGCTCACATGGCGTTCGGTGCCGTAGTTCAGCTCGGCGTAAATTTCGTCCGACAGCACCATGATGTCGGTGCCCCGCAGCACCTCGGCAATGGCCTCCAGGTGCTCCCGCTCCATCACCGCGCCGGTGGGGTTGCAGGGGAAGGGCAGCACCAGCAGCTTGGTTTTGGGGGTGATGGCCGCCTTCAGCTCCTCGGCGGTGAGGCGGAATTCGTTCTCCGCCTTCAGGGGCACCGGCACCGGCACGCCGCCGGTGAGGGTGGTGATGGGCTGGTAACACACAAAGCAGGGCTCGGGGATGATGACCTCGTCTCCGGGGGCCACCAGGCTGCGGATACACATGTCGATGGCCTCGCTGCCGCCCACCGTGACCAGAATCTCATGCAGGGGGTCGGTGTATTCCAGGCCGAAGCGCCGCTGCATATAGGCGGCGATCTCCAGCCGCAGCTCCTTCAGGCCGGCGTTGGCGGTGTAGCTGGTGCGGCCTTTTTCCAGGCTGCGGATGCCCGCGTCCCGGATACGCCAGGGGGTCTTGAAGTCCGGCTCGCCCACGCCCAGGCTGATACAGCCCTCCATCTCGGCGGCCAGATCGAAAAATTTGCGAATGCCGCTGGGGCGCATGGCCGCCGCGGCAGGCGCGATCACTTTCTCATAGTTCATCACAGCGTGGCCCACTCCCTCTCGTCGGTTTCCTCGTCCGCGTAGAGCACGCCGTCCTTTTTATAGGTGCGCAGCACGAAGTGGGTGGCGGTGGACAGCACGTCGTCCATGGGGGCCAGGCGCTTGGCCACAAAGAGGGCGATCTCCTGGAAGCTGCGGCCGGTGAGGATGAGCTGCAGGTCGTAGCCGCCGCTCATCAAAAGCACGCTCTGCACCTCGTCGAAGCAGGCGATGGCAGAGGCGATCTCGTCAAAACCGCGGCTCTTCTTGGGGCGCACCCGCAGCTCGATGACGGCCTTGACCCGGTCGGCGTTCAGCTTTTCCCAGTCCACCAGGGTCTTGTAGCCCCGGATCACACCGGACTTGGTGTATTCGTCCATCTTCGCGGCCACTTCCTCCGGCGTGGACGAAAGCATTGCGGCCAGGTCTTCCACCGACAGACGGGCGTTTTCTTCCAGCAGTTGCAGCAAACGTTCCATATTCACTACCTCGGTTTCTTGATGTGATTGCGATTTGTTTTTAATTATAAAAAAAAACTTCATCAAAGTAAACAAAAAGAGCGGAAAATCTGGTATAATGGGTCTAACCTGTGCGGCGCCTCTTTTTCTGCGCCCGGGGTGGAAAGGAAGGAAAGCATTATGAGAGCCGTTATCACCGTTGTGGGCCGCGATACCGTGGGCGTTGTCGCCAAGGTCAGCCAGGTCTGCGCCGAGCTGAACATCAACATCGAAGACGTGACCCAGAGCATTATGCAGGAGATGTTCTGCATGATCATGCTGGTGAACCTGGAAAAATGCGGCCAGCCCATGGAAGAAGTGCGCCGCCGGCTGGACAAGGTGGCCGCCGAGATGAAGATGGAGCTGCACCTGACCCGCGAAGAAGTGTTCGACGCGATGCACCACATTTGAGCGGGAGGCGGTTTCAATGAGCATGATCAACACCCGCGACATCATGGAGACCATCAACATGATCTCCGGCGAAAACCTGGACGTGCGCACCGTGACCATGGGTATCAGCCTTTTGGACTGCGCCGACCCCGACCCCAAACGCGCCTGCGAAAAAATTTATGAAAAAGTCACCTCCCGCGCCGCCCGCCTGGTGCCGGTGGTGGAGAAGATCAGCAGCGACTACGGCATTCCCATCATCAACAAGCGGATCAGCGTGACCCCCATCGCCATGCTGCTGGCCAGTGCCCCCGACGCCGACCCGGTGGACTACGCCAAGGCGCTGGACAAAGCCGCCAAGGCGGTGGGCGTGAACTTCATCGGCGGCTTCGGCGCGCTGGTGCACAAAGGCTTTTCCGCCGGGGACGAGCGGCTCATCGAGGCCATTCCCCGGGCGCTGGCCGAGACCGACATCGTCTGCAGCAGCGTGAACATCGGCTCCACCAAAACGGGCCTGAACATGGACGCGGTGAAGAAGATGGGCCAGGTGGTGCGAAAGGCCGCCGAGGCCACTGCCGACAACCAGTGCATGGGCGCCGCCAAGCTGGTGGTGTTCTGCAACGCGCCGGAGGATAACCCCTTCATGGCGGGCGCCTTCCACGGCGTGGGCGAGCCGGACTGCGTGGTACACGTGGGCGTTTCCGGCCCGGGCGCAGTGCGCGCGGCGCTGGCCAAACTGCCCAAGGACGCCCCGCTGGACGAGGTGGCGGAGCTCATCAAGCGCACCGCTTTCAAGATCACCCGCATGGGCCAGCTGGTGGGCAATCTGGCCGCCAAAGAGCTGGGCGTGCCCTTCGGCATCGTTGACCTGAGCCTTGCCCCCACCCCCGCCATCGGCGACAGCGTGGCCAACATCCTGGAAGAGATGGGCCTGGAAAGCTGCGGCCAGTGCGGCACCACCGCCGCTCTTGCCCTTTTGAACGACGCGGTGAAGAAGGGCGGCGCGATGGCCTCCAACCATGTGGGCGGCCTTTCGGGCGCCTTCATCCCCGTGAGCGAGGACGAGGGCATGATCCAGGCCGTGCGCCGGGGCAGCCTGTGCATGGAGAAACTGGAAGCCATGACCGCCGTTTGCAGCGTGGGCATCGACATGGTGGTCATCCCCGGCGACACCCCCGCCGAGGTCATCAGCGCCCTCATCGCTGACGAAGCGGCCATCGGCATGGTGAACAGCAAGACCACCGCCGTGCGCGTGATCCCGGCCATCGGCCGCTCTGCCGGCGAGGAGCTGGATTTTGGCGGTCTTTTGGGCTATGCGCCCATCCTGCCCATCAGCGGATACAGCCCCAAGGTGTTCATCGACCGGGGCGGCCGTATCCCCGCCCCCATGCAGGCGCTGAAGAACTGACCGGGACGGCGCGATGAAAAAACAGGACCTGGCCGCCCTGGCCGCCGTGGCGGCGCTGTATGCGGCGCTGCACTTTCTGGGGGTCGGCTGCCCCATCAAGGCCGTCACCGGCGTTTCCTGCGCAGGCTGCGGCATGACCCGCGCCTGGATGGAGGTGCTCGCCGGCAACTGGGCGGCAGCCTTTGCCTATCACCCGCTGTTCTGGGTGGTGCCCCTGGGCGTGCTGGTGTTCCTTCTGCGCAAAAAGCTGCCCCGCCGCCTGGTCACCGTTCTGGCCTGGACGGCCGGCGCCGCCTTTTTGGCGGTGTATGCGGTGCGGATGGCGGACCCGGCGGACAGCGTGGTGGTATTTGCCCCCGAAACGGGGCTTTTACATCATATTTTACGGCTTTTGCCGTTTAGAAAGTGAGGAAAGACCATGTTTTGCAAGCAATGCGGAAAAGAGATCCCTGACAACAGCAATTTCTGCACCCATTGCGGCGCGTCGCAGGCTGTTGCCGAGCCCGCGCCCCAGCCGGAGCTGGTGATCGAGCCGGGTCCCGCCCCCGAGGCCCCGCCCGCGCCGGACCTGGTGTTCGACCTGCCCACCCCGGCTCAGGAGCCCGCGCCTAAAGCGGAGGAGCCCGCTCCCATGCCTCTGCCCGACCCCGTGGCCGAGCCCGCTCCCATGCCTCTGCCCGACCCCGTGGCCGAGCCCGCGCCTGAGACCCAGGAGCCCGAACCCATGCCCCTGCCCGATCCGGTGCCCGGCCCCACCGGCGGCCCGCCGCCCGTTCCCCCCACCCCGGCCCAGCCTGCCGGCGCGGCCCCTGCCTCCGGCAACAGCTATGAACTGCTGCTGAAGATCTTCGCCGCCATCTGCGGCGTTGTCTGCGTGCTGCGGGCGCTGGGTTCCGTTGGCGGTGTTTTCGGCAACCTGGTCAACCTGGTGCGCTACACCGACATCCCCTCCCTGTTCTACATGGTGCTGAGCCTGGCCAATGTGGTGTGCTATCTGGCGGCTGCCGCCATGCTGGCGCTGCTGGCCCTGCGCCGCACCAAAGAGAACACCGAAGCCCTGGTCTTTGGCCTGGTGGCCAGCGCGGCGGGCCTGCTGATCGTGCGGGTGCTGAGCCTGCTGCTGTCCATCCTGATGAACGTCATCTTCTACCAGTTCTTCCGTTTCTCCATGCTGCTGAGCTATCTGGGCGGCCTGCTGGGTCTCGCCTTCTGGCTGGCGCTGTGCGTGGGCGGCGTGTGGGGCATTCTCTATCTGATGAAGGAAGCTCCCCAGCCCGCCAGCGTCATCAACGACCCCTCCACCAAGCTGGCCATCATCACCGAGGCCCTGAAGAAGGGCGCGGGCGACGTGCAGCAGCAGGCTTCCGCCGCCGCTGCCTCCGCCAAGAGCGCCTATGACGCCCATCAGGCCCAGCAGGCTCAGGCGGCGCAGCAGGCGCAGGCCCAGGCGCAGGCGGCCGGTTATCCCGCCGCCACCCGCATTCCCACCAACCGCAGCCTGATCGCCTACATCCTGCTGTCCATCATCACCTGCGGCATTTACTCCTACTACTTCATCTACTCCGTTGCCCGCGACGTGAACACCATGTGCCGTGACGACGGCGAAAAGACCGGCGGCCTGCTGGCCTTCATCCTGCTGAGCTTCGTCACCTGCGGCTTCTACGGCCTGTACTGGGAGTACAAGCTGGGCAACCGTCTGGCGGCCAACGCTCCCCGCTATGGCATCACCTTCCAGGAGAACGGCACCAGCGTGCTGCTGTGGTACCTGGTGGGCATGCTGCTGTGCGGCATTGGCCCCTGGGTCGCCATGCACATCCTCATCAAGAACACCAACGCCCTGGCAGCTGCCTACAACGCTTCCAACGGCCTGTAATGTGTTTCTGAATCAATGAAAAACGCCCCCGCGGCTAAGGGCCGCGGGGGCGTTTTCGTTCGTTTTTTACTCTTCGGAACCGGTGCACTCAATGCACAGGTCACGCAGCTGCTTTTCGTCCACGGTGTCGGGCGCGCCGCTCATCAGTTCGCTGGCGTTCTGCACCTTGGGGAAGGCGATGACGTCGCGGATGGAGTCGCGGCCCAGCATGAGCATGACCAGCCGGTCCAGGCCGATGGCCCAGCCGCCGTGGGGGGGCGCACCGTAGCGGTAGGCGTCCATCAGGAAGCCGAAGTTCTCGCGGGCACGCTCTTCGGTGAAGCCCAGGGCCCGGAACATGCGGGCCTGCAGCTCGGGGTCGTTGATACGGATGGAACCGCCGCCCAGCTCCACGCCGTTGAGCACCACGTCGTAGGCGTTGGCGTAGCAGGCGCCGGGGTCGGACTCCACCTTGTCCATGGAGTCCTCGGTGGGCATGGTGAAGGGATGGTGCATGGCCATGAAGCGGCCCTCCTCCTCGCTGTACTCGAACAGCGGGAAGCGCACCACCCACAGGAAGTTGAACTTGGCGGGATCGATGAGCTCGCAGCGGCGGCCCACCTCCAGACGCACCTGGCCCAGGGCGGTGCAGGCGCGGGTGGAGTTCTCGTCGCTCACCACCAGCAGCACGTCGCCGGTCTCGGCGCCCGCGGCAGTGCGCAGGGCGGTCTTTTCTTCCTCGGTGAGGAACTTTTCAAAGCTGGAGCTCTCGCCCTCCTCGGTGAGGCGGGTGTAGGCAAGGCCCTTGACGCCGTAGGTCTTGGCCACGTCCACCAGCTTGTCGATGGTCTTGCGGGTCAGCTGATGGGCCAGGCCCTTGCAGTTGATGAGGCGCACGCTGCCGCCGGCGGCAATGGCGTTCTTGAAGGGGGCAAACTCGCTGGAACGCACCGCGTCGGTCACGTCCTGCAGCTCCAGGCCAAAGCGGGTGTCCGGCTTGTCGGAGCCGAAGCGGGCCATGGCCTCGTCCCAGCTAAGGCGCTCGAAGTGCTCGGGCAGGTCGATGTCCAGCACTTCTTTCCACAGCTTCTTCAGCAGGCCCTCGCAGATGGCCATCACGTCTTCCTCGGAGACAAAGCTCATCTCCAGGTCGATCTGGGTGAACTCAGGCTGGCGGTCGGCGCGCAGGTCCTCGTCGCGGAAGCAGCGGGCGATCTGGAAGTAACGGTCGAAGCCGGAGAGCATGAGGATCTGCTTGTAGATCTGCGGCGACTGAGGCAGGGCGTAGAAGTGGCCCGGCTGCACCCGGCTGGGCACCAGATAGTCACGGGCGCCCTCGGGGGTGGACTTCATCAGCATGGGGGTCTCGATCTCGCAGAAATGGTTGTCGCACAGGAAGTTGCGGGTGACCTGACAGATCTTGCTGCGCAGCACCAGCGGCTCGTGCATGGACGGGCGGCGCAGGTCCAGATAGCGGTACTTCAGGCGCAGCTCGTCCTTCACCTTCACCTCGTCCCGGATCTCAAAGGGCGTGGTCTCGGCGGCGCTGAGCACCCGCAGCTCGCTGACATACAGCTCCACATCGCCGGTGGCGATCTTGTCGGTCTTGGCGTCCCGCTCCCGCAGGGTGCCCTTGGCAATGATCACATACTCGCTCTTCAGGCTGCCGGCCTTTTCAAACACGGCCCGGTCGGTGCCGTCGTCGAACACCAGCTGCAGAATGCCGCTGGTGTCCCGCAGGTCCACGAAGATGATGCCGCCCTTGTCGCGGCACTTGGCCACCGAACCGGCCACCACCATCTCCTGCCCGGCATCCGCCAGACGCACTTCGCCGCAGTATCGGGTGCGGCGCAGGTTGCCCATGGTCTCCATTTTTGGTTCCTCTTTTCCGCGCCGGACGCAAAGCGCCCGGCGAACAGTCTTTTTACATCAGTTCATTATACTTGCTTTTGCCGCCGAATACAAGGAAAAGGCGCAAAAATCGCACGCTGGCCCCCTGAAAAGCCGCCCCGCGCGCCCACGCCGGCAAAGGTGCGGGCGGGCCCTTTTCAATGCGGGGCCGCCATGCTATAATACCGTTGGCATTTGCGGCCCGCTTTGTTTTGTCAGAAAATCTGCCGGGGAGGTTCACTGTTCATGTCCGATCGGCTCACCGCCTTCTGCCTGCGTGCGTTTTACGCCATGGCGGCTCTCTCATTCTTCTATGTCTCGTTTGCCGCCCTTTATTGGAACCGCAGCGCCCCTCTGGCCATCACAGTGGCGGCGGCCTGCGGCATATTGCTGCTTTTAGGTCTGTACCGGCTCTCCCGCAGCGGGGCTTTCACGGCGCTGGCCGAAGACCCCCGCCGCCGGCGCATTGCGGTCACCCTGCTCTCCCTTGTGTTCCTGGCGCTTTGCCTTTGCAGCGCTTTGTGCCAGCTGGAAGATTTCACCGGCACCGACTGGGACCTTTGGATCATCCACGCCGAGGCGCAGAACATCGCGGTGTCGCCCTTTCCCGACCGCATGCTGTATGCGGAATACTTTTTCCGCTTTCCCCTGAACCAGGAACTGCTGGCCCTGTTCACCGGCTGGTACCGGCTCTGGTGGCTGATCGGCGGCGACGGGGTGGATTTCAACCTGGCCGCCGCGGTGTTCTGTGTGCTGTGTCTTTGGGCCGCCCACCTTTTGTTTTATCACACCGCCCGCCTCTGGCTGGGCAACAGCCGCGCGCTGCTGGCCATGCTCGTGTGGGTCCTCTTTCCGCCCTTTTACGGCTACGCCAGTATCCCGTATTCCGATTCCATCTCCCTTCCCTTCGGAATGGCTCTGTTCTTCTGCCTGACCAAGCTTTGCAAGACCAAACAGCCGCTTTGGGGCGCTGCCGCCGGCCTTGCGGCGGGCATGGCTTTTTTCCTGAAAGGGACCTTCGCGGTGCTGCTGGTGGCAACGGCCATCTGGCTGCTTTTCCAGCCGCTTGGCAGCCGTCTTCGCAAAATGGCGTGCATTGCCGGCTTTGCCGCCTGTCTGGCAGGCTTTATCACCCTTTTCCCGATCTTCTTCTCCCAGTCCGGGATCTGGGGCGTTTTTGACCGCAAAGCCCAAAAGGACTATTGGCAGGTGCCTGTGACCCACTATCTGATGATGGCTCAAAACGCCAACGGCCCCTGGGTGGAAAAGGACTACGAGTTCACCTACGGCCTGCAGGGCACCTATCCCCTGGACTGGCGCAACAGGGTGTGCATGGAGGTGTTCTGGGAGCGCGTTTCCTCCCGCGATCTGCTCACCAACATCGGCTTCACCAACCGGAAGGTGGTGGAGACCTGGAAAGACGGCACCTATCAGGTGAACCAGTACGAGCGGGACACCTACTATCACCCCGATTCGCCGGTGCTTTCCTTTTTCCGTCCCGGCACCCGTGCCTACACCGTGTTCTCCTATGCTTCCAACGGGCTGCACTTCGCCTTCCTCCTGCTGACGGCGGCCGGCATGTTCCGGCGGCTGCTGAGCAGGCAGCGCCTTGCGGCGGACGGCTTGTTCTACTGCCAGCTGTGCCTGTTCGGCATGTTCCTGCTGGAACTGGTGTGGGAATGGCGCTCGCGCTATCTTTTCGGCTATATCCCCTATCTGATCCTAGCGGCGGTGGCCGGTCTGGAAGCCCTGCACGCCCTGGCCGCCCGTGTGAAGCGGCCGGACCTAAAATCTCCGGCATAACCCATCTGCAAAAAAAAGGAAGGCCCCCGTGCGGGGGCCTTCCTTTTTTGTTTTCAAAGCCGGGAACTTACGCCGCGGGATACGCGCGGTTGATGGCGTCCTGCATAATGCACAGGTTCACGATGCCCAGGCCGAAGATGGACAGCACCAGGTACAGCAGGCTGTTGTCGGGCGCGCCGACGGCCATGAAGGCCTTGCCCATCTTGTAGTACCAGTAGAGGCCGAAGATGCCGCAGGTCACGATGGACAGCAGAATGACCATGCCGCCGCCCATCTGCCACTCATTAGGGTTCACGGTGCGGGCCGCCTCGTTGATGGTGTACATCCAATACAGCCCATAAATGCCGCAGGTTACGATGCTGAGGATGACGCAGAGCACGATGTTCTTGTTCATGAGTTCCTTCCTCCTTGATGAGAAAAAATAAGGGAAATGCTGTTATAAGAACGATCCATCCCCCATGAAATATGACATTTTTTATCCGTATTTGTAAAAAAAATGGGGAAATCATTCAAAATCCAGGAATTCTGCCGCCTCGGCGTCGCTGGGCATGCGCCAGTCGCCTCGGGGCGAGAGGCTCACCGAGCCCACCTTGGGCCCGTCCGGCAGGCAGCTGCGCTTGAACTGCTGGGTGAAGAAGCGGCGGTAGAAGGTGCGCAGGGTCTCCCGCACCTTCTGGCGGCTCACCTCCGGGTAGGCAAGGCAGGCCATCTCCAGAATGCGCTGAGGCGCATAGCCGCCCCGCAGCATGTGATAGAGGGCAAAGTCGTGCAGGTCGTATTTGCCCAGGGTCTCCTCGGTCTTCTGCACCAGCGCGCCGTCCTCGGCCACCGGCAGCAGCTCCGGGCTGATGGGGGTGTCCAGAATGTCCAGCAGCACCCGGGTGATGTGGGGCTGCCCGTCGCACATCCGGCGGGCATGCCAGGCCACCATGGCCTTGACCAGCGTTTTGGGGATGGAGGCGTTCACTCCGTACATGCTCATGTGGTCGCCGTTGTAGGTGCACCAGCCCAGGGCCAGCTCGGACAGATCGCCCGTGCCCACCACAATGCCGCCCTCCTGATTGGCCAGGTCCATCAAAATCTGGGTGCGCTCTCTCGCCTGGGCGTTCTCGAAGGTGGTGTCGTAGAGGTCGGCGGAGTGGCCGATGTCCGCAAGGTGGCCGTCCAGCGCGTTTTTGATGGGAATTTCCCGATACTCCGCGCCGGTGAGCTGCGCCAGAGACGCAGCGTTGCCGAAGGTGCGCTTTGTGGTGCCCACGCAGGGCATGCTCACCGCCAGCACATCCGAAGCGGGGCGGCCCAGCTGCTCCATGGCCTGCAGCGCCGCCAGGAAGGCCAGTGTGCTGTCCAGCCCGCCGGACAGGCCGATGACCGCCCGCTTTGCGCCGCTGGCGGCCAGCCGCCGGGCCAGGCCGGTGGCCTGGATCCGGGCGATCTCGGCGCAGCGGCCGTCCAGCTTTTCCGGGTCGTCCGGCACAAAGGGCAGACGCTCCGCCGGCCGCCGGGCCAGCAGTTCCATCTGGACGGCGGAGTCGATGAGGTCCGCCGTCAGGCGCACGGTGCGGTAGGGCGCCGGGCGCACGCTTTCCATATAGGAGCCGTGGCGCAGCCGGTCGGCCCGCACCCGCTCCACATCCACCACCGCCCGGATGACGCTGCCGGGGGCGGGATAAAGCTGCTCGGCCAGCAGCCGCCCGTTTTCGCAGATCATGCCGTGGCCGCTGAACACCAGGTCGGTGGTGCTCTCGGTGTCGCCGGCGCCGGCGTAAACATAAATGCAGTCGCACCGGGCGGACTGGCCCCGCACCAGGTCGCGGCGGTAGTCGCTCTTGGTGACCGTTTCGTTGCTGGCGGAGGGGTTCAGGATGACGTCCGCCCCGGCGAGGCAGGCAAAACCGCCGGGAGGCACCGGCGCCCACAGATCCTCGCAGATCTCCGCGCCCAGCACCACGCCGCCGGAGCGGTCGGCCACCAGCAGGTCTTCACCGAAAGGCACCGGAATGCTCTCGCCGTTTTCCAGCGGCCAGAGCACGCTGTCGGACAGGCGGGCCGAGGCGGGGGCGAACCACCGTTTTTCGTAGAATTCGCCGTAGTTGGGCAGGCAGCTCTTGGGCACGATGGCCACCGGCACGCCCCCGTGCAGCAGCACCAGACAGTTGAAAAGCTGGTTGTCGGCCCGCACCGGCGCGCCCACGGCCAAAAGGCCATGGCAGCCTTTTTCCCATGCCTCTCTGGCCAGCCAGTTCAGCCAATGGCAGGCAGCGTCCAGAAGGCGGGCCTGGCCGAAGAGGTCGGCGCAGGTGTAGCCGGTGATGGCCAGTTCCGGGAACAGGATGACCGAAGCGTCGGCGTTTTCCACAGCCAGGGCCAGCATTTCGCGGGCGTTCTGTTCCGGGGCGGCAATGTGCACCCGGGGCGCGGCGGCGGCCACGGTAAGCAGTTGTGATGTCATGGGTCCTCCCCCTTGCTCTCGCCTGCGCGGGCAGGCGCGTTTGTTGGTTCTGCCCTATTATATCACATTGGCCCCGGCCACAACACCCACCCGGTGAAAAAAGGGCGGCCGGGCGCTGCCGAAAGGACAAAAAAGGCGGACGAAAAGCCGAATGTCTCCCCCTTGTCCGCCCCGACGGGGCGGGGGTATAATGGGTGCACAAAGCACCTTCGGCGGTGCAAATTTCGGAGCGAATTTTTCAAAAAAAGGAGCATTGACATCATGCAGCTTTATGCCAGTCAGCTGACCCTGCCGGGCACGCTGCCCGGTCCCCAGGATCCCCAGCCTTTCTTCCGCGCTCAGGTCCAGGACCTCAAGGTGCCCCATAACGGCACCTTCCATTCCGAGGACCTGGAAGGCTACGGCGTGGGGTGCGGCGCGCGCACTCTGCCCTACCGCATGCAGGACCGCTACACCCGCAGCGATGAGCCTGTGAGCCTGCCCTGTGTGGTGATGGAAAACGAGCACCTGAAGGCCACCCTGCTGCCCACCCTGGGCGGGCGGCTGTGGTCGCTGTTTGACAAGGACGAAGGCCGGGAACTGCTGTTTGAAAACCCCGCCCTGCGCATTGCGAACCTGGCCATCCGAAACGCCTGGTTCTCCGGCGGCGTGGAGTGGAACCTGGGCCACACCGGCCACCATGTGTTCACCTGCGCGCCCCTTTACTGCTGCAAGGTGACCGGGCAGGACGGCGGGGAATTCCTGCGGATGTATCAGTTTGAGGCCATCCAGCGCCAGGTCTATCAGCTGGATTTCCACCTGCCCGACGGCGCAAAGCAGCTGGCGGTGCACGTGCGGATCGAGAACACCCTGAACGAGGCCTCGCCCCTTTACTGGTGGACCAACACCGCCGTGCCGCTGACCCCCCATACCCGGGTGTTCAGCGCTTCAGGCCAGGTGCTGCACCAGCTGCAGATGACCGATTACGGCGTGAACCCCGGCTTCGGCCGCTGCGAAATGCCCTGCCCGCCCACCATGCGCGGGGCGGACGCGAGCTATCCCTGGGAGATCCCCTTCTCCACCGAATACTTCTTCCAGAACGAGCGCACCGAGGCAGCCCCCTGGGAGGTGGCCGCCGAGGAGGACGGGCGCGGCTTCTTTGAGCGCAGCACCCAGCCTCTTTACGCCCGCAAGATGTTCTGCTGGGGCAACCTGCAGGGCGGGCGGCACTGGTGCGATTATCTCTCGAAGCCCGGCCAGGGCGATTACATCGAGGTGCAGGCGGGCCTTGCGCCCACCCAGCTGCACACCGCGCAGATCGGCCCCAAGGCCGTGGTGTCCTTCACCCAGATCTTCGGCGCTTTTGCCACCCCCGCTGCCGACGTGAGCGGCGAGTGGCACGACGCGCAGGGCAAGGTGGCCCGGCAGGTGGAAGCCCTGCTGCCCGCCAGCCGGGTGGCGGCCATCGACGCTGCCTGCGCCGCGGCGGCCACTCTGCCCGGCGGCGCGCTGCTCTTTGCCGGCGACGAGCGGGGCGGCCTGGAACGGCTGCGCCGCGCCGCTGAGGGCGAAGAGACCTTTGCGCCTCACCTGGCCTTCCCCGCCCCCACGCCGGAGAGCGCGCTGTGGCCCTGGGCCGAGGTGCTGGGCGGCGGCATGCTGCCCGACGCGGCCCTGCCTGCCGCCTACATGACCGCGCCCGAATGGCTGAGCCTGCTGGAGCGCACGGCAAACCGCCCCGACGCCACCGCCGACGCCCGCTTCCAGTGGGCCGTGGCGCTGGTGGAGAACGGCCGGGAGGCCGAGGCCGAGCCGGTGCTGAAGGCTCTGGCCGAAAGCGGCAGCGCCTTTGCCGCCGCCGCGCTGGGCAAGCTGGCCGCCCGCGGCAACGACTGGGCCGCCGCAGCGGACTGGTTCACCGCCGCCCACCGGCTGGAGGGCGACAAGCTGGACGTGAGCTTTGCCGAGCTGGCGCTGGAAGGTCTTGTGCGCGCCGGGCGCTTTGGCGAAGCCTGGGCCCTGTGGCAGGCCCTGCCGGAGAGCCGCCGCACCCAGAGCGCCCGCCTTACCGCCGCCGAAGCCGCGGTGAAGCTGGGCAAGCTGGATTTTGTGGACGAGTGCTTCACGGTGGACTACGCCATGATCCGCGAGGGCGCGCTGGGCCTGGCAAATGTCTGGTTCGAGGCCGAGGCCCGCAAGAAGGCCGCCGCCGAAAACCGCGCCTTCACCGAGGCGGACATCGACCGCACCCTGCCCCTGCCCTGGGAACTGGATTTCCGCATGTTCTGAACACAAACAAAACGAGCCGCCCCCGGCCTGTGCCGGGGGCGGCTCGCTTTTTTATCCGCTCAGTTGTTCAGACCCTTCATGGTCAGGCTGATCCGCTTCTTTTTCAGATCCACGTCCAGCACCTTCACCTTGACCACCTGGCCCACCTTCACCGCCTCGCCGGGGTGGCGGATGAACTTGTCGCTCAGCTGGCTGATGTGCACAAGGCCGTCCTGGTGCACGCCGATGTCCACAAAGGCGCCGAAGTCGATGACGTTGCGCACGGTGCCGGTGAGCTCCATGCCGGGCTTTAAGTCCTCCATGCCCATCACGTCGGTGCGCAGCAGCGGCGGGGGCAGCTCGTCGCGCATGTCCCGGCCGGGGCGCAAAAGCTCCGCGATGATGTCCTCCAGGGTCTCCTTGCCCGCGCCGGTCTCGGCGCAAAGGCGCTCAAACCCGATGGCCTTGGCCCGGGCGGGCAGCGCCGCGATGGTCTCGGCGCCGATGTCCGCCTCGGTGAAATCGCACAGCTTCAAAAGCGCCTTGGCCGCGGCGTAGCTCTCGGGGTGGACGGCGGTGCCGTCCAGCGGCTCCTTGGCCCCCGGCACCCGCAAAAAGCCCGCGCACTGCTCAAAGGCCTTGGGCCCCAGGCCCTTGACCTTTTTCAGCTGGGCACGGCTGGCAAAGGCGCCGTTCTCCTCCCGCCAGGCCACCACGTTTTTGGCGGTGGCGGCGGTGAGGCCTGCCACCCGGCTCAGCAGCGGCGCGCTGGCGGTGTTCAGGTCCACGCCCACGGTGTTCACGCAGCCTTCCACCACGCCGTCCAGCGCGGCGGCCAGGCGCTTGGCGGGCATATCGTGCTGGTACTGGCCCACGCCCACGGCCTTGGGGTCGATCTTCACCAGCTCCGCCAGGGGGTCCTGCAGGCGGCGGGCGATGGACACCGCGCTGCGCAGGTTCACGTCAAACTGGGGGAACTCCTTCGCGGCCAGCTCGCTGGCGGAGTAGACGCTGGCCCCCGCCTCGCTGACCACCATGTACTGCACGCCGCCGCCGATCTCACGGATGACGTCGGCGGCGAAAATTTCCGTCTCCTTGCCGGCGGTGCCGTTGCCGATGGCAATGATCTGCACCCCGTGCTTTTTGATGAGGGTCTTGATGGTGCTCTTGGCCTGCTCCACCCGCTTGAACTGAGGCACCGGGTAGACCACGGCGGTGTCCAGCACCTTGCCGGTGGGGTCCACCACCGCCACCTTGCAGCCCATGCGGTAGCCGGGGTCCAGGCCCATGGCCACCTTGCCCTTGATGGGCGGAGCCAGCAGCAGCTGGCGCAGGTTTTCGCCAAAGACCTTGATGGCCCCTTCCGCCGCCTGCTCGGTGAGGGCGGCGCGCACCTCCCGTTCCAGGCTGGGGTGGATGAGGCGGGTGTAGGCGTCCCGCACAGCCTCCTCCACCTGGGCGGCGGCGGGGCTGTGGCCCTTGACGAACATCTTGCAGCAGAGGGCGGCGGCCCGCTCGGCGTCCACCTCCACCGATACCTTCAAAAATTCCTCCCGCTCGCCCCGGTCCAGAGCCAGCACCCGGTGTCCGGCAATTTTGCTCACCGGCTGGGAGAAGTCATAGTACTGGGCGTAGACGCTGTCCTCCTCTTTGGCGGCCTCGCTCTTCACAACGCCGAAGGCCCCGTAGAAGCGGCGCAGCTCCGAGCGCAGGCGGGCGTCGTCGCTCACCTGCTCGGCGATGATGTCCCGCGCGCCGGCCAGGGCGGCCTCGGCGTCGGGCACTTCCTCATTGATGTACCCTTCGGCGGCGGCCACAACGTCCAGTTTCGGGTCCTGGGCCAGCAGGGCCTCGGCCAGCGGCTCCAGGCCCCGGGCCCGGGCCACGCTGGCGCGGGTCTTGCGCTTGGGCTTGTAGGGGCGGTAGAGGTCCTCCACCTCCGCCAGGGTGGCGGCGCTTTCCAGCTTTGCGGAGAGTTCCCCGGTGAGGGCGCCCTGGGCTTCGATGGCGGTGCGCACTTCCTCCTTGCGCTTGTCCAGGCCCCGCAGGTACTCCAGCCGGTCGGCCAGGGTGCGCAGCAGCTGGTCGTCCATGGCGCCGGTGGCTTCCTTGCGGTAGCGGGCGATGAAGGGGATGGTGTTGCCCTCGTCGATGAGCGCGATGGCGGCGGCCACATAATTTTCCGGGGCGGAAAGTTCCACCGCCAGACGTTTTGCGTAATCCATATCAGTTCTCCTTGCGATAGATGGTCGTTTCAGGAAAGGGCTTTGCCCAGGCGCGTCTTGCCTTGCGGCGGCGGTGCCAGACGAGATACCCGGCGAAGAGCACCACGCTCACACCGGCGGCGGCAAGGCTCTGGGGCAGGCCGTTGGTGAAGTGGTCCAGGCGCAGGTCCACCTCTCCGGCGGGAATGCGCACGGCGCACAGGCCGCCGTCCACCTTTTCCACCGGGGTCTCTTCGCCGTTCACGGTGACGGTGAAGCCCGGGTCGTAAGGCACGGCCAGCAGCACCACCGTCTCCTGCTGCAGGTCAAAGCGGGCGGAGAGGCCCCGGCTGTCCAGGCTGACCTCGTCAGCGCCCTGGCTCTTCCGTTTTTCCACGTCCTGGTGGTAAGCCTCTTTGGAAAAGCCGGTGAGCAGGTCCTCCGGCAGGGGCTGAAGCACATCGCCCCAGGCGGAAATTTGCTCCTCGGTGAGCACCACCGCCCGCAGCAGCAGGTTCGCCCGCTGGGCTTCCGGCACGCCCTCGAACTGCTCCTCGGTGACGTAGTATTCATAGCCGTAGGCCACGGGCAGGGCGTACTGGTTCTCGTAGACCGCGAGGCTTCCCTCCGCGCCCCAATAGACCCAGTCGTCCCCGGCCTTTTCCTCAAAATCGGCGGCGTCGGCCACCGGGGTCACGGTGTATTTCACCGCCAGAAGGCCCCGCAGGGCGTAGTCCTCCACGCCCGGCTCGCTGCGCACGTCCCGCTTGACGCCGAACTGGGGATAAAACTCCATGATGGAGGGGGCCACGGTGGAGTTGAAGAACTGCAGGCAGCTCTTGCCCATCCAAAGGCCCACATTGTCGTAGCATTCGTAGTCATCGATCCGGTACGCCCCTTCGGGCATTTCTTCCGCCAGGGCGCGGGCGTCCTCATACTGCTGGGTGCGCCAGTCGGCGTCGTTGGTCCACTGGGCGAATTTGCCGATGGAGATGTGGGCGATACTGTAGAGGCAGCCGAAGGCCAGCACCCCCGCGGTGAGCCGCCTCGCCAGCAGCGGGCGGCGGCGGTACTGCACCCAGATGAGCCAGAACACCGCCACGCCCAGCAGGGCAAGGCCCAGATTGAGCCAGAACTTTTCGGGGTACTCGATGACGCCGAAGCTCCACTCTCCGTCTTCCTCCACCGGCAGGAACGCGAACACACAGAAGGCCAGCAGCACCGCCACGGTGGGCCGCACGCCCTTTTTGATGTCGATGTGCTCCTCTTCCAGCGCCTGAACGCTGGCGGCGCACATCACCAGAATGGGCATGTACCACCAGCGGGCGTAGTAGCTGGAGTTCATGGCGTAGAACGCGGAGTTGAGGGCGGGCACCAGCGCCATCACGAGGCTGGTGAAGAGAATGCGCCGGAAGGCGGTCTTCTGGGTGCAGCGCAGATAGGCGATGACCCCCGCCATGCCCATCAGGGGCAGATAGGCGGACATGCTGGTCCACTTGATGACCCCTTCGTCAAAAATCACCGGCATATAGGGGCAGTCCGGCGGGAAGAAGAGGCTGTAGAGAATGGCCCCGTACTGCTGGGCCTTGGAGTAGAAGATGTAGCCAAAGCCGCTGAAGGGGTCCACCGTGCGGGGGTTTTCGGCAAGGCTCAAAAGGGCCGGCCAGGCCAGCACGCAGCCCATGCCGCAGCCCAGAAGGCTTTCCGCCGCCAGCGCGCCGAAGGTCTTGCCGTTCCAGCGGTAGACGCCCGAGGCGGTCATGCAGACGAAATAGAGGATGAGGAAGACCACCTGCCCGGCAAAGAAGAAGTAGTTGTTGAGCAGGTTCAGCGCCACCAGCACCGAGAAGGGGCCCCGGCGTTTGTTCAGCACCGCCTCGTCCAGCGTCCAGAGCAGATAGGGGAACAGCGCCACCACGTCCACAAAGTGGTTGAAGAACACGTTGTAGACGGTGAAGCCGGAAAAGGCGTAGAGGCAGCCCGCCAGCACGGCCATGTTGGGGTCCTTGACCCAGCGGCGGGTCCAGAGATAAGCGCCGCCGCCCGCCACCGCGAACTTGAGCACCAGCATGGGGGCCAT
>NHCFR05603__coassemble_283_pt1 | contig 48881 bp, 51 predicted proteins | sample NHCFR05603__metabat2_low_PE_044 | metagenome-assembled genome bin NHCFR05603 | reverse complement strand
CCATCGGCCGTCTGCGCCCGGACACCCAGTATGATTACAGGTTCGTCTGCCTCTCCCACAACACCCTGCGCGGTGCTGCGGGCGGGGGCGTCCTGCTGGCGGAACTGCTGGCTGCCAAGGGCTATTTTGACTGACAAAAGGAGCTGAGCGCAATGAAAATGCCGATCTTCACCGGGGCCGCTGTGGCCATCATCACTCCCATGCTGCCGGATGGCAGCGTGGACTACAAAGGACTGGCCGATCTGGTCGAGTTCCAGATCAAGGGCGGCACCGACGCCATCGTGATCTGCGGCACCACCGGTGAGTCTGCCACGCTGAAGGATGACGAACATCTGGAGTGCATTCGGGTGGCGGTGGAGACCGCGGCCGGACGTATCCCTGTCATTGCGGGCACCGGCTCCAACTACACCGAGCACGCGGTGGAGATGTCCAAAGAGGCCAAGGCCCGTGGTGCGGACGCGCTGCTGCTGGTGACCCCCTATTACAACAAGACCACCCAGCGCGGCCTTGTTGCCAGCTTCAACACCATCGTGGACGCCGCCGGGCTGCCTGCCATCCTCTATAATGTGCCTTCCCGCACGGGCGTGAACATCGAGTCCGCCACTGCGAAGGAACTGGCCAAAAACCCGCTCATCTGCGGTATTAAGGAGGCCAGCGGCAACATCAGCCAGATCGCCATGACCGCTGCACTGTGCGGCGATGAGCTGCCCCTTTATTCGGGCAACGACGACCAGGTGGTGCCCATTCTGGCACTGGGCGGCAAAGGCGTGATTTCTGTGGTCTCCAACGTGGCGCCCGAACCGGTGCACCGCATGTGCCAGCTGTGGTTTGAAGGCAAAGTCGCAGAGAGCCGTGACCTGCAGCTGCAGCTGATGGGGCTGTGCAAGGCAATGTTCTGTGAGGTGAACCCCATCCCCGTGAAGGCTGCTCTGGACATGATGGGCCTCCCGGCCGGTCCCTGCCGCCTGCCGCTGGTCCCGCTGAGCGACGACCATGCCGAGCTGGTACGCCGGGAACTTCAGAACGCCGGTCTGATTTAAAAGGAACACATCAAAAGGCCCGCGCTTTTGCGTCGGGCCTTTTGTGAAAAGAACAGGAGAACGATATACCATGACCCGCATTATCATTCAGGGGATCAACGGCCGTATGGGTAAGGTCCTTTGTGAACTGATCGAACAGCGCGACGATTGCCGTGTGGTGGGAGGCGTGGACGTCACCCCCCAGAGTGGCGCCATTCCCGTGGCCGCGAGCCTGGAAGAACTGAACGTGGAGGCGGACGTCCTCATCGATTTTTCCAGTCCTGCCGCAACCAAGAACGCCTTGCGTTTCTGCGCAAAGCATGCCCTGCCCTGCGTCATTTGCACCACGGGCCTGGACGAAGAGGCAGAGAAACTGCTGACCGAGGCCAGCGCCCGCTGCGCCGTGTTCAAAAGCGCGAACATGTCCATGGGGATCAACCTGCTGGCCCAATTGGCGCAGCAGGCTGCCGCGGCGCTGGGGCTGGACTACGACATCGAGATCATCGAAAAGCACCATCACAACAAGCTGGACGCGCCCAGCGGCACCGCCCTGCTGCTTGCGGACGAGATCAATAAAGTTGCGGACCAGCCCTATGAGTATGTGTATGACCGCCACAGCGTGCGCCAGAAGCGTTCTCCGCGGGAGATCGGCCTGCACTCGGTGCGGGGCGGCAGTATCGTGGGCGAGCATGAGATATTGTTCTGCGGGCCCGATGAAGTCATCACCTTGAGCCACAGCGCAGGTTCGCGGCGGGTGTTTGCCAATGGTGCGGTGAACGCGGCGGTGTTTCTTGCCAATAAAGGCCCTGGGCTTTACACCATGAAAGACCTGATGAAAGAACTGCTGTAAGGGTGACACGATGAAGAAACGACTGATCGTTCTTGCGCTTGCTGTTCTTGCCTTGCTGATGGTCGTGCCACTGCTGGGCAGCGCGGTGGATTCAGTGCGGAATGCGGCTTCGCAGGCACAGCCCACACCCACACCGGCTCCCTCCCCTTCCCCCACACCGCAACCCACGCCCACAGTTTCGACGGTGCGCTTTTCCGCCACGGGCGATAATCTCATACACACCGGGATTTACAATCAGGCGGCACGCCGGGCGCAGGCGGAAGGCAAAGACGGATATGATTTTTCTTTCTGCTACGACGCGGTGCGGGAGTTTTACGCCGGCTTTGATGTGAACTGGATCAACCAGGAGACGCTGGTCAACGACGAACTGGAGCCCAGCAGCTATCCCTGCTTTTCCACCCCCGGGGATATGGGGCGCGAATTGTATGACACCGGTTTCCGGGTGTTCTGCCTGGCAAACAATCATACCTATGACAAAGGCGCCGAGGGAATTGCCGCCACCAGACGCTTCTGGGCAAGCTTGCCCGAAGACGCAGTGACCTGCGGGCTGTACGCAGGCGAAGAGGACTACGAAAACATTGTGATCCGGGAAACGAACGGCATACGCATTGCCTATCTTTCCTATACGGAGTTCACCAACGGTATCCCCACCCCGTCGGGTGCGGAGGCGAACCTCATCTACACCAGTCAGACCGATGTGATACAGCGCCAGATCGAACTGGCCCGCCAGCAGGCAGACTTTGTGGTGGTGGGTGTGCACTGGGGCGTGGAGGGCAGCCATAAAGCCACCGACGCCCAGCGTGCCCTTGCCCAGCAGATGGCGGACTGGGGCGCGGGCGTGGTCATCGGCACACATCCCCATGTGGTGCAGGACGCACAGTGGCTCACTGCGGCGGACGGCCGCCAGGTGTTTGTGGCCTATTCCCTGGGCAATTTTTTGAATGCCCAGTCCACGGCGGATACAATGATCGGTGTGGTGCTGAGCTTTACGCTGGAAAAAATCACCCAGCCGGATGGCAGCAGCGAGACCGTTTTGAAAGAGCCAATGCTGCACCCCACGGTGAATCATTACGGCCGCAACTTCTCCCAGATACACATCTATCTTTACAAAGACTATACCGACGAGCTGGCTGCAAGCCACGGCGTTCGGGAAAATTTCCCGAATTTCAGCCGCAGCTACATAGAATCAGTTCTGCGGGATAACATCGACAATGCGTTTCTTGACCTGTAAAACGGAGGCGGAGCAAATGTACGGGATTTCCCAGCTTTCCAGCGAACAAAATATCATGGTGGTGGCGTTTCCTGCCGTGCGCCAGAGCGAGGGCGGCCCGGCAGGGTATCTTTCCCCCTTTGCCGAGGCGGGCGTCAACATGGACATGATCTGCCAGGGCCTGCCGCAGGGCGATGTGGCGGCCATGAGCTTTACCACCTCTTACGATAACTGGTCCATCGTAATGCGCACCCTGCCCCAGGTCACGGCAGGTAAAAGCGGCCCCGCTCCCCTGATCAGCGGCGGCTATACCAAACTGACCCTCTTTGGGCAGGAAATGCCAAACCTGTGCGGTGTCGCCTCCCGGGTGATGGAGGTAATGGCCGCGGCGCAGGTGCCCATCCATCTCATCACCACCAGCTCGGTGGATATTTCCCTGCTGGTGGCCGCAGAGGACGAGGACACGGCCTTGGAAGCCCTGCGAAAGGCGTTTGGCCTGTGAGCGCTATTCCACACAAAAAAGGAGCACTGCCGGTTTGGCAGTGCTCCTTTTTTACGTTTTTACAGCTGGACCTTGTGATAGACCTTCTTGCCTTTCTTGATGACCACGCCGGCGGCCAGGGCCTCGGCGGTGACGGTCATGGTGGGGTCGGCGACCTTCTCGCCGTCCAGCAGAACGCCGCCCTGCTGGATGAGCTGACGGGCTTCACGCTTGCTGGGCACCAGTTTTGCGGCCAACATCATGTCCAGAATACCGATCTTACCGTCGGCCAGCTGATCGGCGGTGAGAGTGGTGGAGGGCATGTTTTCGGCGTCGGCGGAACCGCTGAACAGGCCACGGGCGGTCTCCTGCGCTTTACGGGCTTCCTCTTCGCTGTGGACCAGCTTGGTGAGCTCGAAGGCCAGAATCTCCTTGGCTTTGTTCAGCTCGCCGCCCTGCCAGTGATCCATCTCGTCGATCTGCTCCAGGGGCAGGTCGGTGAGCATGCGCAGGCACTTCAGCACGTCGGCGTCGTCCACGTTGCGCCAGTACTGGTAGAACTCGTACGGAGTGGTCTTTTCGGGGTCGAGCCAGACGGCGCCCTTCTGGGTCTTGCCCATCTTCTTGCCCTCGCTGGTGAGCAGCAGGGTGATGGTCATGGCGTAGGCGTCCTTGCCCAGCTTGCGGCGGATGAGTTCGGTGCCGCCCAGCATGTTGGACCACTGGTCATCGCCGCCGCACTGCAGGTTGCAGCCGATGGTCTGGAACATGTGATAGAAGTCGTAGGACTGCATGATCATGTAGTTGAACTCCAGGAAAGACAGACCCTTTTCCATCCGCTGCTTGTAGCACTCGGCCCGGAGCATGTTGTTCACCGAGAAGCAGGCGCCCACTTCCCGCAGCAGCTCGATGTAGTTCAGCTTCATCAGCCAGTCGGCGTTGTTCAGCATAAGGGCTTTGCCCTCAGAAAAATCGATGAACTTGCTCATCTGCTTTTTGAAGCACTCGCAGTTGTGCTGGATGGTTTCCACGGTCATCATGGAGCGCATGTCGGTGCGGCCACTGGGGTCGCCCACCATGCCGGTGCCGCCGCCGATCAGGGCGATGGGGCGGTTGCCGGCCTTCTGCAGCCGGCGCATGAGCATGAGCGCCATGAAGTGGCCCACATGCAGAGAGTCGGCCGTGGGGTCAAAGCCGATGTAGAAGGTGGCTTTGCCGTTGTTGATGAGGTCCTTGATCTCTTCCTCATCGGTCACCTGGGCAATGAGGCCGCGGGCGACCAGCTCGTCATAAATGGTCATTCGTTCGTTTTCCTCCTTTGTTTTGCGGGCAAAGGGCATGAAAAAAGCCCCCTGCCAAAATGAATTGGCAGAGGGCGAAACATCGCGGTACCACCTCTGTTCGCCGCCTTCCTCGCGAAAGGCAGCCTCGGCGGGTGCACAAAGACACCCTTGCGCTGTAACGTGCGCACCACGGCGGGGCCTACCGGGCGCAAAACGCGCTGTTCAGCCTGCTGCTCCGGGATGTATTCGCCCTTGCGCACGCTGCCCTTTTCACCAACCAGGGCTTCTCTGTGCCGCGCTTTCAAGGGGTACTGGTTCCCTTCTTCGCATTTGATACTGTACAGTATAGCTGTGCCTTTTCCTTTTGTCAAGGGTCCAGGCCCAGCATTTCCCGGGCATTGGCCAGGGCGATGGGGGTGATCTGGTCGCCGGAAATGATGCGGGCCAGCTCCCGAACCCGGCCATCACCATCCAGGGGATAAAGTTTGGTGTAGGTGCGCTCACCTTCCACGTTTTTCTGGATCAGCAAGTGCCGGTCTGCCAATGCTGCGATCTGGGCTGTGTGGGTGATACAGATGACCTGCCGCCCCGCGGACGTCTGTTTGAGCATTTGCCCGATACGGCCTGCTGCCGAGCCGGATACACCGGTGTCGATCTCGTCGTAGATGACGGTGTGGATGGCGTCCTTTTCCGCCAGCGCGCTCTTGAGGGCCAGCATGATCCGGCTCAGTTCGCCGCCGCTTGCAATTTTTGCCAGCGGCTTTGGAGTCTCGCCGGGGTTGGGCGAAATATAGAATTCCAGGGTATCCTGCCCCGCCCCAGCCAAAGGTCCTCGGCTGTGCTGTAAAGCAAAACGAACACCGGGCATGTTCAGGAAGGTGCAGGCTTCCACCAGCTTTTCTTCCAGGTCGCGGAACGCATTGAGGCGGGTCTGAGTGAGCGCCTCCGCCTTTTCCTTTGCCTGACGGTAGAGTGCCTGCTTTTCGGCGTTCAGCTTGGCCAGGGTCTCGTCTGACTGTTCGATGTTTTCCAGTTCTTCGCGGGCGGCCTGGCCGTGCTCCAACACTTTTTCCACCGAGCCGCCGTATTTTTGCTTGAGGCGGTAGATTTCGTCCAAGCGGGTCTCCACCCGGTCCAGTTCGGCGGGGTCCATGCCATAGCTTTCCAGCCGGTCTGCCAGGTCGGTGGCCAGCTCCCGGGCGGTGTAATACAGATCATTCAGCCGCTCATAGGCGCTCTGCAGTGATTCGTCCAATTGGGCGGCGCCTTCCAGCTGACCCGCGGCGTCGCCCAGCAGGTCGGCGGCTCCGCCAAAATCGTCTCCTCCGGCCAGAGCGTTGTGAGCGGCGCTCACCTGCTCCAGGATGGTCTGGGCATGGCTGAGCACCTGCCGGCGGGCGGTCAGCTGTTCTTCTTCCTCCGGCTGCAGCGCGGCGGACTCGATCTCGTCTACCTGAAAGCGCAGCAGTTCCAGCCGGCGCTGTTTTTCGGCCTCATCCATCTGCAACGCGTCCGCCTGGCGTTTGACTGCGATCAGCTGACGGTAGACCTGGCGGTATTCGCTGTATTGTTTTTCGTTCTGGGCGTAGAGATCCAGCAGCGCCAGATGGCGGGACGGATTGGTCAGATTCTGATTGTCGTGCTGCCCGTGGATGTTGATGAGACCGGAGGAGAGATCCCGCAGCATGGCTGCGGTGGCAGGCATGCCGTTGACCCGGCAGTTGCTCTTGCCTTCGGCACTGATCTCACGATAAAGAAGAAGTTCGTCTCCCGCCTCATAGCCTGCCTGTTCCAGCTGGCTGCGAACAGCCTCGGGCAGGCCGGTGAAGGTGGCCCAGATACAGGCTTTGCCCGCCCCGGTGCGGACAAGGTCGCGGCTGGTGCGGTTGCCCAGAATGGCATTGATGGAGTCGATCAGGATACTTTTGCCTGCGCCCGTCTCGCCGGTCAGAACGTTCAGACCGGACGAGAACTCCGCTTCGGCCTTTTCGATGACCGCAACATTTTCAATTTTCAGATTCTTCAGCAAAGCCCTTCGGCCCCCTTTTCCGTTCTGCGCGGCAGGGCCGGTCAGTGACGGGTGATATATTGCTGCAGCTCGGCGCAGATGGCCTGGGCGGCCTCTTCCGTGCGCATTAGTGCAAGGAACGTATCGTCGCCCGAAAGGGTGCCGATCACGTCATAATCCCACTGCATGGAGTCGAACAGTTCGCAGGCGGCGCTGGCCATTCCGGGATAGCAGCGCACCAGCACCGTGCAGCCGGCCCAGTCCGCCTTGAGCACCGACTCCCGGAAGATGGTCTCGAACCGTCCCTGGGAATGGCGGGCGCCCTTTGCAGAAACACTGGACACATAGCGGTATTTGCCGCCGCCCACTGCCGCCTTGATAAGATGAAGCTGCCGGATGTCACGGGAAACAGTGGCCTGGGTCACCGAGAAGCCCGCTTCGTTCAGATAAGCCAGCAGATCCTCCTGACGGTCAATGGGATACTGTTCGATCAGTTCCAGAATCTTTGCATGTCGGTCATTTTTCATTTGAATCACCTGCCGCGAAGTTTTTTATCGATGGCATCGAACTGGTCTGTGCCATTAAAGGTTATTAACTTTACACTCTTTTGAGAGAGCCCTGCCCGCAGTTCCCCGCCGGCTGGCAGAGAGATCTCGCGCTCGCCGTCGGAACTGATGAAGATGGGGCCGCGCTGGTCTGCACCCGGACGCACCGTAATTTGGCGGTCGGCAGCAAAGACAATGGCTGGGCGCTGAAGGCTGTGGGCACAGATACTGGTGACCACCAGCCCGCGGATACGGGCGTCCAGAATGGGGCCGCCGGCAGACAGCGAGTAGGCTGTGGAACCGGTGGGGGTGGCAAGGATGACGCCGTCGCCCCGGCAGTTGCTCACCGGCAGCCCGTCGCACAGAATGTCCAGGTCAACCGTCTGCCGCCGCTGGCCGCTGTAGACCACAAGGTCGTTGAGGGCGATCAGAGGCCCGTCCGCTCCGGTACATTCTGCCTGAAGGAGCGCCCGGTGTTCCACCAAAAATTCCCCGGCAGCCAGTTTGCGGAGTTTCTGCTCCATCTCGTCCAGCTCGCAGGTTGCCAGAAATCCGGTGCGCCCCAGATTGATCCCCAAAACGGGCAGGCCGTGGCGTGCGCATTCTTTGGCGGCATGGAGCATGGTCCCGTCGCCGCCGACGGTCACAACCGCGTTTGCCTGAGCCAGAGCCTGTGCACCGGGCAGGCAGACTACGCCGCAAGGAGGGTCAAAATCATCTTCAGCGGCAAGGACCACCTGCGCCCCGGCTGCCAGCAGCAGCTCAGCGGCGTGCAGAAGGACCCGGGCTGCCTCCGGTTTGTTGTAGCCAGTCAGGTAGATCGTCATGGACGGCACTCCCCTTTTTGTGTCACAGCGCGGCGTGAGCGGCTGCCACCACTGTGTCGGCCAAAGCCGGGTCCAGCGGCGCAGGCTCTTCGCTCTTCTCAACGAACATCAGAAATTCGATGTTGCCCTCGGGGCCCTTGATGGGCGAATACTCCAGCCCGCTAACAGAAAAACCGTTCTGTACAGCGTATTCCGCAGCCTGCAGGATAACTTCACGATGGGTCTCGGCCTCCCGCACGACGCCCTTTTTGCCCACTTTTTCCCGGCCTGCTTCAAACTGAGGCTTCACAAGGCACACGCCGGCGGCGCCGGGGGCAGTGACTGCCTGGGCCACAGGAAAAATGTGTTTGAGAGAGATAAAGGAAACGTCTACGCTGAAGAACTCCACCGGTTCATCCAGCATTTCGGGGGTGACGTTGCGGATGTTGGTGCGTTCCATGTTCACCACACGCTCGTCGGTGCGCAGTTTCCAGGCCAGCTGACCATAGCCCACATCCACCGCATAGACTTTGACGGCCCCGTTTTGAAGCATGCAGTCGGTGAAACCGCCGGTGGAGGCGCCGATGTCCATGCAGACTTTTCCTTCCGGAGTGAGCGGAAAGACCTTCATCGCCTTTTCCAGCTTGAGGCCGCCGCGGCTGACGTAGCCAATGTCGTGGCCGCGCACTTCCACCTGCGCGTTCTCCGCGATCATCTGTCCGGCCTTGTCCGCTTTCTGCTGGTCCACGAACACAATTCCGGACATGATGAGCGCTTTGGCCCGCTCCCTGCTGGAGACAAGCCCGTTCTGGCACAGGTATTGATCCAAACGAATTTTCAAAGCGTTATTCCTCACAGACGGCCTCCGCCAGACTGGCGCCGTCCAGACCCAGGACTTTCCGGATCTGCGGTACTGTGGCGTGAGGCAGTGTTTGACGGGCCGAGATCCCTTTGTGGAGATAGCGGCCCTGGAAGTTCTGCGCTGCCAGGCGGCGGGCGAGGTGTTCGCCGATACCGCCTGCGGCAATGCTGTCCTCGGCAAAGAGGACGGCAGAATAGCCGAGCAGTGCGTCACACAGCCCTTCCGGAAGCGGATAGAGCTGTACAAGCTTGTATACATCTGCGGCAATGCCACGCTGACGCAGCAGTTCCGCCGCTGTCAGCACCTCTTCGGTCATGCTGCCGTAGCTCACAAGCGCAACGGAGGCGCCCGGCTGGGAAAGGCAGCAGTCAAAAGCGTTTCCGCTGCAGCCCAGGGACTCCAGCGCGGGGCTTTGGCCGCCGCGAGGATAACGGATGGCCCGGGGACCGCTGAGCTTGTCCACCACATAGGTGAGCCAATGATCCAGTTCAGCGTAGTTGCAGGGGGCAAACACCGGAATGCCGATCTGGCTCAAAAATGCGGTGTCGTAGATCCCCTGGTGCGTTTCACCGTCACCGGGAACAAGCCCCGCCCGGTCGATGGCCAGCACCACATTGTTGCCCATCAGCTTCACGTCATGGATCAGCTGGTCATAGGAACGCTGCAGGAAGGTGGAATAGATGGCCACCACCGGAAGCATTCCCTGGCTGGCAAGGCCCGCCGCAAAGGTGACGGCGTGCTGTTCCGCCATGCCCACGTCAAAAAAGCGCTCCGGGAAGCGGCGATAGAAAAACTGCAGCCCGGTGCCGTATTTCATGGCTGCGGTGATGGCGCAGATGTTCGGCCTCGTTTTGGCCAGCTCCACCAGGTCGTTGCCGAACTGGGTGGAGAAAGAGGCGTCCGGGGCCACGTCGGGGTCGGTGATGTGCGCAGGGTCAAAGGAGGACACGCCATGGAATTCACCCGGATTCTCCTCTGCGGGCTTAAAGCCTTTTCCCTTTACAGTGATGGCGTGGATGAACACGGGCGCATACTGCGTCTGAAGGTTGGTGAACAGTTCGCTCAGCCGCAGCACGTCGTGGCCGTCCACCGGGCCCAGATACTGGAATCCCATTTCCTCAAACATAGTGGAGTGATAAATGCCCCGCCGCAGCAGTGCTTTGCCCGCCTGCAGCGCGCGAACCACCGGCGCGCCCACGCCGGGAATGGCGCCGAGAACGCTTTCCAGGCTGGCTTTTGCCTTGGAGTATTCGGGATTTGTGCGCAGCTGGGTCAGATAGCGTGCCAGAGAACCCACGTTTTTGGATATGGACATTTTGTTGTCGTTCAAAATGACGATCAGGTTGTTGAGGGTGTCGATGTTGTTCATGCCCTCATACACCATGCCGCCGGTGAACGCGCCATCGCCCACCAGGGCGATCACCTTGCCTGGCTCACCTTTGATCTTTTTGGCCTGGGCCATGCCGATGGCCACCGAGATGGCGGTGTTGCCATGGCCGGCCACAAAGGCGTCGTGGACGCTTTCTTTGGGATTCGGAAAGCCGGATATGCCGCCCAGCTGCCGAAGCCCGCCGAACTGTTCACGCCGCCCGGTGAGGATCTTGTGGGTATAGCACTGGTGGCCCACATCAAAAACAAACTTGTCCTGAGGCGTGTTGAACGCCCGGTGAAGTGCTACAGTGAGTTCAATGGTGCCAAGATTGGAGGACAGGTGCCCTCCTGTTTTTGAGACGTTTTCGATCAGGAACTGCCGTATTTCTTCGCACAACGGCTCCAAACGGTCGGCCGGCAGAGCTTTGAGCTGCTGCGGATCGTTGACCTGTTGCAACAAAGGGTAACCCATGTCACCCGCCCTTTCTTCAAATGATGGGGATGAGCCAGCCCACAGCCACGCCCACGATGGCGCCGCCCAGCACCTCGAAGGGGGTGTGACCCACCATTTCCTTCAGCTTTTTATCGCCAAGGAAGGGGCTGTTGGCGCTTTCGGCCTCCATCCAGTCGGTGAGCATACGGTTCAGTATCTTCGCCTGCTCGCCGGTCTCACGCCGCACTCCCATGGCGTCGTACATGACGATGATGGCCATGATGAACGCCAGACCGAAGATGGCCGAATCCGGCCCGTAGAGCCGGGCCGCAGCCACCACCAGAGAACAGACCGTGGCGGAATGGGAACTGGGCATGCCGCCGGAGCCCCACATCCGCTCCAGAGAGAATTTGCCCAGAAGAAAACCGTTGATCAGGGTCTTGAGGACCTGCGCCACCAGCCAGCCGGTAAGCGAGATGGACAGAAGATAATTGAACCCGTAAACTTGTTTGAACAATTCCAAAAGCGATACTCCCTTTCAGGTGCGCCGGCAAAGAAGGCTCTCGGCCAGCGCGGTCAAAAACTCCGATCGTTCACCATACGCCCGGCTCAGCCGGCCGCAGGCCTCCGCATTGATCTGCTGCGCCAGTTCCATGGCTCCTTGCGGGCCATGGAGCGTGGCAAATGTGGTCTTGTTGTTTTCGGCGTCGCTGCCGATGGGTTTGCCCAGCTCTTCGCTGGTGCTGGTCACGTCCAGAACGTCGTCCACGATCTGGAACACAAGACCCAGGTCATAGGCGAACTGCTCCAGCAGACTGCAATCGTCCTTGCTGCCGCCGGCGGCAGAAGCACCCATCTGGACTGCCGCATTGATGAGCGCCCCGGTCTTGTTCCGATGTACCAGGCGGAGGGTCTCCTCCCCCACCGGCTGGCACTCGTAGCGCAGGTCCAGCTCCTGCCCCAGAACCATGCCTGCGCTGCCAGCGCCGTGAGCCAGCGCAGCGCTGGCCCGGACCCGGGCTGTTTCGCTGACCGGGGCGTCTGCGATGACTTCAAACGCTTCGGTGAGCAGTAAATCCCCCGCCAGCAGGGCCGTGGCCTCGCCAAAAGCCTTATGGCAGGAGGGCTTGCCCCGGCGGAAATCGTCGTTGTCCATACAGGGCAGATCGTCATGGATGAGGGAATAACAGTGGAGCATTTCCACGGCACAGGCGAACCTTGCCGCCTGGTCGGCACTGCCGCCCAGCAGTTCGCAGGCTGCCATGCACAGCACCGCCCGCACGCGCTTTCCGCCGGCGAGAAGGCTGTAGCGGGCTGCCTCGTTCACCTGACTGCCCAGGGGCAGATAGGTGTCGCAGCAGGCAGCCAGCTGTTCGTTGAATGCCTGAAGATACGCGTCGTAGCGTTGACGGTAGTTCATTCTTCGCTCGCCTCCTGAGGCTTTGTGAGCTGCGCGATACGCTCGTCGATGGTCTGCATTTTCAACTGGGCCTTGTCCAGCGCGGCGGTGCAGTATTCCGCCAAAGCCGCGGTTTCGGTATAAAGAGAAATGGCTTCCTCCAGAGGAGTGTCCGGGCTGGCCAGACGGTCCAGCAGATCCTGCAGGCGGGCCATGCCCTCCTCAAAACTCTTTGGATTTTTCATTGGTGTCCTCCTGTGTCTGGATGACCTGTTCCACCCGGCAGCGGGCGTTTGCGCCGTGTCCCTGCAAAAGAACCGGCTGCCCCGACTGCAGTGCCGCCACGGGAATGCACTCACCTGTTTCGCTGCGCAGAATGGCATAGCCCCGGCCCAGTACGGCGTAGGGGCTCAGGGAATGAGCCAGCGCGCAGGCCGACGCCAATTCACGCTTTTTGTCCGTCATGCGCTCAGCGCTGGCTTCGTGCAGCTGACCGCAGAGAGCCAGAAGCTTGTCCCGTCTGGGACGGCAGAGGGCCTCGCCGGTGAATTGTCCGGCTGTCTGCTGAGCCGCAGCAAGTTCATTATAGCACAAATTCAGCCTGGAATGCATATATTCATGAATATTTGACAAAACCGTGCATATCTTTTGCCGTTCGGCTTCCCGGTCAGGGGTGGCCAGCTCGGCCGCTGCGCTGGGGGTGGGAGCACGCAGATCCGCCACATAGTCCAGAATTGTAACGTCGATCTCATGCCCCACCGCGCTGATGAGGGGAGTTTTGCAGGCATAGGCGACCCGGGCAATGCGCTCGTCGTTAAATACCCACAGATCCTCCCGCGAACCGCCGCCGCGCGCCACGATGATAACGTCGGCCAGGCCGCTTGAATCCAGCGCTGCAATGGCTTCGCTTATCTCTCCGGCGGCGCCAAGGCCCTGAACGTTCACCCCTGCCAACAACAGCGTGGCCAGCGGCCAGCGGCGACTGAGCACGTTGCGGATGTCCTGCAGAGCAGCGCCGGTGGCGCTGGTGACCACGCCGATGTGTTTCGGATAAGCGGGCAGCGGTTTTTTGTGCTCAGGACGGAACAGTCCCTCCTGCTCCAGCCGGGCTTTCAGCTGGTCAAAGGCCAGCTGCGCCGCGCCCAGCCCGTCCGGGAAAAGATCCTGCACGTAGACCTGGAAGGAACCGGTGGCCTCGTAAAGACTGACCCGGCAGCGCACCACCACCCGCATGCCGTCCTGGGGAACAAAGCCAAGGCGGCGGGCCTCCTGGCGGAACATCACGGCCTTGACGCTGGCCTTTTCGTCTTTCAGGGTGAAGTACCAGTGGCCGCTCTTCACGTGGTTCACAAAGCCGCTGACTTCTCCCCGGAGGGCCAGGTCCGATAGAAAAGCGTCGCCGTCCAGCGTGGACTTTACATAGAGGTTCAGCGCGGAAACGCCGATCACATCAGTCATGGGCTGCCTCCCGTGCCGCAAGCAGGGCTACGCCGATGGCGTTGTCGCTGGAAAAACGGCCGGGCACAAAATGCGCCCCCGGCAGGCGCGCCGAAAGCTCCCGCTGGATGACATCGCTGCTCATAACGCCGCCGGCAAACACCACCGGCAGACCCGGGTGTTCCTCCAGCGCGGCGATGACCATTTTGTAAGCGGTTTCGGCAACGCACAAAAGGCAATACCGGCATACATAAGCGGGGCTTTTGCCTGCGGCAAGCAATTGATTGCACTGATTCTCCAATCCGGACAAGCTGCACTGCATGCCCTTTACACTGGCTTTGGGGCGGATGGGATCGGTACACTGGGCCGCAAGCTCACTCACCTGCACACCGGCAGGAAACGCAAAACCAAGGCGCACGCCCACCCGGTCCACCGCCTGCCCTGCGTAAAGGTCAGTGCTGGTGCCGATACATTCCACCCGGTCTGCACCGTGGCAGAGCAGAAGGTCGGTGGTGCCGCCGGACACGTGAAAGACCAGGGCCTGCCGGTCGAACAGGCTCTCGTCGCCGCTGGCATACAGCGCCGCCGCAATGTGTCCCTGCTGGTGAGTGGTCTGAACGAGGGGGATCCCCTTCGCCTTGCTGAACGAGGTGGCGGCGGAAATGCCCGCAAGGAAACAGGGCATGTAGGAGCCATCCACCGGGCGGGGCCGGGCGGAGACGCCGACTGCTTCCACTTTCGTCAGGTCCACTGCGGCGGCAAGCTCTTCCAGCAGGCCCGGAAGTGCCGCTGTGTGGTGGAACAGCGCGTCACTCTGGCGCAGGCCCAGCTGGCCGGGCCGCACCGGCAAAAACTTCTTTTTATCACAAACAACCTCTTTGGAGCGGGTGTCGTACACCGCCAAAGAGGTTGCGTAGTTGCTTGTATCAAATCCCAGCGTCAGCATGGCTCACACCTGGGCGGGCTCGCCGCTCTCAAGGCCCAACTGGCGCACCACGTTGCCCAGCAGCCCGTTGACGAACTGATAGTCGGTCTCGTCGGCATATTTTTTGGTCAGTTCCACGGCCTCATTGATGGCCACGCCGGGCAGCTTTTCCGGGCCGTAGGCCGCTTCCGCAATGGCGAGGCGGAGCACGGTCAAGTTGACCCGGGGAATGCGCTCCAGGGTCCAGCCTTTCAGATTGGCGCGGATGAGGTCGTTGATCTCGGCGCTGTGGTCATAATAAGCAGTCAGCAGCGCCTGAGCGAACTCGTCCAGAGGATAGTCTCCAGCCTCGTTGGCCTGCTCGATTACCTGCTCCAGAGGCATGTCGTCAAAAGTGGCGGCAAAGGCGGCCAGGAAAGCATTTTCGCGCGACGCGCGTCGGGATAATTTCTCCATCGTTGTTCCTTTCACAGCGAGCGGCCCCCCTGCATGGCGCGGGAGGGCCCTGGCTTTTTGTTGGTCAGTGAGGATTATTCGGCTGTGGCTTCAGGGCGGACCTGAACGCCTGCCACGATCACGTTCACACGGGAAACGGTGATGCTGGTCATGCTCTGCACGGCGGCTTTCACGTTCTTCTGCACCTTTTCGCACACCGAAGGGATCTTGGCGCCGTAGAACACCACGACCTGCAGGGTGAGCTCGGCCACGTCGTCGTTCAGGCTCACGGCCACGCTTTTGGATTTGGAGAGCAGGCCCTTCACACCGGCGGTGGCGGGGCTGACTTCCTTCACGCCCTCGATCTCCAGCGCAGCCATGCGGGCGATCTTGGCGATCACTTCGGTAGAGATCTGCAGGCTGCCATTCACAACGCAGGTATTTGAAACGTCCATACCCGGTCCTCCCAAAACAAGCAATTTTGCGTCCATGCCGCGGCATGGGAACTTTCCTTGTTATTATACCATCTTCCGCCCCATTCTACAACTGTTATTTTACCTCCACGATGGTGATGTTCTGGGCGGTCACCTGGCATTTGCTGAGCACGATGTCGCGGATCTGGGCCACCTCTTCTTTGGTGAGCCCGTCACTGGTGGTCATCACCGTTACGTCCACCGCGCCCCTGTCGATGAAGGCCACGCAATCCACAAAGCCTTTGGCCTTCACGAGGCTCTCGATGTCGCTTTCGGCGGTGATATGATCGATGGTGGCGGTGAGCCGGGCGGTTAGCTCCTCCTTCTCTTCATCAGAGAGCTTGGCGCTCTTCAGGCTTTTTTGCAGCGTGTCCAGCGCCTCGTCGCGGGTCTTGGTGCGGGTGAGCCGCGCCTGTTCAAAGAACTCTTCGCCGGTGGGCTCCCCTACGCTGACCAATTGGGCTTCGCCGTAGTTCTTGTCGCCGGTCTCCACTTCGCCGTCCACCGCCAGGGCGTCGGTCACCACGCCGGTCGACACCGGTGCGTTTGCCTCGGCTGCGTCCAGGGCAAGGTCAGTGCTTTTGGCGTACTCCCAGTTCAGGTACACCGCCACGCCCAAAGCGACCACAAGGGTGAGCAGAGTCATCTTCTGGTTCATTTTTTTGCTGCGCATCACGATACCTCCAACTTAACTCATTTTTGATATGCTGATCCGGTTTGTGGACACTCCGGTGAGCACCGAGACGGCCTGAGTGATCTGAGCGTTCACCGTCACGTTGTCCGCGCCCTCACACACCACGGCGATACCGCGGATGAGCGGCTCCCAGGTCATTTCCACCAAAGCGTCCTGACCCTCGCGGGTATCCACCAGAATGTGCTCCAGCTGTCTCTGGCCGTTATCACCGCCGTCGGTCTCATCCAGGGCGTAGACCGTTTCGGCGCTGGCGTCCAGCGTGACCGCCACTTTTGTGCGGCCGGCTCCTTCGATGGAGCCGATCAGTTCGGTGAGGGTCTCTTCCAGCTGCCGCACATAGACCTCGCTTCGCTGCTGTGCGGCGGAGCAAATGTCGGAGGAGTCTGTCCTCTCCCCTTTGCCTGTAAAAGGAAGCCCGCCAGCGATAAGAAGAAAAACTCCCAGCACTCCGGCAAAAAATATCAGACTGCCGCGCCTTCCAAGCTGCTTTGGCAGCAGCGAGCCGATCTGTTCCAGTTTCATCTTTGTGTTCCTCATGTCTTTGGCTCTGCCGTTTCCCAGGAGTATCCCGTTTCGCCCAGCAGTTCCTTTGCCAATTCCAGCGCCTCCTGAGGCTGATTAGTAAACAGCGTCACTTTGGGCGCAGCCTCGCCGGAGCCCGGCTCGATTTGTACCTGCGCCTGAATGCCGGCGGCGGCCAGACGCGCCTGCGTCTGCACGGCAAGGCTTTGGCAGGCATAGCCGGAGACATAGTCCGAATAATCGGCGGGCTGCACAGAGGTTTCAAACGACAGGCTTGCCAGCCCCGTCCAATCCGCACCCGCTGCCGGGGTAACGACCGACACTAAAATATACAGCGCCAGCACGGTTTTTATGCTTTTGAAACTGCCCTGCCGGGGCAAAAACAGATCCAGCGCCCCTGCAAGGATACAGGCTACACAGACGTTCAGCGCCCAGAGCTTCATCTGCTATCCCCCTCCCCCCATCGTTATCATCAATGCGGTGGACAGCACCACCAGCATGAAAAAGAACACCAGAAACGACACACAAATGCCCACCGCCTGCCCCATGCCCTCCAGCACCCGTCCCGCGCGATTCAGCCCAAAGGCTTTGGAAACAGCGCCCCCCAGCTGATAGGCCAGATAGTAAAAAGCACTTTGCACCAGAACGGGCAGAAAATCGATGGCAAGCACAGCGATGGCGGCAAATCCCAGCGAGCCTTTGAGTACGCGCAGACCGCTGAGCACGCTGCCCATGGCGTCGGAGGCCACGCTGCCCACCACCGGGATACTGCTGCTGATAAGGAACTTGCCGGTCTTCATGGCCAGGGTATCGGCATTTTGCGCCAACACGCTTTGCAGCCCCAGCACCGCCCCGAACAGCACCGACACCAGCCCCAGCAGCCATTTGACCGCTTTGGCCAGCAGTTCGCAGCCATCGGCCACGCCCCCGATACCGCACAGGCCGCCCGCAGTGTTGAGCGCCAGATACACCTGCAGCACAGGAAGGGCCGCAGCGCAGATGACCTGGGCGCTGAAATTGGCCATGGTCAGGAACATGCCGCTGTAGACCATGGCCTGGGTGGGCTGGCCGCAGCTGGCGAGCACACCGGAAAACACCGGCACAAAGCTGACAAGATACACCTGCCACTGGGCAACGCTCTCGGCCACTGTGTTCACCAGTTCCAGCGCCGGCGCAAGGCTCACGGTGAACATGCCCAGCACACACACGCTTTCCAGCGGCCCCGACCAGTCGTCCCGGGAGGCCAGCGCCAGAGCCATCGCCCCCAAAAGGGCGGCGCCCAGCAGCTGAATCAAAAGACGCACCGGTTTTTCAAACTGCTGCCGCGCAGTCTTGAACAGCGCAGAGAGCATTTGACTCAAAGACGCCTGCTGAAATTCATCGGCGGTAATGCCCGGCTCGTCCAGCACCTGCTGCACGTCCGGCGGAAGGGATTCGCCCTCGGCAAACGCGGCTGCTGGAAGCACCAGCAGAAGAAAAAGGATACAAATGATTCGTTTCATTGCAAAAACGCGATCAGCGCCCCCATGATGTTTTCAAAAAGCGGCAGCGCGCACACCAGGATCAGGCAGCGTCCTGCCAGTTCCACCTTGCCCGCCAGAGTGGAAAGACCCGCGTCCTTGCATACATCCTGCATGTTTTGGGCCACCAGTGCAATGCCGGCTGCCTTGAGCACTGCCATGAAACTGCTGCCGTCCAGGTACGCGGCGGCGGAGGAAAACCAGGCCACCAGAGGCTGCGCCAGCTGCAGTACGCGCCCCAGCAGCAACACGGCGCACAGAGTCAGGCACACCGCCGCGTATGCGGGCTGATACTGACGAAGCAGCGCGGTGAGCATTGCTGCCACCAGCACGAAGGCTGCTATCTCGAATATTTCCATGGCGCTTACAGATTGAACAGAGCTTTGATGTTGATGAACAGGTCGCTGATCTGCTGCACCAGCATGGAGAGCACCACGATCAGGCCGGCGAGGGTGGTCATCATGGCCTGATCTTCCCGGCCGGAGCGGATCAGCAGCTGATTGAGCACCGCCACGATGATACCGATGGCGGCGATCTTGAACACAAGGTCGATATCCATTTACGGCTCCTTTTCTTGGCTCAAAACAGCACCAGCGCTGCAAGCACACCGCAGCACAGCCCGGCTTTTGCATAAAGCTGTTTGGCCTGTTCGTACTCCTTTTTTGCGGCCTCACGCAGGCCCGCGCAGCGTTTGAGAAAGTAAGCGCAGTGCCGTGCCTCCTCCTGCCCTGACGTGCAGCCCAGCCGGGTGAAAAAGCCCTCCAGCTGGTGCCAGGCGGGCCTGTCCAGGTCGGGCGGACAGGCAAACTCCTGAAGACTGGAGTGCCTGTCGAGACAGAGACCGGGCATGTCCTGCCGCTGCCGGAGCAGCGAGAGGATCTCGCTCAGCGGTGTGGCACGATAGACGATTTCATCCTGAACCAGGGCGATAAGGCGCTCCAGTTGTTCCAGCGCGGCGAGACGGCGCTTTTTCTTCTCGGTCAACTGCCAGCCTGCCGCCCAACCGGAAAAAACCACCAGCGCCGCACCAAGAAGCCGGACCGCCGCGCTCACAGCCAGCACACCTGCCGCACCGCGCCCGGACGGGAAGCGCCAGCCAGCACGCCGATACAGGAAAAACTTTTTGCAAGCTGCTCCCGGGTGGCGCAAAACCGCTGTTCTACCGCTTCCGGTGTGTCGCCGTGCACCGTGCAGACGAAGCTCACACCGCCTTTGGAGCCTGCACACACCGCGGCAAAGTCTCCTTCGTCACCCAGCTCATCACAAAGAATGACCTGGGGGCCAAGGCTGCGCAGTGCACTGACAATGCCCTCTTGCTTGTCGCACCCGCTGAGCACATCACAGTGGAGGGGGACCGGCGCGGCAAACCCGCCCGGCGCGCAGGGCCATATCTCCATACGCTCGTCCACGACCGAGACCTTCCGTCCTGCGCGGCTGAGAAGCGCGGATATGCTGCGAAGCAAAGTGGTTTTTCCGCTGCCCGGAGGGCCAACCAGCACAAGCCCGCGGAATGGCCCCAGCAGGTGGTCCCGCAGCTGGGCAGGCAGTTCGCCTGTTACGGTGCGGGCGACCCGGATGTTCAGCGAGGTGACTGTGCAAAGGCCCTTCATTGCCTGTCCCTGCATGTGGAACAGACCGGCAACACCTACCCGGTGCCCGCCCGGAAGAGTGAAAAAACCCCGGACAAGCTGCTGTTCATAACTGTGCACCGAATGCTCACACAAAGAGTAGAAGCATTCCTGCAGCTGCGCGTGTGTCAGCGTCGAACCACCCTGCCCTGCTCCCTGGCCCGGCAGACAAAACTGCCCATCTGCGCAGGTGAGCACCACAGGCCGCCCGCTGCGCAGGTGTATTTCGTGAATGGTCTGCGCCTGACGGGGCGACAGCTCCTCCAGCGGCCGGCGCAGAAAGCCCGGCAGCCGCCGTATCGCGGTGTAATACTCGTCCATTTTGTTTCACCGTCCCTTTGCTTTCTATGGTATGAACGCCCGGAACGGGATAGAACAAAAAACAGAGCGCCTGCTTTTCATGAAAGCAAACGCTCTGTGATGTTTGATGTTGTGTGAAGTGATTCAGCTTTCCAGCATTGCGAGGAACTCCTGTTCGGTGAGCACAGGCACACCCAGCTGCTGGGCTTTGGTGAGTTTGGAGCCCGCCGCTTCGCCCGCCACAACATAGGCCGTTTTCTTGGAAACCGAGCCGCTGGCTTTGCCGCCGTTTTTGACGATGAGAGCTTCGGCCTCAGCACGGGACAGCGTTTCCAGCGTTCCGGTGACCACGAGGGTCTTGCCGGCCAGCTTGTCGGTCTTTTCCTCGCCGTGCCAAGTCATGTTCACGCCGGCGCGGCGCAGGCGGTCCACCAGGTCCGCCGTTCCCTCCCGGGCGAAGAATTCCACGACGCTTTGGGCCATCACACCGCCAAACCCGTCGATGGCGCTGATGGCCTCGGCGTCGGCAGCCTGCACTGCGTCCATCGAGCCGAAATGCTCTGCCAGCAAAGCGGCGGCTTTATCACCGATGTTGCGAATGCCCAGGCCGAAGAGCAGTTTGTCCAGATTGTTCTGCTTGCTGGCCTCGATAGCGCCCAAGAGGTTATCCACGCTCTTTTGCTTGAATTTGTCCAGCGTCAGCAGCTGCTCGGCGGAAAGATCGTAGAGATCGGCGGCGCAGCGCACATACCCTTTCTCCACCAGCTGAGCCGCAACCGCCTTGCCCAGGCCGTCGATGTCCATGGCAGCACGGGAAGCAAAATGGATGAGATTGCGCAGGGTCTGGGCCGGACATTCGGGATTGATACACCGAAGCGCGGCCTCGTCTTCAAGGTGTACCACCTTTGCGCCGCAGCTGGGGCAGGTGTCCGGCAGGCGGAAAGGTTCGGCACCTTCGTGGGCATGAGCGGTGACTGCCACCACTTCGGGGATGATGTCCCCTGCCTTGCGCACCAGGATGGTGTCGCCAATGCACACGCCCAGCTGGTCGATGAAGTCCTGATTGTGCAGGATGGCGCGGCTGACGGTGGTGCCCGCCAGCTGCACCGGCTCAAACACCGCCGTGGGAGTGAGCACACCGGTGCGGCCCACCGTCACATCCACCTGCAGCAGCGTTGTGGGTTTTTCCTCCGGGGGATATTTGAAGGCGATGGCCCAGCGGGGAAATTTGTTGGTGCTGCCCAGCAATTCCCGCTGACCGAAGTCGTCCACCTTGATGACCGCTCCGTCCATATCAAAGGAGAGCTCGCCCCGGCTGCGGCCGATGGCTTCGATCTCCCCGATCGCGTCCTCAATGTTGGTGAAGCTGTTGTATCGGGGGGACACGGGGAATCCCAGCGCCTTGACATAATCCAGGCTCTGGCGATGGCTGGTGATGGAAGGGCCGCCTCTCATCTGCTGGATGTTGAACACAAAGATGGAAAGCCCCCGGCTTGCGGTAATGCGGCTGTCTTTCTGGCGCAGAGAGCCTGCGGCGGCATTGCGGGGGTTTTTGAAAGGCTGCTTGTCGCTGAGTTCCTGCTCTTCCACCAGTTTTTCAAAAGCAGCGTGGGGCATGTAGACTTCGCCCCGCACCTCCAGATATTCCGGCGCGTTTTCCAGCTGTTTGGGAATGTCCGCAATGGTGGCGAGGTTCGCGGTCACGTCTTCGCCCACCACACCGTCGCCCCGGGTGGAACCACGCACAAAGCGTCCGTTCTCATATTCAAGGCTCACCGAAAGGCCGTCGATCTTGACTTCCACCACGTAGACCGGATCAAGCCCCTCGCTCCGTACCCGGCGGTCAAACTCCCGCAGTTCGTCAAAACTGAAGGCGTCCTGCAGGCTTTCCATTTTGACCTGATGGGTCACCTTGGCAAAACGGCCGGAAGGCGCGCCGCCCACCTTCTGTGTGGGCGAATCCGGGGTGACAAGCTGAGGAAACTCCGCTTCCAGCGCTTTGAGTTCCCGCGTCAGCGCGTCGTATTCATAATCCTCCAGTTCGGGGGCGTCCTGCTCATAATAAAGGCGGTTGTTGCGCTCGATCACCTGACGGAGATACGCGATCCGCTCTTCTGCCTGTTTCAGTTCCACGTTTTTCACCTCTGCAAAACCGCGCACACGCGGCTGATCGTTTCCGGGATATTATACCACATTCAGGCGGAAGAATCTGCTCCTTCCATGTAAAATTGAGGCGTTTCTCCCACGATCAGCAGCTGAGCCACACAGATGGTGCTTTGGGCTGTTGTTTCCACCTGGATCCCGGCCAACACTGCGCACAGCTGCACCGAAAACACAAGGTCGGTCTGCAGTTTGGTCTGGTTCACGCCTGCGGCGGAAAAATCGGTCTCCACCCGGCTCTCCACATGTGAAAGGGGGATCACCTTTACAGTGACGTTGGGGCCGCGCCCGGAAAAGACCTGCAGCCCCAAAAGGGTGCCCAGGGGAATGGTAAAATCAGCGGCTCCGGCTTCCATCGCCTGGGTGAGATCGCCTTCCAGTGTATACTGGAGGCGGGCAAGACGGGCGGTGTCGGTTTCGGCGCCTTGCACCCGGCCGTTCTCGTCGCAGCGGAGCATGTACAGGTTCTCCAACAGTTCAGGCGATTGCTGCAGGCAGTCGCCTACTGCGGCCTGCATCCAGCGCACCGCCTGTTCCCGGCATTCGTACTCGGCCATCAGCCGGGCCACAGGCCGTATCTTTTGTTCCAGCTGTACAAGGCTGAACAGGAGCAGAGCGGCCAAAAGCAACACACACAGGCCAAAACGGGACAGTTTCACCTTTTTTCGACCCACGGTGCAGGCTTGACGCCGCATGAAAACTCCCCCTTTTGCCTCTTGTTCTCTTCAAAAAGATATTCAAGCGAAGGGAAATATGTGAAAAATCAGCGGTTGGGATCTTCTTTCTTCCAGGCGACCAATTGAAGGATGTTCGACAACACGGCATACAGAATGCCGGCCAACGGCCAAACTATCCAGGTAATGCCCCAGCGGCCGGACAGAAAACTCCAGCCCAGATAGACAGCCACAGTGAGCGACCAATAGGCACGGGCAACGGCTTCCTTTGCGCCGTTTTTCTCCTTTTCGCAATAGGCGTAGTCCGCCTCCTGAAGAAGCTTTCCCATGCTGGCCCAGCGCACACCGCAAAGGATGAACATTACCACCCCAACGGCGGCAAGCAGGAAGGTCACGCACAAAAGAACCATCTGAAAAAAGCTGTCTTTGAAAAATATCCCCAGGAACAGCGGAATAAGCGAAAGAATGCACAGACAGGTCGCTGCGATGTTGCAGGCGGCATAGGTGTCGCGATAGCTTTTCTTTTTCTCCGCCACCATGCCGTGCACGCCGTACTCGGCCTCAAAGGGTTCGCTGTCGATGAATTCGAAAGGAGCGTTTTTGAAACCGCACCAAACAAAAAGCGCCACGCCTGCGGTGACCAACACCACCAAAAGGCACAGCCCGACCGCGGCGGCCGCTTCTTCTGCCATGCCTGCCATGCCGGCTTCGGCAGCAGCGCTCAGCAGAAGAAGCGGAGTGACGGCCATGATACAGAGAAAGGCGCCTGCCGCAATGAGAACGGCGGCTTTTTGACGCCACCGCAAAAACTCCTGCGCCTGCGCAAGGCTGATGTGCTTTACGTTGGACTCTCCCCCATCCCGGGTGTATTCTTCCGCTTCCAATTCATCTTTCAAAAGGTAATCGGTGGTCACACCGAACAGAGCACTCAGCTGCAGGAGCTTTTCCAGTTCCGGCACGGTCTGCGCGCTTTCCCACTTTGAGACTGCCTGGCGGGAGACATTCAGTTTTTCTGCCAGTTCCTCCTGCGACCATCCGTTTTTCTTGCGAAGGCGGATCAGTTTATCGGCAAAGATCATTGCTCGTTCCTCCATGTGGTTAGTGCGGCACAGCGTTGTGAGCTGTCCGCCTGGGTCCAGCTTACCCGAAAAAACGGTTGCACGCCACCAAACGGCAGCTTGAAATTTGTCAACCTGAGGTTGCGGGAGCGAAAAAGCGAGGGATACAAAACGTGCAAGGAAAAGAAAAGGGGCCCGCCGCACAGCGGCGAGCCCATGAGGACAAAATTCAGATGGAAATGGTCTCGGCCACATCCAGCAGAGTGGTGTCAATGCTCTTGTGCATAGACAGAGCCACGTTGATGTCGTAGTCCACGATCTTATCGGCGGAAACTGCCACGACCCGGTTGAAAATGCCCTTTTCCAGCAGGATGACGGCCTGATAGCCCATACGGGAGGCGGTGACGCGGTCCCGCAGGGTGGGCGAGCCACCACGCTGCACATGGCCGAGAACGGTGGCGCGGGAGTCGATACCCGTGCGGGCCTGGATCTCGTTGGCCAGGTCCTGTGCATGGCCGGCGCCCTCGGCAACGATCACGATGAAGTGCTTTTTGCCGGTTTTCTGGGTGAACTGCATGCGGTCAAGGATGTCGCGCTCCAGGTCGTAGGGACGCTCCGGGATCAAGGTGGCGATGGCGCCGGTGGCAATGCCCACATTCAAAGCGATGTAGCCGGCGTTGCGGCCCATGACCTCCACCACGCTGCAGCGGTCATGGCTCTGGGTGGTGTCGCGCAGTTTATCCACCATCTCCACCGCGGTGTTCATGGCGGTGTCGTAGCCAATGGTGTACTCGCTGCAGGCGATGTCGTTGTCGATGGTGCCGGGAATGCCGATACAAGGGATACCCAGATTGGCAAGGGCTTTTGCGCCGCGGAAGGAGCCGTCGCCGCCGATGACCACCATCGCGTCGATCCCCAGCTTCTGGCACATTTCAGCGCCCTTCTTCTGGCCTTCCTCGGTCTTGAACTCAAGGCAGCGTGCAGTATACAGAACAGTGCCGCCGCGATGGATGATCTCGGAAACACTGCGCAGGTTCATTTCGTAGGTCTCGCCGTTCAGCAGCCCGTTGAAGCCGCGCTGAATGCCGATCACCCGCATGCCGTGGCCAAGGGCGGTACGAACAACGGCGCGCACCGCAGCGTTCATGCCAGGCGCATCGCCGCCGCTGGTAAGTACGCCAATCGTTTTGACTTCCTTTGCCATAAAAAAGCCCCCCTAAAACGATTCTTTCAGAAAAACCGACGGGTCTTTGACGGAAAAATTCCGACAGCCCGCGGCTGTGGATCACCACACGGCTATTATACCATCGGTGCAACAAAAACGCAAAAGAAAGATGTGGCCAAATGTTCACAAATTTTGTCAAACCGGTCCGTGTCAAATTGTGCGAATGGCTTTATCATGCGTTTTTTCACTTGAACGCCACGCTGCCATCCCCTAAAATGCGTTTGAGTTCAGACGTCAAAAGTTCATGCTCCATGCTCCACAGATTGCGGGGCGCGAGAGTGAGCTGTTTCTGGTCCTCAAAATAGATATACACCGGCAGCGGGCCCTCAAAGATGGAGAGCAGATTCTCCACCTTGGCAAACTGGGCGCAGCTGCGGCTGGGCACTTTGAGATACATGCCTTTGCGGGCAGTTTTTTCCTGTGCCGGCCGTGGCACGGAGCCGTTTGCGGAATATTCCTCGATGGGAACGATCTTTTCCGCCACCAGCTTGGCGTTCTCCTCTTCCTTGACCGACACCCGCCCGTTGATCACCACAACGGCGTTGTCCTGCAGGGCGCTGCGGCAGTCTGCCAGCACTTTGGGGAACACAATGATCTCCATGGTGCCGCTCAGATCTTCCACGTTGGTGAAGGCCATCATCGTGTTGGAACGGGTGGTCATGAATTTCGACTTGATCACCGCGCAAACGATGTTCACATGCTTGCCGTCGTAGCGGCGGGCTTCCTCTCCCATCAGGTCAGCGATACGGCAGGCGCCGACCTTTTGGATCTGCTGGCGGTATCCGTCCAGCGGATGGCCGGACAAATACAGGCCGCTGACCTCTTTTTCCATTTTCAGCAGTTCCGGCAAAGGAAATTCTCCGTGGTCCTCAATGTGGAAGTCCTCCCCTGCCCCCGCGCTCTCGCCGGACATCTGGCTGAACAGATCCAGCTGTCCTTCCACGTTGCGGCCCACGTCGGTCTCCACGCTCTTGAAGATGGCGTCCACGTTTTCCAGCATGGCCTTGCGGCTGACGCCGGTCTCGTCGAAGGCACCGCATTTTACAAGACTTTCTGCCGCGCGGCGGTTCAGCTCCTGCCCGTGCAGACGGCGGCAGAAGTCATAGAGCGAGGAAAAAGGCTTTTCCCTGCGCTCGCGCACCACCGCGGCAATGAGGTTGCGGCCCACGTTCTTGGTGGCGTTCAGCCCGAAACGGATGCTCTTGCCGTCCACGGTGAATCCGCCGTCGCTGACATTAATGCTGGGCGGAAGCACCTTGATCCCAAGGCGCTGGCACTCACCGGTGTACTCGATGACCTTGTCGGTGTTGTCCAGCACGCTGGTGAGCAGCGCCGCCATGAATTCACTGGGATAATGGCATTTGAGATAGGCGGTCTGGAAGGCCACATAGGCGTAGCATGCGGCATGGGATTTGTTGAAGGCGTAGGACGCAAAGCTGCTCATGTCGTCAAAAATGTCGTTGGCAGCCTGCTCGCTGATACCGTTGGCGGCACAGCCCGTGACGAAGTGCTGGCGCTCCTTTTCCATGACGTCGTGCTTTTTCTTGCTCATGGCACGGCGCACCAGGTCGGCCTGACCCAGTGTGAAGCCCGCAAGTTCGCGGCAGATCTGCATGACCTGCTCCTGGTAGACGATACACCCATTGGTCACGTCCAGGATGTGGGCCAGCTGAGGCGTTTTGTACCGCACCTTGTCCGGCTCGTGACGGTTGCGCAGATAGGTCGGAATGGAGTCCATGGGGCCGGGCCGATACAGGCTGATGAGGGCGATGATGTCCTCCAGGTTTTTCGGCTGAAGGCCGGTGAGGACCTGTTTCATGCCGGTGCTTTCCAGCTGGAACACACCCTCGGTCTCGCTGCGGCCCAACATCTCATAGGTGGCCGCGTCGTCGTAGAAGATGTTGTCCATGGAAAAATCCGGCTCGCGGCGGCGCACCATTTCCTCGGCGTTTTTGATGACCGTGAGGGTGCGCAGGCCCAGGAAGTCCATTTTCAGAAGGCCCAGCTCCTCGATGGTGGTCATGGTGAACTGGGTCACGGGAACGCCGTCGTTGGAAGCCAGAGGCACATATTCATTGGCCGCTTCCCGGGTGATGACCACGCCTGCCGCATGGGTGGAGGCGTGGCGGGGCATGCCCTCGATTTTGATGGCGGTATCGATGAGCTCTTTCACCTGAGGGTCGGCCTCATACTGGGCTTTGAGCTCCGGCGAGACCTCCAACGCCCGGTTGAGGGTCATTTTCAGCTCCATGGGCACCATTTTTGAGATGGAGTCCACCTGAGCATAGGGCATGCCAAGCACCCGGCCCACGTCCCGGATGGCAGCGCGGGCAGCCATTGTTCCGAAGGTGATGATCTGCGCCACATGGTCATGGCCGTATTTTTCATTGACATAGTCAATGACCTCCTGCCGGCGCTCATAGCAGAAGTCCACGTCAAAGTCGGGCATGCTCACCCGTTCGGGATTCAAAAAGCGCTCGAACAGAAGGTTATAGCGGATGGGATCGATGTTGGTGATCCCCACGCAGTAGGCGGCAAGGCTGCCCGCGCCGCTGCCGCGGCCGGGGCCCACCGGGATCCCCTGCTGCTTTGCGTAGTTGATGAAATCAAAGACGATAAGGTAATAGTTGGTGTAGCCCATGCGGCGGATGACGTCGATTTCGTATTCCAGACGATCGCGCATTTCGTCGGTCACGCCGTCGCCGTAGCGGCGCACGAGGCCCTCACGGCAAAGCTTTTCGAAATAGACCTGGTTATCCATTCCGTCGGGCGCTTCGAAGTAGGGCAGTTTGGTAACGCCGAACTCGAAGTCAAAATTGCACATCTCTGCGATTTTGACCGTGTTCTCACAGGCGTCCGGCGCAATGGAGAACAGGTCGTACATCTCCTCGGTGCTCTTGAGATAGAACTCGTCCGTCTCAAACTCCAGTTTGTCCGCGTCCTGCACCGTCTTGCCGGTCTGAATGCAGATCAAAATGCTCTGCATTTTGCTGTCCTCCTTGCGGAGGTAGTGGGCGTCGTTGGTGGCCACCAGAGGAATGCCTGTTTCACGGGAAAGGCGGATGAGAAGCGGCAGGATCTGCTGCTGGGCGTCTATGCCGTGATCCTGGATCTCGATGAAGAAATTACCCTGGCCGAAAAGATCGTTGAAATAGAGCGCGGCAGTCTTTGCCTTCTCGTAGTCCCCTGCCAGCAGCGCCTGGGGGATTTCGCCCGCAAGGCAGGCGGAAAGACACACCAATCCCTCGTGGTGCTGCTCCAACAGTTCTTTGTCCACCCGGGGTTTGGAGTAAAAGCCCTCGATGAAGCCGGCGGAGACCAGCTTAATGAGGTTTTTATAACCCGTTTCGTTTTTGCACAGAAGCACCAGATGATTGGAGCCATCAATGCGGTTCACCTTGTCGAACCGGGAGCGGGTGGCCACATAGACCTCACAGCCGATGATGGGCTTTACGCCGGCCTTTTTGGCAGCTTTGTAAAAATCCACACAGCCGTACATCACGCCGTGATCGGTGATGGCGATGGCGGTCTGGCCCAGCTCCTTGAGCCGGTCAAACATCCGGTCAATGCGGCAGGCACCGTCCAGAAGGCTGTATTCCGTGTGCACATGCAGGTGCACGAATTGCTTTTCAGACATCGTTTCTCCTTTGGCGCAGTTCCTCGGCCAGGTGCTCCAGCTTTTTCAGTCTGTGCGAAAGCCCCGATTTGCTGATGGGCTCGGGGCTTTTTTCCACCAGCTGTGCCAGCGACAGGTCGGGCCAGTCCAGCCGCAGCTGCGCCGCCTGCCGCAGCGGTGCGGGCAGTGCGTCGAAATCGCCCTTCTGCTGTAAGTATTCGATGGCCTTTTTGGCCGCCACATTGGCGGTGACCACTTTGTCGATGTTTGCCATTTCGCAGTTGTTCAGGCGGTTGGTCTTGTTGCGCAGTTCCTTGAACATCTTGTGGTCCATGATCTGCATGGCTGCGCCGCCCGCACCCATAAATGTGAGCAGGTCTGCCACCTGTTCGCTGGCTTTGACATAAATCACGTTCACCCCTTTTCGCACTGTGCGGCGCGGGGTGAACTCATGTTCCGCCAGAATGCCCTCCAGGTCTTGGGCCAGATTATAGCGGGGACACAGAAACTCCAGATTGTACTCCTTGCTGGGGTCAGTCATGGTGCCGCAGCAAAGGAAAGCGGAGGCAACGAAGGCAGAGAAGCAGTGCCCGCAGCGGATGAGCCGCGGGTCGATGTGGCGGCTGACCTGGTCTTCCTCGCAGTGGAACAGGCTCAGCATTTTGCTCACTTCTCCCGGCTCGTCCACCTTGAACTCATACAAGGGGCCGCTGGGGCGTTCTTTGGTGATGATTTCTCCATGCACTCCGCATATACTGAACAGGCGCTTGGCATACTGAGCCACACCGGAAAGTTCTGTGTGAAGCACAAGCCCTTTACTGTCAAAATAGCGCCCGAAACAGGCGATTCCGTAGCTTGCCGCCAGAGCACAGCAGTCACGGGTGATTTTTTTCTGTACGATTTCGCTTTTTACATCCTGGGAAAAGCTCAAGCCTCCCGTCTCCTTTCCAAAGAAACCGGCACTACGCACCGGTCAGGCGGTACGGCCTGCGTCCCGGTGATGGACTGCGGGATGGAAGCCCAGGCCGGTGCAGAACTGGCCGATGAGCCGGGCAAACGTTATGGAACGATGTTTGCCGCCAGTGCAGCCCACTGCAACAGTCAGCTGGCTTTTGCCCTCTTTGACATAGAGCGGCAGCGAGAATTCCAGCAGAGACTGGATACGGCGAAGCAGTTCCTTCGACTCATCAAAGCTCATCACATAGTCCACCACTTCCTGGTCGAGACCGGTCAGGGGCTTGAGCTCCGGAATGTAAAAGGGATTCGGCAGGCAGCGCACATCCAGAACGATGTCCGCTTCTTTGGGCAGGCCGTATTTGAAGCCGAACGAGACGATGTTCAGCACCATCCCCTCTTTTTCTTCCTGCAAAAACAGGCTGCAGATCCGCTCCTTGTTTTGGGCAGGCGACAAAAGAGAGGTATCGAGAACAAAATCCGCACGCTCAAAAAGCGGGCGAAGCACTTCCCTTTCCATCGCAATGGCCCGGGCGGTGGGCACCCCTTCGTAACTGGTCAGCGGATGGATACGGCGGGTCTCTTTGTAGCGGCGCTGCAGCACTTCCTCGGAACAGTCCAGGAACAGAATGCGGTAATCCACGCCGCATTTATCAAGCCCGTTCAGCGCTTCATCCACATCGGCGGCACTGCGGCAGCCGCGCACGTCCAGGACCACGGCCACTTTTTGCAGCATGTTTTCGCCCTGCTGGGCAAAATCCACAAGGCGGGGCATGAGCCCCGCCGGAATGTTGTCGATACAGAAATAGCCGATGTCCTCCAGCACGTTCATCGCCAGCGACTTGCCGGCGCCGGAAAGACCCGTCACGATCAAAAGTTCCATTTTGCTCTTCCCTTTTTCTTCCCGGGGCTCACTCTACCACCCGGATCTCCTTTTCCAGCTGATAGCCGGTCTGCTCCTTCACGGTCTTGCAAACAAGATCCGCCAGGGCGAGGACGTCCGCACAGGTGGCGCCGCCCAGGTTCACGATAAAGCCGCAATGTTTTTCGCTGATGGCGGCTCCTCCTACCCGTGCACCCCGCAGGCCGCACTGCTGGATCAGCGCCCCGGCAAAGGCGCCCTGGGGCCGTTTGAAGGCGCTGCCCGCGCTGGGATACTCCAGCGGCTGCTTTTCCACGCGGCGGGCCATCAGTTCCTGCATGGCAGCTTCGATCTGAGCCGGGTCGCCCGGAGAAAGGTGCAGCTGCGCGCTGAGAACACACCAGCCGGTACGCTCAAAAATGCTGGTTCGGTAGCCCAGTTCCAGTTCTTCTGCAGGCAGCGTGCGCACAGTGCCCGTTTCATCCAGAAAGGTCACAGCGGTGAGCACGTCCCGCATTTCGCCACCGTAGGCCCCGGCGTTCATGTATACCGCGCCGCCCACACTGCCGGGAATGCCGAAGGCAAACTCCAGCCCGGAAAGGCCCCGGGCGGCCGCGGCTTTGCACAGGGTGTTGAGCCCGAGACCGGCGTCGGCGTAAACGGTGGCCCCCTCAAAGCGGGGGGCTCCGGCCATGGAGGCGCTGTTCAAGACTACGCCGTTGAACCCGGCGTCGGAAAACAGGACATTAGAACCCTTGCCCAGAACATACCAACGCACGCCATACTGCCTGCACAGGCCGGCAGCGCGGGCCATCTGCTCGCTGTTGGCGGGCGTGCAGAACACTCTGGCCGGGCCGCCGATACGAAAGCTCGTGTGCTTTGACAGCGGTTCTTCCCGAAGAAACGCAATTGCCTCTTTTTTTAATTCCTGACACAGGGCTTCTATCTGCTCCACTGCGCTCAGCCTCCGAACGATGGATTTTTTGCGGGGTTCAGGTCTTGACCTGATCGCCCAGGCGGGCGGCGCCCACCACGCCGGCGTCGTTGAAGAGCTCGGCGGATTTGATTTTGACCCGGCGCTTGCCGTCGCGGGCGTAGTCCTCCCAGTCCACCTGACGGCGCACCGGGCCCAGCAGAGTCTCACCCTCACGGGACACACCGCCGCCGATACAGATGATCTCCGGCTGGAAGATGTTGATGACGTTGGTCAGGCCGCAGGCCACATACTCCACATACTTGTCGATGAGGCGCTTGGCGAGCTCGTCACCAGCGCGCATACCCTCAAAGGCGGTTTTGGCATTGGTGTTGTCGGCATTGCCGTCCACCAGCTTCCACATCATATTATCCGGGTGAGAGAGCAGCGCGGCTTTGGTGTCCTCGGTGAGAGCGCGGGCCGAGGCATACTTTTCCCAGCAGCCGTTGCGCCCGCACATGCAGGGGCGGCCGTCCTTCTGGATGACCATATGGCCCAGCTCCGCACCGGCATAGTTGAACCCGGCAAAGATCTTGCCGTCGATGATGATACCGCCGCCAATGCCGGTGCCCAAAGTGATGACCACCGCATAGCGCGCGCCCTTTGCGCCGCCGGCTATGTATTCGCCGTAAGCTGCGGCGTTGGCGTCGTTTTCGATGAATACCTGGCAGGGCAGCAGCTCCTCCATATGGTGCTGGAGTTCCCAGTCACGGTAGCCGAAGTTTGCGTTGAAGTCCACCACGCCCAGCTGACTGTTCACGCTGCCGGGCGTGCCAATGCCTACCCACTGAATATCGTCAAAGGAGAGCTGGTTTTCTGTCAGCACCCGCTTGCATAGGTCGGCGATCTTCCGCTCGATCGCTTCCTGGGGCTGAGGCAGGTCGGTGGCGCAGGTGGATTTGGCGATGATATGGCAGTCCTCGTCCACAATGCCGGCGGTGATGGTGGTGCCGCCCAAGTCAACGCCGATGGTATATTTTTTCATAATGCTCCTCCTATACGTTCCACAACGGGTTTATTGTGCAGTTTCAGTTCCTCCAAAAGCCGCCGGGGTGAAGAATTGACCACCAGCTCTTCGGGAAAATCGATCTCTTCCAGCATTTGGACCAGATGTGCGACCCCGGCCTGCATTTGGTAGAGAGAGTGGGCGTCGGAATTCAGCGCCACCGGGCAGCCGGCCTTTTTGCAGGCCAGCGCAAGCGCTTTCATGTTGCCTGCGCCTTCCGGGCGCACCGCCCAGGAATTGCCGTTGAGTTCCACCACCTTGTGGTGCTCCGCAAACACTTTGGCCACACGCTCGTAGTCATAGACATGTTTGGCCTGCTCGGAATGGCCGATCATGTCCACCGCGGGATTCCGGGCAACGTTCAGCCAGAGTTCTGTGGCCTGCTCCACCGTGAGCGTGCCGGGCAGACAGTCGGAATGAATGGAAGCGATGACCCAGTCCAAGCCATTCAGCACTTCCGGCGGCAGATCCAGCGTTCCGTTCAGATCCATCACATTGGCCTCGGCACCTTTCAGCACCGGGATCCCTTCCAGCACGTCCGGAAGACGGCGGAGGTTGTAGAAGTACCAGATGTGGGGCGAGTCCGGCATGGCCGGCCCGTGGTCGGTGACGGCAAGAGCACAATAACCCATTTCTTTAGCCGCACGAGCCATCTCGGTGATGGTGTTGAATGCATGGTTGGACACAAGGGTGTGCGTGTGAAGGTCCGCAGCGATACGATACAAAATACTATGCTTCCTTTCCGTTTAAATGCCCACGTCGTCCTCGAGGCCGAGGCGGGCCAGCAGCTCTTTGGCAGCGTTATAGCCCATTTTTTTCTGACGGTTGTTGATGGCCGCAGTTTCCAGAATGACCGCAAGATTTCGGCCGGGCATGACCGGGATCACCGTGCAGGGGATCTGCACGCCCAGAATGTCGTAGGTGTCGTTTTCCAGGCCGGTGCGGTCGTAGTTTTTGGTCTTGTCCCAGGGCTCCAGCTGGACCACCAGGTCCACCCGCTCGCTGACCTTGACCGCGCCGATACCGAACACACGGGCCACGTTCACAATGCCGATACCCCGCAGTTCGATGAAGTGGCGGATGTTCTCCGGAGCGGTGCCCACGATGGTGCGGTTGGAGGTTTTGCGCAGTTCCACCGCGTCGTCAGCCACCAGACGATGGCCGCGCTTCACCAGCTCCACAGCTGTCTCGCTCTTGCCGACGCCGCTGTCGCCCAGGATCAGGATACCCTCGCCGTAGACCTCCACAAACACGCCGTGGCGGGTCACGCGGGGGGCCAGCTCCACGTTCAGAATGTTGATGAGCGAGCTGAGCAGCGTGGAAGTGCTTTCGGTGGAGACCAGAAGAGGCACTTCGTACTGACGGGCAAACTCCAAAAACTCCGGCAGAACTTCCAGCCCGCGGCTGATGATCACGGCGGGCGGCTTCAGCGAGAGCATTTTTTCCAGGTGGCGGCGGCGGTCCGCCTCAGGCAGCTCTTTCAGATAAGATATCTCCACCATGCCGCAGATCTGAATGCGGCTGGCGTCAAAATACTGGTAGTACCCTGCCAGCATGATACCCGGACGGTTCACATCCGCGGTATAGATGGGAATGTCGGACAATTCCTTGGGCGCATAGATGGTATCCATTTTCAAGGTGGCCGCAAGTTCACTCAATGGCACGGAAAACGCTGGCATTCAGAACACCCTTTCTTTGTTCGGCAGTGGCGGGCGGGCGCCGCAAAAGCCCGCTCGCGCCGGTGTGTACGGACGGAACGGCGTGCGCCTGTCTGCATATAAACTTATTATATAATATACAGCCCGGATTGGCAATTTTCAATCGATGTAAAATTGATTTTTATCGCTGCTGCACACAAAATGTGCCGGCTGCCTGAAAACAGTCGGCACGTTTTCTTTTCCCGTTACACCATCCGCAGCAGACAGAAAAAATTCACCGCGTCCGGGCGGGCCAGGCGTCCGTCCGCTTCCATTGCACGGCAAAGCGGCTCGTCCAGATTGGCAAATCGGCTGCGCAGAAGGAATACATCGTTCTGCCGGCCCAGAGTGTCAGCCACCAGTTCTTCCAAAAGGGTTTTCACCTCTTCGTCGATGGCTTGTTCCAACCAACGGTCCTGCCCTGGAAGCGCAGCCCCCTCAGGGCTCACCAGCCGCTGGATGGCGCCACTGAAATGCACCGAAAGTTTCATCCCCTCTTCGGTGAAAGCGGGTTCGAAGCGCAGTTTGGGCGAGCGCACCTGAAAACTCACCGAGAGCGGTTCCAGCGTGAGCTCCAGCGTATCTGCCTGTCCTGCCAGAAGGCGGGCAAGCTGGGCTTTTGCGCCTTTCCAGACGGTGTCTGGTTTTCCTTCCCGGAACAAGGTCACCTTTTCAAAGGCGGCGCTTCCTTCCTGCACCGACAGTCCGGGGATGACGCCGCTGTTGCTGCTGCCGCTGAACTGGTAGAGAAAAACTTTGTATACGCCGCGCTTTTCCAGCTGCTGCACACTGGAGAGAAAGTCCGTCCCTTTTTCCTGCAGTTTTTCAAAGGCGTCCGGATCTGCGTCAAGTCCGTAGACCGCCATATTCGGCCTGCCGCTGGTGTTGCTGGCAAGATAACGGCAGGCTTCGAAGGCGCCTTTTTCCATGAGATTCGGCCCCAAAAACAGCAATTCGCTCTGCCCGTAAAAAAGGCGGCGGCTTTCACTTTGTTCTGCGGCCAGCAGCGCCTCATACACGGTCTCGCCCTGCCCGGAAAGGCACCGGGCTTGTTCGCTCACCTGGCCGGTGTCTGCGTTGGGGGTGGATTCCAGCACCAGAAGCCTGGCCTCATACTGCCGCTCCTTCTCCACATACACCGCCTTCACCGCCACCCGGTCGCCCAGGCCGCTGCCTGTGCACCCTGTCAACAAAGCCGCTCCCAGCAGAACCAAAAACACCAGACAGCGTTTCATGGGGCGTTCCTCCTTCCTTTCAAAAAACGGTTCAGCGGCGCTGCCAGCAGCACAAGCACCAGCAAAGATTGCTGAATCGCCATTGCTGCCGCTTCGTTTTGGTTCCAGACCGCAAGAAACGTCACAAGAACTGCCCCCAAAGCCAGCCAGTAAGGCCAATGGCCTTTACAACATTTGAGGTTCTGCCACAACTTTATGAATCCGGCAAAGTACAAGCTGATCTTGATCAGAAACAACAGCAGCCATACTCCCACGTGCAGTGCGTCCAGCCGCCGGAACACGGAAAGACCGCCCAGCCGTGCAATGGTGTAAACAGGCTGGCTTTCGCTTGTGTAGGCAGAGCCGAGGGTCATTTCCCCCAGCAGCGCCAAAAGACTGTTGGTCAGAAAAACCGCGCCGGTGATTTTGGCCGCACTTCTCCCCTTGCCTCCTTCGGGACACAAAAAGGGCAAAAGCAGCAGCTCCGGCGGCAGATAAAAGCGAGCAAACGCCAGCCTTGCCAGCGCTGCGGTGTTGGTGGCGGGCGTTTGCAGATGGCTGAACTGCATTTGACCCGACACAGACCAGCCCAGAACCAACACCGACACTGCCGCCAATGCAAGCACAGGCCAGGCTGCCCGGCCCAAAGCCTGCACACCGGCAAAGGCGCCGTAATAGGCTGCGCCAAACACCAGGACCAAAAACAAGAGCGCAGCCAGCTGCTGCTGCATTACATAATTGTAAAACCGCTCTCCCTGTATGACCTCTAGCGCGATGGAAAGCACCAGCGCGCCGCACAAAAGCAGCGAGCGGACGGGCCCCGGTTTTTCGCTGCCGCACCAGCGCAGATAAAACACTGTCACCACGCACAGAACAGCAAACTGCAGCGCACCAGCCAGAATAGCGGTGCGGGCCGGCAGCACTTCGGTCTGCCGGCCAAAGGGCTGGATAAAGCTGTCGGTCAGAAATGCGGCCAGGACCAGCGTTCCCGCCTGCTTTTGTTCAAAGATGGATTCATGATTCATACGTTTCCTCACCACCGGGCAGGTCGTTCACATCAAAGGGATGGTTTGCCAGCCACCGCCAGGGCATGCGGAGAAGACCATCCCGCAGCGCGCTGCGGCCAAAGGGCACCAGTGGTGAAGTGTAAGGCACTCCAAAAGAATGCATGCCGCAGATACTCACCAACATTAAAAAGAACATAGTGACCAGACCGAAGGGGCCGAACAAGCCCCCGGCCAGCACAAACAACACCCGCAGGACGGTGGCAGGCTCATAGAGGGACGGAATGACAAAAATGGAGATGGTGGTCAGAGCAGCCACAATGAGCACAGGCGTGCTCATAATGCCCGCTTTGGTGGCGGCGTCGCCCACGATGAGCGCAGCCACCAGACTTACCGAATGCCCAATGGGCTTGGGCAGACGCAGACCTGCTTCCCGGATGATCTCCAGCAGAACGATGACCAGCATCATTTCCATGAACAGCGGAAGCGGGGTGGCCGTTTCTGCGGCTGCCACCTTATACAGGAGCTGGGGCGGGAACAATTCCGGGGTATACTCCGCAATGGAGACAAACAGGCCCGGAAGAAGCACCGACAAAAAGAACGCCGTGTATTTGAGCAGGCGCACGGCGCTGGCAAAGTAAGCCTTCCCGGCATAGTCGTCCAGACTCTGGAAGTTTTCATTGAAAAAGTAAGGCACGATCATCGCAAAGGGGCTTGCATTCACCAGCACAACGATTTTTCCTTCGCAGATCTTTGCGGCAGCGGTCACCGGGCGTTCGGTGTAGCCCACCTCCTGAAAAAAGCTGAAGCTGCCCCGCTGGAGGTAGGGCGCAAGATATCCGCTGTCGAACAGCACCGGAAGGTCCACCGACTTGAGCTTTTCCTCGATGGATTTGACGAATTCCGCCTTTGCCAGCGTGCGGTCATAGAGAATGGCCACTTCGGTGCCCGTGCGCGCCCCCGCAGGGAAAATTTTGACCGTGAGCGATTCGGTGCGCACCAGCCGCCGCACAAGGCTGACATTGATACGCAGAAGGTCACAGAACCCTTCCCGGGAGCCCCGGATGTCGCCTTCTCCCGAAGGTTCCTGCACCGAGCGGAACTGCATGTTCTGTGTGGAAAGCACAACTGCTTTACAACACCCGTCGATCAGCATGACCGTGGTGCCGGCGGTCAGCTGGGTGCGCAGCCCGTCAAAATCCGCTACCGGGATGTTCTCTACCGGAAGGTCGGTTTGGTGCTGGATGAAGCCAAACAGATCCGTGCCGTTTTGAGGTTCAAAACGGCTTTCGTTCAACATCGAGAGCATTACCACCCACAGGCGTTCCAGGGTGGACAGGCCCTCAAAGAAACATATGCAGCAAGGTATGCCCCGCACATTCACGGGCTTTGCATACAGATCGGCGGAATTGCCAAACATCTCTTTCAGCCGGGCAATGTTCTCGTTCAGCGAGGGGGTCAGGGGTTGCGGCATCGTTTTTCACCTCGCTGCTTAGTATACCCCGGACCCGCCGGGTCAAAACCACTTGCCAGGAGGAGTTTTTTATGCTGGTGCTTGTGCTGCGCACATTGATGATCTACCTTCTCACCGTGGCCGCCATGCGGCTGATGGGCAAACGTCAGCTTGGGGAATTGCAGCCCTCCGAACTGGTGTCCACCATTCTCATCTCTAACCTTGCCTCCATCTCCATCGAATCTCCCGAAGTGCCGCTGGCGGCGAGCCTTGCTCCCGTGTGTCTGATCGTGGTGCTGGAACTGTTTTCCTCGGCACTCTGCTACTTGAGCCCCGCTGCGGCAAAACTTTTGTCCGGCACACCGGTGGCGGTGATACGGGGCGGGAAAATAGACCAAAAGACCCTGCGGGAACTCCGGTTCAGCGCCAGCGATTTGCTGGAAGCACTGCGCGGCAAAGATATCTTCGACCCTTCCGAAGTGAACTATGCCCTGGTGGAGACCAACGGGACCCTGAGCGTCAGCCGTATGCAGCAAAAAGACACCCCTACCCGGGAGGATATGAACGTTCCGCCGCAAGAGACCAGAACGCCCATGGTGCCGCTCATCATCGACGGGCGGGTGCTGGCGGATAATCTGGCGTGGTGCGGAAGAAACGAAAAGTGGCTGGATAAGGTGCTTCGGCAGAACAAGTGCAGCCTGCGGCAGGTGCTTTTGCTGTTAGGAGACGACTCCGGACAGGTGCAGCTGGTAAAAAAAGAGAGCCGCTGAAACCAGCGGCTCTTGGTAAGAAAGGATGATTTGATGAAACGGGTGCGCGCAGCCTTTGGACTGCTGGCTTTTCTCGTGGCGCTGATCGTGACCAGCAGCATTCTGGTGCAGAGCACCAACGACGCGCTTTTGAACGATCTGGAAAGAATCGGGGCCTTGAATGCCGCCGGAGACTACGAGGCGGCACAAAGTGTCATCGAAGAGATGAACGGCTTCTTCTCCCACCGGGAACACTGGATGGCCCTGTTTATCAAGCGGGATTATCTCAGCGGCATTGCCATGTGCCTTGGCGGGCTGTCTGCCTATGTCGGGCCGGACAACCAGCAGGATCTGCAAAGTGAATTGGGAAAAGCCCGCACCCAGATTTTGATGACCGGGCACTTATTTTTCAGTATGCTTTGAAGAATGGCCGTTGAGCATGTCCTTCAGTTCATCCATGAAGGTGTTCAGGTCGCTGAACTGCCGGTAGACCGAGGCAAAGCGCACATACGCCACCTCGTCGATCTTCTTCAGCTCATCCATGGCCAGCTCACCGATGTGCATGGAGGTGACTTCCCTCTCGTAGCTGTTCAGAAGCGTCTGCTCGATCCGGTCCACTGCGGCCTCCAGCGTCTGATAGCTGACTTCACGCTTTTCGCTGGCACGCAGCATGCCGCCCAGCAGCTTCTGGCGGTCAAATGCCTCGCGGGAGCGGTCCCGCTTGACGACCATCAGAGGCACGGTCTCCACGATCTCGTAGGTCGTGAAGCGCTTGGCGCAGCTCAGGCACTCCCGGCGGCGGCGAATTTTCTCTCCGTCCTCAGTGGGGCGGGAATCGATCACCTTGGAATCCAGTTCGCCGCAGTACGGACATTTCATGGCAGTTTCCTCCTTGGCTGGTGAGTGGGCGGGTGCTTTTCCGCCGTTAAATCACTATACAAACAGTATAGCATATTTTCCCGCAAAGAAAAGATTTTCAGCCAAAAATCCTGCCGCTCAGCTCTTCATACAGGGCTTTTGTTGCCTCTTCGTCCAAAGCGCTGAGCACCACGGTCTTACCCTTCACCTGCAGCACAATGCAGGAATCACAGCCGGTGTAGGCGTAGCGGGTATAGGAACCGAAAACGTCGTTACGGAAAGAACCCATGGAAAGGCGGGGCGAGCCAAACCCGTTGGTGCGGCTGCCTGCCGGGATCCCCTCAGCGTACTCAATACTCTCTACCTCTGCGTAATCGATCTCGGCATCAGGCCAGTAGCTTGCCTCGATCTGCAGTGCGTTCTCGCCCATCGTGTAATGGATGTCTCCTGTGAAAAGAAGTATCGGCGTGCCCACCACGGCGACAGCCAAAATCGCGAGGGCCACCGCTGTTACTATGCGGTCTGCTTTGGATCTGAACAGGCTTCCGTTCCAGCTTCCATCCCGAACCTGTTTGCGGTACAGACGGTAGGAATAGACACAAGGCACCACCGCCAGAACGAAAATGGACACCAGCATTCCCGCGACCATGGCAGCCCCGGGCAAAAGGCAGCACAACAGCAGCGCAAGACCGCCCGCCACCCAAACTTTGCCGCCCATGCGGTGGGTGCGGTTCCAGTTCTCTTCATTGGCCAAGGTCCAGGGCAGGCGGATCCCCAGGGTGGGGTTTTGCTTCATTTTTGGCATGTAGTTGCCGATGACAAGAAACATCAGTCCCAGACTGGCAGGCAGCAGCCGTTCCCAGCCCAGCTTTACGTCCAGAGCCACCGACCATGTTCCGGCACAGTAAAAGAATGAAATGCAGGGCAGCAGCCAATAGACCAGTTCCAGAGCCTTTTTGCTTTGGCCATTCTGCCGGTTGGTGCGAAAAGTGAGCAAAAGGCAAAGCCAGTGGGCCGCCAGCATTCCCGCCGGGATTCCAAGGCAGAACGCCAGTTTTTCGGGAGCGCTCGCGCCGGGCAGCCGCGCCCATAACAACCAAATCCCCGCCAGCGCGGGCAGCAGAATGAGCGCAGAGCCGGCCAGGGCTTTGCGTTTATTCAAAAGTTCCATCTTTCTCCTCCCCTTTCAGCGTGGTCAGCCAAAGAAGGATCTCCTCCAGCACCGACGCGTTCAGCTCATAATAGATGTATTTCCCTTCCCGCTGATCCCGCACAAGATCGGCTTCCTTCAGCACCGACAGATGACGGGAAATGGCAGCCGCTGACACCGGAAACCGTTCGGAGATCTGCCCCGCCGTCAGCGGACCGGCCCGCAGAAGGGTAAGAATCTCCCGGCGGGTGGGGTCCGCAAGTGCCCGCAATGTATCCTGCATTGCCATGGCGTCACCTCATTTAACATTTAACTTAATCGTTAATTGTAATGTAGCACCACCCCTCATTTTTGTCAACTCCCAGCCCAACAAAAAACAGGCCGCTCTCTTTTCAAGAGCGGCCTGTTTGGGCAAGAGTTATTTCGCCAGCAGTTTTTCCAGCGTAGCGATACGCACACAGATACACAGCAGCGTCGCAGCCTGTTCCAGTTCTGCAAGGCTGGGATAGGTGGGGGCAATGCGCAGGTGATGATCGTGGGGGTCAATGCCGTAGGGATAAGCGGCGCCCGCAGGGGTCAGCACCACACCAGCCTGTTTGCAAAGTTCCACCGTGCGCTTGGCGCAGCCGTCCATCACATACAGACTCAGGAAGTAGCCGCCCTTGGGATCGGTCCAATGGGCAATGCCGGGGCAGCTGCCCAGCTCACGGGTAAAGGTCTCCTTCACCAGTTCAAATTTCGGCGCAATGATGGCCCGGTGCTTTGCCATGTGCTCCAGAACGCCCTTGCGGTCTTTCAGGAAGCGGACATGACGCAGCTGGTTCATTTTGTCGTAGCTGATGATCATGGAGCTCATGTTGCGCAGGATGTGCTCCACGCTCTTGCGGCTGGTGGCCACAGCGGCAACGCCCGCGCCGGGGAAGGTCATTTTGCTGGTGGAGCAGAACATCATTGCCCGGTCGGGATGGCCGGTCTTGGCGCACTCTTCCAGGATGGGCAGCACCTCATAGACTTCGTCGGTGAGGGTGTGCACGCAGTAGGCGTCGTCCCAGAAGATCTTGAAGTCGGGCGCGGCGGTCTCCATGGCGGCCAGGCGGCGCACGGTGTCGTCGCTGTAGGAATAGCCGTCCGGATTGGAATACACCGGTACGCACCAGATTCCCTTGACGCTGTCGTCGTCCTTCACCAGGCGCTCCACCACGTCCATGTCGGGGCCGGTTTCCAGCATGGGGACCGGGATCAGCTGGAAGCCGAAATACTCGGTGACTTTGAAATGGCGGTCATAACCGGGGGTCGGGCAGAGGAACTTGATGTTGGTGCAGAAACGCCAGGGCCGGATGGAATCCACAAAGCCGACGCGCCAGCCCAGATCGATGAGATAGTACATGGTGGACAGCGCGGAGTTGCCGCACACCAGCACCTGCTCGGGGCTGGGCACACGCATAACGTCGGCAAAGAAGCGCCTCGCTTCGGGAATGCCCTCCAGATAACCGTAGTTCCGGGTGTCCACACCGTTTTCACCGATATAGTTCTCCAGCTTCATCATGTCGGCGGAAAGATCCAGCTGTTCCGGGCAGGGCTTGCCGCGGGACATATCCAGCTTCAGACCTTTCTGCTTGAACGCGTCATACTGGCTCTGCTGAAAGCTGAGTTCTGCCTCCAGCGCGGCCCGGTCCATGGAACCGTACTCCTTCATTGCATCCATTCCCCTCTTAAATTTATTCCACTTTATGCGTATGCCGTGCTGTTTGCTCACTGCACCGCGGCCTTTCCCCTGCCGCGCAGCCCGACTGCCAAAGCGTATGCGGATATTATAGTACAATTTCTTGCGGGAAACAAGCATTTTGCACCCCTTTTGCAGGTATGCAGACGCCAAGTGAGCCTGAAACAGCCCCGCCAAACGGCGGGGCTGCCTTGTTTGCAGGGATGGTTTCCAGGCTTACACCTGCATGTTCATGGGGTTCTCAGCGGTGTCGGTGTCCACCTTGTCGAACTGGTAGTCGTTGCCGGGCAGGATGGCGTTCAGCAGAATGCCCATGATGGCAGCGATGGCCAGGCCGGACAGGGTAATGCTCACACCAGCCACCTGGAAGGTCAGGCCGCCCAGGCTGTTGAAGCCCAGAGCGCTCACCAGGATGACTGCGGCGATGATGAGGTTGCGGCTGTTGGTGAAGTCGACCTGATTCTCGACCACATTGCGCACGCCGATGGCGCTGATCATGCCGTAGAGGATGAAGGAGACGCCGCCGATGATGGCGGTGGGCACGGTGTTGATGACCGCGTCAAACTTGGGGCTGAAGCTCATCAGGATGGCGAACACAGCGGCGATACGCATTACGCGGGGGTCGTAGATCTTGGTCAGGGCCAGCACGCCGGTGTTCTCACCGTAGGTGGTGTTGGCGGGGCCGCCCAGGAAGCCGGCCATGGAGGTGGCCAGACCGTCGCCCAGCAGGGTCTTGTTCAGGCCGGGCTCGCGGATGTAGTTCTTGCCGGTGGTGGCGCTGATGGCGGCGATATCGCCAATGTGCTCCATCATGGTGGCCAGAGCGATGGGCATGATGGTCAGGATGGCAGAGATGTCAAACTTGGCCAGAGCGCTGGTGTGCACGGGGATACCGAACCAGTCGGCCTGAGCAATGGGGGTGAAGTCCACCGCGCCGGTCACCAGAGCCACAACGTAGGACACCAGAACACCCAGCAGGATGGGCAGGATCTTGACCATGCCTTTGCCCCAGATGTTGCAGACCACAACGGTGCCCAGGGCCACAAAGGCCAGCAGCCAGTTGGTGGCGCAGTTGGTGATGGCGCTGGGGGCCAGGATCAGGCCGATGGCGATGATGATGGGGCCGGTGACGACCGGGGGGAAGAAGCGCATGATCCGGCCGATACCGAACACGCTGATGAGCAGGCTCATCACCAGATAGACAAGACCCGCGAACACAACGCCGCCGCAGGCGTAGGGCAGCATTTCGGTGTTCGGAGTGCCGTCCGCGGCCATGGGAGCCACGATGGCGAAGCCGCCCAGGAAGGCGAAGGAAGAACCCAGGAAGGCGGGAACCTTGCCCTTGGTGATCAGATGGAACAGCAGAGTGCCCAGACCCGCGCACAGCAGCGTGGTGGACACGTTCAGGCCGGTCAGCAGAGGCACCAGAACCGTTGCGCCGAACATGGCGAAGGTGTGCTGCACGCCCAGGATGATCATCTTGGGCACGCCCAGCTGGCGGGCGTCAAAAATACCCTCATTCACTTTCTCATTCATTTACATTTTCCTCCTCTTGCTCTTTGCTGCTCTATTCTAAAAGCCTGCGGAAAGCCGTCGGCATATAGAAAGCCCAAAAAAAGAGGCATTGGTGTCAAAACACCAATGCCTCTTTGGAAACTGAAAACAAAACCGGCGAAAAAGCCAGCAGCGCATTCTTCAGAAACAATTTTTTCATCCGCATGTCCGCCGCCTCCTTCGCAAATTTTTTACATTATAGCAATTCCCTTTTCAAAATGCAAGCCCTTTTTCTTTTGAAATTTACCGGCCTTCGCAACTGTACTTGCTGTGTTTCCTCTCTTCGAGCGGCCCATTCCATATTTTGTGTGTGCTCTGCTTGACCAATTCTTGACTTTTGTCTGATATAATAAGGCGGATAAGGAGGCGCGGACTATGCCCTACTCGATTCTGATCGTTGACGACGAGGAAATGTTGACGGAACTGCTTTCAGACTTTCTGCAGGATTGCGGCTATGCTACGCACGTGGCAAACAGCAGTGACCGGGCGCTGGAATTATTACAAAAACGCCCTGATCTCATTCTTCTGGATATCAACATGCCGGGAACAAATGGGTTGGAGTTCTGCAAAATGATACGCAACCATGTCTCCTGCCCTGTTTTGTTCCTGACGGCAAGAGTTACAGAAACCGACAAGATCATTGGACTCCAGTCCGGCGGCGATGATTACATTACAAAACCGTTCAGCTTTCAGGAACTGGCGGCCAGAATAGGCGCGCATCTGCGCCGGAACGAACGTTCCAGAGGCGGTTCGAATGTGGTCGGCTGTCAGGGATTGCTGGTCGATCTTTCCCGCCGCAAAGTCGTCTGGAAGGAGCAGGAGATTCCTTTTTCCCGCCGGGAGTTTGACATCATCGAATTCCTAATTTCCAACCGCAATCAAATCTTTGATAAAGAGCGGATCTATGAGGCCATTTGGGGCTATGACGCGGCGGGAGACAGCAATGTCATCAAAGAACACATCCGAAAGATACGTGCTAAATTTATGGTCGCAACGGGCAGCGAATACATCGAGACTGTTTGGGGGATGGGTTACAGATGGAAAAGGTAAACCGAAAATGTGCTTCCATAAAGAAATCATTTGTAACAGCTGTATCCGTCACTCTGCTGCTGGTCTTTCTCTTCTCTGCTGCCACACTTTACGGCTGTCGGCTCATCCAAAAGCGCCTGTTGCCCGATTCCAATGAAGTTTGGCTTCAAACCAGAACGACCTACGCCGACGGCACAGTTACCGAGGGCAGCCAGCGCTTTCAGCTGGATGTTCCCGCGCAGCTGGGCGCGCTCGTTTCTGACGGCGATATGTGCGCCGAAGAGGAGCAGGTGGAGTACACCATTGAAATGATCGAGTCCAGCTTTTCCATGCTCTCTCCTTCTCGAAAGCTTTTGTATCGCGGCACGCAGACTGCCATGGCAGTTCTCCCACTTTTCTACGCGGCGGCAGGCATCGCACTTTGCGCATGGTGGTTCTACCGCAAAAAAATCGCCCCGCCTGTACGAATCTTAACGGATGCCATCGGGCACATTCAAGAAAGCGACCTTGACTTTGAGATCAAGTGCCCGGGCGAAGATGAGCTGGGGCAGCTTTGTATTATGTTTGAGCGGATGCGTCAGGTTTTGTATGAGAACAACCGCCAGCTCTGGCGGACTATTGAAGACCAGCGCCTTTTGCAGGCTTCCGTTGCCCACGACCTGAGGAATCCCATCACCATCCTCGAAGGATACATCGAATCTCTGCAAAACAAGCTTTCTTTGGAGCGCCTGACGCCTCAAAAGCTGGAGCATACGCTGGAGAACATGTCCATCACAGCCAAACGCCTGGAACGATACACAGACTGTATGCGCGATCTGCACGCCTTGCAGAAAACCGCAGCTTGTCCGTCGCGCCTGGCATATCCAGACGGCCTGAACCAACTCACGGAAAGCGTCTCCATGATGCTCAGGCAGAAAAACATGGAAGTGGATGTGGTCTGCCGGGGAGCGCCGCGTGAGATCTTTATTGACCAGGCGCTGCTTGCACGCATCCTCGAAAACATTTTTTCAAACGCTTCACGCTACGCCAAAACCTCCGTTCATATTTCGTTTTTGCTGGAAGAGAATGTCCTGTCCATCGAAGTGGTCGATGACGGCCCCGGCTTTTCCGCCGGTGTGCTCGAAAAAAGAGCCATCACATTTTATTCCGAGGACGCGGGCGAAAAACACCTGGGCCTCGGCCTTGCGACTGCACGCATTTTGTGCCAAAAGCAAAAGGGACAGATCTTTCTTTCCAACAGTCCTTCGGGCGGAGCCTGTGTCCGCATCCGTATCCCATTGCCGCCAGAAAACTGACCTACATCCCAAAGTGCCGCCTGCCTAAGGCGGCACTTTTCCCATCTTGACGGAATATTGACTTTCGCGTGGTACGATCGTGCCTGTAAAGAAACGAAACGTCAGGAGGTCTGTTTAATGGTAAAAATCAGAAGTGCGGCCCTTGTTCTCGCTGCCGCATTGCTCGCAGGCTGTTCTTCCACCGATGTGCCTCCGGCCTCCTTGAGTCCGGATGAGGCACCGGCGCTTGAGTTCAATGCACAGGAAAGCTTTGTGATCGGGACTGTGCAGCATGGGCCTGCGGACGAGCCCCAATACGCAGAGGATGGCGTCACTCCCCTGCCGCTGGAATACGACGGAGACATGCTCACCATTCCCTACAAGGTCTATGTGGACGGTAGGTCCGGCAATATCGGCTTTTTTGTTTTTTGGGATGGAGTGCCTGTTGCCTATGACGTGGGAGAAGGTACACAGACGGCCTATTTTCACACCTTCACACAGGAGGAAGGACAGGAAAATCTTGAATTCTCTATTCGCGTTATCCCAACCGGAAATGCCGGAGAAATGCACACCATAACCTTCGCCAGTATTTACAACCCGGACTATAAGCCGGATATGGAAAGCAGTTCCGGCTATGGGGCATATCACAATATGGTCTGCTGTTCCCGCTCGGTATATTTGTCCGCAGCGCCCGGCGAGCCGGCTCGCGCCGATGCGACGGTGCCGGCCGTTCATGATTTTGCGGTAACTCAGGAAGAATTGACCCACCGTTTCATCAAAGAGGACCTGGCTGTTTTTTATGGCTGCGAAGACCTGACGATGGAAGCGCTGGACGAGACCGTTCGCTTTGCGGAGCTCATCGACGGCAAGATCGTTTTCGATCACTATGCAGTGACAGAAAACACTGCCACGATAGACTTTTGTTTGTGCGGCACCGATGGAAAGGAGTACGCGGTGACCTTTTTTCTTGATCATCAGCCCGCCTTTGAAACACAGCGGGTGGCGCTGAAAAAGGGTATGGTTACACGCCTTTCAGTCTCTGTTGATCCTGCGGAGTTAAATCATTCCGCAACCAGTTATTTTATCGCGGTTCCGCTTGACGCAGACGGCGCTCAAAACCCCGAAAAAAGCGCGTCCGTCCTGCTCTATCAACAATAACACCAAAGGAGAAGACCTATGAAAAAATCGATTGCCACCCTTGCGCTGGTTTCCATCATTTTGACGTTGACCGCCTGCGGCCAAAGCGGCTCTCAAAGTTCAGAGCACGCCGCGTCCACTGATCTGCCGGAGTCTGCTGTGTCCCCCGTCGAACCTTCTGCCCCCGAAGAAGGTTCCTCCGCCGCTTTTTGCGGACTGGATGTCTCCTTGTTTTCCGGCGGTGTTGAGCGCTTTTTCTGCGCAGGGAACGGCAGATTGCTGGTATATGCCGACGCCTTGTATCTCTACGACACCCGGACAGGCACGGTCCTTGCACAGCATTCCTTTGACGGCATACGCCTGAGCCAGATTGCCTGCACGCCTTTGACGGATGGATTTGCTGTTATTGGCTGGCCGGCAGGCGAAACTGTATCCACCGGCCTCGCCGCGTCTGACGCAACGCAGACTGGCGCCACCTGTTATCTTTTCGACTCCTCTTTAAACCTGACCACCGCTTTTTCTCTGGACGCTCTCCTACCCTCCCAAGGCAGCGTCATCGCCGCGCAGGTCTCACCCGACGGAGCGCATATTGCGGTTTCGACTGTCAGCTCGCTTTATCTTTGCTCCATTGCCGACGGCAGTGTTCAAACTATTATGGAAAATACGCTTTCCAAGGGCATTGGCGTGATCGAAGCTCTGACTTTTACAGAGCAGGGCTCCCGCATCGCGTTTCTTGGCGAAGCTTGCGGAAGCGTTGCACTGGATGGCAGCGATTTTGTCTGTGAATCGGCGCAGGGATACGACCTCGGGGATTCCATGATAGGTTATGATGCTTCCCTCTGGTTCCCGCAGGATTTCACAAAAGCGTCCGGGCAGCTGCTCATGACGGACGGCTTTTGCCGGGATACGACCGTCGTTTCTCTCGCAACTGGAGATACTGGCAGAGACGGTGTGTATGGTTCGGAACAGGGCAGATACCTTGCCGCTGTCGCTTTGCTGCAAACCGGCATTCGGGTGAACATCTACGATGCGGTCACAATGGAGCTCATCACCACAAAGGAATTTTCCGATGCGGACAGTAGCTATTTTGCCCGTGCACCAAGATCGCTTTGCATTATGGATGACGCTCGCGCAGGCACCCTTCTGTGCGGGTATGACCGGCACACCATTGCCTTTGACTTTTCTTTCTGACCGGGCGGGCAGAATCATGTTGTCGCTGCTTTACTTTGAGTGGAAAAAGAGCTTTGGGCGCTGGGCTGTGCTGTCGGTGCTTTTCATTTTCACAATCATCGATTTAGCAAACACCGCCT
>NHCFR05603__coassemble_280_pt1 | contig 49231 bp, 44 predicted proteins | sample NHCFR05603__metabat2_low_PE_044 | metagenome-assembled genome bin NHCFR05603 | reverse complement strand
TGCGCCCGCTGGACGCCAGCTCCTCCACCGCCCGCTGGACCTTCTTGTCGTTGCCCAGCATGCTTTTCAGTTCTCCCAGCCGGCGGGGGCGTTTTTCCAGCTCCCGCAGCACTTTTGATCGAATGGACATATGCTCTCCCCCATGCCCCGCCCAGGGACGATTCGGAAAAAGGGGGTCCGCCGTCTGCGGACCCCCCTAAAACAACAGATTTACTCCATGACGCTGATGACGCTCACCAGCAGGATGACCACCAGGAACACAACGCCCAGGATGCGGGTGGCCTTGGCCAGCTTGACGTCCTTGCGGCGGGTGCGGCCGGCTTCCATCATGCCGCCTTCGCCCATGATCGCGCCGGACAGGCCCTTGCCCTTGGACTCCTGCGCCAGGGTGAGGTAGATGATGGCCACAGCCACCAGCATCAGCACGACGCCGCAAACGATCTCGATAATACTCATAGTGTAAACGCTCCTTAGCTTTTGATACACGCTTTTATGCAATGAACATCATAGCACAAGACCCGGCAAAATGCAAGGAAATTCTTGGGCTGCAAACCGCTTTTACAGGGTGAGCTGCAGCTGCTCGGCCAGGTCTTCCTCCCGCAGCAGCGCGCCGGCGGCGGGCAGGGTGCGCACCCGGTAACGGTGGGGGTTGGCCAGCTCCATGGCAGAGGCGGGTTTGACGCTCTCGATGGTCTGGTTCTTCTTGAGGGTGATGACCGACACGCCCGCCGAATCGCGGGTGGTCTTTTCGCTGATCTGGGTGGAGTGCACCAGCAACAGCCGCCCGGCACTGGTGCGCACCGCCAACTCCTCGCTTTCGGGAAGCTGGAGCATAGCCGCCAGAGGCTCCTTGTCGCTGTAGGCGTTGAGGAGCTTTTTGCGGTTCTGCTTGGTGGCGTAGCTGGAAAGGGGCACCCGGGCGCACTTGCCGTTGGCGAAGAAGAAGAGCATGTGGCCCTTGTAGTCATCGGTGACCGCCAGGAAGATGGGGGTCTCCCCTTCTTCCATGCCCAGCTTGACGGCCACGAAGTCGCCCAGAACGCTGGCCTTGGTGTCGGCAAAGTCGCCCGCGCGGCACTTGTAGACCTGGCAGCGGTTGGTGAAGAAGAGCAGCCAGGCGGTGTTGTGAGTCTCGCACTGCCAGCTGATCTCGTCCCCTTCCTTCAGCTTTTGCTCGCCGCTCATGCGCAGCGACTGGGGGGTGATTTTTTTGAAGTAGCCCTCCCGGGTGAAGAACACGGTGACGGGGTAGTCCGGCATGGTGTCCTCTTCCACGGTCTCCTCGGTCTCGGGAGCGTCGTAGAGGATGGGGCAGCGGCGGGGCTCGCCGTACTTTTTGGCCACGGCCGCCAGCTCGTCCATGATAATGCGGCGGATCTTGGCCGGGCTCTTGAGGATGTCGCCCAGGCGCTCGATCTCCGCGGCCAGTTCCTCGATCTCCTTGGTACGCTTGAGGATGTACTCCCGGTTGAGATGGCGCAGCTTGATCTCCGCCACATACTCCGCCTGCACCTGGTCGATCCCGAAGCCGATCATCAGGTTGGGGACCACCTCTTCCTCCTCCTCGGTCTCGCGGACGATGGAGATGGCCTTGTCGATGTCCAGCATGATGGCTTCAAGGCCTTTCAGCAGGTGCATGCGTTTTTCTTTTCCCTTGAGGTCAAAGTAGGTGCGCCGGCGCACGCACTCGGCCCGGAAGGCCACCCACTCGGTGAGGATCTCCCGCACGCCCATCACCTTGGGCTGACCGCTCACCAGCACGTTGAAGTTGCAGGCGAAGCTGTCCTCCAGGGGGGTGAGGCGGAAGAGCTTTTGCATGAGCTTTTCCGCGTCCTGGCCGCGTTTCAGGTCGATGGTGAGCTTGAGACCGTTCAGGTCGGTCTCGTCGCGCATGTCGCTGATCTCCTTGATCTTGCCGCTTTTCACCAGTTCCGCGATCTTGTCCATCACCGCCTCCACGGTGGTGGTGGGAGGAATGCGGGTGATCTCGATCATGTTGCCGTCTTTTTCGTAGTTCCAGATGGCCCGCACCCGCACGCTGCCCCGGCCGGTCTCGTAAATTTTGCGCAGCTCGTCCTCGTTGTAGAGAATTTCGCCGCCGCCCACAAAGTCCGGCGCGGGCAGGGTGGTGAGCAGGTCATGGCTCTCGTCCTTCATCAGGGCGATGGTGGACTCGCACAATTCGCTCAGGTTGAAGGAGCAGATGTTGGAGGCCATGCCCACGGCAATGCCCAGAGTGTTGTTGGCCAGGATGGTGGGAAAGGTCACCGGCAGCAGGGTGGGCTCGGTGGTGGTGCCGTCGTAGTTGGGAACGAACTCCACCGTGTCCTTGTCGATGTCGCGGAAGAGCTCCTCGCACACCGGCTCCAGCTTGGCCTCGGTGTAACGGCTGGCGGCGCAGGCCATGTCACGGCTGTAGGCCTTGCCGAAGTTGCCCTTGGAATCCACAAAGGGCACCAGCAGGCTCTCGTTGCCCCGGCCCATGCGCACCATGGTGTCGTAGATGGCGGCGTCGCCGTGGGGGTTCAGGTGCATGGTGCTGCCCACGATGTTGGCGCTCTTGGTGCGCACGCCCTTGAGCAGGCCCATGCCGTACATGGTGTAGAGCAGCTTGCGGTGGGCGGGCTTGAAGCCGTCGATCTCCGGCAGCGCGCGGCTGACGATGACGCTCATGGCGTAGGGCATGTAGTTCTGTTCCAGCGTTTCGGTGATGGGCGTGCGCACCACCACACCGGCGCCGGGAATTTCTACGTTATCGCCCAGCTGAGGCCGGGCGGGCGCTGATTTTTTCGTCTGTTTCTTTGCCATTCTCGTTTTACCTCACAAATCGGTCCTCAGGAGAGGTCCAGGTCGTCCAGATACTCGGCCCCGTGCTCGGCAATGTGCTCCTTGCGGCCGGCGAGGTTGTCGCCCAGCAGCAGATCGAACACCGCCGCGGTGCGCTCGGCATCCTCCGGCTCCACCTTGATGAGGCGGCGGCTCTCCGGGTTCATGGTGGTGAGCCACATCATCTCGGGATCGTTTTCGCCCAGGCCCTTGGAGCGCTGGATGGTGTACTTCTCCTTCTCCCCGATACGGGCGAGGATGTTCGCCTTCTCCGGCTCGGTGTAGGCAAAGTAGGTGCGGGCTTTGGTGTTGATCTCGTACAGGGGGCTTTCGGCAATGTAGACGTAGCCCTCCTTGATGAGGGTGGGCACCAGCCGGTAGATCATGGTGAGGATAAGGGTGCGGATCTGGTAACCGTCCACGTCGGCGTCGGTGCAGATGACCACCTTGTTGAAGCGCAGGTTGTCCAGATTGAAGGTGGCAAGGTCCTTTTTGCTCTTGCCGCCCAGCTCCACGCCGCAGCCCAGCACCTTGATGAGGTCGGTGATGATATCGCTTTTGAAAATGCGGTCATAGTCCGCCTTGAGGCAGTTCAGGATCTTGCCGCGCACCGGCATGATGGCCTGATACTCCGAGTCGCGGCTGGTCTTGACCGCGCCCATGGCGGAATCGCCCTCCACGATGTACAATTCGCGGCGGGCGGGGTCCTTGGTGCGGCAGTCCACGAATTTCTGCACCCGGTTGGCGATGTCCATCTGGCTGACCATGGTCTTTTTGATGGACTGGCGGGTCTTTTCGGCATGCTCGCGGCTCTGCTTGTTGATGAGCACCTGCTGGCAGAGTTTCTGGGCCTCGTCGGGCTTTTCCAGGAAATAGACTTCCAGATTGTGCTTCAAAAACTCGGTCATCACCTGGGCCACGCCCTTGTTGGTGATGGCTTTTTTGGTCTGGTTCTCGTAGCTGGTGCGGGTGGAGAAGCTGCTGGAAACGTAGATGAGGCAGTCCTGCACATCGGCAAAGGTGATCTTGCTCTCGCCCTTTTTGTACAGGCCCTTGTTTTTCAGGAATGCGTCGATCTGGTTCACAAAGGCAGTGCGCACCGCCCGGTCGGGGCTGCCGCCGTGCTCCAGCCAGCTGGAGTTATGGTAGTATTCCAGCAGCTGGGTCTTGTTGGAAAAGCAGAAGGCGGCGCTCATCTTGACCTTGTATTCCGGCTGGTCCTCCCGGTCGCGGGCCATGGCGGTGGACTCGCAGTACACCACCGGGGTGAGGCCGTCCAGCCCGGCGATCTCGTTCACATAGTCCTCAATGCCCTTCTGATAGCAGAAGGTGGTGGTGGTCTTTTCCGGCCCGGTCTCATCCACCAGCACCAGCTCCAGGCCCGCGTTTACCACGGCCTGCCGCTTCATGGTGTCGGCAAAGTATTCGGCGGGCACGTTCACATCGGTGAACACCTCGGGGTCGGGCTTCCAGCGGATGGTGGTGCCGGTCTTGCGGCGGGTGGCGGGCTCTTTTTTCAGGCCGCCCACCGGCTCGCCTTTTTTGAAGTCGATGTGGTAGTGGAAACCGTCGCGCCAGACGTCGGCGGTCATCCACTCGCTGGCGTACTGGGTAGCACAAAGGCCCAGGCCGTTCAGGCCCAGGGAATATTCGTAGTTGTCTTCGCCCGCGGTGTATTTGCCGCCGGCGTACATCTCGCAGAAGACCAGTTCCCAGTTATACCGCTCTTCCTTGGAGTTATAGTCCACCGGAATGCCGCGGCCGCCGTCCTCCACCTGAATGCTGCCGTCCTTGAAGCGGGTGAGGGTGATACGGGTGCCGTAGCCCTCCCGGGCTTCGTCGATGGAGTTGGAGAGGATCTCGAAGATGGCGTGGGCACAGCCCTCCACCCCGTCGGAGCCGAAGATGACCGCCGGGCGTTTGCGCACCCGGTCCGCGCCTTTGAGGCTGACGATGCTCTCGTTTGAGTATTCCTGTTTCTTTGCCAAGCCGTTCTCTCCTCTTTGCCCCGGCACAAGGCGGGGTCGTTCTTCTATATTTTGCGCATACAAATTTATTTAACCACGCGCGGCCACAAAATGTCAAGGGATGGAAAGGCCGCGGCCGCCCCTGCCCCGCAGGCGGGCGCACCACAGTTCTGCGGCTTGCGCGCGCCTTTGCCGCATGATAGAATGTAAACAAAGCGCTCAGTCTTTGTCCTGTTGCTCTGCGCTTGCTGCGGGTTCAAAGTGTTTCCGTCACTTTAGGCCCCTTTTTGTCCGCCGCCTCCGGGCGGTGCAGGAAAAAGCCGCGGCCCCTTCCGTCTGCGAAGGGGCCGCGGCTTTTTTGTTTTCTCACAGGGTGAGCAGGAAGCCCACGGCGGCGATGATGGCGCACAACACGGCAGTGATGGGAGGCGCCCATCGGATGATCCGCCCGGCAATGATGTCACGCGGATCCTCCTCGTCGGCGTCGTACTGCTCGCTGTACTGTTCTTCGTACTGATCCCGGGCCTGGTAACGGCTGCGGGAAGGCTGCGCCTGCTGCGCGGGGCGCGCGGCGGCGCGGCGGGGCGGAGCAACGGTCACATCGTCGTCTTCCTCATCCAGCGGCGCGGCGGCCACGGGGCGCTTGGAGATGGGCGGCACCGTGCGGGTGGGCTCCTCCTGACGGACAGGCGGCACCATGCGGGTGGGCTCGTCGTCGGTGGAGGGGGCAGGAGCGCTGCTCTGGAGCAGGCTGGAAAGGGTGTTCTGCAGCAGGATACGGTCGGAACCGCACTCGCTGCACCACACACCGTCCTCCTCGCGGGGGTGGAAGGCGCCGCAGGCGCAATACCAACCCTCGTCCATCACCTGGGGCACAACGGTGAGGCCCTCTTTGTGGGTGCGCTCGCAAAGCTTGGCGGCCAGTTCGGCAGGCAGCTTCTTGGGCGGAGCCAGGCGCACACGGGGGTATGCAGTGAGGTCCACGGCGCTGCCGTCGGCAAAGCGGGCCGTGCCCAGCTCCACCTCCACGCTGCCGATGGGCGAAGAACTGATATACACCGCGTCATCCGCGCCAAAGACCTCGCCGTGGGCGGCGTTCAGCCCCTCGTAGACGAACTGGTCCTGGCAGACCACCGCGCCGCTGCGGTCCTTGCATTTGAAGGTGATCTGCAGCTGGGCGAGGCGGGCGGCGGAAATATTTTTGAACGACAGGCAGACGGCGATGTCGCCGGTCACATCCCCTTTCAGCAGCTCCACCTTGACGAACTGCACCGGGCTGCCCTTGGTGAAGTAGTTTGCGCGGGACTGGGCCAACAGGTCAAAATTTTCTTCCATAAAGGATCGCTCCTTTCCATACCGTTGCGCCGGTTTCGTCAGGCCCGGGGCTCGTCGTCCGGGGTCTGGGCGGGTTCGGCGCTCTGTGCGGGTTCGGCAGGTTCAGCAGGCTCGGCGGCCTCAGCGGGCTGAGGCCCTTCGAGAGCCTGGGGCTGGGCGGGCGCTTCGGTGCTGGCCGGAGCGGCAGGCTGGGCCTCCTGCTCGGGCAGCTGGCCACCCTCCATCAGAGTCTTGAACTCCTCGCCGCTGAGTTTTTCGCGGCGCATAAGGGCCTGAGCCACCACTTCCAGCTGGTCGCGGTGCTCGGTGAGCATGCGGCGGGCGGTCTCAAAGGCCTCGTCCACGATGTCGCGGATCTCGCTGTCGATCTCGGCGGCGATGGTCTCGGAGTATCCCTTGCCCTGGGCAAAATCGCGGCCCAGGAAGGTCTCGCCGGGGTCGGAGCCGTAGACCACGGGGCCCATCCGCTCGGAGAAGCCGTAGCGGGTGACCATGGCGCGGGCAGTCTTGGTGGCACGCTCCAGGTCGTTGGACGCGCCGGTGGAGATGTCGTCCAGCACCAGCAGCTCGGCCACGCGGCCGCCCAGCAGGGTGACGATCTGCTCCTGCATTTGGGTCTTGGTGACGTAGGTCTGGTCCTTCTCGGGCAGGCTCATGGTGTAGCCGCCGGCCATGCCGCGGGGGATGATGGAAATTTCGTGCACCGGGTCGGCGGTCTTGCAGTAGTAATGGGTGATGGCGTGGCCCGCCTCGTGATAAGCGGTGAGGCGTTTTTCCTTCTCGGTGACCACGCGGCTCTTCTTTTCGGGGCCGGCCACCACCTTGATACTGGCCTCCTCGATCTCCTGCTCGGTGATGGCCTTTTTGCCCCGGCGGGCAGCCAGCAGGGCCGCCTCGTTCACCAGGTTTTCCAGGTCAGCGCCGGAGAAGCCCACGGTGGTGCGGGCAATGGTGCCCAGATTCACGTCGGGAGCGAGGGGTTTGTGGCGGGTGTGCACCTTCAAGATCTCCTCGCGGCCCTTCACGTCCGGCAGGCCCACATACACCTGACGGTCAAAACGGCCGGGACGCAGCAGGGCGTGGTCCAGGATGTCCGCCCGGTTGGTGGCGGCGATGACGATGACGCCCTCGTTGGCGCCGAAGCCGTCCATCTCCACCAGCATTTGGTTCAGGGTCTGCTCCCGCTCGTCATGGCCGCCGAGGCTGGCGGCCCACCGCGTCGATCTCGTCGATGAAGATAATGCTGGGAGCGGTCTTTTTGGCTTTGTCAAACAGGTCGCGCACGCGGGAAGCGCCCACGCCCACATACATCTCCACAAAGTCGGAGCCGGAGATGGAGTAGAAGGGCACGCCCGCCTCGCCTGCGCAGGCCCGGGCCAGCAGCGTCTTGCCGGTGCCCGGAGGGCCCACCAGCAGCACGCCGTGGGGGATACGGGCGCCCAGGTTGTTGAACTGGCCGGGGTTCTTCAGGAACTGGACGATCTCTTCCAGCTCGTTCTTTTCTTCGTCCGCGCCGGCCACGTCGGCAAAGGTGGTCTTGCGCTTGTCCTCGGTCTGGTCCTTGACCTTGGCGCGGCCCACATTCATAATGCCGCCGCCCTGGCTGCCGCGGTACATGGTGTAGAACACGAACACCATGCTGCCCACCAGCATGACCATCAGCAGGATGTCGAACCAGGGCACCTCGGCCCGGGCAGCGATGTAGTCATAGACCATGGGCGAATCGGGGTTCGCCTCGTTGTACTGGTCGATGTAGTCCTGCACATAGTTCACGAACATGCCGGGGTACGGCAGCCGGTAGGTGATGTGGTAAATCCCCTCCCCGGTGGGAAGGATGTCCTGGGCCGCCTGCTGGCCGCCCATCATGGCGGTGAGCAGGCCCTGGGTGGTGCCGATGGTCTGCTGTTCCTGCGCGGTGGATTCCTTCACGCCATCCGGCAGGGCCACCTCGCCCTCTTTCAGGGCCAGGCGCAGGTTGCCGGTGTTCAGATCCATCTCGAAGCCCACCACCTGGTTTGCCTCGAAGTAATCCACCACCTTGGAGTAGGGCATGGTCACCCCGCTGGAGGCAGTGGAGAAGGTGCTCCACAGATTGAACGCCAGCAAGGCCAGCGCCAGCAGCACGGCGATGTAAACGCCGTTGAATTTTGGTCTGTGCTGCAAAAACTCATCTCCTAACCGCGGGGCGTTTGCCGCCGCGCTTCATTTTGGTCAGCCGCCGTAGACGTGGGGCTTGAGCACGCCCACAAAGGGCAGGTTGCGGTACTGTTCGTCGTAATCCAGGCCGTAGCCCACCACGAACTCGTCCGGCACCTCGAAGCCCACATAGTCGGCCTTCAGGTCCACCTTGCGGCGGCTGGGTTTGTCCAGCAGGGTGGCGATCCGAATGCTGGCAGGGTTGCGCCCCTGCAGAAGGCCCTTCAGGTAGGAAAGGGTCATGCCGGAGTCCAGGATGTCCTCCACGATGAGCAGGTCCTTGCCGGAGAGGTCCTGGTCCAGGTCCTTGACGATCTTCACCACGCCGCTGGTCTTGGTGCCGCTGCCGTAGCTGGACACCACCATGAAATCGATGGCGCAGGGCAGGTCGATACAGCGCATGAGGTCGGCCATGTACACCACGGCCCCCTTCAGCACGGTGACCAGCAGAAGGTTCTTGCCGGCGTAGTCGCGGGTGATCTGCGCGCCCATTTCGGCGCATTTTTCTTTCAGCTGCTCCTCGGTGAGAAGCACCTTGAGGATGTCATCTCTCTGGCTCATTCCTCTTCCTCCCTATGTTCACAGTCGAAGGCCTCCACCACCAGCAGCCGCCGGGTCGCTTCGTCCGGCCGCAGGCCATGGGCAAAGCCCTCGCCCCAGAGCCACACCACCCGGCTGCCCGCCGCCAGAAGCGGCAGAGCGCTGCGCAGGAAGGCAGGCTCCTTTTTTTCGTTGAACAGTTTTTTCAGCGTTTTGTCCACATTTCGCCCTGCGGGCCGGAACATATCCCCCGGCCGGCGGGTGCGAAGACAAAGGCTACTGCTTATTTTATCATAATCTGCGCAATTGTCGAAGGTTTTTTTCGCCATTTTGGCAAATTTTATAGTTTCTTCACATTCCGCCCCTTCCAGCAGCCGCAGCCGCAGGCCAAAACCCCCGGGAAGGCGGTATTCGCCGGGTTCGGCGGCCATGGGGGCAAACGTCTTCGGTTTGGAATGACGGCGGCGTTCCAAAACCCCGCCGCACACGGCCAGCACCGCATTGTCGGTGAGCTGCACCGCCCCTGTTCCCCGGGCCAGCAGCGCTTCCAGAAGCGGGATGTCCCCTTTTCGCAGGGCGCGCTCGCCTTCCACCAGAATACGCAGGGCTTCCGCCCGCTCCACTTCAGGGGCCGCGGCCAGCGTTTCCAGCCGCCAGGCGTCCGTCCCTGCGGCGGCGCTCATCAGCAAGTGTTCCCCCTGCCCGCGCAAATATTGCGACACTTCGGCCATGCGGGCACAGAATTCTCCAAACGCCGCTTCGGCTCCGGGGCAGGCTGCCTCGATGGCGGGCATGGCGTGATGGCGCAGCCGGTTGCGGGCGTAATCGTCGGAAAAGTTGCTCTCGTCCGTGACCCACTCCACGCCCTGCCGGCGGCAAAAGTCCTCGGTCTCGGCCCGGCTGACGCCCAGCAACGGGCGCACAAAGCAGCCCCGGGCGGCGGGAATCCCCGCCGCGCCCCGCACCCCGGCCCCCCGGGCAAGGCGCAGAAGCAGCGTTTCCGCCTGGTCGGAGAGGGTGTGGCCGGTGGCGATCTTCACGCCGGGGCCTGCGAGTGTTTCAAAAAAGCCGTAGCGGAGCTGGCGGGCCCACTCCTCGCTGCGGCCGGCCTGCTGCGCTTCGGCGGCAAAGGAATGGAGGGGCACTCCCCTTTCCCGGCAAAAGCGCGCCACAAAGGCGGCGTCGCGGCCGGAACCGGGACGCATGCGGTGGTCCACATGGGCCGCTTCCACCCTCACGCCCAGCGTTTCTTTATATTCCAGCAGAAACTGCAACAGGGCCATGGAGTCGGCCCCGCCGGAGACCGCTGCAATGACCCTGTCGCCGGGCGCCAGCAGCCCTTTGCAGGCCGCCAGCACCCTTTCTTCAAATCGCTCCATGGTTGTAGTCCACATTCATAAACCGGGTGTGGGCGCCGTCCCAGGCAAGGTCCACCTTGCCGGTCTCGCCGTGGCGGTTTTTCGCAATGATACACTCGGCGGTGGAGGCGTCGGAGTCCTCCAGGCTCTGGCCGGTCATGGAGGTGTAATATCCCTCGCGGTAGAGGAACAGCACGATGTCGGCGTCCTGCTCGATGGAGCCGGAGTCTCGCAGGTCGGAAAGCTGGGGCCGGTGGTCCGACCGGCCGCTGGACTTTTCCGCCGCACGGGACAGCTGACTCAGCGCGATGACCGGCACGTTCAGCTCTTTGGCCATGATCTTGAGGTTTCGGGTGATGTCGCTGATCTCCTGCACGCGGTTTTCGGTGCGCTTGCCGCTGGTCATCAGCTGGAGGTAGTCGATGACCACCAGGCCGATGGGCGGACGGGAGGGGTCCTGGTTGACCCGGCGGATCTTGGCCTTGACCTCAGGAATGGTGATGCCGGAGGTGTCGTCCATATAGATGGGCACGTCGTGGAGAATTTCCGAGGCGTGGGCCAGATCGTCCCACTCGGCGTCGCCCAGCGCGCCGGAACGGAAAGCGTGGCTGTCCACACCGGCCTCGGCGGAGAGGATACGGTTGGTCAGCTGCTCCTTGCTCATTTCCAGGCTGAAGATGGCCACCGGCACCCGCTGCTTCTTGGCCACATTGGTGGCGATGTTCAGCGCGAAGCTGGTCTTGCCCATGCCGGGACGGGCCGCCAGGATGATGAGGTCCGAGCGGCCGAGGCCGGTGAGCAGGGTGTCCAGATAAGTAAACCCGGTGGGGATACCTGCGTATTTGGATTTGTGCGGGCCGGTGATCTTCTGCAGGGTGCCCAGGGTCTCCACCAGGGCGGCGGAGAGTTTGGTGAGGCTGTTCTGCTCGCGGCCGGAGCGGATCTCATAGAGCTTCTGCTCGGCGTTTTCCAGCAGCAGCTCGGCGCTGGGCGCTTCGCCGCTTTGCTGCAGAATGCTCTGCGCCACCTCCAGCACCTGCCGGGCGACGAACTTCTCCTGCACGATACGGGCATAGGCGCCCACATTGCTGATACTGGGCACCGTTTCGCCCAGGCGGGCCAGATACACCTTGGCGGCGTCGGGGCTTTCGAACACCCCGGCGGCCACCACCGCGTCCAGCAGGGTGACCAGGTCCACCCGCTCGCCGGCGGTGAACAGCCGCACCATCTCGGAGAAAATCTCGCCGTTCTGGCGGGCATAGAACATCTCCGGGCGCAGGCTCTCCACCAGCTCCGGCAGCACGGACTCGCTCTCCAGCAGCGCGGCGCCCAGCACCGACTGCTCGGCCTCCATGCTGTAGGGTTTGGCGACGCCCAGCGCCTCAAGATCAATGGAAGTAAAATCCTGCATGAGTCCTCATCCTTTGCCCCGCCCTGCGCGGGGCGGCTGTTGCCATGTGCGGGCGCGGCCCGCTGCTTACAGTTCCTCCACCTTCACCTTGAAGGCCGCGCTCACGCCGGGGTGCAGCTTCACGGTGGCGGAATAGGTGCCAAAGTCCTTGATGTCCCGCTCCAGCTCCACCTTGCGCTTGTCCAGCTCGGTGCCCACGGCCTTGCTCAGCGCTTCGGCCACGTCCTTGGCGGTGATCTTGCCGAACAGCCGCCCGGAGGCGCCGCCCTTGGCTTTGAGGGTGACGGTCTTGTCCTTCACCTTGTCCGCCAGCGCCTGGGCGGCGGCCAGAGCCTCGGCGGCGTGGTGCTCCTTGGCTTCGCTCTTGGTGCGGGCCATGTTCACCGCGGCGGCGTCCGCCGGGGCGGCAAGGCCGCGGGGGAAGAGGAAGTTGCGGGCGTAGCCGTCCGACACCTCATGGATCTCGTCTTTTTTGCCGATGGTTTTGACGTCCTGTTTCAGAATGACCTTCATGGTTCGTTTCTCCTTTTATGTGGGCAGCCGGGCCGGCCTCACGGCTGTGCCGGCTGCTGATTTTTTGCGCTCGCCTGCTGCTGGCGGCGATAGTCGGCAATGGCGTCGCAGAGCATTTGCTCGGCGCGGTCCAGGCTGATGTTCTTCAGCTGCGCGCCGGCCATGGTCATGTGACCGCCGCCGCCCAGCTGCTCCAAAATCACCTGCACGTTCACCTTGCCCATGCTGCGGGCGGAGATGTTCACTCCGTCTCCCTTCTGCACGGCCACAAAACTGGCGCCCACTCCGTTGATGGTGAGCAGGTCGTTGGCGGCCTGGGGCACCGCCACCGCCATGCCCGGGGGCAGCTCCCCGGACACCGAAACGGCGCAGCCCATGTACAGCCGGGCGCTCTCCACCAGGTTGGACTTGACGGTGTACTCCTCCAGCGAGGAGTTGAAGAGCAGCCGCACCTCCTCGGTGACGGCGCCCATCCGCCGCAGATAGGCCGCGGCCTCAAAGGTGCGCACGCCGGTGTGAAGGGCGAAGCTGCGGGTGTCCAGCATGATACCCGCCAGCATGGCCTGGGCCTCCAGCGGGGTGGGGTTGGTCTCCTCGCCGGGCACATACTGCAACAGCTCGCACACCAGCTCGCAGGTGGAGGAGGCATAGGGTTCGTGGCAGAAAAGCACCGGGGTCTCGATGTGGCCCACCGCCTTGCGGTGGTGGTCAATGACTGCCACCTGGCCGCACTTTTCCAAAAGTTCGCGGCTCTCCACCAGACCCGTGATGTGGGTGTCCACCACCACCAGCAGGGTGCTGGAGGTGACCAGCTGGGCGGCCTCTTCCGGCTCGATGAAGTCCTCACCGAAGCCTGCTTTCTCAAATTCTTCAATCAGATTGGCGGCCAGCGTGGCCTTGCGGCGCACCGCGATGACCGCAGGTACATCCAGCCCTTTACAGATACGCAGCACGCCCACCGCGGCGCCCAGGGCGTCCAGATCGGACATGCGGTGGCCCATGATGACCACGCTGTCCGCCTGGCGCACCAGATCCACCAGGGCGTTGGCGAGAATGCGGCTCTTGACCCGGCTGCGCTTTTCCACGCTGCGGGTCACGCCGCCGTAAAATTCAAATCCGTCGGGGGTCTTCACCGCCGCCTGGTCGCCGCCCCGGCCCAGGGCCATGTCCAGCGACTGCTGGGCCATCTGCTGGCATTCCTTCAGGCAGCTGCCGCCCCGGCCCACGCCGATGGACAGGGTCAGCTGCACACCTTCGTTCAAAGCGCGCACCTTGTCCAGCAGGTCGAAACGGGCGGCCACGATCTCCTTCATGTGGCGCTCTTCCACCACAGCGATGTAGCGGGAGACCGACACCCGGCGCAAAAAGCCGTTGGTGCGGGCAAAGTACTGTTCCAGTGTGCGGTTGAGGGCCTCCATCACATGGCTGCGCTCGGAATCACGCAGGTCGGCCACCAGCTCCTGATAGCCGTCCACCTCGATGATGAGGTAGGCCGGACGGCTGGCGGCGTATTCGGTGGCGGCGGCTTTCAGCTCGGTGTCGTCCACCAGATAGAGGATGGCGAACCCTTGGGCGCCGGGGGCGGAAAAGGCGGTGTAGCGCCGGCCCGACCGCTCCAGATTCTGGCCCTTCTCCTCGGCGCACTGGCGCAGGTCCAGGCCGGGCAGGGCCCGGCTCACCGGCTGAAGAAACGCGTCCTCACCAGCCAGCAGCCGGGCGCGGAACGCCTCGTTGTACCACACCAGCGTCTTTCCGCTGAGCAGCGCCGCCGGCAGGCCCAGCGAGCCCAGGCTCAGCTGCAGTTCGCTGCCCTCGAACCGGGTACAGTTCACCGCGCGGCAGATGGCGCGGCGCATGTGCCGCCCGCCCAAAACGATGGCGGCGGCGATGAGCGCCAGCGCCGGCACCAGCACCAGCAGGGCCGGCGGATACAGTGCGGCCACCACCGCGCTGAGCACACAGCACAGCGCCAGCAGCGCCGCACAGAGCAGTTCCAGAGAAAGACGCAGTCGGCTGCGCATGGGACGTTCGCCTCCTTCGGGGAAAGGGTCAGACTTCCATCAGGATGGGAAGGATCATGGGGCTGCGCTTGGTGCGCCGGTAGATATAGGCGGAGAGCGTCTCCCGCACGCGGGTCTTGACGCTGTTCCAGTCGTGGGCGCGCTCGGCGCGGCAGCGCTCGAAGCACTGGATGACCAGCTTGCGGGCCTCGTCCATCAGTTCCTCGCTCTCCCGCACATACACAAAGCCGCGGCTGACCAGGTCCGGCCCGGCCAGCAGCTGCCCGTCGGCGGAGACGGTGGCCACCACGATGACCAGACCGTCCTGGGAGAGATGGCGGCGGTCCCGCAGGACCACGTTGCCCACGTCGCCCACGCCCAGGCCGTCCACCATCACCGCGCCCGCGGGCACCGGCTCGCAGGTCTCCAGCCCGTCGGCGGACAGGCGGATGTCCTGCCCGATCTCGGCGATGTGGATGTTCTGGGCCGGAATGCCCAGGCTCTCGGCGGTCATGGCATGCTTTTTCAGCTGCTTGTACTCGCCGTGCACCGGCAGGAAGTACTTGGGGGCGGTGAGAGTGAGGATGAGCTTCTGCTCCTCCTGGCAGGCGTGGCCGGACACATGCACGTCGTACATAGACTCATAGATGACCTCGGCGCCCAGCAGCAGCAGGCCGTTGACCACCTTGGTGACCATCTTCTCATTGCCGGGGATGGGGGTGGCGGAGATGATGATGAAGTCCCCCGGGCCCACCCGCACGTTGCGGTGGCTGGAAGAAGCCATGCGGGAGAGCGCGCTCAGCGGCTCGCCCTGGCTGCCGGTGGTGATGAGCACCACCTTCTCCGGCGGATACTTGTTCAGCTGCTCAATGTCGATGAGCACCCCTTCGGGGGCGTGGAGATAGCCCAGTTCCAGAGCCATCTGGGTGTTGTTGGCCATGCTGCGGCCGCTCACGGCCACCTTGCGGCCGTTTTCCACCGCCAGGTCGATGATCTGCTGGATCCGGTAGAGGTTGGAGGCGAAGGTGGCGATGATGATACGCTGTTTGTCCGCCCGGTGGAACAGGTTGGCAAAACTCTGGGCCACCTTTTTCTCGGTGGCGGTGAAGCCGGGCCGCTCGGCGTTGGTGGAGTCGCTCAGCAGCGCCAGCACGCCCTTGCGGCCGTACTCCGCGAAGGCCGCCAGGTCGGTGGGGCCGCCGGAGAGCGGGGTGTAGTCGATCTTGAAGTCGCCGGTCTGCAGCACCACGCCCGCCGGGCACTCGATGGCAAAGGCCACCGCGTCGGGGATGGAGTGGTTCACATGGATGGGGTCCACGGTGAAGCAGCCCAGCTTGAACTTGCGCCGGGGGGTGATCTCCACCAGCTTGGTGCGGCCCAGCAGGCCGTGCTCTTCCAGCTTGTTTTTGATGAGGCCGATGGTCAGCCGGGTGGCGTACACCGGCAGGTTCACCTGCTTGAGCAGGTAGGGCAGCGCGCCGATGTGGTCCTCGTGGCCGTGGGTGATGATGACGCCCTTGATCCTGTCCTTGTTCTGCACCACATAGGTGAAGTCGGGGATGACCAGGTCCACGCCGAACATGTCACTGTCCGGGAAGACGAGGCCGCAGTCCACCATGAGCATATCCCCCTGGCACTCGTACAGGGTGATGTTCTTGCCCACCTCGCCAAGGCCGCCCAGGGGAATGATGTGCATGGGCACGGCGGCGGGGCCGGTCTTCTGCTTTTGCTGGGGCCGGCGGGTGCGGCTGTAGAAGGGCTTGCGGCGGACGTTCTCCGCCGGGCGGGCTTCGGCGGGCTGCGCCGCCTTGGGGGCGGACTTTGTCCGTGCGTTTTTGGCCGTATCCGGCTTTGCCTGGGCCGCCGCTTTGGGTGCGCGGGGCGCTCTGGGCTTGCGGGTGTTCTTTTCGGGATTGGTTTGGTTCATAAAGTTCCTCCGTAAAATGGTGCGCGAAAAACGCCCGGGCCGCCGCAAAAACGCGGGCCGGGGCAGCGCAGGGGTGGATGGGCGTATGTAGCCCTCTCTCGGGGTCGGGTGGGTCTCGCGGCCATGCCGCCGGGCACGAAAAGTCCATTTGTTCAATGCGACCGGGCCCTTTTTGAATAACGCACTCGTGGTTTAAGCAGGTGCTTAAAGTTACGTTTATTATACAGCCGGACATCAGTAATTGTCAACAAAAAGGGTGGCCCGCCTCACGACAGTATAGACAAAAAAGCGCCGCCGAATGCCTGCCGCGCCGCCCTTGCCCGCCGGGGCCAAAGCGGGTATAATAAAGAGCAGCCGCCCCGCTTTGCGGGGTATCAGGACGGAGGGGCCCATGAAACAGATCGAAATTTTCACCGACGGCGCCTGCAGCGGCAATCCCGGCCCGGGGGGCTGGGGCGCGGTGCTGCGCTACAAGCAGCACGAGAAGGAGCTGAGCGGCGGCGAAGCCGAGACCACCAACAACCGCATGGAGCTGACGGCCCTCATCGCGGCGCTGGAACAGCTGAAAGAGCCCTGTGAGATCACCTTGTGCAGCGACTCCAAATACGTCATCGACGGCCTTGAAAAAGGCTGGGCCAAGGGCTGGCGGGCCCGGGGCTGGAAAAAGGCGGACAAATCCCCCGCTTTGAACCCGGACCTTTGGGAGAAGCTGCTGAACCTGGCCGAGGGCCACGTCATCCACTACAAGTGGATCAAGGGCCACGCCGGCCACCCGGAGAACGAGCGGTGCGACCGCCTTGCGGTGGCCCAGAGCAAGCGGTTCGGTGGGCGGCAGGCCTGACAAAAGCTAAAAGGAGTTTTGACCATGAGCGACGCATTTTTGCCCGGCAGCGGGTTTTCCACCTTCGAGGCGGCGGACCGGGTGCTGGTTGGCCTTTCCGGCGGGGTGGACAGCGCCGTCTGCGTGAATGTTCTGCGCCAGCAGGGCTTTGAGGTGCAGGGGGCGGTCATCCGCTTCTCCCCCGCCCACGACAAAGCGGTGGAGGAAGCCAAAAAGGCCGCGGCGGCACTGGGCGTGCCGCTGACGGTGATCGACGCGGGCGAGGCCTTCGAAAAAGAGGTCGTGGAGCCCTTCTGCGCGGCCTACTGCGCCGGGCGCACCCCCAACCCCTGCGTGTTGTGCAATCCGGCGGTGAAGTTCAAGCTGCTGGCTGCCGAGGCGGACAAGCTGGGCTGCCGCTTCATCGCCACCGGCCACTACGCCCGGGTGGAGGACCGGGGCGACGGGGTTTACACCGTCTGCCGGGCGGTGAGCACCGCCCGGGACCAGAGCTACATGCTCTACCGGCTGGGGCAGGACATCCTCAGCCGGCTGTGCCTGCCGCTGGGCGAGTTTGAAAAGGACGACGTGCGTCAGATGGCCCGGGACGCCTCCCTCCCCTGCGCCGACGCGCCGGACAGCATGGAGATCTGCTTCATTCCCGACGGGGACTATGCGGCCTTCATCGAGGGCCGGGGCCTCGCGGGCAAGGAAGGGCATTTCATCGCCCCGGACGGGGCGGACCTTGGCCCCCACAAGGGCGTGCTGCGCTACACTCTGGGCCAGCGCAAGGGGCTGGGCCTTGCCCTGGGCAAGCCGGCCTTTGTGAAGGCCATCCGTGAAAACGGCGACGTGGCCCTGGGCTGGGCCGGAGAGGAATTCTTCGGCGGCATGCGACTTTCGGACGTGTGCACCCCCGACGGCGCTCCCCTGCCCGCCGGGCACTATGAGGTGAAGGTGCGCAGCGCCGCCGCGCCGGTGGGCTGCACCTTTGACGGCAATGGCATGGTGCGGTTCGACGAGCCCGCCCGTGCCCCCGCACCCGGCCAGAGCGCCGTGTTCTACGACGGCGACGCGGTGGTGGGCGGCGGCTTCATTGCCGAAGCGCTGGACTGAGCTGAACCCCCAAAAAAAGAGGGGCTGTTGCAAAACGAAAGTTGAGGAGCAGTCCCTTTTTTTGGCTTTTTCGGTGAAAAATCAAGCCGAAACCTGATTATCCCTTGAAAACACTGTATCCACGGGCATTTCAGACGGGTCTAAACCGCCTCATTTACTACGATTTTACTACTGTTGAGTGAGCCTTGACACGCTGAAAGACCACGAAATGCCGAGATATGGATACAGAGCCTGTCAAGCGGGGCCTGCTCCCCTTGACCATACAACTGAATACAGACCGGACATCTGCCGGGGCAACGCCATAGGTAACACAAACCTGTGGCGTTTTTTATGCCCCGCAGGGGCACCCAAAACTGTATGAAAACGGGTGGGAAATCCCCTGTTTTTTCGTCTGTGGGCGGCGCAAACGAAGCCGCCCATATCCTTTCCCTCATAGGAGACCGGACGGTGATATTTATACCTATATGCGGAACTATCGCATGGATCTGGCAGCTTCTCTTTTGACACAGACGGATGAACCGATTACGGTAATCGCCGGAAAAGTTGGCTAATCCAGTTCCTCAAGCTGGGCGTTGGCAACAAACACGGGTTCATCTTCCGCTATTTCAATATTTTGCGCGATTGGCAGGGCTAACTGTTGATACAGCGCCGCCTTTCTGTTATACTCTTTCTGTTGTATTTGTTTCATGACAGTTTCAGATTACAACAAAAAAATGAGATAGGCAAACCCCTTGGGGAATGTCTATCTCATTTTTTTGGGGAACCGTTTTGCAACAGCCCCCTTTTGCGCATGTTACTGCTCTTCAAACTGATCTTTGCCGACGCTGCACAGCGGGCAGACCCAATCCTCGGGCACGTCGGCCCACAGGGTGCCGGGCGCCACGCCGTTGTCAGGGTCGCCGGCGGCCTCGTCATAGATGTAGCCGCACACAAGGCAAACATACTTTTTCATGGGGATCCTCTCCTTTAGATGTTGAATCAATGTCGATCTATGCAAAACCGGCCGCCGCGCAAGGCCGCGGCCGCGTCTGCCATGGGAAAGCGGCCTTACTCGTACAAAGGGTACTGCCGCGCCAGCGCCTGCACGCGGGCGGCCACATCGCCGCGGCAAGCTTCAAAATCGCTGATGCAGTCGGCGATGCACGAGGCGATGACGTCCATATCCGCCTCCTTCATGCCGCGGGTGGTGACGGCCGGCGTGTCGATGCGCACGCCGGAGGTGATGAACGGGGACTGCGGGTCGTTGGGCACGGTGTTCTTGTTGGCCGTGATGCGCACTTCGTCCAGCCGGTGCTCCAGTTCCTTCCCGGTGACGGGCGTGCCGCGCAGGTCCACCGTCATCAGGTGGTTGTCGGTGCCGCCGCTCACCAGCGCAACGTCGCGGCGCAGCAGCCCGTCGGCCAGGGCCTTCGCGTTCAGCACGATCTGGTGCTGGTAGGCCTTGAATTCCGGCTTCAGCGCCTCGCCGAAACACACGGCCTTGGCCGCGATGATATGTTCCAGCGGGCCGCCCTGCGTGCCCGGGAACACCGCTTTGTCGATCTGCTTTGCCAGTTCCTCCCGGCACAGGATCATACCGCCGCGGGGCCCGCGCAGGGTCTTGTGTGTGGTGGTGGTCACCACATCGGCGTGGGGCACGGGGTTGGGATGCTCGCCCGCGGCCACCAGGCCTGCGATATGCGCCATATCCACCATGAACAGCGCGCCCACCTGGCGCGCCACGGCGGCGATGCGCTCGAAATCGATCACGCGCGCATAGGCCGACGCGCCCGCCACGATCAGCTTGGGCTTGTGCTGGGCTGCTTTGCGGGCCAGGTCCTCATAATCCAAGTAGCCCGCCTCGTCCACGCCGTAGGACACGAAGTTGTAATATTTGCCCGACAGATTCACCGGGCTGCCGTGGGTCAGATGCCCGCCGTTGGAAAGGTCCATCCCCAGCACGGTGTCACCGGGCTGTAGCAGCGCAAAATACACCGCCAGGTTGGCCTGTGCGCCCGCGTGGGGCTGCACATTGGCGTGCTGTGCGCCAAACAGGCGGCAGGCGCGCTGGCGGGCGATATCCTCCACTTCGTCCACGCAGGCGCAGCCGCCGTAATAGCGGCGGCCGGGATAGCCCTCGGCGTACTTGTTGGTCAGCACCGTGCCCATGGCGGCCATCACCGCCGGCGACACGATGTTCTCCGAGGCGATCAGCTCGATATTCTGCCGCTGGCGCTGCAACTCGCGGCCCATGGCTGCGGCCAGTTCCGGGTCCGTCTTTGCGACGAAGCCAATGGTGTCCATCATCTCCTGATACAGCTGCCGTTTCCTCCCATTCCTTACCAAAGTGGTGTTTTTCGATGCAATTAGTATACAACAAAACGGGATTGTATACAAAAGGGATTTGTGTTATGATGCACACAGTTGAAAACGGGCCTTCCGCAGAGCGGAAAATCCGCCTGACCGCGAAGGAGGAACCGAGTATGCGCACAAAAAAAGACGCCGCGCTGATTGTACAGCGCTTAAAGGAAGCGTACCCCCTGGCCCTGTGCAGCCTGGATTACGCCAGCGCGTGGCAGCTGCTTGTCAGCGTGCGGCTGAGCGCCCAGTGCACCGACGCGCGGGTGAACGTTGTGACGAAGGAGCTGTTCACCCGCTACCCCACGCTGGAGGCCCTTGCCGGGGCCGAGGCCGAAGCCATCGAGGCCGTTGTAAAGCCCTGCGGGCTGGGCCGCAGCAAAGCGCGGGACCTGGCCGCCATGAGCAGGATGCTCATCGACGAATACGGCGGCCAGGTGCCCCAGGCCATGGAGGACCTTCTGCGCCTGCCCGGCGTCGGGCGCAAAAGCGCGAACCTGATACGCGGCGATATTTTCCATCTGCCCGCCGTGGTGGCCGACACCCACTGCATCCGCATGGCCGGGCGGCTGGGCTTTGTGACGGACTGCACAGACCCTGTGAAGGTGGAAAAAGCCCTTGTGAAAGTGCTGCCGCCGGAGGAGAGCAACGATTTCTGCCACCGGTGCGTGCTGCATGGCCGGGCGGTGTGTACCGCGCGCAAAGCGAAATGCGAAGCGTGCTGCCTGCGGGACCTGTGCCGCACAGGCCGCCGGGCGCGCAAACACCCCGGCGCAGTAAAAGCCGCAGGCGCCCGCCCCGGCGTCAGCCCGGCAGCGGACGGACGGAATCGCGCAGTACCAGCCTGGTGGAGATATTGGCTGTCACGCGCTCCATCGCAGGGTCCCGCAGCGCATTCACCAGCAGCTGCGCCGCCAGCATCCCCACGCGGGTCTTCGGCACCTGCACTGTTGACAGCGCCGGTTCCGCATAGCGGCTCCACTCATTGTCGTCAAAGCCCATGACGGACATATCCCGCGGCACCTGCACGCCCCGCCTGCGCAGCGCCTTCATAGCGCCCAGCGCCAGCTTGTCCGTAGCTGCAAACAAAGCCGTAAAGCCAAGCTGCCCCAGCTGCATCACCGCCTGTTCGCCGTCTTCCAAACCCACGCCCGCACATTCGGCGCAGCATGTGGGCGCCAGCCCCGCCGCCTGCATCGCCTGGCAGTAACCGCGGTGACGCTCCGCCATGCTTCCCTGTGACAGCGGGCCGGACAGGAAGGCGATTTTCCTGTGCCCCTGGGCCAGCAGATAACCCACCGCCTGCTGCGCGCCTTCGGCATGGTTTGGGTTCACGCTGGAGAAATCCGCGTGGACTGAATCGATGAGGACGGTGGGCGCATGGAGTTTTTTCAGGCGCTCGTACATCCGCGCAGAAAAATCGGCGCCGATGAGGATGTTGCCGATGTTATACGCGTTTTGAAACGCTTCGTCGAAAGCGTCGGCATCCATGGTGCAGGCCGGCTGCACCAGGTAGCGCACCGCCAGCCGGCAAGCCTGCAATTCCTGCGCCACGCTCTGCGAGATGACTGTATAAAACGGGTCGTTGGAGACCCCGTGGTTGATCCGCAGCACCAGGTTGACAAACCCGCCCCTGCCGTCCCACATTTGCGCGGGGGTCGCCTTTTGGTATTGTTTTTCTTCCAAAAGCGTCAGCAGCCGCATGCGCACCTCATCACTGACGCCCGGCCTGTTGTTGATCACTTTGGAAAGCGTGGCCGGCGAGACGCCCGCCTCCCGCGCGATCTCTTTCAGCTTCACACCCATAAGCAAAAGCCCCTCCGGTCCTGATTTTGTCCTGAAGCCCCGTTTTATCCATTATACTTTCTTTTTGCGCAACATACAAGCAAAGCCCCCTGCGCACGCTTTGATAAACAGCGCCGCCTGCGCGGCCCAGGGGCAGGATGCAGCTGGCCTCCGGCAGCGGCAGCGCGCCGCAAAGCCGGGGGCCGCCCGCATCCAGCCGGTAGCTTTGCACCTGGCCTGTATGGCGCATGGCCGCCAAGGCAAACCGCCCGTCGGCCGACAGGCAGAAAAACCGCGGCCAGGAGCCGTCCAGCGGCCGTTCCCACCGCATTGCCAGGCCACCGTCTGCCGTAGGGGCGAAGCAGGCCAGCGTATCCGCGCCCCGGTTGGCTGCCAGCAGCTGCCCATCGCGGGTAAAGGCCATCACGCTGGGATAATTGCGCGCCTCCACCCGGGCGCAGGAGGCCGCCACGCGCCGAGGCGGCGCGCCGGCCAAACCGGCCTGCACGCTTTCAAAAACAGAGATTGTGCTGTCATCCTGCCCCAGGACATACAGGCGCCGCCCTTTTGCCAGGACTTGGCGCGGGCCGCTTTTGTCAGGCAGGCGCAGCCTGCCCATCGGCCGTGCCTGGGGGCGTCCGTGAAGAAGCCGGAAGCAATACACGCTGTCCGCCCCCAAATCGCACGCAAAAAGGGCCGCGCCATCGGGCGAGACCGCGCTCCAATGGGCGCGGGAGCGGCCCGGCTGCATGCATGCGTGCCAGACCTCCCGCCCGCTGGCTGCATCCAGGGCGAAAAAGGCGCCGTCCCCGTAGCAGCTTGCGTAAAGGGTGTTTCCATGGCGCATCAAATGGCACAGCTGGCGGTATGGCAGCCGCCATTCCCGCACGCTCCCTGCCGGGCTGCCGGGAAAATGCAGGATGGCGGCGTCCGCCGGATTTTCGCACCCCACAAAAAGGCCGCCCTGCCCATCTTCACACAGAAAAGATGGGCTGCACCCCAGGCAGGCCCCGTCCAGGCGGCGCAGCGCGCCGCTTTCGTCCATGGAGAATAGAATCATGTCCTCCCAAGGCGGGCAGCTGTAGCCCACCGCGGCAAACACGGCCTGTTCCATCGGCCGGCACCTCCTTAAAAAGCAAAAATAGGGCGGCTGTTGGCAGCCGCCCTATTTGCGTGCATCCGTCAGAAGGACGCCAGCAAAGCGTTGATCTCCTCTGTCATGCCTTCACAGGCTTCGTCCACGCTCATACTGCCGGATATCGCGCTTTGGATATACGAGTAAATGATCGGCTGCATCTCAACCCAGTGCTCATACGCCGGTTCCGCCCTGGAATTCTCCAGCTGCTCGACGAACGGCTGAAGCAATTCGCCGGAGAACTGTTCATATTCGCTGGCCGTATAGCTGGCCGGGAAGGAATCGGTCAGGCGGGCCTGGTTTTCCGGCAGCGTGATGTACGCCAGGAACTTCGCCGCCGCCTCTTTCTGCTTGCTGTGGGCGCCAATGGCCGCGCCCCAGCCGTTGGCCTGCGTGCAGCCCATGCCGTCCACGCCGGGAAGGACGGTGGTGGCAAAATTCAAATCAGGGTATTCCGTCTCCAGCACTTCCACATCGTACGGGCCGCTGTACACAAACGCCACCGAACCGGCCCCGAACGCATCGCGGGTGCGGGAGTTATCCATCTCCAGGCTGCTGGGCGAGGCGTAGCCTTTCTGCATTGTTTCCACAATGTTGTTCAGCGCCCGCTTTGCCTCGTCTGAATTCAGCAGGCATTCTGTCTCGTCCTCGTTCAAAATGCTTGCGCCCTCCGTGTACAACTGGATCACCAGCGCCACGCAGGCGTTGCTCTGTTCTCCCAGATACCATGCGGTGGGCATATACCCTTTTGCTTTCAGGGCCTCGCACATCTCCAGTGTTTCGGCCCAGGTCTCCGGGAAGGCCTCATAGCCCGCGTCCGCCAGCATGTCCACATTGTAGTACACGCCCGAGCCGTCATAGCGGAACGGCGCGCAGTAAATGGTCCCATCCAGGCTGGAGGTCTCCAGCGCAGGCGCCAGGAAGTCGCTCCAATCCATGCCGGCCTGTTCGCCCAGTTCATCCAGCGGCTCCAACATCCCGCGCCTGGCAAACGCGGGCGCGTCCGTCAAAAGGATCGTGTACACATCCGGCGAATTGTTTTCGTCGCTCAGGGCCGTGATCGCTTTTTCTTTATACGAAGCCCATTCGGTGATCACAAGTTCCACATGGATGTCCGGGTTCATCTCCTCAAACTCAGCCGCCATCTCATAGCTTTCCGGCTCGTCCCAGTTGGGCGTGTACCAGGTGATGGTGACAGGCTCTGCCTGCGCCTCGCTGGATGACGCCGCGGCGGAGCCGCTTTGCGGCTGGGCCGAGGAAGATTCGCCTGCGCATCCGCCCAGCATGCTTCCGCACAGGCAGATGGCCAATACCGTGCACAACAGTTTCTTCATAGCTTTTCTTCCTCCTTTGTAATGATACATATTATGGATGGGCCTTGATACTGGCCCCCCCGTCCACCAACAGTATTTGGCCTGTCATATAGCGCGACATGTCGCTGGCCAAAAACAGCGCCGTATTTGCGATATCCTCCGGCTGGCCCGGCGCCATAGGCTGCATGTTTTCCAGCATCGCCCGAAACGCGTCCCGCTCCTGCCCTTGCGGATACCCGGCGATTTCTTCCAAAATGGCGTCGCTGAGGATCAGCCCCGGGCAGATTGTATTGACGCGCACCCCATACTTTGCATAATCCAGCGCCAACGCCCGCGCCGACGCATTGATGGCCCCTTTTGTCGCCGCGTACAAGGAAAACCCCGGCATGCTTTCAACGCTGTGGATGGAAGAAATATTGATGATGCACCCGGACTGTTTCTGCATCATCCCGGGCACAAAGGCCCGGATGCAGCGCAGCCCGCTTTTCAAATTGGTTTCCAGCAGCAGCTCCATCTCCGCATCTGTGGCCAGGTGGAGGGGCCCCTGGCGGTTGATCCCCACCACGTTGACCAGGATATCCACGCAGCCCCACTCGTGCAAGACCTGCCGGCACACCTGCTGCGTCTGGGCCGCGTCGGAATAATCCACCAGATAGCCTTTTGCCTCCGGGCACAGGTGCGAAAGCTCTTCCTGCACCCGTTTCAGCTTATCCTCCCTGAGCGCCCCAAACAGCACATGGGCGCCATGGCGGGCAAACAGCAATGCAATCGCCCTGCCGATCCCCTGGGCGCCGATATTGACAAAAGCGCGCTTTCCCTCAAGCAGGCGTTCATAGCGGATCACCGTTGTCTCCCCCTCTCTTCAAAAGAACCTGCGCTCGCAGCGTTCAATGCTGTAAAACCGCACCTTTTCCTCATCCACTTCTATCCCCAGCCCCGGCGCATCGGGAAGCCGGTACGCGCCGTTTTGAAGCGGCAGTCGCGCGGCCAGCAGGTCGTCCGCATGGGCGTGGTAGGTGCTGTCGGTTGCGTAGGAAAAACTTTCGCACGCGCATACCGTTTGCAGGATCGCCGCCGTTTTGATGCCCATGTCAAAGCCGCAATGGTGCGCCAGCGGCAGCCCCGCTTCACCCGCCATGATGCCCAGCTTGGCCAGCGGGCCGATGCCGCCCAGGGCCTCCAGATCCACAACCGCCGCGTCGACAGCCCCCGCGCGTATATGTTCCAACAGGCCGCCCGGGATGTAGCAATCCTCATTGATGGCAAGCGGGACGCACGTCCGCGCGCGCAAAACGGCCAGGTCCGCCGCATGGCGGATGGGAAGCGGCTGCTCCACATATTCCAGGCCGCAATCTTCCACGGCGTGCAGATAGTGAAGCGCCGACGGGACGTCGTAGGACTGGTTCGCGTCCAGCCGCAGGCGCAGCCGGCCGCCGCCCGCCTCCCGGGCCGCCTTCGTGCGCTGGATATCGTCTGCCACGGAAAGGCCGCCCTTCAGTTTGATGCATTGAAAGCCCGCTTCGCAGACCTGCCGGACTTTCTCGCGCAGCGTGTCTACCGCAAGCATGCCCAGGCAGTAGGCGACGGGCATTTCCGTGCGCACCGGCCCTCCCAACAGGTCGCAGACAGAGCGCCCGGCGGCTTTCCCTTTCAGGTCCCAACACGCCATTTCGATGCCAGACAGGAATGTGCGCAAGTACAGCTGCGGGTTGTAAATGCCCGAGAACAGCGCGGTGATCTCCCGCAGGCGGAACGGGTCCCGGCCGATGAGCATCGGGCGGATGAATTCATCCAGCATCTGCCGGGACACTGCCAGCGAAATAACCGGATTCGCCTCGCCCCAGCCTGTCAGGCCGTCGTCTGTCTCCACCTTGAACACATTGCTGAGCGCATACGTCGTCCCGTTTTGGGTCCCCGCCTGAAAATCCCGGCTGCCGACGTACGGCGAAATGCCGCCGTCCTCCAGCGCCACCAGCGGGATGCGCACTGTGTGCATGCCTATTTTCCGGATGCGCATAAGCCCTCCTATAAATTTTGAGAAAATTCTTTTAAGATTTTCTCGAATTTTCGTAATTTCATTGTAACACCCTTTTCAGAAAATGCAACCAGTTTTTACAATTTAAGCGGCCTGCACAAAAGCCGCCTGCGCGCTTTGTCGATCATGCATAAAAATATTGGGCCGCCCGCCTTCCCTTGACAACATGCGCGGGCGCGGTATAATGATGTTGGACATAAAAACAGGGGCGCTGGGGGGCATCCCCGGCTGAGATCAGGGCAAATTGCAGCCCTGGGTCGCCTTGAACCTGATCCGGGTAATGCCGGCGTAGGAAGTTTGAGGAACAGCGTTTTTGCACGCGCCCTGTGTTTGCGTTACACACAGGGCGCGCCGTTTTTTGTTTTTGTGTCACATTTTTCAAGGAGGGGTCGCCATGGCCAAAACCTATTCCCGCACGCGCGTTCTGGTGGAATGCGCGCTGATGATCGCCGCCGGCACCGTGCTGGCGCAGATCAAAATCTTCGAGATGCCCTTCGGCGGGGCAGTCACGCTGCTGAGCATGCTGCCCTTTATCCTGGTCAGCTTCCGCCACGGCGTCAAGTGAGGCCTGGCCACCGGCTTTGTGGACAGCCTGCTGCAAATGCTCACCGGCTTCCATTCTCTTCAGCGACGGCGATGTGATGGGCGCGGTGCTGCTGGACTATGTGCTGGCCTTTACCGCGCTGGGCGCGGCGGACTGGTTCGCCAGCCGCTTCAAAAACCGCCTGACGGGCGTGGCCGTAGGCTCCGCCGCCGTGTGCGCGATGCGCTTTGTGTGCAGCTGGGTCAGCGGCGCATGGCTGTGGGGCAGCTACCAATCCTCTTACGAATGGGCCCAGGGGCTGAACGTGTGGGTGTACAGCCTGATCTACAACGGCAGCTACATGCTGCCGGAGCTGGCGCTGACCACCGCAGGCGCCGTCCTTCTGTACAGGGCGGCCCCCAAATTCTTCAGCCGTCAGTAAGCCCTGTTTTGTGCAAATACACAAAAAAGGGGCTGTTGCAAAACGAAAGTTGAGGAGCAGCCCCTTTTTTTGGCTTTTTCTGTGGAAAAGTTGCCACGGGAGGGCACTTTGTGGAGATTTTGTTTAAATCTCCGCAGTATTTCACAAAAAATGGTATAGCAAAGCTGGACTTTCCCCGAAAGAGGAAGCCCGGCTTTTTGCGTTTTTCAGAACCTTGAAAAATCTATTCTTTTTTGAGGGGAAAAAGATGGGTTTTCAGTCGGTTGTGTTGCAGCTTGACCCAGTACTTTTTCAGGTCAAAGGCCAGACAGAGCAGGAACAGTTCCAGAGAGATATTGGTTTTTCCCCGCATGAGGAAGCGCTTAAACTGGCGGTTGCTTTTGAGTACGCCAAAGGCGCCCTCCACCTGGATAGAGCGATTTACTCGGAGAAGAGTTCCTCTTTCCGTGACGAGATTTTGGTGAGCTTGTTGTTTGCACTGTGCAAACTCCTCGCAGATTTCAATTTCTTTGCAGAAGTTCAGATCTTTGGATTTGGTACACTGTTGCCGTAAAGGGCAGCTGCCGCAGTTCTCACAGCGGTAATAGCTGCGGGCGGTCACGATACCACCTTCCTTCTTGGCACTGGATCTGTGGAAGCGGAGTTTTCTTCCGGCTGCACAGACAAAGCAGTCTTCGGCTTCGAGATACTGCATATTCTCCACACGCCAGACCTGCTGTTTGTACTTTCTGGTTTTTCGTATTTCGTAGTTGGTGGGTTTAATATAACAGTTCTGACCACGGGTTTTGAGGTACAGGTAATTGCCAACGCTCTCGTATCCTGCGTCCGCCACAATATCCCGGTAGCTTTTGCCCTGCATCCGTTGGATATGGTTCAGGAAAGGAATGAGGGTCCCGCTGTCTGTGCAGTTGGAAAAGGCTGCCACGCCGGTAATGTATTCGCTGTTCACTGCAAGCTGTACGTTGTAGGCGGGCTTGAGCTGGCCATTTCCCATATGGTCTTCTTTCATCCGCATGAAGGTGGCGTCCTTATCGGTTTTGGAAAGACTATTCCTTCGGCATCCCATCTCCAACAGCTGCGTCTCATATTTCTTCCATCGCTCCAACAGCCGGTCGATCTCTTCGTACTGCCGCTGCCAGGACGGTTTTCTTCTGCCTGTTCCGTGTACCATCTCTCCGTCCTCGGGAACAAGGCTCCTGCAAAGGGCGCTCAGCTTGCCTGCGGTCAGGCGGCCTTCTCCGCCACATTGGTAAAACAGTTCTTTCCCCTTCTCTTTCACCTTGGCCAACTGCTTGTTTATGCCTTTTCTCCAGACAAATGTATACCGGTTTGCCATGCTCTCGATCTTCGTCCCGTCAATGAATACTTCCTCGTATTCGATCTCCTGTTCTTGAGAAAGATGCTTTACAAACTGGTAAAACAAATCCTCGATTGCATCTTTCGCCTTTCCGCTGCGGAAGCGGGCAAACGAACAGTGATCCGGCACCCGCTCTCCCTGCAAAAGTCAGATGAAGTCGATATTCTTACGGCAGGCCTCCTCCAACTTTCGTGTGGAATAGATCCCGCACATATACCCGTACACCAATAGCTTGAACATGATCCGTGGTTCGGCTGCCGATTTTCTCCCATTGGGAGAATACGCTCTATACAGTTCCCTGTAATCCAGTTCCTCAAGCTGGGCGTTGGCAACAAACACGGGTTCATCTTCCGCTATTTCAATATTTTGCGCGATTGGCAGGGCTAACTGTTGATACAGCGCCGCCTTTCTGTTATACTCTTTCTGTTGTATTTGTTTCATGACAGTTTCAGATTACAACAAAAAAATGAGATAGGCAAACCCCTTGGGGAATGTCTATCTCATTTTTTTGGGGAACCGTTTTGCAACAGCCCCATTTTTTCACGATTGATGCAAGGTGTCGGAAGCCGGGGCAAGGCGCTTCTGGATGTCCTCCAAAAGCTCGGGGCAGACGAACTCGGAAATGTCGCCGCCGAAGCTGGCCACCTGCCGCACCACCGAGCTGGACAGGTACATATACTGGATGTCGGTGGTGAGGAAGAGCGTTTCCAGGCTGGGATAGAGTTTTTTATTCGTGAGGGCCATCTGGAACTCATACTCAAAGTCGGTCACCGCCCGCAGGCCCTTCACCAGCGTGCAGGCTCCCTGCTGCCGGGCGTAGTCCGCCAGCAGGCCGGCGTAGTAGTCCACCCGCACATTGGGGATATCCGCCGTGACCCGGCGGGCCATCCCCACCCGCTCCGCGGCGGTGAAGGCGGTGTTCGTCTTGGTGTAGTTCACCATGACGAGGACAATCACCTCGTCGAAGAGGTTCGCCGCACGGCGGATGATGTCCAGGTGGCCCTTGGTGATGGGGTCAAAGCTGCCGGGGCAGATGGCGATTCGTTTTTCCATTGGAGTCTCTTCCTTTCCCGGGCGAAAGGCCCGGCGGGATAAAGGTGCGTTTCAGCAGCCGGCAGCCGCGCGGGCGGCCTGCACCGTGTTGCACAGCAGCATGGCGCGGGTCATCAGGCCCACACCGCCGGGCACCGGGGTGATGAAGGCAGCCTTTTCGGCGGCCGCCTCAAAGTCCACGTCGCCGCAGAGCTTGCCGTCCGCCCCGCGGTTGATCCCCACGTCGATCACCGCCGCGCCGGGCTTGACCATGTCGCCGGTGATGAACTTTGCCTTGCCGATGGCGGCCACAAGAATGTCCGCCTCGGCGCAGATCTTCGCAAGGTCTTTGGTGCGGGAGTGGCAGACGGTGACGGTGGCGTTCTCCCGCAAAAGCAGCAGCGCGGCGGGTTTGCCCACGATGTTGCTGCGGCCAACCACCACCGCGCGCTTGCCCTCGATGGAAACGCCGGCAGCTTTGAGCATTTCGATACAGCCCGCGGGAGTGCAGGGCAAAAAGCACTGCTGGCCGATGGTCAGCCGCCCCACGTTCACCGGGGTGAAGCCGTCCACGTCCTTTTCGGGAGGGATGGCGGCAATGACCGCCTGCTCGTCGATGTGGGCGGGCAGCGGCAGCTGCACCAGCACTCCGTGCACCGACGGGTCGTTTGCCAGAAGGTGCAGCTGCTCCAGAACCTCCGTCTGGCTGGCGCTTTCGTCCAGGCGCACGAGGCAGCTCTCGATCCCGCACTCATGGCAGTCGTTCTGCTTGCCCCGCACATACACCTGGCTGGCCGGGTCGTTGCCCACCAGCATGACCGCGAGGCAGGGGGTTATCCCCTGCTCCTTGAGCTGAGCGACCTGCCCGGCCACCCGCTGCTTGACCTGGGCCGCGAGGGTCTTTCCGCTGATGATCTGCGCCGCCATGGCGTTCCTCCCCTTTCTGTAACAGTTATTCGTCCGAAGCCTCCGGCTGTTCGGCGGTCTCGGGGGCGTTTTCTTCCTTCGGAGCGGTTTCCTCCGCCGGGGCGTTCTCCTCCTCCAGAGCGGCGGCCCGGGCGGCCCAGTTGGTCTGGGCGATCTGGGCGGTCTGGGCCGCGAAGGCGGCGTGGGACGCGCCCGCCGGCAGCTTGCCGGCAATGGAGGCGACCTGCGCGTCGGTCAGACCGGCGGCGCGGGCCTGCTTGAGGGCGTCGCCGCTCACCGCCAGCTGCACCTGGAAGGGCACGTTTTTATACTTTCTGCCCAGCACGATCAGCAGCACAAGGCCGGCCACCACGCCCACCAGCGCCACCACCTGGCTCACCCGCAGCCCCACGCCGGGGATGAGCAGAGAGTCGGTGCGCAGGCCCTCGATCCAGAAGCGGCCCGCGCCGTACCACACGGCGTAGAGCAGGGCGATCTGGCCGTTGTAGCGGCGTTTTTTCATAAAGGCCCACAGGGCAAAGAAGCCCACGAAGCACCAGACGCTCTCGTACAAGAAGGTGGGGTGCACCGGCATGGAGGGGTCCACCATCACGCCCTGTTCGGCCAGAGTGCTCTGCCACTGCGCCAGGTATTCATGGGTGGAGCGGCTGTACATGCCAAAAAGGGAGTTGGTGTTGGTACCGAAGGCCTCCTGGTTGAAGAAGTTGCCCCAGCGGCCCATGCCCTGGCCGATGAAGAAGCCCATGGCCACCAGATCGAAGGTGGGCAGGACGGGCACTTTGCGCCACTTGCAGGCAAGGCCGCCGAACACCGCCGCGCCGATCACCGCGCCGTAGATGGCGATGCCGCCGTCCCGCAGGTTGATCATGTCCCAGATGGAGTCGTATTTGAAAGGCGCGAAGGCCACATAGTAGGCCCGGGCACAGACAATGGCGCACACCGTGCCCACCAGCACCACGTCCACCAGACGGTCGGCGTCCACGCCGAAATCTGCCGCGTAGTGGAAAGCGAAAGCCAGCGCCAGCAGCAGGCCCGCGGCGATGATGATACCATACCAATAAATGTTCATGTTGCCCAGGGTAAAGGCTACCCGGTCAATTTCAAGCTCCAGCCCCAGACGGGGGAACTGAACCAGATTCGTCATCATAAGCTGTTTCTCCTTTTCTGCCCTCAGGCGGGATCCACCACCACGGTGGCGCTTCGCTCGGGACGAAGCATGGTCTGCAACGCGTCGTCCAGGTCCTGTTTGGTCACGCTGGCAAGGGCAGCCAGCTCTTCGCCCGGCTCGCAGCCCCGCAAAAAGCTGCCCGCCAGCAGCGACGCCGCGCTCTCGGTGCTTTCCAGGTCCTGCACCATCTCGCCGTAGAGCTGGTTTTTGCACAGGGTGAACAGTTCCTCGTCCACCCCTTCGGTGCGCAGCCGCTCGATCTCGGCCAGCAGCATGTCCCGCACGGTTTCCGGCTGGTCGGTCTCGCCGGTGAACATGAAGCAGCACAGGCCGTCCAGCGCCAGGAACTCGCCGTCAAAGCCGGGGTTCACCAGGTTCTGGTCGTAGAGGGTGCGGTAGAGGGGGGTCATGCCGCCGCAGATGACCTCGGTGAGCATGTCGCAGATGACCTCGAACTTCACCCCGCGCACCGGGGCCTCCTTGAAGCCCACGCCCAGGCAGGGCTTTGCCACCTGCATGGAGAAGCGGGCCTCGGGGCGGGCGATGGCCGCGGGCTCGCCGGCTTCGAAACGCCGCACGCTGCCCGGCCGGGGGGGCAGTTTCGCCCGCCGGCAGGCGGCCAGCACCTGCTCCATGGTCACGTTGCCCGCCACCGCCAGCACCATGTTGCCGGGGTTATAGAACGCGCGGCAGCTGTCGTAGAGCATTTCCGGGGTGATCTGCGCAATGCTCTCCACCGTGCCGGCGATGTCGTGGCGGATGGGATGGTTCTGATACAGACAGCCGAACAGGGCGGTCATCACCCGCCAGTCGGGGCTGTCGTCGTACATTTTTATTTCCTGGCCGATAATGCCCTGCTCCTTGGCGATGGTGGCCTCGGTGAAGTAGGGCTCGTTCACCATGCTCAGCAGGATGTCCAGGTTCTCGTCCACTTTGTCGGTGGCGGAAAAGAGGTAGCAGGTCTTGTCAAAGCTGGTGTAGGCGTTGGCGGAAGCGCCGGTCTTTGCAAAGCGGGCAAAGGCGTCGCCCTCCTCGCTTTCGAACATTTTGTGCTCCAGGAAATGGGCCGTGCCCGCGGGCAGATGGACCGCCTTGCCGTCCACCTCAAAGTCCAGATCGATGGACCCGAAGCGGGTGCCGTAGATGGCGTAGGTGCTGCTGTAGCCGGGCATGGGGCGCACCAGCACGGTGAGGCCGCTTTCCAGCACGGCGCTCTGGCAGCCGACGGCGCGGCGCACGGCGTCGAAATTCTCAGCCATGGGTCTCCTCCTTTTGGGTCACGAGATAGCTCACCGACAGGGTGAACCGGCGCAGGATGTCCCGCACCTCGTCGGCCCCGATGGTCTCCAGCCGGGCGGCGGCCTCCTCGGGCGTGCTGACGCAGCCGCCCCGCATGATCTCGCCGAAATACCAGTTTTCCAGGCTGGCAAGGCTGTCGCCCACGCCGACCATGCCGCTGGCCAGGGCCAGGCGGGCGTTCTCCAGTTCCTCGGGGGCAATGGGGCCTTCCAGCAGGTTTTTCAGTTCCGCCAGAATGGCCGCCTCGGCCTTTTGGGCGTTGGCGGGCTCCACGCCGCTGTCCACCATCATGCAGCCGGAGGCAGCGGTGATACGGCTGGCGCAGTAGTAGCAAAGGCTCTGCTTTTCCCGCACGTTCAAAAACAGGCGGCTGGTGGGCAGCCCACCGAACACGCACATGGCCATGCGGTAAGCATCCAGTTCCTCCGGGTCCGCCGGGCGGCCCATGGTGAACAGCATGCAGAGCTTTGCCTGCACCAGGTCCAGTTTTTCCTCAAAATGCTGCGCCGGAACGGCGGGCATGGCGAGGAAGGAGGGCAGCGGGGCCGGGGTGCGGTGCAGCCCGTTCAGCGCTGCCGCCAGCTTTGCGCGCACGGCGGCCTCATCCACCCCCAGCACCACCACGTCGATGGCGGCGGTGGCGAGGATGTCCTTATAGGCCGCGGTGAGGCTGGCGGGGGTGACGGAGGGCAGGTCTTCCAGATAGCCGTCCCGGGCAACGCCCGCCGGGCTGTCGCCGAAGAAGCGGCGCTGGGCCTGGCGCACACAGTAAAGGCGCTTGTCGTTGATCTCGCTCTCCAGCTGGCGGGCGAGGGTGGCTTTTTCGATGTTCACCGCCTCGGCGGAGAATTCGCCGTTTTCAAAATAAGGCTCAAAGGCCACGCCGAAGGCAAGAGCCGCATACTCGGCGGAAAGGCGCTCCCCTTCCAGGGCGAACTCGTCCTTGATCCCGGTGACGCTGACGCTCAGCACCCGGCAGGCCCCCTGCATGGAGGTGGCCACGGTGAGGTCCGCGCCGTAGAGTTTTGCCAGCTTGCGGGAGAGGGCGGTCATATCCGGGCAGGCGGAATAGCCCCGCTCCAGCACCAGGGGCAGCAGGGCGTGGTCGGTGGCCGCCGCCCGGGCCGCCGCAAAGCGGAAGTGGATGGAAAGACGGCAGCGGTTGAATTTATCCGCCGGCAGGGTGTGCAGCTGCACGCCGGGGGCGATGGATTCGGTGTGTAAGCTCATAGGTCTCCTTTTCGGTCAGGCGGAAAGCCCGTCCAGGTATTCTTCCAGGCACTTGCCGCTCTCGGTGATGGTTTTCGCGTTCTCCACACCCACATAGCGGTAGTGCCAGGGCTCGTAAATAATGCCGGTGATGGCCTGCTTGTCCTCGGGATAGCGCAGGATGAAACCATAGTCCGGCGCGTGTTCAAACAGCCACTTGGCTGCGTCGGTGTCGGCAAAAGCGGAGTCCAGGGTCTGATGGTCGGGGGTGACGATGTCCGCCGCGAGGCCGGAGTTGTGCTCGGAATAGCCGGGCACGGCCACCACCGTCTTGGCCTTGTCGTAGGCTTCCTGGTCGGAAAGGCCCTTGTCCAGCCATTTCTGCTTTTCCTGGTCAAAGAGGTTCTGCTGGTATTCCACCGTGCGGTAGCCCGAGCAGAGCAGCAGCTCCACCCCGTCCACGGCGGCGGCCTGCTTCATCTGCATATAGGCGTCGGCAGCTTCCTCCGCCAGCTCCTTCTGGGTGGAGGCTTCGGCCACCTTGGTGGTGATCTGCCAGTTTTCCGGCAGGGCCACGTTGTTGTTCACCAGGGTCAGCCGCCAATCACCGTCGGTGGTGGGGGTGACCGTCTCGCCGGAGGAGGCGGGCTCGCTGGCGGGCTGGCTGGCAGGTTCGCTGGCAGAGGTGGAACCGGAACCGGACGCGCTGGTGGTCTGGCTGGTGCTCTGGCCGGAGGAGCCGCTGTTCTCCTTGCCGCCGGTGAGCACGCCCACCAGTTTGAACACGCCGAAGCCCACCGCGGCAATGAGCACAAGGCAGACCAGGCAGAAGATCAGGCGGTTGCGCATTACCTGCCGCTTGCGGCGGACACGGGCGGCCGCGCGGCGGCGGCGCTCGCTTTCACTCATATCACGGGGGGGATAGCTTGCCATGGGGTACACTCCTTCAAGCCGCACGGCGGCGGCGTTTTTCGATGATTCAGTTATCTATTATACACCCGGGGCCCGCGGCTGTAAATCAAAGAATTGCAAACAAACCGCAACAGGGCCGCCGCTCCTGCGCGGAGCGGCGGCCCTGGCTTTCAGCCTTTTTGCAGTTTGTCCCAATAGGGGGTGAAGTCGAAGGTGGCAAAATAATCCGCCGGAGTCTCGGCGCGGCGGATGAGCTGGTGAGAGCCGTCCTCCTTCAGCAGCACCTCGGCGCTGCGCAGCTTGCCGTTGTAGTTGTAGCCCATGGAAAAGCCGTGGGCGCCAGTGTCATGGATGACGACGATGTCCCCGATCTCGATTTTAGGCAGGGGGCGGTCGACGGCAAACTTGTCGTTGTTCTCGCACAGGCCGCCGGTGACGTCGTAGATACGGTCGCAGGGCTCGTCCTCCTTGCCCAGCACTGTGATGTGGTGGTAGGCCCCGTACATGGCCGGGCGCATAAGGTTGGCGGCGCAGGCGTCCAGGCCGATGTAGTCCTTCTGGATGTGCTTTTCGTGGAGCACGGTGGCCACCAGGTGGCCGTAGGGCGCCAGCATGTAGCGGCCCAGCTCGGTGAAGATGGCCACATCGCCCATGCCCGCGGGCACCAGAATCTCCTCAAACTTTTTGCGCACGCCCTCGCCGATGGCCTCGATGTCGCTCCTGGGCTGGTAGGGGGCGTAGTCCACACCCACGCCGCCGGACAGGTTCACGAAGGCTATTTTGGCGCCGGTGGCCTTGTTCAGGCGCACCGCCAGCTCGAACAGGATCCCCGCCAGGGTGGGATAATATTCGTTGTAGGTGGTGTTGCTGGCCAAAAAGGCGTGAATGCCGAACTGCTTTGCGCCCTTGGCCATCAGCTTTTTGAAGGCGCTGACCATCTGCACCTCGGTCATGCCGTATTTGGCTTCGCCGGGGTTGTCCATGATGTCGTTGCCCAGGCTGAACATGCCGCCGGGATTGTAGCGGCAGCAGACGGTCTCGGGCACGCCCGCCACTCGGTCCAAAAATTCCACGTGGGTGTAGTCGTCCAGGTTGATGTAGGCGCCCATCTCGGCGGCTTTTTTCATATCCTGCACGGGGGTCACGTTGGAGGAGAACATCACGTCATGGCCGGTGATCCCGCACGCCTCGCTGAGGACCAGCTCGGTGTAGGAGGAGCAGTCCATGCCGCAGCCCTCTTCCTTGAGGATCTGCATGAGGTAGGGGTTGGGGGTGGCCTTGACGGCAAAATACTCCTTGAAGCCTTTGTTCCAGCTGAAGGCTTTGTAAAGGCGGCGGGCGTTCTCCCGAATGCCCTTTTCGTCGTAAAGATGGAACGGCGTGGGCACATCGGCAATGATCTGCCGGGCCTGTTCCAGCGTGATGAACGGTACTTTCTGCATGCTGCACTCTCCCCTCTTTGCGGGCGCGGCGCGTTTTGCCCGGCCCGAAGTTTCATTATTATAGCACGATGAAGCGTCCTTGGCAACGTTTCCAAAAACAAAAGGCCGCCCCCGGACCTGTCCGGCCCGGAGGCGGCAAGAAGGAAAGAAAAGGTTCAGATGCGAAGCTCGCCCTTGACGATGTATTCGATCCACTCCGCCAGGTTGGTGGCATGGTCGCTCATGCGCTCCAGGTACTTGGCGATCATCAGATAGTCCACATACTGGGAGATGGAGCCGGGATCGGCGGCCATCATCTGGCACAGCTCCTCGCACACTTCCTCGAAGTAGTCGTCCTGGGCGTCGTCCTGGGCGGCCACCAGCCGCGCCTTTTCCACGTCCAGGTCAACATAGGCCTGCACGGTGTCCTGCACCATCTTCTGCATGAGGGCGAACATCTCGGAGAAATAGGGGATGTGGTCCATCTTCTCCTTGCCGGAGAGTTTGATCACATACTCGCTGATGTCGGCGCAGTGGTCGGCAATGCGCTCCAGGTCCGCGATCATGCGCATGATGGAGGCAATGCGCCGCCAGTCGCCCGCCACGGGGCTCTGGGTGACCACCAGGGTCAGGCACTCCTGCTCGATGTCCCGCTCCATCTGGTCAAACTCGTCGTCGCCTTCCATGACCGAACGGGCCAGGTCGGCGTCCAGCTGTTCCAGGGCGCGCTGGGTGCGGCCGATGGCCTGCACGATACCGCCGCCCATCTCCATCACATGCACGCGCAGCTGGCCCAGCGCCTCGGTGTAATTGTTTCGGGTCTGCATAGTTGCCTCCTTGTCAGCCGAACCGGCCGGTGATGTAATCCTCGGTGCGCTTGTCCTGAGGATTCTGGAAGATCTGGATGGTGGGGCCGTACTCCACCAGCTCGCCCAGCAGGAAGAACGCGGTCTTGTCGGAGATACGGCTGGCCTGCTGCATGTTGTGGGTCACGATGACCACGGTGTAGTCCTTTTTCAGGTCGGCCATCAGGTCCTCGATCCGCAGAGTGCTGCCGGGGTCCAGGGCGCTGGTGGGTTCGTCCATCAGCAGCACGTCCGGCTCCACCGCCAGCGCCCGGGCAATGCACAGACGCTGCTGCTGGCCGCCGGAAAGGCCCATGGCGCTCTTTTTCAGGCGATCCTTCACTTCGTCCCAGAGCGCCGCGCCCCGCAGGCTCTTCTCCACCAGCTCGTCCAGCTCCGCATGGGAGTGGTTGCCGTGGAGCCGGGGGCCGTAGGCCACGTTGTCGTAAATGCTCATGGGGAAGGGATTGGGCTTCTGGAACACCATGCCCACCCGGCGGCGCAGCTCGTTCACGTCCACGTCCTTGGCATAGATGTCCTGGCCGTTCAGCAGCACCTCGCCGGTAATGCGCACGTTGGGGACCAGGTCGTTCATGCGGTCCAGCGTTTTGAGAAAGGTGGACTTGCCGCAGCCGGACGGGCCGATCAGGGCAGTGATCTCGTTTTTCTCAATGTCCATGTTGATACCCTTCAGCGCCTCGGTCTCGCCGTAGTACAGGTGAAGGTCCTTGGATTGCAAAATGGGGGTCTCGCTCATTGTGCGCCCTCCTTCTTTTTCATTCGGTTGCGTACCAGCCGGGTGGCGGCGTTCAGCCCCAGCACCAGCAACATCAGGATGGCGGCGATGGCATAGCCCACGTCGAACTCGCCACGCTCGCTCACATACATATACAGCGCCACAGACAGGGTGCCGCCGCTGCGGCTGAAGGCCGCGAACACGTTTTTGGCAATGACGGTGCCCACGCCGGCGGTGAACAGCAGCGCGGCGCTTTCGCCCACAATACGGCCCACGGCCAGAATGCAGCCGGTGATGATCCCCTCCAGCGAAGAGGGCAGCACGATGGTGCGGATCATGTACCACTTGGTGGCCCCGAGGCCCAGCGCACCCTCACGGTAGCTGGCGGGCACAGTCTTGAGGCTCTCCTGGGTGGTGCGGATGATGGTGGGCAGGATCATAATGACCAGGGTGCAGCCGCCGGAGAGCAGGCTGGTCTTAAAGCCCAGCATTTGGCAGAAGAACAGCATGCCCACCAGGCCGTAGAGGATGGAGGGAATGCCCGCCAGCGCCTCGGTGGCAAACTCCACCAGGCCGATGAGTTTGCGGCTGGTGGCGTACTCGGTGAGGTACACCGCGGAGCCCACGCCCAGGGGCAGGGCCAGCAGCAGGCTGAAGGCCACGATGTAGAGGGTGTTGAGGATGTTGGGCAGAATGCCGATGGTGTCCTTCAGGGCGCTGGGCGCGGTGGAAAGCAGCTGCCAGGTGATGTGGGGCACGCCCTTGACGAAGATGTAGCCGATAAGGCCGACGAGCAGCGCGCAGGTGAGCGCCGCAGCGGTGTAGACAAGGCCCAGCAGCACAGCGCTTTTGGCCTTGCGCAGGGCAAGATTCGAGGGTGCGGCGGCCTTTGCCGCGCGCACGCCGGAAGCGTTCAAAGCCGCCTGCATGGTGCTCATTCCTTCTCCCCCCGTTTCAGCACACGGCCCAAAAGGCCGTTGACCAGCATGATAAAGACAAACAGCACCAGGGCGATGCTGAACAGCGCCTGCTTCTGCAGGCCGCTGGCGTAGCTCATCTCCTTGGCCACCGCGGTGGTCAGGAAGGTGACGCTCTTGAACAGACCGGGCATGTTGGGCACGTTGCCGGCCACCATCATAACCGCCATGGCCTCGCCGATGGCGCGGCCCACGCCCAGCACAACGCCGGCGCCGATCCCGCTTTTCGCGGCGGGCAGGCTCACCTTGAAGATGGTCTCCATCCAGGTGGCGCCCAGAGCCAGGCTGGCATGCTCATACTCGGGCGGCACGGCGTTCAGCGCCGTCTCGCTCACCGACACGATACCTGGCAGGATCATAATGGCCAGGACCAGCATGGCGGCCAGCAGGCAGGTGCCGTTGTCCAGGTGGAACACCTGCATCATCAGCGGCACCAGCACCATCATGCCCACCAGGCCGTAGACCACGCTGGGAATGCCCGCCAGCAGGTCCACCGCCGGGCGGACGATCCCCGCCACCCGGGGACTGGCGACCTTGGAAAGGAACACCGCGGTGAGCACGCCCACCGGCACGCCGATGACGATGGCGCCCAGGGTACCCCAAATGCTGGTGAGGATGAAGGGCAGAATGCCGAAGCTGGGCTCGGCAGCAGTGGATTTCCAGACGGTGCCCAGCAGGAACTCGCCGAGGCCGATCTCCTTGATGGCGGGCAGGCCGGCGGTGATGATGTAAAGACTGATGAGGGCCACAAAGGCGATGGCCAGCATGCCGCAGGTGAAGAACACAGCGTGCATGACCGCCTCGGTGATGTGTTTGGTTTTCATGGGCGTTCTCCTTTCACAGCCCGGCAAAAGCCGCACGGCGCGGGCCGTGCGGCTATTTTTCGGGAAACCGTGTGCGCTCGTTACGCCAGGGGCACCGCGCCGGCGTCGATGATCAGCTGGTGAGCGTCCTCGCTCAGGGCGAAGTCGATGAAGGCCTGAGCGGCGTCGCTCAGCTCAGCGCCTTCCTTGGTGACGAACACGAAGGGACGCTGCACCTTGTAGCTGCCGTCCTGCACGGTGGCCTCGCTGGCCTCCACGCCGTCCACGGTCACAGCCTTGACCTTCTCATCCACAGCGGACAGGGAAGCGTAGCCGAAGGCGTTGGGGTTGGCGGCCACGGCGGCGATCACGGCGCCGGTGCTGGTGAGCTCCTGATCGTAGACGCAGACGTCCTCCACGCCCACAATGCTCTCGAAGCCGTCGCGGGTGCCGCTGCCGGCCTCACGGCCGATCAGGACCACGGGGGCGTCGGGGCCGCCCACCTCGCTCCAGTTGGTGATGGTGCCGTCGGCCAGGCCCTTGATCTGCTCCAGGGACAGGTCGGTGACGGTGTTCTCATTGTTCACGATGATGGCAATGCCGTCCAGGGCGAAGGTGGTGCCCACCAGGCCGGTCTCGTCCTCTTTCAGCGCGCGGCTGGAGAGGCCGATGTCCAGGGTGCCCTCGGAAGCGCCGGTAATGCCGGCGCCGCTGCCGGTGGGATCGTAAGTAACGTCAACACCGGGGTTGGCGTTCATAAAGGACTCCTGCATGGCCAGGATGACCTTCTCCACGCTGGTGGAGCCGCCGGTGGTCACCGCGCCTTCCAGCTCGCTGGTCTCAGAGGCGGGGGTGCTGACGGTGGTGTCAGAGCTGTCGGTGTTGGCGGCGGGGGCGCTGGAAGAAGGGGCGCTGCCACAGGCTGCCAGGCTCACGGCCATGCACAGAGCGGCCGCAATAGCAACAAACTTTTTCATTTTCTTTTCTCTCCTTACGATTCATGTGTTGCTTGGTTTCGTTCCTCCTGTGGGGAACGGTTACAGTATACCGCCCGGTTTCGAAAATCCGCTATCGCATTCCGGTAAAAAGCGGGTAAAATCCCCGGCGGCTTTGCCCGGACGGATTTTACATTTGCCCGGCGCATATTTTGCCCTTTTTCGCGCACCTTATAGAAAGGAAGGAGATGATCCGTTTGAGCACACTCAAGGATTTTGTTCATCACCGGCTGAATGAAATGCCCGGGCCGGCCCCCGAGCCGCCCGTGCCGCCTGCCGCGCCCGCCCGCAGCGAGGCGCAGGCCCCCGTCTCCGGCGCGGTGAAGCCCGGCGCCGAAGCGGCCAAAGCCCACGCCGAAGGCGCGCTGAAAGGCGCGCTCTACTACACCCAGGTGGAGGCCCGCGCCTCCGAAGAAGGCTGGGTGGAAAGCGATGAGACGGTGAAGAGCAAGCTGCGCAGCAAGGAGGAGTTCCCCCAGGGGTGAGGGAAAGGTTTTGCCAAATCGCACTTGCATTCTCGCTTTTGATACATTAGAATAGAGGCGAACGTCTGCCCGAAGGGGCAAAACGGAAAACCATCAAAAGCGAGGATCAGGTTATGGCAGAATTCAAATACGAGATCACCCAGCGCATTGCCGTGCTTTCCACAAGCGCCAACGGCTGGGAGCGGCAGCTGAACATGGTGAGCTGGAACGACCGGGAGCCCAAGTATGACATCCGCGACTGGTCGCCCGACGGCAGCAAGATGGGCAAGGGGATCAGCCTGAGCCACGACGAGATCGCCATCCTGAAGGGCATTCTGGAAGAGATGGAGCTGTGATGGGCTACCGGGAAGATTTTTGCGACATCTGGCGCCGCGAGGTCACACGCCCCGGCGCAGACAAGCTGCTGGAATGGCTTTCCACCACCGACTTTTTCAAGGCTCCCGCCTCCACCCGTTTCCACGGCGCCTGCGAGGAGGGGCTGGTGATGCACAGCCTGAACGTATATCACGCCCTGATGGACCGCTTTTTTGAAGAGGGCGACAACCCCGAAAGCATGGCCATCTGCGGCCTGCTGCACGATCTGTGCAAAGCCAACTATTACAAGACCGGCACCCGCAACGTGAAGAACGAGGCCACCGGCCAGTGGGAAAAAGTCCCCGTCTTTATGGTGGAGGACCAGTTCCCCTACGGCCACGGCGAAAAGAGCGTCTACCTCATCGAGCGCTTCATCCGCCTCAAGCCCGCCGAGGCAGTGGCCATCCGCTGGCACATGGGCGGTTTTGACGACGCCGCCCGGGGCGGCTGCCGCGCCATCAGCGAGGCCTACGACGCCTATCCGCTGGCGGTCAAGCTGCACCTGGCGGACCTCACCGCCACCTATCTGATGGAAAAGGGCACCGGCGCACACCGGTGAACCACCACAAATGAAAAACTCCCTGCCCGGCTTTTAGGCCGTGCAGGGAGTTTTTTTCATTTTGTTTTGCGCGCCTGCAGGGCGTGCACCGCGAGCCAGGCCAACATCAGCACCGCCAGCGCACCGCCTGCGGCCAGCCACACCTGGGAGACGGAGCCCACCGCCGCCCCCGCCGAAAGCAGAGGCGAAGCAGCCAGCCCACCCAGTTGCAGGCTCAGAGAACTGGCGGAAAGCAGGGTGGCCCGCTGACTGGGCGGCGCGGCCTCGTTCATCAGGCTGGAGGTAAGATAATCGCTCCAGCCGACGATGACATAAAAGAGGAAATAGACCGCCACGAACAGCACCGGCGCGCCCACGGCGCTCATGGCCATCAGCGCCAGCCCCACAACAGCCGTGACCGTCAGCAGCCTGCCCAGGGTGGGCCGGCGGATCAGGCGCGGTCCCAGCACAGAGCCCGCCGCCGCGGCGTAAAACGCGCCGGCATTGAGAGTTCCCAGCGCCCAGCCCGCAGCACCGCCGCCCAGCAGCTGGGTGAAGCGGGGCTGGTAGAACACCTCCACCGCAAAAAGGGCCGGCGCGAAGGCGGCGGACCAGAGCACCAGCGCCCGGACAAGGCCCGCGCTGCGCAGCGTGGCGGCCAGCTGGACCACCGGGTTCTCCTCCCCTTCCGCCCGCTCCACCGGGTGTTCCGCAAGACCCATGCCCAAAACCAGCAGCACCAGCACCGCGGCCCCTTTCAGGGCGAGGGCCGTCCACAGCCGGCCGGTCAGCGCATAGACGCCGCCCCCGGCCAGGCAGCCCACCGCCAGCCCCACGCTGGTGAGAGCGCTGACGCGGGCGGTGCACCGGGGCAGGGCCTCCGCCCCGTTTTTGAGCAGAAACTCCTCCACCACCAGCGCGTCCAGACTGCCGGAGGAAAAGGCGCGGGCAAGGCCCTGAAAGGCCATGGCCGCCAGCACCGCCGCCATCCCCCGCCCCAGGGCCAGCAGCCCCAGCCCGGGCAGCAGCAGCGCCAGCGAGACGAGAAAGCAGTTTTTGCGGCCCCAGCGGTCCGCAGCCATGCCGCTGGGCACCTCAAAGATCACCGCCACTGCCGAATGCAGCCCCACCGCCAGCGGCACCGCGGCAAGAGAGAGGCCCTTGTCCAGCAGCAGCAGAGTGAGCAGCGGCGACAGCAGGCCCGTGGCGGCGCTGTTGAGAAAAATCAGCGCCCCGTGCTTTTTATCCAGCATCCACCGGCACCTCCGCGGCGTTGTAGGCCATCAGAACATATTCGTATGCCTGCGCGCCGGGACGGGGGGCTTCCTTTTCGTGCAGGAATTCCATCATGCGGCGCTGCAGTTCCACCGCTTCCTCCCGGGTGAGGTAGACCACGCCGCTGTGCATGTCGCCCAGACCCATCATATCCTCTTCGCCCAGGGCTTTTTCCTCCGCCAGCCGCTTCAGGCCCTGCACCCCGGCAAGCACCTGCTCCACCGTGCGGTGCAGGAACATGTCCTGGGCGGCCCCATCTCCGCCGGGAGCCAGCAGCCCCAGCCGCACCGACACGTTCAGCGGGCGGTAGTAACGGGCGGTGATCCCCCGTATCTGCTCGGTATGGTCCAGGGCCACCACCCCCAGTTCCACCAGCTTTTTGATGTGAAAGGTGACCGAAGAGGCGGAAATGCCCATTTTGTCCGACAGTTCCTTCGGCGTCATGGGCCGGCCCGCCAACTGCAGAAGGCGCAGGATATCCTGCCTTGCGGGATTCATAAAGGCGTTTTGTTTTTCCCGCGTGTCCAAATTGATGATCTCCATGGGTCCCCCCTCCAATACGTTACATGTTGTGTAACATATTATATCATTACACGATGTGTAATGTCAAGAGAGACCGGACCCGGCAAAAAGAAAAACCGCCGGCAGGCCCCTGACGGAGCCTGCCGGCGGTCTGGTTGGGTTGGCGGGATTCGAACCCACGCATGCGGGAGTCAAAGTCCCGTGCCTTACCGCTTGGCGACAACCCAGCTTGTTTATAGAAAAAAGCGAACTCTTTCGAGTTCGCTTTCCCTGTAATGTGGGGTGGCTAGTGGGACTCGAACCCACGGCCTCCAGAGCCACAATCTGGCGCGCTAGCCAACTGCGCCATAGCCACCACATATTGGTGCGCCCGGAGGGACTCGAACCCCCGGCCCACTGCTTAGAAGGCAGTTGCTCTATCCACCTGAGCTACGGGCGCCTGAAAGTTCAGGTCTCAGCGAAGCGCTGCTTGAATATCATACTATGCGAAAGGCCAAAAGTCAAGGCTTTATAAAAAGTTTTTCTTTCCCGCCTATGGTCTTGCCGCAAAGAATATGCTATACTGGTAGCAAACGAGGGGCTGCGGCGCAGTTTGCCGCCCGGCCCGGAAAGGAAGTTTTGATAGAATGTCGAATATCTGGCATGATATGAACCCCGCCCGCATCACCGCCGAGGACTTTGTTGCCGTGATCGAGATCGAAAAGGGCTCGAAAAAGAAATACGAGCTGGACAAGGAGACCGGCCTCATCATCCTGGACCGTATCCTCTACACCTCCACCCACTATCCCGCCAACTATGGCCTTATCCCCCGCACCCTGTCGGACGACGGCGACCCGCTGGACGTGCTGGTGCTGTGCAGCGAGGTCATCCAGCCCATGAGCCTGGTGCGCTGCTACCCCATCGGCGTGTTCACCATGCTGGACGGCGGCAAGCTGGACGAAAAGATCATCGCCATCCCCTTCAGCGATCCCACCTACAACTCCTACCACGACATCAGCGAGCTGCCCAGCCATCTGTTCAGCGAAATGCGCCACTTCTTCCAGGTGTATAAGAATCTGGAAGGCAAGGAAACGGTGGTCAACGAGGAGCAGGGCCGCGAAGCCGCGATGGAGATCATCGACAAGTGCCGCGAAGCCTACATCGAGCACTACTGCAAATAAGCCTTTCTTCACACACAAAAGCCCCGGACCGTCTGGTCCGGGGCTTTTTTTCACTGCACTGAGAGGGACTGTTTTTTGGGCAGGCGGGCGAGGAACACCAGGAAGATCCCGGTGAGGATGACGCCCTTGAGAATGCTGGAGATGGACAGACTCCACCACACGCCGTTCAGGCCGAGGGCCGTGGCGCTGAGAGCCATGGCCGCAGGAATGCGCAGGCCGGTGAACACAATGCTCACCACGCTGGAGGGCAGGGTGTTGCCAAAGCCGGCGTAGGCGCCGCCCACCAGGATCTCCCAGCACATGAACAGTTCGGAGTAGCCCAGGATAACCAGATAATCCACGCCCATGGGCAGCACGTCCGCCTCCGGGATGAAGAACCGGAAGATGGGCGCCGCGCAGAACACCAGCAGCGCGGTGCAGAAAATGCCCCAGATGGTCATCAGCAGAAAAGCAGCGCCAAAGCCCTTCCGTGCCCGGCGCAGGTTGCCTGCGCCGCAGTTCTGGGCGATGAAGCTGTTCACCGCGGCGGCAAAGCCGTCGGCGGTCATCCAGCTGATGGACTCGATCTGGCTGCCCACCTTCTGCACAGCCACCGCCGCGTCGCCCCAGCCGGCCACCAGGCGGGCAATGATCATGCCGATGATGGGAAAGATGATGTTCATGGCGGTGGCCGGACCGCTGACCTTGGAGATGGCCGCCAGCTCACTGCGGGCGGCGGGCCGTTTCAGATGAACGTGGGCGAACAGGGTCTGGTCCTGCACGGCGTAGCGGGTCAGCAGGGCAAACACGATCCCCTGCGCGATGACGGTTGCCACCGCAGCGCCCGCCACGCCCCATTTGGGGATGGGCCCAAACCCGAAGATGAGCAGCGGGTCCAGCACAATGTTGGCGCCTAGGCCCACCGCCATGGCGAAGAAGGGGGTGCGGCTGTTGCCGGTGGCGTTGATGAGAGCCACCAGCACCTGATTGATAAACGAAAAGAACATGCCAAAGCCCACAATGATGAGGTAAGCCCGGGCCTGGGCCTCCACCTCGGCGCTGTTCAGGCGGAAGAAGCCGATCAGCGGCCCCGCCCCCACAAACATCACCACCGTGTAGACCAGCGACATCACGCCGCCCATCTGCAGCGCCGCGGCGGCATAGCGCCCGGCGGCTTCGATGTTGCCCGCGCCAATGCTCTGGGCCACCTTGACCTGGCCGCCCATGCGGGGCAGCACCGCCATGCCGTTGGAAAGCCACATGAACATGCCCGCCGCGCCCACAGCGGCCACAGCGCCCGCGCCCACCCGGCCGATCCAGATCATGTCGACCAGGTTGTAGGCCATCTGCACCAGCTGGCTGCCCATGATGGGCAGCGCCAGCAACGTGAGCGAGCGCAGGATGTTCCCTTTCAAAAGATCCACTTGTCTTGCCATGGTTCCCCTCTTGTCTCCTTGGTAAAAAAAATCGTGTTTCAGCGCACCGTCACGCCCAGCAGGCGGGCCAGTTCCGCCGCCTGCCGCACATTGACCGCGGCGCCCTTGAGTTCCGTGGCGGTGTCGCTCACCACCACGCCCTCCAGCTCGCTGTCGGTGAAGTCCAGCCCCGCCAGCGGCGTTTTGAAAAAGCTGGTGCGAAAAAATTTGCTGTGTGCCAGAGAAAGGCCCTTGTGCCGCCATTCGCTGAGGCTGGCGGCGGAAAAATCGCACTCCTCCAGGCGCACGTTTTCAAGGCTGGCGCCGGTGAAGTTTGCCTCGGTGAAGTTGCACTCCTCCAGCCGCACATGGGCCAGGCGGCAGTCCGGCAGGGAGGCCGCCAGCGCCTTCACGCCCCGCAGCCGGCAGCGCAGAAAATAGACCTCGGCGGCCTGGACCGCCGAAAGTTCACAGTTCTTCAGTTCCGAATCCACAAAACTGGCCGCCCGCAGACCGGCCCCGGTGAAGCGGCAGCCCTCGAACAGGCACTGCTCAAAGCGGACCTCGCGCAGGTCCTCACCGCAGAGGTCCAGCCCGCAAAACCGCCAGCGGGTCAGAGGCTCCTGCCTCGCGGCGGCCATGGCGATGAGTTCTTCGCCCCGTTCCGCCGTTTCCAGCCGCTCGGGCAGCGACGGCGGCAGGATGGGCTTTTCTCTCATTTTCGTTCCTCCTCTAAACACAGGCAAAGGGAACGGCCGGCAAAGCCGGCCGTTCCCTGCATGGTCTGCCTTTGGGAAACGATCACTTCCACAGCGGGGTGGGATACAGCCCGTCGGCCACCTTCTTGGCCAGAGCCTCCACAACGCCGGGCTTGTCCTCCTTGTAGGTCACGCCGTACCACTTGTCGGCGCTGTGCAGCACAGTCACCACGGCGGTGCCCTCGGTGAGCATCTGGCCCACCACGGTGGGCAGCAGGAACTCGGTCTTCAGGGGGTTGGGGGTGTTGGCCAGCTCCTGCATGAAGGGCACGAAGCGGGTCTTCAGCTCGCCCACGAAGCTGGGGTCAAAGCCCCACAGGTTCATGGAAACGGGGGTGTCCACGGGCACGTCGGTCCAGGTGGCGCCGTCATCCTCGGTGAAGTGGATGCCGCCCTCGTAGGTGCCGATCTTGGTGCGCTCCACCACGTTGACCAGATGGCCGTCCGCGCTGACCTGGCACAGGCCGCGGGCCACGGTGCCATGCTCGGTGACGGTGCTGTCCAGCCGGTAGGCCACCATGCCGTACTTACCCACGCCGCAGTCGTCGCTGGCCAGGTAGTCATAGATGGTCTTGAAAGCGGAGGGGCCGTAGTAGTCGTCGGCGTTGATCACGGCGAAGGGAGCGTCCAGCACGTCCCGGGCAGCCAGGATGGCATGGCCGGTGCCCAGGGGCTTCTCGCGGCCTTCGGGCAGGGTGCAGCCTTCGGGCAGGTCCTCCAGCTGCTGGTAGGCGTAGCGCACTTCCATGAATTTCTCGGCGCGCTGGCCAACGGTCTCCTTGAACGCTTCTTCGATCTCGTGCTTGATGATGAACACCACGGTCTCGAAGCCGGCGCGCTTGGCGTCGTAGAGCGAGTAGTCCATGATGACCTCGCCGCTGGGACCCACCGGGTCGATCTGCTTGAGGCCGCCGTAACGGCTGCCCATACCGGCCGCCAGCACCACTAAGATAGGTTTCTTCTGCATGTTCATTATCTCCCTTCGTTGATTCACGTGTTGTGTATCGCTCAGCCCTTATAGCCGTTGGGGTTCATGCTCTGCCACTTCCAGCTGTCGGCGCACATCTCTTCAATGCCGTACTGCGCCACCCAGCCCAGCTCGTTTTTGGCCTTGGCGGGGTCGGCGTAGACAGAGGCGATATCGCCGGGACGGCGGGGGTCGATCACATAGGGCAGGGTCTTGCCGCAGGCCTTCTCATAGGCCTTGATGACCTCCAGCACGCTGTAGCCCTTGCCGGTGCCCAGGTTGCAGATGAACAGGCCGGGCTTCTGCTCCAGTTTCTTGATGGCGGCCACATGGCCCTTGGCCAGGTCCACCACATGGATGTAGTCGCGCACGCCGGTGCCGTCCGGGGTGGGATAGTCGTTGCCGAACACGTGCAGCTCCTTGAGGCGGCCGAGCGCCGTCTGGGTGATGTAGGGCATGAGGTTGTTGGGGATGCCGTTGGGGTCTTCGCCGATCTTGCCGCTCTCGTGCGCGCCGAT